>Stewie_p2__coassemble_1253_pt1 | contig 29202 bp, 24 predicted proteins | sample Stewie_p2__metabat2_low_PE_030 | metagenome-assembled genome bin Stewie_p2
TTGTAACTGTTGTATAAAAATTTCCACTCTTTTTTTATTTTATCATCGTCCAATATCCCTGCACGAAAATAAACAATACAACAATCGGTAAAATAAATGTCAAATAGAATTTAACCGCCTTATTTTTAGGAAATTTCAATCCTGCTCCCGCATTCGCTTCTTTCAGGAAATTGTCCCAGCCCCAGCCATATCTCGTTACACAGAATAACAGATAAACAAGTGAACCGAGTGGAAGCAGATTGTTGCTGACAATAAAATCTTCCAAATCCATAATATTTTTTCCGGCAACCGTAAAAGCAGACCAGTCTGTCATTCCAAGCACACACGGAATTCCTAAAATGATAAGCAAAACACCGTTAATGAATGTGGATTTTTTCAATGACCAGCCCCACAATTCCCTAGCACAGGTGATTACATTTTGGAACACCGCAATAATTGTAGATAATGCTGCAAAGGTCATAAATAAAAAGAATAGTGTTCCCCATAAGCGTCCGCCTGCCATTTCATTAAACACATTTGGCAGCGTTACGAAAACAAGTCCCGGTCCTTCACCCGGATTGATACCAAAAGCAAAACAAGCCGGAAAAATAATCAATCCTGCCATGATTGCCACGAATGTATCTAACAATGTTACGCTGATTGCCTCACCTGCCAGCGTTCTCTCTTTTCCGATATAACTTCCGAAAATCGCCAATGCACCGATACCGATACTCAATGTAAAGAAGGATTGTCCCATTGCCGCAAATACGGTTGTTCCAATTCCCACCTCTTTCATTTTACTTAAATCCGGTTTCAAATAGAATGAAAGTCCCTCCATTGCATTCGGAAGTGTTACCGCACGGATAACAAGTATAACCATAATGAAAAATAGGCTGACCATCATTGCTTTCGTAATTTTTTCTACCCCTTTTTCCAAACCAAAGGAGCATACAATTAAACCGATAACCGAAATAAGCAGCATCCAAAACAGCATCTCATTTCGATTAGATGTCAATGCTGCAAACACATTTGAAATTTTCTCTGCATTTGCTCCGACAAACTCTCCCTTTGCCATTTTTACAAAATAGGCTATCATCCAGCCGCCGACTGTTGTATAGAACATCATCAGCAGATAATTTCCGGCAATGGCAAAATATTTATGAACGTGCCACTTCGTCCCTCTCGGTTCAAGCACTTCATAAGAACGGGCAACACTTTTCTGACTCGCTCTTCCTACCGCAAACTCCATAATAACAATCGGCAAACCTAAAATTACTAAAAAGAACAGGTAAATCAGTACGAACGCCCCACCGCCGTACTGCCCTGTTATATATGGAAATCTCCATACATTTCCCAAACCGATTGCACACCCCGCCGAGATTAAAATAAATCCTAACCTCGAAGAAAACTTTTCTCTCTTCTCCATATGTATTCTTCCTTTACTCCTCTTTTATTTCCCCCGGATGCGCCATCAATGATGACTTACACTCCGCATCAACCATAATCTGTAATTCTTTTTGAGCATTTCTGACAACAACATGATCATGCTCGCCTCCAAATTCCCCGTCAAGCGTCCATGAAATTTCTTCTAGAGATTCAAATATAACTTCCTTTGTTTTAAAAGAATACATATATTTTGAATCCTGCTGTTCTGACACAAGCGCAAGAATAATCCCCTGCAACTCTAAAGGATTTTTGGGGCTTTTAATCAATGTCGCTTCAAATTCCCCGTCATCAAACACAACACTTTTTCCAACCATGTTTTTAAATCCGCCCACAGAACGGGAATTTGTCACCATGCCGAAAATAAAATCATCTTCGATAGTTTCTCCGTCATGGGTCACTTTAATATGATAAGACGGTATATTAAACAAACGCTTTGTGCCTTCCAGCACATAGGCTAAATGCCCAAGAACATTTTTTGCCTCCTGCTTTGTCTGATAAGAAACATCTGTAAACAGACCAAACGCCGCAATATAGACAAAAATATCCTTATTAAATCTTCCCACATCACACGAAAACACTTCTCCGTTTACGGCAACATCGGCAGCCTTTAACAATTCTCTCGGAATATGAAGACTTTTTGCAAAGTCATTTGTTGTCCCTGTCGGAATATAGCCGATTGGTATTCTGTTTTCTCTCTGCATCATTCCTGTTACAACTTCATCAAGTGTCCCGTCTCCTCCGCTGCATACAAGAAGGTCATAATCTCCTGTAAAATGAGCCACCTTTTTGTAACCGTCCCGATATTTCTGTGTCGGGTATACCGTCACCTCATATCCCGCTTTTACAAAAATATCAAAAATATCCGACAACTTTGGTTTCAACAATCCTTTTCCTGCATTCGGGTTGTAAATAAATAATAATTTTTTCATACTTACCCTCCTTATATTTCAAAAAAGATTGCGTCAAGACGCAATCTTTTCTATCTATTTTCCTGCTACTAAAAGTTCCTTCATCTTCTCAGTTGCCATAGTTTCATCGTCGCCGTCCGCAACTACTGTAAGTTCATCGCCTGATGTAAGCTGAAGACTCATCATCCCCATAATACTTTTAGCATTAATTTTCTTTGTTCCTACTTCAATAAATACCTGACTTTTAAATTCATTCGCCACCTGAACTGCCTTCGCTGTTACTCTCGCACAAATACCATCTTCTGCCTGAATCGTCACGGGTTGCTTAATCATAATGTACCTCCTTGTTTTCTCTGAGTTTATCGGCAATTTCTCCCAATTTTCTCAGACGGTGATTCACTCCTGATTTTCCTACCGGAATGGTGAGCAAATCCCCCAATTCCTTCAATGTTGCTTCCGGATATTCCAACCTTGTCAATGCCACATCTCGCAGGGCATCAGATAGATTTTCCAATCCGATTGTATCACGAATATATACGATGTCCTCCACCTGCTTGACCGCTGCGGAGACCGTCTTATTAATATTCGCTGTTTCACAGTTTACCTTACGGTTCACTGTATTACGCATATCTTTTAAAATACGCACGTTTTCAAACTTCATCAATGCAACGTGTGCTTCTATGATATTAAGAAGGTCTGCAATCTGCGCACCCTCTTTGACGTACACAACATAAGATTTTTTTCGCAGTATCACTTTCGCATCAATTCCAAAACTATTGATTATCTTCTGTAACTGCTCTGCCTTTGCCCGAACAGCACAGACAATTTCAAAATGATATGATTTCTCCGGATCGCTTATAGATCCTGATGCCAAAAATGCACCTCGGATAAACGCCCTCTTACAGCAATACTGCTGAACGATTACATTTTTCACAATAGAAAGTTCCTCGAAAACTTCCCCGTCCTTATTAATCAACTTTGTTGCCTGAAGCACTTTTATTGCGTCTTCATGCTTTTTCACAATTATCCAGTACGAAACGCTCTGCCTGATAAGATTTTTCCGCACGGAAATTTCAGTTCTTATATTAAATGTTTTTTCCAGTAATGTAAAGCACTTTCTTGCAACAATCAGATTTTCTGTATGTATTTTTATCGCATAACGATTGTCACTGTCAATCATAACACTTCCGCACATACTTATCAACGCAGAAAGTTCCGCAATCTGACAATGCCTTGCCGCGCTTATCTGTCCGCCTAACTCTTCTTTAATTTCTCCCGAAAACGACATTTGCCACCTCTGTTTACACCTTTCTGCGTGCATCTTTCTCAATATCCCGATGCTCAATTCTGACACCATACTGATTTTTCTCTTTGAAATAATCATACAGGGCATTTGCCAATGTAACCGAGCGGTGTTTCCCTCCTGTACATCCTATTCCGATAACCAGTTGATGTTTCCCTTCCGTTATATAATTCGGTATCAAAAATTCGACCATATCTTTCAATTTCTGCAAAAATATATCTGCTTTCCCGTTGCTCATCACATAATTCTGCACTTCTTTTTCATTTCCCGTTCTGGGACGAAGTTCTTCTATATAATACGGATTTGGGAGAAAACGAACGTCAAATACCATATCCGCATCATTTGGAATACCGTATTTAAACCCGAAAGATACAACTGTTAAATATAAATTTTGATACTCCTGATTGTCTACAAAAATTTTCTGTAAAGCCTGTTTCAATTCTCTTGTAAGCAAAAGGCTTGTATCAATAATATAATCGGCTTTCTTTTTAATCGGTTCGAGAATTTCTCTTTCTCTCTGTAAACCGTCCCCGATACTTCCCTGAGCGGTCAGAGGGTGGGTTCTTCTCGTTTCTTTATAACGCTTTACCAGCACACTGTCACTTGCATCCAAAAATACAATTTCACAGTCAATCCCCCTTAACATTTCCTCCAGTTCAGAAAATTCCTGTCCTCCCCGAATATCTAATCCCAAAGCAATTTTATTAAATTCTGCCGTCTGTGCTTTTAACAGTTCCGCCAATTTAGGAAATAGCGGAATCGGCAGATTATCTACACAAAAATATCCCACATCTTCCAAAACTTTCAGCGCCGTACTTTTTCCTGCTCCCGACATTCCGGTTACAATTACTACTCTCATTTTAAAATTCTCCCAGTTTCTTCACTTCCGGCTCAAGTGTAACACCAAATTTTTCTTCCACTTTAGCCGATACTTCTCCTATTAATTCTGTCACATCTTTCGCAGTAGCCTGTCCTCTGTTGATAACAAAGCCACAATGTTTCTCGGACACCTGTGCATCTCCTACCTGAAATCCTCTAAGTCCCGCCTGCTCAATCAACTGTCCTGCAAAATGCCCCTCCGGTCTTTTAAATGTGCTTCCGGCGCTCGCATATTCAAGCGGCTGTTTTGTCACTCGCTTCTCTCGAAGTTCATTCATATACGCTCTGATTTCATCCGGATTTTTCTCTTTCAACCGTAGAACAACTTCCAGAACAATGTATCCTTTTCTTCCAATAATACTCGTTCTATAGCCCAGTTCTAATTCTTCTTTGCTTAATGTAAGAAATTCACCCTCCTTTGTAAGTACAGTCACTTCCTCTAAAACATCTTTCATTTCTCCGCCGTAAGCGCCCGCATTCATCACAACCGCACCGCCTAAAGTCCCCGGAATCCCTCCGGCAAACTCAAGACCTGTCAGTCCGCTTTTACATGCCTCGCTTGACACTTTTACAAGCAGCGCACCCGCCTGTGCTTTTATTCTTGTTCCCGATATCTCAATTTTATCCATTTGTTTATATAAACGGATAATTACGCCTCTGTACCCTTTATCTCCTACCAAAAGGTTACTTCCTTTTCCAAGTAAATAAAACGGTATCTCCATTTCATTACAAAGGCAGATAACTTTCTGTACCTCCCCCATATTTTCGGGGCAGACAAAATAATCTGCCGGACCACCGATGCGGAAAGTCGTATGTTTACTCATCGGTTCATTCGTAAAAACTCTATCTTTATCTATAATTTCTGTCACTCTATCTAAAAAATTTTTATTCATAACTATCTCCTAATATTTATACCCTATATATTATCAAAACGTTTTTTTCCATGATACACTAATCCTCCTCTAAATTCAATGAACTCTTGCAAATTCGTCAAAAATACGCTATATTAAAAATACTATTTATTTTTAATTTTTATTTTAAGAAGGAGTGAAAAACAATTGGACTCGAGTGTCGTCGCCCAAAGTATCGTTTTAATTATTTTACTTATGCTTTCTGCATTTTTTTCATCAGCAGAAACATCGCTTACTACCGTCAACCGCATACGAATGCGTTCATTGGCAGAGGAAGGAAATAAGCGTGCCAAAAAGGTTATTCAGATTACCGAAAATTCCGGCAAAATGTTAAGTGCCATTCTTATTGGTAACAACCTTGTAAACCTTTCCGCATCCTCTATCACAACAAGTATTGCCTATGTGTTTGGTGGTTCGGCAGTTGCTATTGCTACAGGTATTATTACCCTGTTAATTCTTTTATTCGGAGAGATTTCTCCTAAAACGGTGGCAACAATTCATTCAGAAAAACTTGCATTAGCCTATGCTTATCCGATTAGTTTTCTTATGAAAATTACTACACCACTTATTTTTATCGTAAATAATTTATCAAATATTATTCTGTTTATTTTAAGGGTGGATCCTAATGCAAAAAATGACTCCATGACCGAGAGTGAACTTCGTACAATCGTAGATGTAAGCCATGAGGACGGTGTCATTGAATCTGAAGAAAAAGAGATGATTTATAATGTATTCGATATGGGAGATGCAAAGGCAAAAGATGTTATGGTGCCAAGAGTACACGTTACATTCGCCGATGTAGAAAGCACTTACGAAGAATTAATCGAGATTTTCCGTGAGGACAAGTTTACCCGCCTGCCTGTATATGAAAATACGACAGACAACGTTATCGGAACAATTAATATGAAAGATTTACTTCTTTTTGATAACCGAAAAGAATTTCATGTACGCGATATTCTTCGCGAAGCATATTTTACTTATGAATACAAAAGTATTTCCGAACTGCTCGTAGAGATGCGGGAAGCCTCTCTTAACATCGTTATCGTTCTTGATGAGTACGGTGAAACAGCGGGACTTATTACATTAGAAGATTTGCTTGAAGAGATTGTCGGTGAAATCCATGATGAATATGATGAGAATGAAGAAGAGTTCTTTAAAGAGATTAACGAGCGTGAGTTTATCGTGGAGGGTTCAATGAACTTAGACGATTTGAACGACCGTTTGGATTTAGGTTTAACTTCTGAAGATTACGATTCCCTCGGCGGATTTATTATCGAACAGTTAGACCGTCTTCCTGAATTGCATGACGAAGTTGTCACAGATTCGGGTATCCGACTTGTCGTAGAAACTTTGGACAAGAATCGTGTGGAAGACGTACATATTTATCTTCCCGAAAATTTCCATGAGGAAAAGAACGAGGAAGAGGAATAAAAACTTGAATTGGGGACGCAATGAAAATTCACTGCGTCCCCTTTTTTATTCTTCCTCTTCGTCATCTTCTTCTCCTGTCAGACGAATAATATCATTTACATCATCTTCCGTCATTTCCATGTAATCTGCCAACTCCTCTAAAGTCGGCTTTCTTCCCAAATCTTCCGTAAGATTTTTTAAACTTTCATCAAGGAATTTTACTTTTTCCACCATTTTATTGTCCTGATGTTTTACTTCTTCCTGCTCTTCCACAAGCAGTTGCATCATTTGGCGGATTCCTTCTAAAATCTCTGCTTCCCCTGCCTCTTCGTTTTCCACAGCAAGCATAAGACCGATATTGCCCTCCTGAATTAAATCCCCGATAAAAAGTTCCGAATTATGTAACTCTTTCGCTATCTCCACAACTTTTGGAAAATATTGCTTTAACTTTTCTTCGATTTCATTTTGTGGTCGCAGCGCGGACATTTCTTCTAAATAAGTTTCCAAGTATATTTCTTCTTCATTCGAGAAATATTTTTCTTCCTTTTCTTCTAAAACTGTTCCGCCCTTTTTCACATAGCCGGTTACGGCTATCTTTTGAGATAAAAGATAGTCGTATACCAGTTCCATTTGTTCTTCTGAAAGTGCGTCCTCCTCGAAATACTTCTCCACATCCTCCATCGCTAACACGCGATGTTTTTCTTTTCCTAACTCTAAAATGCCGTTTAATTTTTCGCGAAATTGTAATTTACCGCTCATCTCATTTCTCCTGTTCTTTTAACTTACAATAATAGTCGGATACCCTGCACGTTTTAAACGCCTTTCCATATCAGCCGCCTCCGCTAGAGTAGGATAATCTCCTACCTGCACACGCCAAAATCCGTTTCCTTCTTCAATAAATGCCGGATATTCCTGTGCCAGCAGTTCGTTTAACAATTGCTCAGCGTATCTTCTCTGCCGATATGCCCCGACCTGTACTCTGTACTGCATAATTTCATTCCTGTTCGGTTTCATTAACGTATCAATAATGCCGTCCGCAATGGCATTTACAATATCGTCAAACGAGTTATCAAACAACTGATTATCCGTATCCGAATTGATAAATCCCGCTTCTACCAATACTGTGGGCATCTTTGTCCTTTTTAAGACAACTAAATTAGGTCTGGCGTGAACTCCTAAGTTGACAAATCCGATTGATTCCAACTGTTCATTGATATTCTTCGCCAATTCATATTTAATTCCCGACAAGTCATAGACAAGACTTTCCACTCCCGAAACTTCATTGTCCGTCGGATAAGAATTTCGATGAATGGATACAAAATAGTCCACTCCCGCCTCGTTTGCCTCCATCGCCTTCTGATAAGGCGACTCATATACATCTGTTGTTCTTGTATATTCTACATCAAAACCGTGATTTTGTAAAATCTCACCTACAGCCAATGTCAGTTTTAATGCATCATCTGACTCTTTTCTTCCCTTGTAAACAGCCCCCGGGTCTGTTCCCCCATGCCCCGCATCAAGCATAATTGAAATCGGCATATATTTACCCCTTTATTTCTTTTCTATAATACAATATGTCACGCCAAAAAAAGCGTGAAAAAGGAGCGACACACTCAGTGTAATCGCTCCCTATCCTTTTAATGATAACGTTTTCTAAACCATGCTGACAGTGCAATCGCTAAGGCTGCACCCATTCCTGCAATACCATAAACAGTCATATTACTTTCATCACCCGTTTTAATCGTGTTTCCCTGTCCGTAATTTCCCTGTCCATGATGTGTTCCACCGTTTCCTTTGCCTATCTCTGTAAACGGAATACTTTCTTTATGATTTACGACACGCACTTCCTTATCTTTGTCCATAACCCCTGTTGCGGCCTCTTTAAGTCCGTTATAAGTTGTGGTATATCCGTTTTTATTTGCATCGTATTCTGTCACAGTATAGTTTACATTTATCGGTAAATTCTGAATAGAAATTTCTTCTCCATGCGAAAGAGTAATATCCGCGATTCCATTTAGAAATGTAAGTTTCCCGCTCTTTTTATTTCCGACATAATCATAAACTCCGTTTACAGCATTTCCCTTTTCGTCTTTTAATTCAATTTTAAACTTAAATTCTTTTGTCTTATCCCCAGCGTTTCCTGTAACTTCTTTACTTATCAACAAATTATATGCTGTTCTTATCTTTGTATTTGTAAATCCAACATCAATCATTTTATCTGCCGCAATGATACCTTCTGCGTTTGTAGAACTGATTTGGTATTTTCCCGTATCCTGCTCGGTTACTTTATATTCTGCACCTGCCGGAAGATTTTTCCCTGTAACTGTCTGTCCGTTTTTCAATGTAAATTCGGCAACGCCGTTATGAAATTCTAAATCACCGTACAGTCCGTTTAGTTGTTTGTAATTAGACAATTCTACTTTAAAATTAAACTCTTCCTGATTATTTTCATCATTCGCAACGGTCTTTGTAATTCTTAAGTCACCTACATCAACATGATCAACCGCATATTTCAAATGAATTTTTTCATCTTTAATTACTGCGCCAATCATATGCTGGAATTTCTTTCCGTTTACTTCCACATCAGAAGTAGGTGAGTATTGTCTAAGCGCCTGCATCCATTTAAAATTGGCTTCCACGCCAAACGCTTCATTTTCTGAAGGCTGATGATCTGCCACTAACTCATACTCTTCATTCCCATATACATATGTCAGATGTTCGCATTTTGCCGACCAGCCTTTTGGTAATTTTAATTTATACAAGCCGTTATATTCCACAGGCTCTTTTATCATCAATTTACCGCTATGCCACATACCGTCTTTAGCATTGTAAGTAAATTTCAAATCTCCTTTTAATTGAATATTATCGGATAGCGGTTTGTGATCCAAAACTCCGCTTCTTTCCGAATATAAATACAAAACTTTTCCTAGCGGACTATGGTTTAAATCCGTAATATTATTGTCAGGAATTTTATATTCTGTCAACAGTTTCCAAATGGCATCTTGCGTTGCATCATATGCCTGTTTTTCCGTAACGAAATAAGATGTCCCATAAAGTTGTGAAAATGTTTCCAATGGTGATATTCTTTTATCCCACACCATGCAATATGCTGCCTTGTAAAATGGCATGGCAGTAATATCACTGTGTGTGAGTCCATTTGGTGTCGTGTCGTTTGGATTGAGTTTTGCAACTTCATCGACAAACATTTTCAGTTCATCCATATGTTGTTTAGCCGATGAATCCTTATCCTGATTTTGCCAGTCTGCATACGTAAACTCATGGTGTCCTAAAAACGGAAATGCAGTCTGCAGTATAGGAGGTGTTACAAGCATTTCATTAAATTGCTCAACTGTCGGCGAGTAATTAACGGCATCCTCTACGATTTTATATAAGTTTTCAGCATTATAAGGGTAACCTGCATACAATAATTTAGATAATCTACGCATACATTCCTCATAATCCCTCTGTGACTCGAAATCTTCCGGTCCTAAATACCCTTCTGTATAATTCGGAACCTTTATCTCTCCCATTTCGTCCGTGTGATGTGGCCAATTTAACTGATTATTCATACAAAACAATGTAATCCGTTCACCCGGAAATGCCGGATCCTCAATGTAGTGTAATCCGTTCTCATAAATAATCGGCAATCCCCCACTTGTGCTTTCCGCGAAAACTTCAGAAGGAACTGTCGAAAATGACATGGCAACCACTAAAACCAGCGCTAATAAAGAAGATAAAATTTTCTTTTTCATTGATACTTTTCCTTTCCTGTCCAATCAAATATTTTTTCAGTAGTATGTACTACGAAAGCATAATTACTATAACATTCCTGTTATCCATAATTTTCTCAAAAAACAAACAATAACTATTATTATTTTGGGAATTTTGTAATATCAACCATTTTAATTCACCCATTTTTTTGTTATAATGAATAAATAAACACACTATGGGAGATTTGTAACCATGTTAGATTATTATATTGAAAAAAAACATACAAAATAAACTTGAATTGCTTAATATTTTTTATGCAGACAGGAATATTACAATGACAGATTTACAAATATCCTTTCCCCTAAGTCTGACCGGAATTAACACGCTCATTGATGAATTAAATATGGACTTTATCGGATTGGCGGAAATCAAAAAACAGTCTTCTTACTTTTCTCTTGTAATTTACAGCGGAACAAGTTTTATGGAAATGCTTCATGCAATCTACCAAACTTCAGATGTTCTGCATTGTTTAAAATTTATGGTATTAAATGATGAAAACCATGCTTTTACGGAGTTTATAGAAACGGAATTTTTAACGAAATCTACTGCTTATCGGATTAAACAGAACTATCAGGCATATCTTCGCCGCATCGGCTTGGATATAAAGAAAAATTGCATTATCGGTGAAGAATATCGCATTCGTTTTCTGATTGCACTGTTACATTATAAATACGGAATAGACTGTTATGAAATGAATGATGCAGATACGGATATCATACATAATTTCATCCTTTCCACCAATGAAACAATCGACCGGAGTTTTCTTGAAATGACAACAAACGAATATGGATTTTTTAACTATCTGCTTTTCCTGTCATGGAAAAGACAAAGTTATCTGCATTCGCCTATTATTTCCAAACATTTAGATTTATGCAAAAAATTGTTTGCTTATGAATTGTTAAAAGAAAGTATCCGAAAAAACCTTGAACCAAACTTAAATATCGTTTTTTCAGAAAATGATTTTAACTATATTTATCTTTGTTATTGTTGCATTAATAACTGCATCTTCGCAGACAAATGGACCGAAAAGGATATAAAACAACTGCATGAGTTGACATTTTCCGATAAAATATTTTCGGATTTACTTCAAAGACTTGAACATAAATTCGGAAAGGAAATATCCGCTTCTCACGTTGTACGAACAACCTTAATTTATTTTTACAGAAAATCTTTACTCGGGCTTCAATGTATCACTCCCGATAAAAATCTGTATCTTGATGCAAAACGAAGTCCTTTGACACAGGTTATTTTTGAAAATATCGCACAGATTATCGAAGATTGGAGAATAGCAAACCATATTAAATACGAAATTGACAAAAGTCATCTGTTTTATTTGTCATTACAGATTGAACTTATTCTTAAACATTTTATGAAACCTACTCCCGTTTTCATTTTGTCCGAACTTCCTTCGGAACTGGAAGTAATTACTTTGTATTTAGACAAAATTTTCCCACCCAACAGGGTGACTTTACATTCTTTTCTCATCAGTGCAGAAAATAAAGATGCGATTTGTTCACAAAAACAAAGTGTGATGATAGTCAATAGAAAATTCAAATATATGGTTGAAGACTGGAAACTTGCCGAACACAATACAGTTGTTCCTATTACAGTGGAATTAAACAGCCGAGATTTAATTTCTGTCCAAAAAGCAATCATGTATTACGAAACTGAAAATCTGTTGGATTTTGTTCGCCGTATTTAAAAAGCAGGGACGTAACAGCCCCTGCTTAACTTCTTATCTGTTTTCAATATCAGAAATCATATCCACACGTCTTTGATGTCTTTCACCCTCAAATTCTGTGTTCAACCATTCTTCCACAATCATTTTTGCCAATTCGATACCGATAACTCTCGCACCGAACGCAAGTACGTTTGTATTATTGTGCTGTTTAGAAAGTTTTGCTGAATATGGCTCACTGCAAACTACCGCACGAACACCTTTTACTTTGTTAGCCGCAATAGAAATTCCAACACCCGTTCCACAAATCAAAATTCCGCGTTCTACCTCGCCGTCTACAACTGCACGCCCTACTTTCTCAGCGTAAACAGGGTAATCGCAACTGTCATTCGTATCTGTTCCGTAGTTTACTACTTCGTGTCCCAGTTCTTCTAAAAATGCTACAATCTGCTGTTTCATTTCTACTGCCGCATGGTCATTACCAATTCCAATTCTCATTTCCTATTTCTCCTTTATCCGAAATCAAAATCCTTTTAAACAGTTTGATTATAGCATTTCTATAAAAAATTTTCAATGAGATGAATTTCCCCCTGTTTTTTTCCCTTGTCTATCTTCCCTTTCAGTAATATAATAGTGTAGGAAACACGAAAATAATATGAGGTAATTGATTATGATAAAAATAGTAGCAAGTGATATTGACGGAACATTATTGAAATATGGCGAAAACGAATTAAATCCTGAATTATTCGATATTATACGCCAATTAAAAAAACAGGGGATTCACTTTATCGCCGCAAGCGGAAGACAGTACGCAAGTCTTCGCAGACTCTTTGAACCGGTGAAGGACGAGATTTCTTATATCACAGAAAACGGTTCGCTCTGTATTCACAACGGTGAAATCATCAGTCGGGGAACGATTGACCGTGAATTAGGTATTCGCATTTTTGAAGAAATCAGAAATCGAGAACATTGCGATGCCGTTCTTTCCTGCGAAGATTCATGTTATATTGAAACGAAAAACGAAGAATTTCTTCGTCACCTTGAAGAAGATATGGGTAACAAAGTAACATGCGTGGACGATTTATCTACTGTTGCGTCTCCATTTTTAAAAATTGCTATTTTTGATAACGCGACACCGGAGGAAACATTTTTACATTTCCGTGAAGAGTTCAAATCAGATATTAAAGTAGTCACTTCCGGAAATGAGTGGGTTGACTTTATCTCCCCTGAAGCAAACAAGGGAACTGCTCTTCAAGTTTTCTTAGATTATTTCCACCTCACTCCGAAAGAAGCAATGGCATTCGGTGACCAGCATAACGATATTGAAATGCTTCATTTGGCAGGAGAGGGATATGCCATGTCGAACGCCGCTCCGGGTGTTGCTTCTCACTCAACTTATGTTACAGACTCCGTTATTGAAACATTAAAAGAACTGTTAGATTAAGAAAAAAGGGTATCAACGCGATACCCTTTCCATAATTTATTCTATTGTCAGCAGTTCTGAAAAATCTTTGATTTTCCATTTACTTTCAGGAACAGTTCCAAAACCATATTCGGCAAAGACAAACGGAACTCCTGCCTGACAGGACGCTTCGTAATCTCCCCAAATATCACCGACATAACAGGCACTTTCGGAATGGTTTCTTTCCATAATCAGACGAATATTTTCACCTTTTCCCTTGCCTGTATTTCCAAAGCATTCAATATCCGTCACATATGCTCCTAAATTTGTTTTCCGCAAAAACATTTCGATATATCCTGACTGGCAGTTACTTACGATAAAGACGCGGTGCGTTTTTGACAATTCGATAATTGTTTCTTTTACGTTCGGATATAGCATATTGCACTCATCATTTTCCAAATCTTCATGCTCATACTGACAACACAAATCCATCACTTTCTCTTTTTCCTCTTCCGAACAATCTTTCAGAACAACATCGGCAATCTCTTTCATTGTCCGTCCGAATAGTGTTTTTAACTGGTCTGCGGTCACGTCAATATGACTAATTCCTATATCCCGTATTGCCCTGTTCCATGACTTTGCCACCAATTCTGTGGAGTCCCATAAAGTTCCGTCCACATCTAAAATAATACTTTCCGTCTGCATTTTTACACCTATATTTCTCTCGTATATTTTTTCAGCCATTCTTTTTCTTCTTCATTTAAGTATGGAGAAACTTTTTCATATACCGTTCTGTGGTAAGCATTTAACTGTTGTCTGTATTCCTCCGTCAGCATTTCCGGTTTAATCGCATCTAAGTCAAACGGAACATATGTAATTGTTTCTAAATACATGAATCGACCGTATTCATTTTTTTCGCCTTTGCGGACAAGTACTTCATTTTCAAGGCGTACGCCGTGTGAACCTTCAATATAAATTCCCGGCTCAACCGTAAGTATCATGCCCTCCTGTAAAACTGCCGTATTTCCTTCACGATATTTTGATTGGAAGTTTGCAGGATCTTCATGAATATTTAATAAGTATCCAAGTCCGTGTCCTGTTCCGTGATTATAATCTTTATTTCTTTCCCAAAGAGGTTTTCTCGCCAAAATATCTAAGTTTACACCTGTACATCCCTCCATAAACTTCGCATTTGCCAATTCCAGATTACACATGGCAACAACGGTAAAATCCTCTTTCATATTATCCGGTATTTCTCCCAAAGCGTATGCCCTTGTAATATCCGTTGAACCTTCATAGAATCCCGCCCCTGTGTCTGTCAGGAAAACATTTCCCTCTTTTAACTCTACATCAGTTTCCGGTGAAGATGTGTAGTGGCAAAGCGCAGCATGTTCTCCGTAAGAAGAAATCGGTTCAAAACTTGGACGGATAAAATTGCCCATTTCCACACGAAATTCATCTAATTTATCAGATGCACTCATTTCCGTAATCGTTATTTTGCCTACATTTTCTTTTAGCCATTTCATAAATCTAACGTGGGCAACACTGTCTTTAATTTGTGCCTGACGCATATTTTCCACTTCTGTCGGATTTTTCATCGCTTTAAACAGTACTTCCGGATTTCTCGCTTCTACCTTTTTCACACTGTCGGAAATATTACTGTAAATCGCATAGTTTAAGCACATCGGATCAATCAGAATTGTTTCCTCTTCACTAATTTGTTTTACATCCTCGTAAATGGCGTTATACTCGTGTAAAACAACCCCGTCTGACTTCATATTTGCTTTTATCTCATCACTTAATTTTGTTTCGTCAATGTATAAGTGTATTTTATCCATTGTAATAATCGCATAAGAAAGAACAAGCGGGAAAAATTCAATATCGTTTCCGCGAATATTCAATGTCCAGCAAATGTCATCTAACGTTGTTAAAATATGTACGGTTGCACCGTTTTCTTTCATCACTTCTCTAATTCTGTTTAATTTGCTCTCTGTGGATTCACCCGTATATTTCTCTTCCAAAGCAAATGCAGGTTCTTTTGAAAGTGAAGGTCTGTCTTGCCAAATTTCCCCGATCAAATCTAAATCGTACACGACTTTCCCCTGTTTACTTTCTACGATTTTGGCATACTTCTGTCCGTTTCCCATAGAAACAACTCTGCCGTCAAAACCAAGCGTCTGTCCGTCCTTTAATGTTTCCTCCAAATATTTATCCAATGTCGGTACATTTGCCTGTCCCATTTTCATCATCTGTACGCCTGTGCCTTTTAACTGTTCCGCAGCCTGTATAAAATATCTTCCGTCCACCCAAAGACGTGCTTCATCCAAAGTGATTACTGCCGTTCCCGCCGAACCGCTAAATCCTGTGATAAATTTTCTTGCCTTGAAATATTCTCCCACATATTCGCTTTGATGAAAATCCGCTGTCGGCACGATATACATATCTATCCCTTGATTTTTCATCTGTTCCCGCAACATGGAAATTCTTTCCTGTATACTCATTTTCTCTCCTCCTGTCAAATATAAAATAACTATAGAAAAAGCCACTACACTTTCGTGTTGTAGCTTTTCCGTTGTTTCTATTTCATTTCTCTTAAGAATGCTTTATATCCTTTGTATCCTTCGTAAATATCTGCTTTACTTGCAATCTCCCACGGAGCGTGCATAGATAACACTGCCATACCGCTGTCGATAACGTTCATTCCGTAATCTGCCATGATGTAAGCGATTGTTCCGCCTCCACCAAAATCAACTTTTCCTAATTCTGCTGTCTGGAAGCCGATTTCATTATCGTCAAATACTTTGCGGATTTTTGCAATGTACTCAGCATTTGCATCGCTTGAACCGCTCTTTCCTCTTGCTCCTGTATATTTGTTTAAGCAAAGTCCGCGTCCGAAATATGCTGTGTTTTTCTTCTCAAATGCATTTGCATACATTGGATCATATGCTGCACTAACATCTGAAGAAAGCATAAATGAATTTTGAAGAGCGCGTCTTACTTTCAATGAAGATTCTCCGACTGTGAGGGCAACTAATTCTGCAACTGCATTTTCAAAGAATTTTGATTCCATACCTGTTGCTCCGACACTTCCGATTTCTTCCTTATCTACTAATAAACAGCAACTTGTTCTCTCAGGATTTTCTACTTCTAACATAGCGAACAATGATGTGAATGCACAAATTCTGTCATCGTGTCCGTATCCCATAATCATACTTCTGTCAAATCCGCAATCTCTTGCTTTTCCGGCAGGAACGATTTCCAATTCAGCAGATAAGAAGTCTTCTTCTTCAATTTCGTAATTATCTTTTAAGAATGAAAGTATAGTTGCTTTTACCAATTCTTTTTCTTCTTTATCGTCTGTTGAAAGTGGTTTTGAACCAACTAAAACGTCAAGTTCTTCCCCTTCAATGACAACACTTGCTTTCTTATTCATCTGTTCTCCTGCAAGGTGGATTAAAAGGTCTGAGATAACAAGTACCGGATCGTCCTCTTTCTCTCCGACAACGATATCGACTGTTGTTCCGTCCTTCTTAGCAACTGTTCCGTGAATTGCTAAAGGAATTGAAACCCACTGGTATTTTTTGATACCGCCATAATAATGTGTATCTAAGTACGCTAAATCTGTATCTTCGTAAAGCGGATTTTGTTTAATGTCAATTCTTGGTGAGTCTACATGCGCCCCAAGAATATTCATTCCTTCCTCCAACGGTCTTTGCCCGATTTGGAATAAAGCCAATGCTTTTCCCATTTGGTTTACATATACTTTATCTCCCGCTTTTAATTCTGTATTTTCAGCAATACACTTTTCCAGATTGCGATAGCCGTGTTCTTCCGCCATAGAAACAGCAAGACTTACACATTCTCTTTCTGTTTTCCCTGCATCAAGACAATTTTTATATCTTTTGCTAACTTCTTCTACTTCGTTTAACTGTTCTGCAGTATACTGTTTCCACATATTTTTTCTTTCCATAGCGTATTCTCCTTACTTTAATCTAATTATTTGTCATTATATCGCTTTAAACAGCAAAAGTCAATCTTTCCACATGAATTTTTATGCACGAAAAAGGATATGGCACTTGCAAAATCAAATGCCATATCCTTTCTAATTCAAATCAATTACAGAAACCGGACAACCGTTTCTTGCATCTTCGGCTGCCTCCTCTGTTTCTTCGGTTATATCGTTGTACGCCTCCGCTACCCCGTCGTCATTAAAACGAAAAACTTTAGGGCAGATGCTCACACACATTCCGCATGCAATGCAGCCTTCATTCACCTTTGCTTTCATCTGTGTTCCTCCTGTTTTTTTATTTAGGATTTCCACTTTTTCTTATTTTATGAATGTTTTCTCTTTTTTGAAAAGAAAATGCTTCCGCCTGCTACAACTAATAATGCTAACCACAAACCGATTGGTGTTGCATCTGCTGTTTTTGGTGGTTTGTTGTTGCTGTTTCCATTATTGTTTCCGTTTCCGCCGTTGTTTCCGTTTCCGTTATTGTCTCCATTTCCAGCGTTGTTTCCGTTTCCGTTATTGTCTCCGTTTCCGCCGTTGCCACCATTTCCACCGTTATTTCCGTTGTCTCCGTTATCTCCGTTTCCGTTATCAACCGGAACAAGTGCATCTGCTGCTTTTTCTAATGCATTAAGTGCATCTGTAATCTGTTTTTCTGTAGCATTTTTGTCTGCTAAAACTTTTTCAGCATCAGCCAATGCTTCTGCAAACGCTTTCCAAGATTCTGCTGTAAAGTCTTTTTCATCGTATTTGCTATACTTTTCAACTGCTTTTCTTAAATCATCTTTTCCGTCAGTTGTTTCGCCTTTACCGTCAAGAACAAGAGAAGTCATTGCTTTTCTTAATTCTTTTTTCATTACTTCCACATCGTTTGCATCAGGATTTTCTGATTTAGCAAGTTCTTCTGCTTCTGCAATTTTAGCCTGTAAAGCATCCCATGTTTCTGCTGTATAGCCTTCATTTTTCATTGCTTTTGCATCTGCGATTAATGCGTTTAAGCCTTCAACATCTGCTGCAACACCTGCACGGTGAATTAAGAATTCTGCTGCAGAACCAAATCCACCATGAGAACCTTTGTAAATAACACGAATATGTTTTGTTGTAACTTCCTCATTAAATTTGATTTCTTTTTCTTTTGCATCATCTGCAAGAGTTCCTGTTGCAACTGATGTATAATTCTTTCCGTCATCACTTACTTTAATTTCATAATTTGTAAGGTTTCCGTTTCCACCGTTAGCACGTGGTGTATATGTCAATCCACTTACTGCTGTAGGTTCTTTCATTTCGAAGTCAATCCAGTGTGGGTTCTGTCCACATTTATCTTCTCCGCTGTAGTTTGTATGCCAGATTGTATTTTTGTTTCCGTCAATAGCCTTATCCGGTCCTTCACTACCATTTTTTGAACAAGCAGTTGCTTTAACTGTTCTGTTATCTACATAGTTTACATTAGACTCTTTATAAATTTCTAAGTCATTTAACGCTTTTACTAACGCTTTTTCATATCCGTCTACAACATCCTGCATAGATGCCGGAAGGTCATAACGAATAGTGCTTACTACATAATCAAGGTTAGCCAATGATTCTTCTGTAAATGCAGAACGTTCCTCTTCTCCTTCCGGAACTAATGCTAAGTATTTTTCTACTCTACTATAATCCGCTTTTTTGAATTCTGAAGAAGAAATTACTTCGTTAATTCTGTTTACTAAGTCTGTTACTTCTGCTTCTGTTGGGTTAAATTTTGTCAACAACTGTTTTGCTTCATCTAATAATGGTTTTAATGCGTCATTATCTTTTGCTACTTCTGTTGCTGTCCAAATTGCGTGGTCTAAAGCGATTGTAGATGTGTATGCACCTTCTACTGCTTTTCCAACACGAACGTCATCTACATAACCTTCAAATGCTTTTGTTTTGCTTCCGATTGTGTCGATTGGGAACATTGTTGTTGCAAGCATTGGTCTGCCTTCAATCTGTTCACCGTCGCCAAGAACGTCTTTTAATTCACCGTTTACATATAATTCTACTTTGTTCTGTTTGTTCTTGATTTCTAATTCTACCCATTCATTAACAGGTAATTCATAGTTAAATGAATAGTCAAAGTTTTCTCTTGAAATTCCAACTTTTCCTGTCTTTTTCTGTGCTGCTTTAATACTTCCGTAACTGCTTTCAAATAAAATCTGTTCATCTGTGCTATCAGAAGTACGTTTTACTTTCACACGGAAATCATTTCCAAGTCCAACTGTTCCGATTCCTGTGTTCATGTAACTTTCTTTTCCATTTAATTTTAACGCACTCTTACCGTCAACATTTTTCATAGTTGCATTTTTACCATCTGTAAGATTGTGTTTATTTGCTGAAAAATCTGTTTTATCATTCATTGGATAGTTTGCAATAATACCTTCACTATCTTTTGCTACTTCATATCCGAAGTTTGTCTGTGGTCCATCACCCATTTTTTTAGATAGCTGAAGTGCCTGATCCATGTTCATTTCACCTTTACCCCAAAGCTTTGCACCAAATAATGCCATTGCTTCGTTGATACGGTCATATACATCATATTCACTTACACCATTATCAAGGTAGTCTGTCATATCATTCCATACTGCAAATGCTCCACCGATCATCTGTTTGTCACCAGCAGGAATTGTTATTCCACCGATTGTATTAATAGCAAGGTTGTATAATGTATTGTTGTTTAAATAATCGTAATAGTATCCTGCATTTGGAACGATGTAGTAATTACCATCATTACAGTTGATTAAATCAAATCCTTCATTATACATCTGGTTCATGTTTGCCCAGCCGCCGTTCCATAAATTCATCTGAACGCCTTCGCTCTGTACATTTACATTCCCTTTAATCTGAGTAAGACTTCCCCAAATACGAGGTGTACGTCCACTTTCTTTTACATAACCAAGCATATCATTTGCAAATTTTCTGTAAGCGTTTCCGTCTGCAGTATATTCATCCGCACCAATATGTACAGTTGTCTGTGCATCGAATACAGGATTTGAGCCTTTCATGTATTCTCCGAAAATGCTTTGAACAAATTCTAAACTTTCATCATATTTTTTAGTCAAATTTAAATGGTCATTTTCTCTACCATATGTACCGTGTCTAAGATCAGGTCTTACTTTTGTCAAAGCAAGTGAGTGTGCCGGCACGTCAATTTCCGGAATAATATTTACACCGTATGTTCTTGACTCTTTGATAAAGTTTCTAAATTCATCTTTTGTATAGAATACATCTTTACTTGTTAAGTCGGCTTTATTCTTTCCACCGTTGCCACCTTTTTTAATATCAGATTCCAAACGGAAACCTGAATAGGCTGTCATTGGGTCTTTTCCGGCTTTAGAATAGTTTTCCAATGGAATTAAGTTATCATTTAAGTGTACCTGGAAGTCATTCATTTTGTACCATGACATTGCTTTTACAACTTGTTCAAGGTAATCCATTGTAAATGTTTTTCTTCCTGCGTCCAAAATAAATCCACGTACTGCATACATTGGATAATCTCGAGTCTGTCCTTTTGGAATATTGTTTGTTGCTTTTAAGCTCTGTAAAATTGTTCTTGTTGCCCAGAAAGCACCTGTTGCTGTTTCCGCTTCAACAGTTACTTTATCTGTAATCTCCATTGAGTAGCCTTCTTTTTGAAGACCTTTTGTTTTATCGGTTGTCAATGTAAAGTAGAAATCTCCCGGCTTCGCTTCACCTTTAACAACGCTGATTTCTTTACCTGTAATTTCTTTATAGTCTTTTGCAAAAGCATTTGCCATATCTTTTAAAGCATCACTCTGAATAACAATACGGCTGCTTGCAGAAGGAGTAAAGTTTCCTGTAGAACCTTTCCATTCACGTAATTCCGGAAGTACTTTCGGTGCTTTATTATCTCCCTCTTCTTTTGCTAATCTACCAAGGATAACAACATTTCTTTCTTCAAACATATAATTTTTATCATTTTTCTTATCTGTAAGTTTGAAAGAAACTTTTACTACAGTATCTACAAGTGGCTGGTAAATTTCTAAGTTTGGTCCGACTACCTGTTCGTAATCTGTTCCGTTATATTTGATTGTATAATCTTCAGATGTAGGTAATGTTACCTGCAATTTTTTATCTGTTCTTTCAGGTGTTTTAATCTGAATTTCTCTTGCCAAATCGTCCATGCCCGCTTTTGGCTCTCCGCCGTACACTTCCATTTCATAAACAGAAATTGTATTCCATTTTGGTCCACCGTCAACATCTTCTTGTGTAAAACTGTCAATCATAAGACGAACATAACGTGCTTTTTCTGTTTTGTCCAATACGATTTTTTCTGTTTTACTTGCAGGATGACCAGACATTGTTTTTACATCTTTCCATTGTGTATCTTCTGCTGTTTTTCCTAATGTCGTCGCTGTTTGAATACGATATTTTGTAGCCTTTCTTGTTTCCCAGAAAAGTCGGATTGTTTTTACGTCTTTTTCTGCACCTAAGTCTACATAAATCCAGTGTGGGTTAGAATTTACCGCACTTGCCCATCTTGTATCTTTTGTATTGCCGTCAAATGCTTTTTCTACTTTCAAATTGTCTGCTTCAAAAGAGTCTGAAAATGACGGTTGTCCCTGTGCCACGTTTTCCTGTGGGTTCTGTGGTTTCTGTGGTTTTTCCGGTTCTTCAGGTTCTGTTGTATCATCTACAAGTTTCACCTGAAAATCACAGCAGCTTACATTTGGATAATCATTTACTTTAGTTACATTTAATTTAACGTAACGTCCTTCCACAGTACGATTCAATTTTACTTCTGTTTTTCTTGTTGTGTTTCCTGTTTTTGTTGTTACAGGTTCACCCCATTCTGTTGTACTGTCTGAAACATAAATCTCAAAATCTGTTGCATACTGTGAGTCACTTTCCCAAAGCATTGAAAAGTAATTCATGCTTTTCTTTGCCCCTAAATCAACATATGCCCACTGTGTTGGTTTTTGCTCTGCTGACCAACGGCTTTCCTTGTCCGCATCTGTTAAATTAGAAGCTTTTAAGTTACCGTCTTGTTTACTTGCTGTTACCGTTTTACCTAACGCTAAATTATCATTTGCTTTTGGCGCTTTTGTTTCGGCGAAAATTGTCACATTCCCCGTAACAGCCAATGACATACTTAACGCTAGGGCAAGTACCCTTTTCTTCCACTTTTTCATTTTCTTTTTCCTTCCTTCTTATTTTTTAGCAAGGTTTCCATTAAATGCCTGCTTGTTAAAATAATAGCAAATTTTCCGGTAAATGTACACTCCTTTTTCCTATCTTGCACAAAAAAGTTCCCATATGTTATAATTATACTTGCGATATTTACCAAAGGAGAATTTGTGATGAGAAGTCCGCATTAGATTTTTATTATTTCAATGCATACAATTAAATACGAAAGGTAATGAAAATGAAGCATAGAAATATAACTACACTAAAATATATTTCTTTGTTTGGAGGATTAATTTTTTACGCACCTGTTGCATTGCTTGTCCGTACAAGAACGGGAATGACCTATTCTCAGTTTTTTGTGTTACAAGCAGTGTTATCAATCAGTATTTTTGTTTTTGAAATACCTTGCGGATATATCACCGATAAAATCGGCTATCAAAAAACACTTATCTTGAATAGCCTTTTTACGTTTCTTGCAAGAATATGTATGGTCTTTGCCGGAAACTTTCCACTGTTTTTTATAGAGGCTGTATTGGAAGGAATTTCTATTGCATTCTATTCCGGAACAATGTCCGGTTATCTGTATCAACTGTCCGAAGAACATTTTGCCTTTTCGCTTTCTGTCGTAGGTAACTATTCTAACTTAGGATTTATTTTATCTACACTTACATTCCCTTACATTTATTCCGCATGGGGAATTGACGGATTACTCGTACTAACTGCACTTTGTTCTTTCATCGGATTTTTACTGGCTTTTCACCTTCCAAATGAAAAAAGACATCCTGTCAAAAAGAAAATTTCGTTTTCTTTTCATTTGACAGATATTCCTATCAGCCTTTTTATTGGAATTATTAATATTAGTTTTCTTATTATTAACTTTTTCTATATCGGAATTTTAACTCAATTCCATATGGATGAACGTTATATGAGCATACTGATTTTACTCTATACGACAATACAGTTAAGTGTATCGAAACTTACACAAAAATTTGGTGAAAATAATTTATTCAAAAAAATTTACGTCTGCTCAGGGATGTGCATTTTTTGTATTTTTTCTATTTCTCTTTGCCGCAGCCGTGCTATATTTTTTCCGATGCTGATACTTCCAACCCTTTTATCACTTTTAAATGTTTATTTTGAAAAATATCAAAACAACTATATCGACTATCGGGGATACGGACAACATCGGGCGACCATTTTATCCTGTTATAATATGAGTGCAAATATTGTAGAAGTGTTTTTTCTGTTTGGCTCTGCAAAACTAAAAAATATATATGTATTTGATATCTTCACCATATTAGGATGTATATTTACTATTATCCTTATTTTTATATTGATTTTCCAAGCAAGAAAAAAATAATACAAAACGCATGAGGCTTTCACTTTAAAACCTCATGCGTTTTTGTATGTAATTACCATATATGCATAAAATGCTGCATTCCAAGTGTCACTGCCGTAATGCCAACCCAGCATGACATTCCGAGTAAAATCGGACGTCCCCCGCTTTTTACTAATTTCACAATATCCGTATTAAATCCAATCGCTGCCATAGCCATAACGATAAAGAATTTAGACAATTCCTTAAGCGGATTAAACATTGTGGCAGGCACACCCATTGATGTTGCTATTGTCGTAATCAAACTCGCACCGATAAAGAAGAGAATAAAGAATGGGAAAACTTTTTTCAAAGATACTTTCTCTCCGCTTTCATTTTCTGCTTTTCTCGCTCTCATAAATGCCAACACAAGTGTAATCGGAATAATTGCCAATGTTCTTGTCAATTTTACCGTTACCGCCTTATCCAATGTCTGACTTCCCAAATGGTACATACTATCCCATGTAGATGCTGCAGCCGTAACCGAAGAAGTGTCATTTACCGCTGTTCCCGCAAATATACCGAACGCTTCCCCTGATGTTGTGGAAAATCCAAGTCCCGTTCCGAGCATTGGGAAAATCAACGCTGCCAACACATTAAATAGGAAGATAACCGAAATTGCCTGTGCCACATCTTCCTCCTCAGCGTCAATAACCGGCGCTGTCGCCGCAATGGCAGAACCGCCGCAAATAGACGAACCGACACCGATTAACGTAGAAATTTTAGTCGGTACATGCATTGCACGGTGCATAATGTATGCAATAATCAGCGATGTACTGATTGTGCAAATAATAATCGGCAAAGACTGTTTTCCCGTCTGCATAACAACTTTTAAATTCATTCCAAATCCAAGAAGAACAACCGCATACTGTAAAATTTTCTTCGATGTAAATTTCACTCCCGATTCAAAAACTGTCTTATTCTTTACAACAAGCGCCAACACCATTCCGATAAGAATGGCAAAAACCGGACCGCCGATAATGGCAAATTTCTTTCCTAACATGCTGGAAGGTACTGCTATCGCAAGACAAAGCAATAATCCTTTCCAATTCTTTTCTATAAATTTCATCTGTTCCCTCCTATTTCGCTAAATGTACTCCTGCTACTGTTCCGTCTGCGACTGCCGTTGATACCTGACGCACCTGTTTTACTCGGATATCGCCCACTGCATAGACACCTTTTATCTCTGTTTCCATGTTTTCATCTACCGGAATAAATCCGTTTTCCAATTTCAATTCTGTGTATAATCCTGTATTCGGTGTCGTTCCCGCATAAACGAAGATACCGCATCCCGAATCAGAAATCGTTTCAATCGCCCCTGTTTTTTCATCGGAAATCTCAAGGGACTCCACTTTATCTACCCCATATACTCCATGAAGTCTTGAACCTAAACGGAGTTTTATATTTGGTGTTCTTGCCACTTTTTCTCTAAATTCCGCGATACAGCCGAGTGTTTCTTCAAAATGGATAATCGTTACCTGCTCAGCGTATTTAGACAGATATAACGCTTCTTTTACCGCTCCGTCCGCGCCGCCTACAACATAAATATTTTTGCCCTGATATTTTTCGCCGTCTCTCTGTGCATTCATTCCCATTCCTTTTCCGGCGAGTTCTGTTTCCCCTGCAATGCCGAGTTTTCTAGGCGTAGTTCCGTTTGCCAAAACAATCTTTTTCGCTTCATAAGCCTTATCCTCCGTATACACTTTCTTTACTTCACCGATAAGTTCAACTCGTTTCACTTCGCCGTATACAATCTCAATTCCGGCGTTTTCTGCCTGTTCTTTCAGTCGGTTCGCAAAAGTAACCCCTGTTTCTTCTGACATAATTCCTGCATAGTGGGTAACGGTGGAAACCTTTCCAATCAGTCCGCCCACAACATTTTTCTCTACAATCAACACTTTTTTTCCTCTGCTCACCGCATAAATTCCTGCACTAATTCCTGCCGGACCTGCACCGATAATCACAACGTCATACATCATAACTACTTCCTCTTTTCTTTTTATCTTTAATGTGTTCCTCTTGTTTATACTATATACCTATAAAAGCATTTTGTAAAATTATAATTATTGATACTACCATAAATATCTGTTATGATTATTTCATAACACTTTTGGGAGGAAATTATGCTCGATTTTAGAATGGAAACTTTTTTGAAAGTATGCGAATATATGAATTTTACCCATGCCGGCGAAGCGCTAAACCTAACCCAGCCTGCTGTTTCCCAACATATCAAATATTTGGAGAAAAAATATGACTCTCCCCTATTTGTCCGTGACAAAAAACGTCTTCTGCTCACGCCCGCAGGGGAAATTTTACGCTCTGCCTTAGAAACAATGCGAAATGACGAAAACACATTGAAAAAACGAATGAAAGAAAGTCTCGCATGAAAACATATTCTCACTTTCGGCGTCACCATGACAATCGGGGAATATGCCCTCGTTCCCGCCCTAACCAAATTAATTCAATCTCACGAAAACACGGACTTCCATGTCCGCTACGGAAATACACAGTCCCTGCTCAGTTATCTCTACGAGGGAAGTATTGACTTCGCCATTGTGGAAGGCTATTTCAAGCCTGACAACTACAATACACGCATTTATAAAACGGAAGAGTATATTGCGGTTGCCTCCGCGAAACATATTTTTCAGAAACCGATACGAACGCTTACGGATTTAACTTCCGAACGGTTGATTATAAGGGAACACGGCTCCGGCACAAGAGCCATTTTAACAAAAACACTTGCCATGAAAAATATGTCCGTCAATGACTTCCAACATATTGTGGAGGTGGAAAATATACATACAATCGTCAACCTGCTTCGGCAGGACTGCGGTATTTCTTTCTTATACAAGGCGGCTGTGGAGGAAGAAATTGCCAACGGAACTTTGATGCAGATACCTTTATCTGATTTTATGATTAAACATGATTTTACATTTCTGTGGAATAAGGACAGTGTTTTTTCTGCGGAGTATGAGAGGATTTTTGAGGAGTTGAAAGGGTATGAAAAAAGAGATTAACCTCTGCATTCCAACACTCCATTATTCACAACAACAATTTCATCATACATCTTCAGAAGCGGAGAATGAATATCGTGGGTAATTGCCAAAACAGTTACCCCCTCCATTTCCAGCAGTCTTTTTTCGATTTCATACGCACTTTTCTTATCAATCGCCGACATACTTTCGTCCAATATCAGTATTGATTTTCGATAATACATTGCTCGTGCCAACGCTATTTTCTGTTTTTGCCCTCCTGATAAATTCATTCCGTTATCTTTTATTTTTTCGTCCAGTCCATGCGTAAATTCTTTTAAGATTTCCTTTACACCGCTTATCTCACAGGCATACTCTAATTGTTTCTTATCTGCTTCTTCCGTTAATGTAATGTTTCTCTCAATTGTTGTATTAAACAAAAATACATTTTGTCCCACTGTGGCAAATAAATTCATATATGCCGGAAACTTTTCCTCCACATTCAATCCGTCCACCGAAATAGTCCCCTCCGTCTGTCTGTAAAGCCCATTAATAACATTAATCAGTGTCGTTTTCCCTGCACCGCTTCCGCCGACAATAGCATACTTTTTCCCTTTTTCAATTTTCAGAGAAACATCTTTGAAAACCCGTTTTCCATTTTCATAGATAAATCCTATATCTTTCAAACAGATACTGTCTTGAAATGGCAACTCCTCTACACCTTTCTTTTCCTGCACTACATTTGTTTCACCCAATATCGCTGAAAATCTTTCCTCAACAGCCTTTCCGCTTGAAATTTTTGGCAGATTAGACATAATCATCATCAACGGCTGTACAAACGCTCCGGTCAACTGCATAATAGCAACCATTTCCCCTATATTTAACATTTTCATAAATACTAATTTTGCTGAAACAAATAAAATAAACAGTTCCGTTCCAACTGATAAACTCATAGAAAGACTTTCGCTTTTTGTCAGCAACTTATCCAAAAAAACTTTCTTTAAATAATATATACGATTGATAAAATCAAAATTTTTACAAGCCTTTTTCCTATGTTGATAAGTACTGATCACATAAAATCCCTCCAAATTATCCGTAATATTTTCCGTTACCTCCGATAATTTATTGGAAACCTCTTCCTGTGCCAAAGATATTCTTTTCTTAAAAAACTTTGGAACAGCATAATTGAAAACGGTACATACTACTATCAGACAGGCTATCCCCACATTTGTAAAAATCAAAGTCAATATGACAACTATTGCAGAAATCACATTTTGCGCGATTATTAACTTGCTCTTTAACGCTCCTTCCTGATACATCTGCACATCGTTTGTCAAGATAGACAAATATTCAGAAATAGGTCTTTTTTCAAACTCGGCAAATGAATAGGACATGATTTTCTCAGAAATTGTATTTCTCAGACGATATATATACTCGTCTGCCATTTTCTGCATGTAAAAATTCCTTATGTAATTAAACAAATAGTAAAAAATAATGAATACAATCGCAATACCAATTATCCGGTTAAAATTCTCCATTCGTTTTCCACTTACGGTATTAATTGTCAACTCAATAATCAACGCTATGGAAACAGATAACAATGCCGTTACTAAATTTAAAATGCCATAAATAATCCATTTTTTCTTTGACATATTTCTTCCCTCCTATTCTCCGCTAAATGTAGGTGAAGAAATAATTGAAATATTTCTAAGTTTTGCTCCTTCACTATTTCTTCCGAAGTATCTCCTGCACAACTCCTCGTATTTTTGAATAAATTCTCTGTATTCTTCATCATTCAACGTTAAATAATCTCTTCCGGCAAACAACATATCTTCTGTTGGATTTCCGTCTTTCTCATAATACTGTTGAAATTCTTGAAGTAAAGTTAAAAGGAAAGTTAGAATAGCGTTAAAATCATTATTATTCTTTATTTTCTTTAACGCATATGTTTTTTCTATCGTCCCTCTTATTTGATTTTCCTTAATCACTTCTATAG
>Stewie_p2__coassemble_1483_pt1 | contig 21303 bp, 19 predicted proteins | sample Stewie_p2__metabat2_low_PE_030 | metagenome-assembled genome bin Stewie_p2
ACTTCCAGCAATGCGGAAAATGTATCCCCTTTGTAATCTGTGCTGACTTTATCAATTTCATCCAACAGCATAAGCGGATTTCTGACGCCCGCAGTTTTCAACCCATTTGCAATACGTCCCGGCATTGCACCTACATATGTTTTACGGTGTCCGCGGATTTCCGCCTCATCCCGCACACCGCCAAGAGAAATACGGACGTATTTTTTATGTAAGGCCTTTGCTAACGACCTTGCGATAGAAGTTTTTCCCGTTCCCGGAGGACCGACAAGACAAAGTATCGGACTGCTTCCCTTTGAAGTCAATGCACGCACTGCCAAAAATTCCAGTATTCTCTCTTTTACCTGCTCTAATCCATAATGCTCTGCTTCCAATACTTCTTTTGCATAATGAATATCTAAATTATCTTCACCGGCCTTATTCCACGGCATTTCCAACATGGTTTCAATATAAGTTCTTGTTACGCCGTTTTCCGCCGGACCATTCATCGTATTACGAAATCTTCTGATTTCTTTACGAAGTTTTTCTTTTACTTCTTCAGGTGCATCTAACTCTTTTACCGCTTTTGCAAACTCATCTGCATCTGACAGAGTGGAATCGTCACCTAATTCTTCCTGAATAACCCGCAGTTCTTCCCGCAGTAAATATTCTTTCTGATGTTTATCTACTCTCGCTTTTACTTTTTCCTGTAACTCGTCTTTTATTTGAGATACCTGTATTTCTTTCTCCAACTTTTCTGTCAAAAGAAAATAGCGGTTTAATGCGTCCGTTTCCTCCAACAGTTTTTGTGTATCCTCATAGCGAAACGGTACGTTTGCACACACTTCGTCTACAAGTCTTTTTAAATCATCAATTCCTGCTATCTGCTCCACTATTTCTTTTGTCAGTTTAGGATTTTTTACCGCATACTGTAAAAACAGTTCCTGCAGCGTTCTAAGCATCGCCTCCTGCCTTACCGGCTCTTCTTCCACGTACGGGTATTCCTCTAAAACAGTTATTTCCGCCTCCAAATACGGTTCTGCCTGCACAAGTTCATTGAGTTTCGCTCTCTGCTCTCCTTCCACAAGTACACGTAAAATCTTTTTCGGCATCTTTACAATCTGTTTAATGGATGCGATAACGCCCATTTCATATAAATCGTCTTTCGTTACCTTTTCCGTTTCAATACTTCTTTGTGTCAACAGGAAAATCTGTTGTTCTTCTGCCATTGCCTTTTGGATAGCCTCCAATGACATTTCTCTGCTCACGTCAAAGTGTACGACCTCTTTTGGCATAATTGTCATTCCTCTAAGCGCTACCATAGGCAGTTTTTTTATCTGTTCATTCATCTGTTTTCCCTCTATTCAAAAAGACGGCTCTCTGGTTACCCATTAACGCCGTCTTAATTTCTTTTCAAGTTTACGCACTGACTACTTCTTTATTTTCTGTCTCATAAATCGGTTTACCGATTCCCTGCACAACCTCTTTTGTAATTCTACAGTATTTAATGCTGTCATCTGACGGAACGTGATACATAGTGTCCATCATAATCTTTTCCATAATAGCACGAAGTCCTCTTGCACCTGTCTTTCTTGCCAAAGAAGTTTTTGCGATTTCCACAAGCGCATCTTTATCAAACACCAATTCAACGCCGTCTAATTCCAATAATTTTTGGTATTGCTTTACAATCGCACTCTTCGGTTCTGTCAAAATACGAATTAATGCATCTTCATCTAACATTTCAAGGGATACCGTTACAGGAACACGTCCGACAAGTTCAGGGATAAGTCCGAATTTTACCAAATCCTGCGGTAATACCTGTCCAAGCAGTCTGTCGATATCATACTCATGTTTTTCTGCGATTTCCGCATTAAATCCGATAGACTTCTTATCAATACGTGTTTCGATAATCTTGTCAATTCCTTCAAACGCCCCACCGCAAATGAATAAAATATTTGTTGTATCAATTTGAATTAATTCCTGATGCGGATGTTTTCTTCCACCCTGCGGCGGAACAGAAGCGATTGTTCCCTCGATGATTTTTAAAAGCGCCTGCTGCACTCCTTCTCCCGACACGTCACGGGTAATAGACGGATTTTCTGATTTTCTTGTAATTTTATCAATCTCATCAAGATAAATAATTCCATATTCCGCTCTGCGAATATCTCCGTCTGCCGCCTGAATAATTTTCAACAAAATGTTTTCGACGTCTTCACCAACGTACCCCGCCTCGGTCAATGCCGTAGCATCTGCGATTGCAAACGGTACATTCAAAACTTTTGCCAACGTCTGAGCGAGAAGTGTTTTCCCACAGCCTGTAGGACCTAACATCAAAATATTACTTTTGTGTAATTCCACGCCTAAATCTTTCTCTGCCATAATTCTCTTATAATGATTGTATACGGCTACCGATAAAACTTTTTTCGCCTCATCCTGTCCGATTACATAATCGTCAAGAAACGCTTTCATCTCTTCCGGTTTTAGCAAATTGATTTCGCTAAACTCGTTATCTTCTTCGTATTCCAGTTCTTCTTCTATAATCTCTGAACAAACGTCAATACATTCGTCACAAATAAAGACACCGTTTGGTCCTGCAATTAACTTGCGTACCTGCGCCTGTGATTTGTTACAAAATGAACATCTGATTGCCTCGTCTACTTTCGCCATACTTTCACCTCTTTTTTACACACGCAAAGGAGATGTCCGACAGACACCCCCTTTGTTCTTATTAACGGCTTACAACTACTTTGTCGATTAAGCCATATTCTTCTGCTTCCTGAGCAGACATAAAATTATCTCTTTCTGTATCCGCAGAAATCTGTTCAAAACTTTTGCCTGTTCTTTCGGCTAAAATTTCATTTAATTTCTTACGTGTTTTTAAAATATGTTCTGCAGCGATTTGAATTTCCGTTGCCTGCCCCTGTGCTCCACCTAATGGCTGGTGAATCATAATCTCAGCATTTGGAAGTGCGAAGCGTTTGCCTTTTGCTCCTCCTGCCAACAAAAATGCACCCATGCTCGCAGCCATTCCGATACAGGTTGTAGATACATCACATTTAATGTACTGCATTGTATCATAGATTGCCAGCCCTGCACTTACAGAACCACCCGGACTGTTGATATATAACTGAATATCTTTTTCAGGGTCTTCCGCTTCAAGATGTAATAACTGTGCCACAATAATACTTGCCGACACATCTGTTACTTCCTCTCCAAGAAAGATAATTCTGTCTTTTAGAAGTCTTGAATAAATATCGTAGGAACGTTCACCGCGACTTGTCTGTTCAATAACATAAGGTACTAAACTCATGATGCTGCCTCCTTATTTAAAATACCATTGATTATTTTTCTACTGTGTTGTCCACAACTAATGTTACTGCTTCCTGCACTGCAAGATCCATTTTCATCTGTGCTTTTTCATTTTCGCCCATAAATTCTTTTAATTTTTCTACTTCCATCTTGTATGCTTCAGCCATTTTTGCTAATTCTTCATCAATTCTTTCATCTGTGATTTCGATGTTTTCTGCTTTAACGATTGCTTCTAACACTAATCTTGTCTGAATACGTTTTACAGCCTGTGGTCTTAATTCTTCAAGCATTTTTTCTGCTGTCATTCCTGTAAACTGGAAGTACTGTTCCATGCTTAATCCCTGCTGCTGCATTCTCTGAGCAAAATCATCTGCCATTTGACGTACCTGTGTATCAATCATCGCTTCAGGAATATCCATAGTTGCGTTTTCTACAACCTGTTCCATAGCCTGATCTTCTTTCTGTCTTTTTCCGTCAGCATTTTTCTGTTCTTTGATTTTTGCTTTGATGTCTGCTTTTAATTCATCTAATGTATCAAACTCTGAAATTTCTGATGCAAATTCATCGTCTAATTCAGGAAGTTCTTTTGCTTTGATTTCATGTACTGTACATTTGAATGTTGCTGCTTTTCCTGCTAATTCAGGTGCATGGTATTCCTGTGGGAATGTTACGTTTACTTCCACTTCTTTACCTGCTTCAGCACCGATTAACTGTTCTTCAAATCCAGGTATAAATGCTCCCGAACCGATTGTAAGCGGGTAGTTTTCTCCTTTTCCGCCTTCAAATGCAACACCGTCAACAAATCCTTCAAAGTCTAATACAACTTCGTCTTTATCCTGTACAGGACGTCCTTCTACTTCGATTGTTCTGGCATTTTTTTCCTGTTCTTTTACAAGTCTTTCTTCTACTTCTTTCTGAGTTACTCTGTTAGAGTATTTGTCAACTTTTAATCCTTTGTATTCACCTAAAGTTACTTCCGGTTTTAAAGCAACTTCCGCTGTGAAAATAAATGGTTTTCCTTTTTCAATCTGTACTACTTCGATTTTTGGCTGTGAAACGATTTCTAATTCAGATTCATCATATGCTTTTGCATATGCTCCCGGAATGATTGCATTTGCTGCATCATCATAGAAAATTTCTACTCCGTACATTTTCTCTACCATTTGACGAGGTACTTTACCTTTACGGAATCCCGGAATGCTGATTTTCCCTCTTTGTTTCATATATGCACCGTTAAGTGCTTTTTCAAATTCTTCTGCTGAAACTTCTACTGTAAGTTTTGCCATATTGTGCTCTAATTTTTCTACTTGTAAACTCATTTACCTTTTCCTCCTTATATGAAAAACGCCTTTTGGCTTTCTTCTTTCACACTCATTAGCGTAGTATACCATAATCTCTTATAAATTTCTAGTCTTGAATTGCATCTAAACGCAGTATTTTCGCGATTAAATCGGATATTTCTTCCTCTTTTGGAGCAAATTCCTTGTTTTCTCCCTTTTTAATTGTCAGAGTAACCTCTTCTTTCTCTCCATAGGATACTTCCGTATATGCTGTTTCAAGCAATTCGTAAGACTGTGCCGTAATGTCCAAAAGCATCAGTTGAAGGATTTCCTCCTCCGTTCCTTTGTACTCTCCCCGCTCGGATTTCTGCTGAATTTCCACCATGCTTTCCTGTAACATTTTTTTCCAATTTACAAACACGTCTGCCGGTTGAATTTCTACAGTCACTTTATATTCATCATTGCTGATTTTTTCTTCCTTAACTACATTGTATTTCATTGAGCGGAAAATTTCTTTGCAAACCGTATAAAACTTTTCTTCCATTTCCCCGCCGGCATTCAGTCCTTCTGTCAGTCCCTCTGAAAATGTGCGAATATACTGCTCGTAATCTTCTTTTAACTTTTTCTCCTCAATGTCTTTGTCAAATTCGAGTAATTCCTCCGTATCCCCCTGAAATCTATGGTCTAACAATGCCTGCACATATCCTTTTGCGTCAAATTTTCCGCAAGCCGTCATGCCGAGCATAAGACTACAGCACAGGAGAAGAAGCACTCCCTTTTTTAATCGTTTCATTCTGTTCTCCTTATCCATAAATGATAGATTTTCTTATTTCTTCTGCTTTCTCGCTGTCTGCAAGCAACTCTACAAGCGCCAATGCAAACGGAATTGCCGTTCCCATTCCTCTGCTTGTCACAACATGACCGTCAATGACAACCATATCTCTTATCACCTCTGCACCGAGCAGACCTTCCTCCATTGCAGGGTAGCAGGCAGCCTTTCTGCCCTCCAAAAATCCCAATTTTCCAAAAATAGTCGGGGCAGCGCAGATTGCAGCCACATATTTCTTACTACCATAAAACTTTCTCAACAGTGCTTCAAGCCCTTTATGCTCCTGCAGGTGAATTGTTCCCGGCATTCCTCCCGGAAGAACAAGCATCTCGGCATTCTCAAAGTTTGCCTCTTCAAACAACGTATCTGCCTGCACGTTTATCTCATGTGCTCCATGTATTTCTCTGCTGCCGGTCACGGATACTGTTTCTACCTTCATCTCGGCTCTTCTCAGTATATCCACTACAGTCAGTCCTTCGATTTCTTCAAATCCGTCTGCAAGAAATACACATACTTTTTTCTCCATATCCCTTTCCTCCTTATTACAGATTACCTGCATTTTAGCAGACAACCGAAAAAAAAGCAAATATTTACATTTCCATTGCCCTATATTATGATATTTATCAGAAGAAACATTTTTTCATACACGAAGAAAGGCAGAAAGCATATGGAAATTGAAAGAAAATATTTAGTTAAACAACTTCCCGAAAAACTTTCCACTTATCCACATCGGCTAATCGAGCAGGGGTATCTTTCCACAGAGCCTGTTATCCGCATACGAAAAGACGGGGACAAATATGAACTGACTTATAAATCAAAAGGACTGATGATTCGTGAAGAATATAATCTTCCTCTTACCCAATCTTCTTACGAACATTTAAAACCAAAAACGGACGGCTATCTGATTACAAAAGAAAGATATAATATTCCTTATCATCATCTCACAATAGAACTGGACTGTTTTCTCGGACAATTTTCCCCGCTTATTTTGGCGGAGGTAGAATTTCCTGATGAAGAATCCGCCAACGCATTTGTTCCGCCGGATTGGTTTGGGGAAGATGTTACATTCTCCCCCGCATATCAAAACAGTTCCCTCAGTCAAAAAGGCCCGCTTCGCTAGAAGCAGACCTTTTTTTCTATTCTCCAAGATTAAATTCTTCATGAACGGCATTTAAGGCTCTGTCCACGTCTTTTTCATCAATCAGTACGGTAATACGAATTTCTGATGTGGAAATCATTTTAATATTTACTCTCGAATTGTAAAGCGCCTCGAACATTCTGGATGCCACACCCGGATTGCTCATCATTCCTGCGCCTACAATAGAAATTTTTGCCACATTTTCATCATATCCCACTTCCTGAATAGTAAGAACCTCTTTCTTTTCCTCCAACAATTCAAGCGTTGCCTGCAAATCGTCCTGAGAAACGGTAAAGGAAATATCTTTTGTTCCGTTTCTTCCGACAGACTGTAAAATAATTTCTACGTTAATATTATTTTTTGCAAGCGTATGGAACAGACTGAACGCAATACCCGGTTCGTCTTTCACACCGATTGCGGATACTCTCGCCGTATTTTTATCCCCTGCCACACCTGTGATTAGCATTTTTTCCATTTTTTTCACTGCCTCCTTCACTATCGTTCCTTCTTCGTTATTTAAACTTGAACGTACAATAAGCGTCACACCATATTTTTTCGCCATTTCTACTGAACGATTATGAAGAACTTTTGCTCCTAAAGTGGCAAGTTCCAACATTTCATCATAGGTGACTACCTCTAGTTTTCTTGCGTTTTTAACAACTCTCGGGTCTGCCGTATACACACCGTCTACATCCGTAAATATCTCACAGACATCGGCATGCAACACTGCCGCCAAAGCGACTGCAGTCGTATCCGAACCTCCTCTCCCAAGCGTCGTATAATCGTCATATTTATTTATTCCCTGAAATCCGGTTACGATAACAATTTTTCTGTTTTCCAGTTCATGCGTAATGCGTTCTGTATCAATTCGCTTAAACCGCGCATTTCCGTATTTTGAAGTAGACTGCATGGAAATCTGAAATGCATTTAAAGAAATCGCCGGAACTCCCATTGACTGCATCGCCATAGCCATAAGAGATACGGACACCTGCTCTCCCGTTGTCAGAAGCATATCCAATTCTCTCTTTGTCGCTCTCGGATTAATGTCAGTCGCTTTCGCAAGCAGTTCATCTGTCGTATCTCCCATAGCCGAAAGCACGACAACAACGTCATTTCCTTTTTGCCAATCTTCTATACATCGTTTCGCAACATTAAAAATTCTTTCTTTATTTGCTACGGAACTCCCTCCAAATTTCTTTACAATTAACATAAATTCCTCCTGCCCTCACGGTCAACTCTCATTAAAGCCATTTTATTCTTCCACACGCATCATATGCAGAATATTGGAAAACTGTGCCGCTTTTTCTTCGTAAACACTTTCTTTCATTTTCTCTGTCATAAATCCAAACTCACCGGAAATATCTTCCAAAACCACCTGTTCCGTTTTTCCGAACACAGCCTCTATTTTTTCGGCATATTCTTCCGGTACTCCTTTCATTCTGACAAAGAATTTTTTCTCTGTGTCCGCTTTGTCTGTCAGCGTAATCTTTTCTTCTGTCCAGACAGGCATAACAACTCTTCCCATATTTTTTACTGCGTCCACAACATCACCCACAACTGCACTTGCTGTAGGAAGTTTTCCTGCACCGCTGCCGTAGAACATTGCATCTCCCAGCATATTTCCTTTTACAAATACTGCGTTAAACACTCCGTCCACATGATAAAGCGGGTGGCTGTCATTCAACAGACACGGAGAAACCATAGCGCTGATTTTATCCCCTTCTCTTTTTGCAGAGGCGAGAAGTTTAATCGTCTTACCCAGTTTCTTTGCATATTTCATATCTGTAGCGGTAATCTTTGTAATTCCCTCTGTGTAAATTTCTTTGTAATCCACACATTTCCCCGAAATAACAGAAGATAAAATCGCAATCTTTCTGCAGGCATCATGTCCTTCTACATCCGCCTCCGGATTTCTCTCCGCATACCCTTTGTCCTGTGCTTCTTTTAATACTTCATCGTATTCCACGCCTTCACTGAACATTTTTGTCATCATGTAGTTTGTTGTTCCGTTTAAAATTCCGATAATTTCTTCAATTTCATCTCCGGTCAGCGCCTGATGAAGAGAGCGGATAATCGGAATACCACCGCCCACACTCGCTTCATATAAAAAATTCACTTGCTTTTTTTCTGCAAGCGCCAAAAGTTCCGCCCCGCACTGTGCTACCAATTCTTTATTGGAAGTCACTACACTTTTTCCCGCTTCCAAAGAACGTTTTACAAAGGTGTATGCAGGCTCAATTCCTCCAAGCACTTCCACAACTACTTTGATTTCTTCATCTTGAATAATCTGCTCAAAATCACTTACAATTTTATTTTCTATCGGTGTACCGGAAAAGTCTTTTCTATCTAAAACGTACTTTACTTCTATTTCATTGCCTGCACGTTTCGCAATAATTTCCCTGTTTTTTTCCAATACTTCCACAACTCCTGAGCCTACCGTACCGTAGCCCAATACTGCTGTTTTTATCATCTGTATCACTCCCTGCCCACAATCTTTAAATAATGTACGCCTTCATTATTCTCTATTTCATTTATCATATCAGAAATATTTCCCGTTGTAGAAAGAATTTCCACACTGATTGTCAGTGTGGCTACTCTGTTCAACGGAATGCTCTGATGAATGGTGAGAATATTAGCTTTGTACTCCGCAATCTCCTGTAAAATCTCGGCAAGAAGTCCCGGTATATCGTCCATTTGAATTGCTAAAGTAATCGTCTGTCCCTTTTCATTTTCATGGAACGGAAAAATATCATCTTTATATTTATAAAAAGAACTTCGGCTCAGCCCTATCTTTTCTGTCGCTTCCTGAATTGTCATAAAACGCTCTGCCGCCAGCAATCTTTTTACCTCTACCACTTTAAGAAGTACCTCAGGAACTGCTTTTTTCTTAATGACATAGTAATTTGAGTCCATGCCGCACCTTCCTTTCGCCTTCATTATTCATCTTCATTTCGTTTTTTCAAATATGCATTAATAAACGGTTCTATATCCCCGTCTAACACCGCAGTAACATTTCCATTTTCAACATTTGTGCGGTGATCCTTTACTAAAGTATATGGCTGCATAACATAGGAACGTATCTGATTGCCAAATCCGATTTCTTTTACCTCACCTCGTATATCCGACACCTTTTCCGCCTGCTCCTGCTGTTTAATGAGATATAATTTTGCTTTCAGCATCTGCATGGCTTTCTCTCGGTTGGAATGCTGTGAACGTTCATTTTGACACTGCACAACAATTCCCGTAGGTAAATGTGTAATACGAATGGCGGAGGACGTTTTATTAACGTGCTGTCCTCCCGCTCCGCTCGCTCTGTATGTATCCACTTTTAAATCATCTTCATTGATTTCAATATCAATATCGTCTTCTATATCCGGTATAACATCGCAGGACGCAAATGAAGTCTGCCTTTTCCCCGCCGAATTAAACGGTGAAATACGCACAAGTCTGTGAACCCCTTTCTCAGACTGTAAGTAGCCGTATGCGTTTTCCCCATTCACTTCAAATGTAACGGTTTTTATCCCCGTAATATCCCCGTCCAAATAATCCAGTACGGAAATGGAAAATCCTTTTCGCTCCGCCCACCTGCTGTACATTCGGTAGAGCATACTTGCCCAGTCGCACGACTCCGTTCCTCCTGCACCCGCATGGAGGGTGACAATCGCATTGTCCTTGTCGTAGGGACCTGAAAGCAGTGTGTTAATGCGAATTTCCTCAAAGTTTTTCTCAAACTGACGGATTTCCCTGCGGATTTCACCAACCATACTCTCGTCATTATCCTCGTACGCCATTTCAATGAGCATACCGATATCTTCATAACTCGTGAGTAAGTCTTCCGCCGTTTCCAAAAAACTCTGCAGCCCTTTCAATTCACGCATAACCTTTTGGGAGTGTTCTGTATCCTCCCAAAAGCCCGGCTCTTCTATTTTCTTTTGCAGTTCTTCCACTCTTGCCTGTTTACCCGACAGGTCAAAGTGAATCCCTCAATTCGTTTAATGGTTCTTCATATGAATTTATGACACTTTTGAACTGGTCTAATTCAACCATTTTTTCACCTCTTTTTAATTATTTTCGTCCACAGCACTGTTTATATTTCTTTCCGCTTCCACATGGACATGGATCGTTCGGATATACTTTCTTTTCTTCTCTCTTCTTTGGTTCTCTTACAGATGTGTCATCTTTATTTGTACCTGTCACCTGTGCAACCTGTTCTCTTTCCACTTTCTGTTCAATTCTAACGTGGAATAATAAACGTACCGTATCTTCCGCAATAGCGTTTGTCATTGCTCCGAACATATCATATCCGAGCATTTTGTATTCTACCAACGGATCTTTCTGTCCGTATGCCTGAAGTCCGATACCCTGACGCAACTGATCCATATCATCAATGTGATCCATCCATTTTGCATCGATAACTTTTAATAAAATAACACGTTCCACTTCTCTTAAATGTTCAATTTCAGGGAACTCAGCCTCTTTTGCTTCATATGCTTTTACGGCTCTTTCCTTCAATACGTGTTTCAATTCTTTCTGACGCATATTTTTCACTTCGTCAGGCGTAACAAATTTCATCGGAATTGTTGCGAGAAGACTTCTCTCCAACTCTGCCAAATCCCACTCGTCTGATTCCAAATCCGGCGATATGCAGGCATCTACAAGATTCTCCACATATTCCGTAATCATATGATAGATAGAATCTCTCATACTTTCTCCGTCCAATACACGGCGTCTTTCTTCATAGATGATTTCTCTCTGTTCGTTCATAACCTGATCGTATTCCAACAGATTTTTACGAATACCAAAGTTATTATTTTCAATCTTCTTCTGTGCTTTTTCGATTGCGTTTGAAAGCATCTTATGTTCAATCTGCTCTCCGTCTTCTACTCCAAGTGTGTTAAATACGCCCATAAGTTTTTCCGAACCAAACAATCTCATCAAATCATCTTCCAATGAAATATAAAATCTTGACTCACCCGGATCGCCCTGACGTCCTGAACGTCCACGCAACTGGTTATCAATACGTCTTGACTCGTGGCGTTCTGTACCGATAATTTTAAGTCCGCCTGCATTTTTTGCGTCCTCGTCCAATTTAATATCCGTACCACGACCTGCCATGTTTGTAGCGATTGTTACTGCGCCATGCACACCTGCCTGCGCAACAATTTCCGCTTCCATTTCATGGAACTTCGCATTCAATACGTTATGTGGAATACCTTCTTTTTTCAGCATTCTGCTTAATAATTCAGAAGTTTCGATTGTGATTGTACCAACGAGAACCGGCTGTCCTTTTGCGTGTGCTTCCACAACTGCATCTACAACCGCTCTGAATTTTTCATCTTTTGTCTTATATACGGCATCGTCTAAGTCTTTTCTCTGTACCGGAAGATTTGTCGGAATTTCAACAACGTCCATTCCGTAAATATCACGGAATTCTTTTTCTTCTGTAAGAGCAGTACCTGTCATACCGCTTTTCTTCTTATATTTATTAAATAAGTTCTGGAAAGTAATTGTCGCAAGAGTCTTGCTTTCTCTCTTCACTTTTACGTGTTCTTTTGCTTCAATCGCCTGATGAAGTCCGTCAGAGTAACGGCGTCCCGGCATAATACGTCCCGTAAATTCATCGACAATCATAACTTCTCCCTCAGGAGTAACAACGTAATCCTGATCTCTGAACATTAAGTTATGAGCGCGAAGCGCTAAAATAACATTGTGCTGAATTTCTAAGTTTTCAGGATCTGCTAAGTTTTCTAAGTGGAAGAATTTCTCTACCTTCTTCACACCGTCTTCTGTAAGGCTTACATTTTTTTCTTTCTCATTAACGATAAAGTCACCTGTTTCCTCGATGTCCTCTCCCATAATAGCGTTCATCTTAGAAAATTCTCCGCTCGCCTCACCGCGTTCCATTTGTCTTGCCAAAATGTCGCAGGCTTCATATAATTTTGTAGATTTTCCGCTCTGTCCGGAAATAATAAGCGGTGTTCTTGCCTCATCAATCAATACGGAGTCGACCTCATCGATTACAGCAAAATGAAGCCCTCTCTGTACTAACTGCTCTTTATAAATAACCATGTTATCTCTCAAGTAATCGAAACCGAGTTCGTTGTTCGTTACATAAGTAATATCACAGTTATACGCTTCACGACGTTCGTCATTGTCCATAGAGTTCAAAACAACACCGACTGTAAGTCCAAGAAATTCGTGTACCTGTCCCATCCACTCAGCATCACGTTTTGCCAAATAGTCGTTGACTGTAACGATATGTGTTCCTTTTCCCTCCAACGCATTCAAATATGCAGGCAATGTAGAAACTAAAGTTTTACCTTCACCTGTTCTCATCTCGGAAATACGTCCCTGATGCAAAATAATACCACCGATTAACTGTACTCTATAGTGTCGCATATGTAATGTACGGACAGCGGCTTCTCTTACCGCAGCAAATGCTTCAGGTAAAATATCATCAAGCGTTTCTCCTTTTGCCAATCTCTCTTTAAATTCTTTTGTCTTACCCCGTAATTCCTCGTCTGATAATTTCTGCATATCCGGCTCTAATGCTTCAATCTTATCGACAATCGGATAAATACGCTTTAATTCATGTTCGCTGTGTGTACCAAAAATTTTTTCTAATAAGCCCATATCTTTCTCCTTGTTTGAAAAATTCAAGAATCTTCGGTGTCCTTTTCCGAAGTCCAACTATGTTCCATTTTATCACTATATATACGGCAATTCAACCATTTTCTCTTACAAATGTCTTTATGGGAAATACAAAAAAGGCATATATCTTTTTCCTGTGATATACGCCTTTTTCGCCTGCTAAAATCTACTTTTATATACGCTCTCTTACTCAAAATGGAATTAACATTATGAATATTTTTTAAATCTCTTTACAGAATATAACATTATCATCGCCCCGAATGTTCCAATAAGTATTCCGCATAATGCTACCGGAACTTCTGTACTCAATATTCTTATCAAAGAATTCGAACCTTTTACTGCGATATTCCAAGAATTTATCGTTATATGAATTAATATAGGATATAGTATATCGTCTGTCAAAAAAAGAATATATGCTAATAACAATCCGATTACAAATGCAATAGGGGCTTGCAAAATTCCGCCATGTAACATTCCAAAAATAACAGCCGAAAGTATGATAGCGGATTTTAAAGAATAATTTAATCGAAAATACTTTAAAATCAATCCTCTAAAAATAAGTTCTTCTACTATTGGACATATAAGACATATTTCAAGATAATCTTCCAATTGAAAAGTTGTAACTGTTTGGCTGACCAATTCTTCCGGCATAGGTATCAAAACAGTAAACGAATGAAAATATGCTCCTCCTATACCAGCCAATACAGAAAAAAATAGTAACTTTTTGCTTTTTCCTTTTTCAGTTGATATGTATTTTTTCTTATTTAAAATTGCAATTAATGCGATAATGATAATTGTTTCGAGCATTATTACTACCGCCCTATTAGGAATATTCATCCGCATAATTGAGAACAAAAATACATACGCAATTCCTGTACATAATCCAATGACAAAATACTTAATTTCTTTCCACATATCCATCCCTCCACACTTTAGTTGTATACCGCACTCTTTTGTTTAATTTTAACATTTTTTTAATTTTATTCAACTTTTTTCTAGTTGTTTTATCCTGTTTTTTATTTCCTATGGCATACAAAAAAAGAGTGTTGCATTTTGCCCCACTCTTTCCATTCTTCTTTATTTTATTGTTGTGCTATTATTTGTGTTATGGTTGTTTCGATTATTTCCCGTAACATCATCTACAGTGTCCTCCACACCGTCCACAACATCACGGACTCCGTTGTCAATTCCTCTTCCGACGTCTTCCATAACTCCGTCACCGTCTGTATTTTTCTTGTCCGTATTTGTTGTCGTGTTGCCGTTATTATTCGCATTTTCCTTTGTTCCGCAGCCAACTGCAAAAAGCATACATACGCACAACAACGCTACAACTGTCTTTTTTATCTGTTTCATCTGAACTCTCCCTTTCTGTGTATTGTGATGCATTAAGAATTTCTTCTTATAAATAATATTTGCAAATCACTTTTTTCTATACACATTCAGCGTTCGGAAAGTTTTTCCATTTTTATAAAAACACGTCTTCCATTGCGTACAGTCCGGCTTTCTGCCCCGCCAAAAATTTTGCTGCTTCCAACGCGCCTTTTGCAAAGATAGATTTAGAGTACGCCGTATGCTTTATTTCAATCACTTCGTCCTCTCCCGCAAACATCACCTGATGTTCGCCTACAATCGTTCCGCTGCGAACAGATAAAATGGGAATATTTTCTTCACCCACCGCTTTTTTTAATGCGATTGCCGTTCCGCTGGGAGCATCTTTTTTATATCGATGATGTTTCTCGATAATTTCCACATCATATCCTCTCGAAAGAAATTCCTTCCCCATATTTTTCAGCAGTCCTGACAAAACGGTAATACCCACCGACATATTTGCTGACTGTAAAATAGGGATTTTTTTTACAAATTTCTTTACATTTTCCTGCTGCTCTTGGGACAATCCGGTTGTACACAGCACAAGGGGAAGATGCTTTTCTTCACACGCACTCAGCAACTCATCTGTTCCTACCGCATCCGAAAAATCAATTACAGCGTCCGCCGAAATATTGCAGTCACGCAGACTTGTAAAGACAGGATAATTTTCCGCATTTTCACTGCATTTGTCCACTCCTGCCACAATCCGCACTGCCTCGTCTTTTTCGGCAAGTATGGTAACAAATTTACCCATTTTGCCATTACATCCGTGTAAAATTACGTCAACCATATTTCCCCTTCCTGCGATAACTTTATTCCATATTCACACATAATACGAGCCAATGTTTTTCCTTTTTCTTCCTCCAAATCCAGCAGCGGCATCCGAAGACTTCCCACATCTTTCCCCATAAATGCCAACGCTTTTTTTATCGGAATAGGATTTACCTCACAAAACAACTGCCGTATTAGAGGCAGCGCTTTCAACTGTAACGCACAACTTTCTTTTATGTTTCCCGATAAAAAGTTATCACATATATTATGCACTTCTCTCGGCGCTATATTTGCCAAAACCGAAATAACTCCCTTTCCGCCAAGTGATAATACGGGGACAATCTGATTATCATTTCCCGCATATACATCTATTTTCCCGTCCGTAAGTTCCAATATTTTCGCCACCTGAGAAATATTCCCCGATGCCTCCTTTACGCCTACAATATTTTCATTTTTCCGAGCCAGTAGGGAAATTGTTTCCGGCTCAATATTACATCCCGTTCGATTTCCTACATTATATATAAGCATTGGAATATGAATATTCTCCGCAACCTTTTCATAATGTGCCAAAAGTCCATTTTGAGTCGGCTTATTATAATAAGGCGTAACTACAAGTACGCCGTCCACACCGCAATTTTCCGCTTCCTTTGATAATTGCACTGTCGTCCGCGTACAGTTTGTTCCTGTTCCCGCTATAATCGGTATTCTTCCTTTGGCAAATTGTACTGCTCTTTTTATGCAGAGCAGCCGTTCTTCTTCTGACAAAGTAGCGGATTCCCCAGTCGTTCCGCAGACGATTATAGCATCGGTCTGATTTATGCAATGATACTCTACCAATTCTTCCAGCATTTCCTCATTGATGCTTCCGTCTTTACAAAACGGCGTTACAAGGGCAACCCCCGAACCGACAAAAACAGATTTCATTTTCTATTCTCCAACACACTCTAATTTGCTGACAGATACCTCATAGGCAACTCGTTTTTCCGTTTCCACCTCTGAAAGTTTTTTCACATATTCTCTACTCTGAATACGTCCGAGAACCTGAACGTGTTCTCCCACTTCAAAAGATGACGCATATCTCGCATTTCTTCCCCAACAGATACACGGTATGTAATCTGATTTTCCGTATGGTCTATTGACTGCCAGCAATAAATCCGCAATTTCTCTTCCGAGCGGTGTTTTTCTATAAACCGGCGTCTTACAGATATATCCGTCCAACAAAATATTATTTGTTTTTGCTCCGTCTAATTCCTCTTCCACAAATGAAATTTCTCTTGCAAACACAGACAGTACAAGTCGATTTCTGTCCTCCTCGTGTCGGTTATATGAGCGGAACTGTCCTGTTACCATAATATATTCTCCGCGATAATCCTGTGTCACATCAATAAGTCTTTCTGAAACCATTAATGGAATTCTGTCATCTGAATTGCTCAATCTTCGCACCAAAACTTCAACCATGTAAAATCCCTCGCCAAATACCTCGTGGCTGAAAGTAAATTCAGATACTACCTCTCCCATAATTGTAACTTGATTGTTTTCAATAACCTTATCCGACATAATTTGTAATTCTCCCTTCCTCTTCGTCGTATTTTCTTGTCTATACTATCTTATTCTGCCCTTTTCCCTTTAAGACCAAATTTCCCTGAAAACCGTATGCCTTTTCTCGACAACTTTTATCGACAATTTTCTAGGTTTGAAAAAAATATGTTCTTTGTGGGAGTCAAAATAGTGACTGACGAAATGCTTTGAATGAAACAAGAGAGATTTGACATACATTATAATCTCGGCTATAATATACTTACTAAGACAGTCGAGAAGATAGCACAAACCTATCCGCCTCGGCGAAAATTAAAAAGTAACTATCAGAGATAGCCGCCTAATTCTTTACCAGAGAGCAGGGCGGCTATTTTCTGTCTTCGTCATCTCTGACTAATGTGATAATAGCACATATCATAATCACAAAAGTAAATAAATCACTGTATGTAACCATGTTATCATCCCCTTTCTAAGACTAAAAGCGGATGATATGGCCGCCCTCTCGGCTGCCTTATTAAATATATTATTTTATATTCTGATGTAAAAATATAGTACTACAAAAGCACATGTTTGTATATAGGTTAACTATTTTTCCCTCAAACCCCTTGTAATCTAACGATAATGTGATAAACTGTATAAGTTGTAATTTGGTAATAAGCCAACTGACTGGCTTTTGATAAAAGAAAGAAGGTAACTTATAATGAAAACCAAAAGAGAAGATATAAGAAACATTGCCATTATTGCCCATGTAGACCACGGGAAAACAACTCTCGTTGACGAATTATTAAAACAAAGCGGCGTATTCCGTGAAAATCAGGAAGTTGCCGAACGTGTCATGGACTCTAATGACATCGAACGTGAACGAGGAATTACTATTCTCTCAAAAAACACAGCCGTATATTATAAAGATACAAAAATCAATATCATTGATACACCGGGACACGCTGACTTTGGTGGTGAGGTAGAACGTGTATTAAAAATGGTAAACGGTGTCATTCTTGTTGTAGACGCTTTTGAAGGCGCAATGCCACAGACAAAATTCGTTCTCCGAAAAGCATTGGAATTACAACTTCCGGTTATCGTTTGTATCAACAAAATTGACCGTCCGGAAGCACGCCCAGATGAAGTTATCGATGAAATTTTAGAACTTTTCATGGACTTAGACGCTTCAGATGAACAGTTGGATTGTCCGTTTGTTTACGCTTCCGCAAAAGCAGGACACGCCATTTTAGATTTAACAGACGATCCGAAAAACATGGTGCCTTTATTTGAAACCATTTTAGACTACATTCCGGCTCCTGAAGGTGATCCGGACGCAGATACACAGGTATTAATCAGTACAATCGACTATAACGAATATGTGGGACGTATCGGTGTCGGAAAAGTTGACAACGGTACAATTTCCGTAAATCAGGATATGGTTGTCGTAAATGCCCATGAACCTGACAAACAGAAAAAAGTAAAAATCAGCAAATTATATGAATTTGACGGTTTAAATAAAGTAGAAGTTAAAGAAGCCGGCATCGGTTCAATCGTTGCCATTTCAGGAATTTCTGATATTTCCATCGGAGATACACTCTGCTCGCCGGAAAATCCTGTTGCCATTCCATTCCAGAAAATTTCCGAACCGACTATCGCTATGCAGTTTATTGTAAATGACAGTCCATTTGCCGGACAGGAAGGAAAGTATGTAACTTCCCGTCATTTAAGAGAACGTCTTTTCAGAGAATTAAATACAGACGTAAGTCTTCGTGTGGAAGAGTCTGAAAGTGCCGACAGTTTCCGTGTATCCGGACGTGGAGAACTTCATTTATCCGTATTAATTGAAAATATGCGTCGTGAGGGATACGAATTTGCCGTTAGTAAAGCGGAAGTATTATACAAAAAAGATGAAAAAGGCAAACTGTTAGAACCTATCGAAACTGCTTATATTGATGTTCCTGATGAATTTACGGGAACAGTTATCGATAAATTAAGTCAGAGAAAAGGCGAACTTCAAAACATGAGCGCATCAAACGGCGGATATACACGTTTGGAATTTTCTATCCCTGCCCGCGGACTTATCGGTTACCGTGGGGAATTTATGACTGACACAAAGGGGAACGGTATTTTAAATACGGCTTTTGAAGGATATGCTCCTTATAAAGGAGATATTCAATATCGTAAACAAGGCTCTCTCATTGCATTTGAAACAGGTGAGTCTGTAACATACGGACTTTTCAGTGCGCAGGAAAGAGGAACATTATTTATCGGACCGGGCGAAAAAGTGTACTCTGGTATGGTTATCGGTCAGAACGGTAAAGCCGAAGATATTGAATTAAATGTCTGCAAAACAAAACATTTAACAAATACACGTTCTTCAGGCTCTGACGATGCTTTAAAACTGACAACTCCTCGTATTTTAAGTTTGGAAGAGGCGTTAGACTTTATCGACACAGATGAATTACTTGAAGTTACTCCGAAAACATTGCGTATCCGCAAAAAAATTCTTGATTCTAAGATGAGGAAAAGAGGAACAAAATAGTGGACTTTTTAAGATTTCTTGAAGGGATTCGCTCCCCTCTTTTAAATGATTTTTTTCAATTTGTCACTTATTTCGGTCAGGAACTATTAATCATTGCGTTTATCTGCACACTTTATTGGTGTGTAAATAAACGCTTTGCTTATTTATTGGGATTTACTTATTTCACTGCCGGACTTTGTGTACAGACATTAAAAATTACTTTCCGTATACCAAGACCATGGATACTCGATCCGAACTTTCATCCGGTAGAAAGCGCTGTTCCCGCTGCCACAGGCTACTCTTTCCCAAGCGGGCATACACAAGGAGCAACATCTCTGTTCGCCCCTCTCGCCTTACATGCAAAAAACCGCATACTTTCTTTTTTCTGTATATGTGCTTTCTTACTTGTAGGATTTTCCCGTATGTATCTCGGCGTACACACACCGAAAGACGTACTTGTTTCTATGGGCGTTTCCCTTATTTTTGCATGGCTGCTTACGCATTTTTCCCATGTTCTGTTAGATAGGGAATGTTATCGGAAACGGATTGCTCTCTGCCTGATTGGTGTTGCTGTCCTTATTTCTGTATACGCTCTTTTTCTGCTGCACGCAGAAATAATCGCCTATAAATACGCCGCAGACTGTCTGAAAGCATGTGGTGCAGGTATGGGATTTGCTGTCGGCTGGTATGTTGAGCAAACTTATTTGCAATTTGATGTAAAGACAAAGCATATTTACATCCAAGTTTTAAAAGTAATTATCGGGCTTCTTTGTGCCTTACTCATAAAGTCCGTTCTTTCTTATTTAATTGGAAAAAGTATTTTTGCAAAAATGGCTGAATATTTTATTCTCGTTTTATGGATTCTCGTTCTATATCCATACTGTTTTAGCCGAATACAGAAATTTTCTTTACAGAAAAGCAGAGATTAGATAGAATAAAAGAAAAGAGAAACGAGGGCTTTTTATGACAAAATATCTATCTGCTATTTTGAAGAAACTGGCAAACGCAATGGAACTATTCATTGCATTTCTGCTTGCTATCGGTATTATTTTACTGTCCGCAAGACTGACACTGGACTTAATTCATATTCCGAACTTAGAAGTTTCTCCTAACTATGAGGATTTGTTGGAAAACTGTTTTAATCTCATTATCGGAGTAGAATTAATCCGAATGGTGTATACACACCGACCGGCTACTGTATTTGAGGTGCTGCTTTTCGCCATTGCACGACAGGTAATTATCGAACACGGTTCTCCGCTGAATAGCCTTATCGGCGTAATCGCCATTGCCGTTCTGTTTGCCACAAGAAAATTTCTTTTTTGCGAATTTGACGAGGCAGAAAAAATACTTTTCCGTGCAACGCAAAAAGTATTTCTCGTCAACCGCCTGATTCATGTAAATATTCCGTTTGAGGAAGGCGATACCCTTCGGGATGTTATCATTCGACAGTTGGAAAAGCATAATGAAGAAATCGGTGTTGGCGCATGCGCCTATTTCTCCAATCTCGGACTTCGCGTTGCCAAAATGCATAAGGGCGAAATCTCCCGTGTAGAAGTAATCCGTTCAATTAAATAGTCTGAAAGACTGACTTCTAATTGTCAGTCTTTTATTTTTTTTTAATATTTTTATCTTTCTTTTTGTTGCATTCTTCTCGGTTTTTATGTATAATATACACATAGTACAAACTATCCTTTGTACAATATATCGAAAAGGAGTTGGACAGCATGAACTTTATTATTAGCGGAAAAAACATTGAGGTAACACAAGGTTTAAGAGAGACTATCGAGCATAAACTCGGAAAATTAGAAAGATACTTCACTCCTGACACGGAAATTATTGTAACACTTAGTGTAGAAAAAGAACGACAAAAAATTGAGGTTACGATTCCTGTTAAAAAAGACATTATTCGTTCGGAGCAGGTAAGCAATGATATGTATGTATT
>Stewie_p2__coassemble_1489_pt1 | contig 21214 bp, 20 predicted proteins | sample Stewie_p2__metabat2_low_PE_030 | metagenome-assembled genome bin Stewie_p2
CTGTCCCGTCAATAATCAGTTTTCTCATCTCTTCTTACTCCTTTCACCCTTCTGCTATTACTATATGAGCATTTCATATTTTTGTTTTTTTATACATATATATCTACAACGCTACATTTCTAAGGAGTGCTATGCAAGAAGAGACAACAGATAAAATGACGCCGTTTGACAGACTCATTTCATCAAAAGATTTACAACTGATGAAACTAATCATTCCTTATACCCCTCCCGCCAATCAGCATATGCTGGCAATTTTGGTGAAATTTTTAGAATTAAACCGTACAATTAAAATCTTTCATCAATCCCGCCAAAACATACATACACAAACTTTTGAAAAATCTTTTTCTTCACCTTTAGATATAGTCGATGAAATTCGCCCCTATTTATCTGAAGCAGAAAGAACTTCGATAGATTCAATTTTAAATGTATTTAATATGATGCAGATGCTGGAAACAATGGAAAAAATGTCCGGTACGGAAACATTTAATCCAATGGATATGGTAAAGGAAATGCTCACTCCCGAGCAACAAACAATGTTTGAAATGTACAATACGATGTTTCAGGAAAGCGATGATAATGACAATAATAAAGAAGGAGAATGATAATTATGGAAGATTGGCTTAACCGACCGGAATTGAAACAAATCGATCCGGTGAAACTGGAATTAATGAAAACAGTTATCGCAAAAACAAAAGGAAAGACCGGAAATGACTTAGCCCCTATTCTGCTCTCATTGATTATGACAGCAAATAAAAAAGGCATACGTTTCTCCGGAGAAGAAATCACATTTATTATGGAATTGATGAAAGAAGGGAAAACCGCTGACGAACAGGCACGTATTGATAAAACTGCCAACATGATACAAGCTGCCATGCATAAAAAATAAAATCGACATAAACATATAAAATCTGTTATACTATAACAAATTCAATTTACAAAGGAGTTTCCTACTTATGAGAAATATAAAATTAACACTCGAATATGACGGGAGTCGTTATCAGGGCTGGCAGCGTTTAGGAAAAGGTGAGTCCTCCAATACAATTTCTAACAAAATTATTGAGGTCGTACACAAAATGACAAATGAAACCGTTGAACTTTTCTGCGGTGCAAGAACGGAAGTCGGCGTTCACGCATATGCACAGACTGTCAATTTTAAGACAACTTCCGATATGAAACTTTGGGAAATCAAGCAATACTTAAATCGTTATCTCCCAATGGATATTGCCGTTACGGATATCGAAGAAAAACCCGAACGTTTTCATGCTTCACTCAACGCCACATCAAAGATTTATATGTATCGCATAGCAATCGGAGAAGTTCCAAGTGTTTTCGACCGCAAATACACCTACTATTCCTTCAAGAAACCGGATGTTGATGTAATGAAACAGGCTTCTCTTCTGCTTGTAGGCAAACACGATTTCAAAAAATTCTCAACGGTAAAGAAAAACAAATCTACAACAAAAGAAATCTACGACATTGACATTTATGCAGATGACGAAGAAATTCAGATTACTATACACGCTAACGACTTTCTGCACAATATGGCGCGCATGATTATCGGCACTTTAATTGATATCGGGCTTGGCAATCGCAAAAAAGAAGAAATCGAGGATATTTTTAATCCAAACTCTTCTATACAGGCAAGCGTTCCATGTGATCCAAAAGGATTATATTTGCAAGAAGTATTATACAACTAACAAAATTGGGGAATGCACTTCGCACTCCCCTTTTTCTATCCGAGATATTTTACTAATTCATCATATTTCTTTTCCATCTGTTCATAACCGTGTCTGTAAAACTCTTCCTGTTTTTCTACATTTCTCTCCAATCTGGAAATCATCATCGTTTCCGGACGAATAACGAAAATTTTTCCCTCGTCCTCCAGTTTTTCGATTTTCTCTAATGTACGGTTATACATGACAGGACGTTTTATTAATGTTTTTACCAATTCAGGATATTTCTTATATGCAGATACATACAAGCGTCTTCTCGCTTTTGTAACAAATTTCTTTCTGTAGCCTTTATTTTTTGTCAAAACAATAACCATTTTCTTATTGCCGTATTTCATTGCTCTCCTAATCGGAATGGAATCAGACAGTCCGCCGTCCAAATACGGAACTCCGTCTATATTTACGATAGGCGAAATCAAAGGCATACTGCTGGATGCACGACAAATCTTCATCAATCTTTCTTTGTTTTCTCTGTCGTCCATATATTCCGCTTTTCCTGTGATGCAGTTTGTTGTTACCCATTCCGTAGCAATCTCCGAATCGAAATAAGTATCATAATCAAACGGAAAAATCTCATTTGGAAATTTATCAAAAATCATATCCATATTCAGCAGACTCTTTTCCTTTATAAATCTGCGTATCCCCATATAATAGTCGTACTCATCTTCCTGATGTATCATACATTTTTTTGTTCTCTCTATCTGCTTGGCAACATAGTTTACTCCATTGCATGTTCCTGCGGATACACCTACAACATGTGATAAATACAGATTTCTTTCCATCAGATAATCTAACACCCCTGATGTAAATACTCCTCGAACTGCTCCGCCTTCCAAAATCAAAGTTCCTTTTTTCATCTATATCACTCCCCATTTTGTTTTTCTAAATTATATACCCATTTTTCTTCTGTGCAAACCTCTTCTTATTATTTTTTCCTAAACTTTTTGTAAACCTTGCCATTTTACTGCTCTCATGCTAAGATAGGCGGTGGAATACTATTATTAGGAAACAATATTTTAAAATAAAGGAGACTCTATTATGATTAGTGCAAACAATGTCACATTGCGTCTTGGCAAAAAAGCCTTATTTGAAGATGTAAACATTAAGTTTACTGCCGGCAACTGCTACGGAATGATTGGTGCTAACGGCGCGGGAAAATCGACTTTCTTAAAAATCCTTTCAGGACAGATTGAACCGACAAGCGGCGAAGTAGTTATCTCTCCGGGAGAACGTCTTTCTTTCTTGCAGCAAGACCATTTTAAATATGATGATTATCTTGTTTTAGATACCGTTATTATGGGAAATGCGCGACTATATGAAATCATGAAAGAAAAAGAAGCTATTTATGCTAAAGAAGATTTTACTGATGAAGACGGTATGAAAGCAAGTGAACTTGAAGGGGAATTTGCTTCTATGAATGGGTGGGAAGCAGAATCCGATGCCGCTACTTTACTAAACGGTCTTGGGATTGAAACAGATTTACATTATAAATATTTGAGAGATTTGACAGGTGCAGAAAAGGTTAAAGTACTTCTTGCTCAGGCTCTATTCGGAAATCCGGATATTCTTCTTCTCGACGAGCCTACTAACCATTTGGATTTAGATGCGATTGCATGGCTGGAAGAATTTTTAATCAACTTTGACAACACCGTTATCGTTGTGTCCCATGACAGATATTTCTTGAATAAAGTCTGTACACAGATTGCAGATATCGACTACGGCAAGATTCAACTTTACGCAGGTAACTATGACTTCTGGTATGAATCAAGCCAGCTAATTATCCGTCAGATGAAAGAAGCAAACCGCAAGAAAGAAGAAAAAATCAAGGAATTACAGGAATTTATTTCCCGTTTCAGCGCCAATGCTTCAAAATCAAAACAGGCTACGTCCCGTAAAAAAGCGTTGGAAAAAATCCAACTTGACGATATTCGTCCATCCAGCCGTAAATATCCTTATATCGATTTCAGACCTAACCGCGAAATCGGAAATGAAGTTCTTACGGTTGAAAACCTCTCCAAAACAATCGACGGTGTAAAAGTTTTGGATAATCTTTCATTTACAATTACACGCGAAGAAAAAGTTGCATTTGTAGGCGGAAATGAATTTGCTAAAACTGTATTATTTAAAATTTTGGCAGGGGAAATGGAAGCCGATGAAGGTACTTATAAATGGGGAGTTACAACTACACAAGCCTACTTCCCAAAAGACAGTTCTAAAGAATTTGACAACGACTACACAATCGTTGACTGGCTTACGCAGTATTCAGAAAATAAAGACGCCACTTATGTTCGCGGTTTCTTAGGAAGAATGCTTTTTGCCGGAGAAGACGGGGTGAAAAAGGTAAAAGTTCTTTCCGGTGGAGAAAAAGTAAGATGCCTTTTATCTAAGATGATGATTTCGGGAGCAAATATTTTAATTTTGGACGAACCTACCGACCACTTAGATATGGAATCTATCACTGCATTAAATAACGGATTAATTAAATTCCCCGGCGTAATTTTATTCGCTTCCCGTGACCACCAGATTGTGCAGACAACTGCAAATCGTATTATGGAAATCGTTCCGGGCGGTAAATTAATCGACAAAATTACAACTTATGACGAATATCTTGCAAGTGATGAAATGGCAAGAAAACGTCAGAATTACTCTATGGATAATTCTGAAGAAGATAACTAAATGCAAAAGCGTTATGCAATCACCTTATCGATGACTGCATAACGCTTTTTCTACCTCATCTGTTTTTGCTCCGCTTCTTCCATTGTCGCATATCCATAATATTCTGTTGTTCTCCGCATAATCTCTTCCACCATATTCGTTCCGCGCTTTGCAAAATCTACAACCATAGACGCATATCTGACAAGAGTTTCTATTGAATACGTCTTTAATTCTCCTCTCAGATACGTTTCAAAGGAAATATTGTTCATTTCATCTTCCGCAGTATGAATCAATCTCGCCTGTCCTGATAAATGCGGATATCTCTCTGCAAACTCCTCTCTCCACTCTACCTGTATCGGAATAATCCCTTCGATTATTCTGCTTTTTTCTTCCGAAACCTCCGGCAGGTTATCTTTAATGGCCTCATATTCTTCTTTCGCCGTACTTTTCATCATATAGGCATATTTTTCCATCACAAGATTACGCCCCTGTTGATTACCCTCTTGCAAATCTTTATAATATGAGTTTAATAATTCTTCATCCCACACGGAAAACTGGCTTTTTCGCATAATATCAAAGGTTTCAAAATCGTCCTGACAAGATGCACGCCCTCCCGTATTTCTCACTTTCTGAAACATATCCCATTCCAATTTCACAATTTTTTCCATTACGTTCATGTTCTTTTCCCTCCATAATATTCTTTCCACATGACATTCCAAAAAATCTTCCTCGCCCTCCGTTAGTTTCTGCTCTTTTAGTTCCTCTAAAAGCACAGAACAGATTTTTTCTATAATCATACTTTTTTCTTTCGGTGTCTGCACAGCAAACAATTTATCGTACAAATCCTTTACCTCAGATAATTTTGGAAGCGTTTCCATTTTTCTAAACATCCACTTGTAATACGGCATAAACGTATTATTCAGCAAATAAATCAAATTGCAGGATGCCTGCACAAATTCACGGAGCGCCATTTCCCCTGCCGCATATTCTCCCCGCTTCACACAGCGAAGATAATTATACTGCCCTGCCTGTGCGGTCAACGCCGTCATCTGTGCGATTTTACGCACCCGCACTTTATACGGATAACCTTTCTTTAATTCCTTTTGTATAGTTGAAAATATTCCCTCTCCGTCCTTAAAGATTTTCCCCGCCGTCACCTGTGCCAGTGCTGTTTCGGACACAGAAAGCCACGCTTCTGTCCTCTGTTCCTCTGTATATTTTTCCGGATATAACAAAATTTCATATAATCGTTTTCCGAGAAATTCTTCATAAAATGTTCGCACGTTTAAAACGCCTACTCTGTTTTCTCCTCGATTGGTTACTTGTCTTGGCGGAATATTTCCAAACGTTTTCGGAAGTTTATTATACGCTTCATCCATTTCTTTTCCGTATTTTTTCATATCTCCATCCTCCAGCCAAATACAAAATGCCGGTCCGAAGTCATGGTCTGCGGAAAGTATATCATCAAATCCGAAACATTCTGAACCGTGTCCCATAAGTCCGACTGTCAACCTGTCAAAGCAGTCCGAAAACTTTTCTTTCAACATTTCCTTTCCATATCGTTCATAATATAAGCGGGAAATCTCCATTCCCTTTTTACTGTTTTGTTTTCTTCTCGCATCTTCCGCCTTTTTGCGAAGATACTCCGCCTGCTGTGAAAATCCGCTTTCCTCCAACACAATCGCACAATTCTCACAGGTAACCGCATAATTTTCACATTCACCATAATGTTCCAATATTTCTTTCAATGCCATCGTGTAATACTCTACGGATTTTCCGTAATCTTTCTGTAAATAATATCCGTGTGCCAACGATGCAAGGAGGGCAGAGTAATGGGAGTCTTTTGTTTCTTCGCCCTTATATAGTTTCAACGCTTCCTGCAGAGCAGAAATTCCCTCCTTATAATTCTTCAACTCAAAATATACCGTTGAAAGATTTGTATAAGTAGATGCAATCTCTATCCTATGTTCAGGAAATAACTTCACAATTTTCAGCGCAGTATACAGACAATCAATTGCTTTTTCATACTGCCCCATTCCTTGATACGCCATGCTCATATTATTATATAGTCCTGCCCTCTTTATATCAGGCTGTATAAGTACATCATCATAAATGTGATCTGCCTTTTGATAGATATTTAAAGCCTCTTCATATTCCCCTCCTGCTCGGTACGCCGTCGCAAGATTGACAAGGGTTGTTGCGTGAAATTCCGTATAAGAAAAATCTAATTCTTCAATAAGTTGCTCCGCTTTCCTCCCTACGGCAATCGCCTCATCCGTCCTGCCTAAACTTCTGTAATATCCCGTCATTTCATTATAGAGCATTAAAAGAGTTTCTTTATCCTCTTCCTCTTTTGCCTGCTGTATACATTTTTGTAAAAAAGGCTCTACTTCCGAAATTCTCTTCTCTGCAAAGAGCCTGTCCAGTTGAGTTAATATATTTTTTTCTTTCATGCTTTATCCTCCTCCCCTATTATACATATTTTTCACCTTTTCGGGTATAAACTTTCATTTCTTAAGAAGTATTAAGAAATATCCCCTCAATTTTAAGAATATTCATCATTCTATTCAATCCGTTCTTAAGATTCATCTGTCATAATAAGATAAGAAACTGGGAGGGGAATTTACAAATGAAAAAATTACAGAAATTTTATCCATATATATTGCTGACTGCTTTCACCTGCTGTCTTATCTTTATCATTTGGCCAAAAGGGACATCTTTTGGATCTATGACAGACTGGGTACAACAGCACATTAAAATTGCAGATTATTTTCGTACACTCTTTTTAGAAAACGGACAACTTTTTCCTGACTACGCAGCCCACTTGGGCGGAGGAGTTAATATTTACGCACTTTCCTACTACGGACTTTTTCGGTTAGATGTGCTTATCGGTTACCTCATTCCTTCCATAAGCATGGAATACATTGTTGTCACCTATATTCTCTTAGAATATATTGCAAGCATTAACCTTTGTTTTTTCTGGTTAAAAAAACAAAATATCCGCAAAGAAATTTGTTTTGTTTCTGCATTTTTGCTGGCGACTTCTTCACTTTTATTTCAAAGTCACCGACAGATTATGTTCATTAATTATATGCCGTATCTGTTTTGTGCCTTACTTGCCATAGACAACTTTTTACAGACAAAAAAAATCAGATGGATTTCCTTATCCATAGCGCTTATTATTCTGCACAGTTACTTTTTCAGTGTAACTGCGATTATTCTTTGTACAGGTTATTTTCTTCTTCGTTTAGAAAAGAAAGCAGAGTCAAAGACTCTCATGGTGAAATACGCAGGGGCGTTTTCTCTCGGCATAGGAATGTGTGCCGTTCTCCTTCTTCCTACCGCCTACTACATGATGCAGATAAAAAAAGACAGCGGAAATCCTCTTTCTCTCATAGAAATATTTGGCATTACCCCCTCCTTAAAAGGACTTTTATACTATTCCTACGGCGCGGGGCTTACAATTATCATTCTCTTTGTGTTAATTCTTTCACTGCAATATAAGCGCACAAAGAAAATGGGCATTATCCTTTTACTCTGCCTGTGCAGTAATCTTGTTTCCTATTTATTAAACGGAACATTATATGTGCGTTACAAGATTTACCTCGTTTTTTTACCGTTCATTTTATACGCCTTTGCCAAAACATTGCAGGAAATGTACTGTTCAGAAAAGAAACTACATTTTTATCCTCTTCTCTTCGCCGGTATACCTGTTTTAACTATTTACCTGTTCGACCGCGAAAAAGCAGAATTTCCGATACTTTTGGATATTGCAGTTGCTCTTATTGCACTTATCCTTTTCTATCGGAAAAAGAATACAACATATTTATTCTTTGCCTGCATCCTTCCATTTATCATTTGTATACAGATAAACAATACAGAAGTTTACCCGACAAAAGAAGAAAGTGTTTTCTCCGATACAGAATTGGCAAAACTTTGTTCCACTTATTCGGGGAGATTTTTGGACACAACCACAGGACTGTTAAATGTGAACAATATCTTCAGCAAAGATGCATATAAGACAACCATGTATTCTTCTCTTTCCAACGGAGAATATAATACTTTTTATTATGATTACATGAAAAATCCAATGAGTATTCGCAATCGGGTTGTTCTTGCATCCACGCCGAATATTTTATTTCAGCATCTGATGAACGTAAGAACAATGGAAACAAAAAAGGGAACACTTCCTATCGGATACGAAATCATTGCAGAGCGCAAAGGAACTGTCCTTGCAAAAACAGATGATTCCATGCCTTCTGCATATGTAACAAACAGTTTATACAGTAAAAAAGAATTTGATAAACGCTCTTATCCCGAAAATATAGATATTTTAACACAGTCTGCAGTTGTAGATACCGATAAGACAACTTTTCAAAAACAAATGCAAAAGGAAAACTTTTCCTTTACGATAGACGGTAAAGGAAAAAGAAAGCAGACCGTTTCTTTACCAAAACCATATGATAACACTATTCTTCTCCTTTCTTTCGACATAGACAGAAACGATAGAAAAGAAGTGGTTATCGATATTAATGGTATACGAAACAAACTATCGGGCAGCAATGCTAACTACCCGAACAATAATACAACATTTACCTACATCCTTTCATCTAATCAAACGTTGAAAGAACTGCATATAAATGCTTCAAAAGGAAACTACCGCATCAAAAATGTGCAGTTATATTCTCTTCCTTATAACGACATACAGAAGAGAAAGACAACTGTCGATGCCGTCACTTTAAAAAATCCTGTCAAAAAGGAAGTATTGCAGGGAAATGTGACTTCATCAAAAAACGGTTACCTTATTACATCCATACCGTATGAAAAGGGATTTACTGCTTACATCGACGGAAAAAAAGTTCCTGTCGAAAAGGTAAATACATGTTTTGTCGGATTTCCCATAAATAAGGGAGAACACAATATTTCTATCGTATTTCACGCTCCGATGAAGCGTCTAGGACTTGCGATAAGCGGAATTTCTTTCATATTGTTTATTATACTTTTTATTTACGAGGGGAGATTATTATGGAAAAGAAAACATTAACAGAATTTATTCACTACTGTTTCATCGGTGGCTGTACAACGGCAATTAACTATCTTGTTTATATTGGAGTATTATTCTTTTTTCAAAAGCATTACCTATTTGCCAACACGGCAGCATGGGTATTTGCCGTTCTCTTTGCTTTTTATGCAAACAAACATTTTGTCTTTCAAAAAACAGAAAAGTCAGATAAAGAGGCGCTGTCCTTCTTCTCTATGCGTCTTGTCACTTTACTGATTGAAAACGTTCTTTTATATATTTGTATACAGCAATTACTTCTTCACTCACTGATTTCTAAATTAGTAGTAAGTGTAATTACTGTTTTAGCAAACTATGTTTTGTGCAAATATGCGATTTTTACCGAAGAGAAAGGTGGTATTGTTTATGAAGAAAATTAGTGTAATTGTCCCTTGCTATAATGAAGAGGAATCTCTTCCTCTTTTTCATAAAGAAGTAACAAAAGTTTTACAGGAAATTGCAGATGCAGACTACGAGTTATTGTTTGTCAACGACGGAAGTAAAGACCATACGATAGATGTCATAAAACTTCTCGCTATAAAAGATCCTCATATCTCTTACTTTTCCTTTTCACGGAACTTCGGAAAAGAAGCGGCAATGTATGCCGGTTTATCACACGCGGACGGTGATTACTGCGTAATTATGGATGCTGATCTACAGCACCCGCCTGCACTGTTAAAAGAAATGTTTTATGCTGTTGACAAGGAGGGCTATGATTGTTGTGCCGGAAAGCGTTTAGACCGCACCGGAGAGGGCAAAATAAGGAATTTCCTCTCCCACTCTTTCTATCGTGTTATTCAGCGTCTTACCCACATGGATATGAATGACGGTGCAGGAGATTTCCGCATGATGTCTCGCCAAATGGTCAACGCAATTTTAGCAATGAAAGAATACAATCGTTATATGAAAGGACTGTTTTCTTTCGTAGGCTTTGAAACAAAATGGGTAGAATTTCATAACGTGGAACGAATTGCCGGAGAAACAAAATGGACATTAAAAAGTTTGTTTTCATATGCTTGTGAAGGTATTTTCTCCTTCTCCACAAAACCACTGATGCTTTCGGGAATGTTCGGTTCATTTTTATTGGTGATTTCCGTTATCTTAGCAGGATACATAGGTGTGGACACATTATTTTTGCACCATAAATTTAACGGACTTCTTGCAATCACCTTGCTCATCCTCGTATTGAGCAGCATTCAAATGATTTTTGTTTCTATATTGGGGCAATATGTATCGAAAGACTATATGGAAAATAAAAATCGTCCGATTTACATTATAAAGGAGAGTAATAAGCCATGCGTATCTTAAAAAAAGCCGTTTCCTGCGGGTTGTTCTTTTCTCTTCTTCTCCTGTCGGGCTGTCAAAAGGAAAAAATACCCGAACCGACTGAGCATGCAAAAAAACTAATGATTGTTGCTCACCCCGATGATGAAACCATTTTCGGCGGAGCACATATTTCCAAAGGCGGATATTTTATCGTTTGTCTGACAAATCGCGATAATTCTGTGCGAAGGGCTGAATTTACCGCTATGCTGGATTTAACAAAAAATGAAGGGGTTATTTTAGATTTTCCCGACAAAACATTCGGAAAGCGAGATAACTGGGAACATCACAAAGAAAAAGTAGAAAAACTGATTGAACACTATGTGCAGGCAAAAGATTGGGAAAGCATTACAACTCATAACGCTGACGGAGAATATGGACATATTCATCATAAAATGACACATCAACTTGTTACAAAAGTATGCGAAAAGGAAAAACAGACAGATAACCTGTATTATTTTGCCCCATATTATAAGAAAACCGAATTAAACAAGCATATGCTTACTCCAATGCCAAATGAAGATTTGGAAGCAAAAACAAAACTGGCAGAAGTTTATCTCTCGCAGGAAAAAGTATGCAACAACCTAAAACATATATTTCCATACGAAGAATGGACTTCTTACAATGACACATATAAAAAATGACATTTCACACCCGAAATGTCATTTTTTGTCTATTATCTTATTCGGTCAGGAAAACCTACTTTACGCTGTACTTTACGCAATGTTTTTGTCGCATAGTAGTTGGCTTTATCTGCATTGTTTTTGATAATGCCGTCAATATAGGCTTTATCTTTTTCAAGTCTTGCCACTTCATCCTGAAGAGGTTTCAAAACAGAAATAACAGCCTCTCCCACTGCCATTTTAAAATCGCCGTACCCTTTTCCGTCAAATTCTCTCACAACTTCATCCACCGTCTTATTTGTACATGCACGGTAAATATCGATTAAGTTCTTCACACCCGGCTGCTCGTCACGGTATACAATCTGTGCCTCCGAATCTGTCACTGCACGTTTACATTTACGCATGATTGTGTCAGGGTCATCCATGAGATAAATACTCGCATTCGGATTCTCATCAGATTTCGACATCTTCTTTGTCGGCTCCTGCAAACTCATAATCTTCGCTCCGACTTTACCTATATATGCTTCAGGAACAGTGAAAACATCCCCGTAAATCGAATTAAATCTTTGTGCAACATCTCTTGTCAACTCCAAATGCTGCATCTGGTCAATTCCTACCGGAACGACATCTGCCTGAAAAAGTAATATATCAGACGCCATAAGCACCGGATAAGTGAAAAGTCCGGCATTAATATTATCTGCATGTTTTGCCGCCTTATCTTTAAATTGCGTCATACGGTTTAATTCACCCATATAAGTAAAACAATTTAAAATCCATGCCAACTCTGCGTGTCCCGATACATGTGACTGATAATAAATACAGTTTTTCTCCGGATCAAGACCTGCCGCAATATATAAAGTTAATAATGCTCTCGCTCTTTTGCGAAGTGTCGCCGGATCCTGTCTTACCGTAATGGAGTGCATATCCACAACACTGTAAAAGCATTCATATTCATCACTCAATGTAATCCAGTTTTTCAACGCTCCAAGATAGTTGCCTAATGTAAGATTTCCTGTTGCCTGCATTCCACTGAATAATACTTTCTTATCGTTAATCATTTCCATTCTCCTCCTTTTTTATTACCAGTCTTCTACTTCATCTTCATAGTAGACTATATTTTCCTCTTCAATTGTTGGAACTCCATTCTCCACACGAATAATTGTCACCGCACAATTCTTATGGACACCGCCCTGCCAAAATTGGCTCATCGGATTGTTCTTCACAATTCTCAAAATCGCACACAACACCGCTCCATGTACAGATACTAAAATCGTGCTGTCCTGATAGTCTTTATTGCGGAATATATCGTCAAGAAAATGTTCGATTCTTTCATTAAATTCACTGAAGTCCTCCCCGCCTCTCGACGCTCTGTAACTCTCTGGTGCATCAAAAAACCGCTTAAATTCCTCGTCGGGAATATTAAACTTTTCTCCTTTACAGTAAAGCCCTTCATATTCCCCAAAACACATTTCTTCTATTCTCGCATCTTCGATTACGGGAATTTCTCTGTCCCCTTTCACAATCAGGGCAGTTTCTCTCGCACGTTTCAACGGGCTTGTCATAACCAAATCAAAAGGAACGTCCCTAAGTCCCTCTTTTGTTTTATATGCCAGACTTCTCCCAAATTCATTCAGTTCAATGTCTGACTGCCCCTGTAAACGTTTTTCTTTATTCCAGTCTGTTTCCCCATGCCGCATAATGTACAATTTCATCTTTGTCCCTCCAAACTGTCCATGTGAAAATTACATTGAATGTATCTATTATATCATATTTTCGGGATGTGGGTTTGTCAAACATATGTTACACCCCAAGCGATAAATTCCTTTAGGATAGTCTGCGGTGATTTCCATCCCAAAGGTCTCATTGGAAACTGATTGTAGTCTCTGCGATTATAGATTTGAAGCTGTTTGGAAAAATCTTCAAAAGAATAAAAGGTATGGGAAGCATAAAAGCGTTCATTGTCCTTTCGATGACTGCGTTCTACCTTTCCATTATGGCGTGGCGTAAATGGGCGTATCAGTTTATGGCGGATGCCTTGCTCCTCTAAAACACGTTGGAATAAAGTTAAGGTTTCCTGCCCAGAAGTAGAAAAGCGCTTCGTGAATTCCAAGCCGTTGTCCGTTTGGACGCATTCAATAGGCAGAGGAAACCGTTGGATTAGATGCTTAAGGAACTGTGCAGAAGAATAAGTACTGTGCTCCTCAAAGGCTTCCACATAGCGCCAACGGGAGTACTCATCAATCGCTGTATATTGATAGAATTTCTTTCCTTTTGCTTCATTCACAAGGCAGGATGCAGGAACGAATTTCACATCAATTTGGATACGCTGACCGGGATATTGCATCTGCTCATAAGGTTTTGGAATGTATTTAGGGTTCGGAAGTTTTTGGGTTAGGATTCCTTGTTTTTTCAGAAAACGATACAAACCGGGAATGGAACGCGTATAGCCACGTTGCATGAGTTTTACCCAAAAGACAAACAAACCAGCATTCGGATTGCGTCTACGCATATCATGAATCAGTTTGATTTCATCCGGTGTATGCTGATTAGGGTGATGATGCGGTCGACGGGAACGGTCACGAAGGGACTCAAGAGTGCCATCATAGCGACGTTTCCACCGATAGATATACTGACGATTTGTCTTATATTTTATTGCAGCTTTAGAGACACCATGTTTTTCAGCGAAACGGATCAGGGATAGACGATACCTCATATCTTGTGTTATACTTGTCATGCGGGAATACTTCCTTTCTTGAATGTTTAGTTTAGTCGCTTAAAGCATAACACAGAAATGGTATTCCCGCTCTTTTAATTATTCAGTTGTAACACATGTATTGTAATCCTACAGTATCTATTATATCATATTTTCGGGAAAGATTGCATTTTATTTTTAAAATCGTTATAATTAAAAAATGATTGGAGGGAATAGCATGGAAAAAATCACAAGTTTTACAATTGACCATTTGAAATTAAAACCGGGCGTTTACGTTTCCCGCAAAGACTCTGTAGGTGCGGAAACGATTACTACATTTGATTTAAGACTGACAAGTCCGAACGATGAGCCTGTCATGAATACGGCTGAGATACATACAATCGAACATCTTGCCGCAACATTTTTAAGAAACCACAAAACATTCGGAGAAAAAACAATTTATTTCGGACCTATGGGATGCCGTACGGGATTTTATCTCCTTCTCGCCGGAGATTACACCTCTTCTGATATTGTTCCGCTTCTGACGGAAATGTTTCAGTTTATCGCTGACTTTTCAGGGGAAGTTCCGGGGGCAAGTGCAAAAGACTGTGGCAACTATTTAGATATGAATCTGCCAATGGCAAATTATCTCGCCAAGAAATATTTGCACGATGTATTGGAAAATATTACAGCCGAACAACTTATTTATCCAAATTAATAAGAATCCAAAAAATGAGTAAACAAAATTAACTGTTTACTCATCTTTTATTTAACACTTCTTTGCGTATATAGTCAAAAGTAACTTTCTCTCCCTTTTCTGCAAGCATATGCAGAAGAGTTTCCAACAATTCCTGCGTATCTTTATGAAGCATTTTTCGAACATACTTTGCGCCCTGTTCGTAATATTCAAGCGGTTTTCTGTCCGTATATTTTTCCCGCATATACGTTTTTGATGCGGCTATTCTGTCCATAAACATCTCTACTACATAATTTTTCGGCATCGGCATACCAATTAATCCTTTTTCTTTTCCGACACCGTAATCAATCCAGTATTCATAATGATGTTTATTTCTGCCTTTATGATGAAGCCATGCGCTTGAATACCCTATCGCTTCCCGTTCTGCATTATTTGGACTTCTCGTACCCTGATAGTATTTACAGCCTACCCGAAACTCCGAAAAACTATATTTGGATAAATCGTGCATAAGCCCCTGCCGATATAACCCAACCTGAAAGCAGTACCGCATAACAAGTATTTTATGATGTGTAATTGTACAAAAATGTTTCCACGCTTTCATCTATTCTATACTCCTATATTATTGTTTTTATTATCCATATAATCCACAAGTGTACCGGATATACGAGATAAAAGAAATATTTGTAACTTCTCCCTTTTTCGCCGTTATAGAAATAGATAGGCAACAACGCCATTACCGCAAACGCCTGAATATATCCGAATACAACTATATTAATTACCGCCACACTGATAAGTTTCGCCGCCATACGTTCTCTAAAAATAAAGAAACAGAAAATCATCAAAACACCCCATGAGCCGTAATCCGTTCTGAAAACATCTCCCGCAAGCATAATAAGAAAAACCGTACTTACTTTTGAAAATGTAGAATACTGTTTCTCATAAACATACATTAAAATCACTCCGATAAGCAGAGTAAAAAACACATTCTGATGACGCAGGTCAAAAACCTTTCCCGTTGTCAGCAAATCAAAGGGAATTTCCGAGAGAACCGCAAAGACTCCAAGACGAAACATATATTTCCAAATATCTCTCGTATGATAAAAGCCTTCCACAATTAAGAAAGCAAAAATTGGAAAAGAAATACGTCCTATAATTCTAAAAAGTATATGTTCCGGAAAGAAAAATAATCCTATATGGTCGATAATCATTGCAATGATTGCAATTATTTTTAGTTGAAATGAATTTATGCCGAGTTTCATATGCTATTCCTTTCCTACAAATATTTCTATCGTTCTGTCCCCCACCATAACTTCTCTTTGGCTATCCAATTCTTCCGGTTCCTCCAACACCCCCGCATCCGTAGAAACGGCACGATACCACTTCTTTCCTTTTTTCAATGCAGGCAAGGCAAAAGAATGTTTTAGCCAGTGCATATTATAAGCGACAAAACAACTGTCCTCCCCTATTTCTTCTCCACAGTAATAAACTCCCAACTGTCTGCTGGAAATTTCAGAAGGAATTTGCCACGCACATTCTCCGTGGTAAGATACATCCGGAATACCACAGGCAATGCTGTCCAATCCTCTTAATTCTTTTGGGGAATGCAGCACTTTATGCTCTTTTCTAAATCGGATTAAGGACTGTACGAAGCGGAATAGTTCTCTGTCTTTCTCTGTATTCCCCCAATTCACCCAGCCAATCTCATTATCCTGACAATAAACATTGTTATTTCCCTGCTGGGAGTTATGGCATTCATCTCCTGCCAAAATACACGGTATCCCCTGAGAGGTGAGCAATAAAAGAAAAGCATTTCTCATCTGTTTCTTTCTTAATGCCATAACCGCCCTCTTTCTGCTCGGTCCTTCTGCACCGCAGTTCCAACTATAGTTGTAATCCGGTCCGTCCTGATTTTTCTCTCCATTTTTCTCGTTATGTTTTCCGTCATAAGAAACCAAATCAGAAAGGGTAAAGCCTGTATGAGTAGTAATATAGTTGAAAATTCCTTCTTCCTTAGAAAGATGTCTTGTCCACCACATCACACTCTCAACTATTCCCTCGTCACCTTTTAAAAAGCGACGCATATTATTTTGAAAATCATCCTGCTTTTTCAATATCTTTGTATGCTTTAATAACGGATCTTCTTTTAATTCCTCAAAAGGTGCGTTAAATGGATTTACAATAAATCCGTCTACATGGTATTCCATTTTATAATAACGAATACAGTCTGTTATCATTCGCTTTGACATTTCCGCAGTAAACGGCAAATCAAGAACAATTTCTATACCGTCCTTATGACACGCCTTTACCAAATCTTTCAACTCACGCACGGAATCCCCCATAGCAGAATAAGATGATTTCGGTGCAAAACAAAACGCCGGACCATACCCCCAGTAATTTGTATATCTTCCATTTTCTTCAAACTCGTATATCGGCATGCAATGAATTTGATTAATACCCAGTTTTTTTAAATAAGGAAGTTTTTCTTTTACCCCCAAAAAAGTTCCGCCATGTTTCACCTTTGCCGATGCATGTTTTGTAAATCCCCGCACATGAATACTGTAGGCAATGACTTCATTTTCAGGAAGAAAAAGGGGCATATCTTTTTCCCAATCATATTCATCTCTGTAGACTCTCCCTTTCGTCAAAATCGGTTCTTCTCCCAACCATTCTTCCTTTCCCACAACCGATTTCGCATATATATCCGTTACAATTTCATCATTGATTTTATAGTTATATTCCCAATCTGCCCAATCCATACCTTTTAGCATAAGGCTTCTTATTTCACCAAAAGCACGGTCTTCCTTCATCTCTAATTCAAATGTCGGAGTCATCTCTCCTTTTTTGTACAATAAAAGGAAACATTTGTTTCCGCTTTTCACTTCCGTAGAAAAGTTGGCTCTGTCCCCCTCTACGGTAACGCCCATAGGGAAAGGCATTCCTTTACAATGTTCCATATATTTTTCCTTTCACCTCTTTTACTGCCAGCCGTCTGTTCCGTACATCTCTACATTTTCTTTTGTAATCAGATATGTATCTAAATATGTTTCTTCTTCATAGTCTTCGCCGTTCAACATATTTAAAGCAACTTTTACCGCCGTCTTTCCCATATTAATCGGTGACTGTCCTGCCGTTCCGCCAATAAGTGTATTCGGTTTTTCTAATTCTTTTTTCAGTTCCGGCGAACCGTCCACACCGTAAATTTTAATTCCCTTTATTCCTAATTCATTGGCTGCAATATATGCCCCTATCGCTGACGGATCGTTTCCGCACATAATTGCAGTAATATCCTTATTCTTTTCTAAAATCTTCTTCGTTTCATCTCTGGCAATGGCTAAATCCCCTTTCACATCTTTTCTAGCCACAACCTCAAAAGGACTTCCCGCTATTGCCTCTTCAAATCCCGTAATTCGTTCGTTAATGGAGTTCATTGTAGGACATTCCAAAATAACAACCTTTCCGCCCTTCTCACATTTCTCCACCAAATCTTTACCGCATACAGTTCCCGCATTCTTATTGTCTGAGCCTATATAAGCGTCAACATAATCAAAATCAGCTACTTTCGTATCGATATTAATAATCTTTACATCTGCTTTCCTCAATGCCTGTAACGCCGGTGTAATCTCTTTCCAGTCTACAGGAGAAAGGAATATGGCATCTATATCCTGCTCAATCATTTCATTAATCTGTTCAATTTGTTCTGCAGAACTTAAATGGGTGTCTTTCTCCATTCCGATCACCGTATGCCCTGCCTCTCGAAGACTTTCCCGAATAGAATCCGCCAGCGTAATATAATACGGATTTTCTTTCGCAATACACGAAAAACCAAACTTATATGTAACCTTGTCTTCCTCTTCTTCCTCTGCTTTGACCGGATTATCCTCCTCCGCTCCTACATTTTTCTTGCAGCCTCCAAATGCAAATGCACACATAACTGCCAATAAAATCAATTTCATTCTCTTTCTATTCATAACTGTTAACCCTTTCTTTTACAGTTTTATTACATACCCATTACTTTATTTTATCTCTTTTTTATATGTTGTCAATAGTTTTTGCCCTTGCAATTCTGTCCTCATTCTGTTAGAGTGATTATATCAAATTATAAAGGAGATAAAAGCATGAGCGAACATAATTGTAACTGTGGCCACGATAACTGTAACTGCCACGATGAAGAAGTAACCGTAACATTGACATTAGACAATGATGAAGAAGTAGAATGCGTTGTATTGACAATCTACGAAGCGGGCGGAAAGGAATATATTGCTCTTCTTCCTATCGATGAAGATGGAGAAAATGAAGAAGGTGACGTATATCTTTACCGTTACGCAGAAGTTGACGGAGAACCTACTCTTGACAACATTGAAGATGACGATGAATACGAAATTGCCGCTGATGCGTTTGATGAATGGTTAGACGCTCAGGAATTTGAAGAATTATCTGACGAAAATTAATTCCAGTAAAAAGACGCCCCTTTCATTTTGAAGTGAGCGTCTTTTTTTCTATCCCTATTCTATTGAAAAAGTAAATCATTGACAAACCTTGACGGCAGCATCGGTTTGCCGTTTCGCTCTCTTACATAGGAAATATATAATCTTTTCTTTGCCCGCGTCATTGCCACATAGAACATTCTTCTTTCTTCTTCCATATCCTCCACAATTTCCGCTTTTTTATACGGGCAAATATCCTCATTCGCCTCAATAATAAAAACCGTATGAAATTCCAACCCCTTAGCACTGTGCATTGTTAAAAATGTAACCGCATTTGGGTTTGATTCTGTCTGTTTTGACCGATTTTTCAACTCTTCCGTATATTTTTCGATATGGGCAAACCACTCTTCTATTGTCTTATATTCTTTCGCCCTTGTCTGAATATCATTGGCAATTTCATATAAATCTTCCACTTTAATCTTTCTCGTATAAGCGTAATCTTTCAGAAAATCATCATACCCTATTTTTTTGCGGATATATTGAATTGCTGCGTATGGTGTCATCGTTTTCATTATGCGTAAGTCTACATCCAGTTGGTCTATTCTGTCCAGCATCCATTCTTTATCGCAATAAAATTTTCTCAAACTCTCAAAAGAAACTTCCGCTTTCTCCACACTGCTCCTGCTAATATAACGGATAGGACGATTCATTACTTCCAAAAAATCTTTCCTGTCTTTCTTACCCACTGCCATTCTCAAATATGCACAAAAATTTCTTCCGATGAAATGTTCATATAAATTCGGCAGATGTTCTTTCATCTGAAACGGCAGATTATACTCCATAAATGTTTCCGCCAGCATTCTCGGCTCCATATTTGTACGGAACAACACCGCTATCTCCGATGCAGGCACACCCCGTTTCATCTCTTCGCGAATTTCATTCAGCACATACTCACTCTCCTCGGAAAGATTTCTGACTTCCTGTATATGAATATCCGTTCCCTGTTCATTTGACGTAATAATATTTTTATCATATCTGTTTCTGTTTTTCTGAATAATTTTCTTCGCACCGTTTACAATCGCTTTTGTAGAACGGTAGTTTATATCCAGCAATACTTTTTTTGCATTCGGATAATCTTTCTCGAAGCCGAGCATAATCTCCGGTTTTGCTCCTCTGAATTTATAAATCGACTGGTCATCATCACCGACAATAAATAAATTATTTTGTGGCAAAGCCAACATACGAATGACGTCATACTGTACTTTATTAATATCCTGAAACTCATCTATAAGAATATAACTGTATCTTTCCTGCCATTTTTTTAATATATCCGGTCTTTTTGTAAACAACTCATAACAAAGAACGAGCATATCGTCAAAATCCAGTTTTTTTCTTCTGTTTCGCTCCCGCTCATATGTGTAGTAAATCTCTCTGAATACATTTGGCGGGCAATATACGGACTGAAATTCTTTTATATCTAACTGATTATTTTTAATGCAACTGATTTCTCCCGTAATTCCTTCTAAGAAATCTTTCTCATCGTCCACTTCAAACTCTGCGTCAATATGCTCTAATATTTCTTTCAAAAGCCGGATTTTCTCTTCCTCTGAAAAAATATTTTCCGCCGACAGTTTGTACGCCCACTTTAATATTCCGTAATAGACGCCGTGAAAAGTCCCAAATGTAACAGGTAAATATCTGCCCTGCATCACTTTTCTAAATCGCTCCCGCATCTCATTTGTAGCGGCCTTAGTAAAAGTAATGACCAGAATTTCTTCTGGTCGTACTTTTCGCTTCTGAATTAAATATTCTATTCTCTTTGTGATGACAAGTGTCTTGCCCGAACCGGGACCTGCCAAAACTAACATGGGACCGTTCTGATGTGTAATCGCTTCCGTTTGTGCTTTATTAAATCCCATATATTCTCCTTATTTGCTTAATAATTCAATTCCTTTGCGGATACGTCTTAAAGATTCTTCTTTTCCTAAAATCTCCATAATCTCTGTAGCGC
>Stewie_p2__coassemble_1539_pt1 | contig 20094 bp, 11 predicted proteins | sample Stewie_p2__metabat2_low_PE_030 | metagenome-assembled genome bin Stewie_p2
TCCTAACACATCTGATAATTTCACAATCAAGTCATATAAACTTTGTAAATATTCTTTTGAAGACTGTGCCGATGTTGTTGTGTTGGCAAATTTTACTAAATCGAAAATGGAAGCAATAGCGTCTGCTGTATTGAAATCATCCTCCATAGCCGCTTCGTATGATTTTACGAAGTTTTCTGTTTCTTTTACCTGCTCTCTTTCTTCATCTGTCATCTGTTCCGCAGAGGCAACTCCGAGTAAATGTTTTAAGTTTGCTACCGCAGTCAAAATACGCTCCAAACCGTTAGCAGATGCTTCCATTAAAGCAGCGCTGAAATTCAGCGGACTTCTATAATGAGCGCTTAGCATAAAGAAACGAAGTACCTGTAAATCATATTTTTCTCCAATTTCTCTTACTGTACGGAAGTTTCCGAGAGATTTTGACATCTTGTGATTATCAATATTTAAAAAGGCATTGTGCAGCCAATATTTAGCAAATTCTTTTCCATTTGCCGCTTCGCTCTGCGCAATCTCGTTTTCATGATGCGGAAAAACTAAATCTTCACCTCCGGCGTGAATATCTATCTGCTCTCCCAAATATTTTCTAGACATTACGGAGCATTCAATATGCCAGCCCGGACGTCCGTCACACCACGGTGATTCCCATGCAGGCTCTCCTTCTTTTTTCGGTTTCCAAAGAACGAAGTCTAAAGAATCTTCTTTCTCATCTTCTCCCGTAACTAAAAGCGAACGTCCTCCCGACTGTAAATCATCTAAATTTTTATGGGAAAGTTTTCCGTAATCTTTAAATCTTCTTGTGCGGAAATAAACCGTTCCGTTCTTTTCATAGGCATATCCTTTCTCAATCAAATCGGAAATCATTTCAATCATGCCACAGATTTCTTCCGTTGCGAGCGGATGCTTTGTCGCCGGTTTCACGTTCATTCCTTCCATATCTTTCTTGCACTCTGCAATATAGCGCTGTGAAATTTCATTAGCAGACACGCCCTCTTCAATCGCTTTTTTGATAATCTTATCATCTACATCCGTAAAGTTCGATACAAAGTTTACTTCATATCCCTTATATTCAAAATATCTTCTTACCGTATCAAATACAATCATCGGTCTTGCATTTCCGATATGGATTAAATTATATACTGTAGGACCGCAAACGTACATTTTTACTTTGCCTTCCTCCAACGGTATAAATTCTTCTTTTCTTCTTGTCAATGTATTATATACTTTCATCCTTTTCCTCCTGATTTTTATGTTTTCTGCATCGCATATCTTTTTCCATTTCTTTCAGTTCTTTGTGCAACTGAATGTTTCTGTTCTGTAATTCCCGAATATCATTTAATACCGGATCAGGTAAATGAATTTGGTCTAAATCCGTGCGTGGCATTTTTTGATTTCCCATGCGGACAATTCGTCCCGGAACACCCACAACAGTACAGTTTGGCGGAACCTCCTCCAAAACAACAGACCCTGCGCCGATTTTCGCATTTTCTCCAATCGTAAACGAGCCCAGTATTTTCGCTCCTGCCGAAACCATTACATTGTCCTCGAGAGTCGGATGTCTTTTTCCCTTCTCTTTACCTGTTCCTCCAAGTGTCACTCCCTGATATAATGTCACATTGTTTCCGATAACGGTTGTCTCACCGATAATTACTCCGCTTCCATGGTCGATAAAAAGTCCTTTGCCGATAGTCGCTCCCGGATGAATTTCAATTCCCGTTTTCCTTGCCGCCCGCTGTGAAATCCAGCGTGCCAAAAAATAATGTTTTCTCAAATAAAGTTTATGTGCCAACCGATACCTTATCATCACCTTAAAACTCGGGTACAAAAGTATCTCCATGTTGCTTTTTATCGCGGGGTCACGTTCTTTAATGACTTGTAGTTCTTCTCTTATATAAGCAATCAGACTCATTATTTCACAACCCTTTCCTAATATGATAAGAATAAAATCCCATATATAATCAAAAAACTCCGCCTCACTAAGAGACGAAGTTCTATCCGCGATTCCACTCTAATAAAGGGTAACCCCTTCACTCAAAACACGTAACGTGTGTTGCCGTACACGGCTACTTTGCTGTTCACCGTATCTGCTCCCGAATGCACTTCACACTTCTTTCACTTGGATTTGCTTTCAGCCGATGACAATTCCTCTCTGTCAGTTTCCAAAATGTTACTCTTTTCGTTCTTCGCATTTACAATATATATTATAGTGTATGCAAAAATGTCCCGTTTGTCAACCGCAAAAACTTACGCATTTTCCAAATAGGCAGTCAACAATTCTATCGCATTTTCCAAATCTCTTCTGTCTGCCACTTCCGCAGGGCTGTGCATATAGCGTAACGGTATGGAAACTAACGCAACCGGAACTCCTTTTCCTACCATATGGATTTCATCCGCATCCGTGCAGCTTCTTCCGCCGCTCACTTCCACCTGATACGAAATACCTTTTTCTGTCGCCAGTTCCATAAGTTTTTTATTTATCCCTCTGTCGCAAATCGGATTTATACAAAGCACCGGACCTTTGCCCAGTTCCACTTCTCCCCATTCCGCATCCCGCATGCCGTCATAATCACTTGTATATGTCACATCTACCACAATGGCTTCTGTCGGTTCTACTCTGTTTGCCACCCAGCCGGCACCGTGTTTACTCGTTTCCTCCCCGACTGTTCCTGCTCCGATAATTGTCGCTTTATGTTGTTTCTCTCTCATTCGTTTCATCGTTTCCATAACAACATACACACCTGATTTATCGTCCAATCCTCTTGCGGATATGCGTCCGTTCATCAATTGACGTATATTTGTATCAAAAACAACCGAATCGCCTAACTGTACACAGGATAATGCCTCCTCTTTTGTCTTTGCCCCGATATCAATCAGTACGTCTGATACGGAAAATTCACTGTCCTTCAACATTTTTGAGGTAACCACAACACTGCCATACACCGCTCCCTTTTCCGTATTAATCCGCACTCCGTGTCCCGCATACAATTTTGCCGCAAATCCTCCCGAATTTGTCACTTTCAAAAATCCGTCCCCCGTTGCTCCCGTAACCAAAAGTCCGATTTCATCTATGTGAGAAGTCATTAAAATTTTCTTCTCTCCCATGCCATGTAAAACATATGCGCTGTCACCGATACTGTCCGCTTCCGCTTCAGGGAAATATCCCATATGCTCTTTTAATACCTTTTGAATGGCAAATTCATCTCCTGAAACAGACGGTACTTCCAATAATGTTTTTAATAAATCTTCGCTCATCTTCTTCCTCCTTTGCAATTACACAACTTCATTCAGATACACCTTTGTAAGCGGAACAATCTTTAACAATTCCTCTTTAACTTCTAAGGAAACTCGAAGATTTTCCATATCCGCCATGCCAAATAATAGGGCAGTCAAATCTCCTGCATCTATGCGGACGCATTCTTTTGTTTCCTCTATTTTCTTTGCCCTTATTTCTTCTCTGCCTGTCAGAAGAAAACAACCGACACTTTCATCTGTCAATGTATCCCAAATCTGTATCTTTAAATGTATTTCCTCCGCTACCTTTATGCAGGAAAATATTTTTTCCACATCCAAAATTTTTGCCATAATCATAGGCTTTTCCATATCCCCATATCCGAACACTTTCGTTTCTTTTTCTTCACTGAGATATGCAAAAATATTCGGTAAAATCTTTTCGCCTTCCCCTAGAAACAGAGGTTCCCGAATTTCACATTCTTCTCCCATTGCATAAGGAAAAACACCTGTTATTTTTTGATTTTCCCGCAAAATCAATATTCCGCCCTGCTCGCTTTTTTGTTCTTTTAAAAGCACCTCATAATAATGTTGACTTCTCATTACATACACTTCATATTGTTTTTCTAAAATAGTGTTTACAAACAATGCTATTTCCTCGCAATCTTCTTCCGTTGCGTGTGAAATTGTCCACTCTTCCCTCTTCACTGCCGTTTTACGAATGTTCCCTTGCTGTTGTTTATAAATATAGCGAAAACCGTGAGGATAATAAATTTGTTCCGCTGCCGGCATCAAAAATGTAAACGGTTCTCCATTTTCCCGCATATCGGAAAGCGCTTTTTTCAATAAACTCCGCATCAATCCCTGATGTCTATACTTTTCCTCTGTCGCCACCGCAACAATATAATGCGTCGGAAAACTCTTTCCCGCAACTTGCATCGTGTACGGATTGAGATGAAGCATTGCACAAATATGATCCCCCTCTTCTATAACATAAATTTCATTTTCGGCAGTTTTTACCGTATAATAGTAGTCCAAAAATTCCGGCGTATCCTCCAAAAAAATTTCTTCCCACAACTTTCTTGTTTTGATATGCTCTGTCTTTTCTAATTTACGAACGTTCATCCTATTTGTTCCTTCCACAGCCGCCGCAGCCTGCACAACCCCTCTCATCATCGGCAACTTTATAACTATAATTTGTTATTTTCTCCAATGCACAAATTGCCTGAGAAGAAATTCCTTCCCCCGTTCCCGTAAATCCAAGCCCTTCCTCCGTTGTGGCTTTCACATTAATTTGATTTTCCTCAATCTGTAAAGCATTTGCAATATTTCTTCGCATCTGTTCAATATGGGGTTTCATTTTCGGCCTCTGTGCAATAATCGTAGCATCAATATTTTCAATCACATATAAATTTTCTTCCAGCAGTTTCCCCACGTGTTCCAAAAGAAGCATACTGGAAATTCCTTTATATTTTTCGTCTGTATCCGGAAAATGTGTTCCAATATCGCCGAGGGCTGCCGCCCCCAAAAGCGCATCCATAATCGCATGAAGAAGAACATCCGCATCAGAATGTCCCAAAAGCCCTTTTTCATATGGAATATGCACTCCGCCTAAAATCAGTTCTCTTCCTTCTACAAGACGATGTACGTCATAACCCATTCCAACTCGCATAAATTTTCCTCCATTTTCATTTCTAACAAATCTTGTTCTATATTAACGCCTATTTTATCACACTTTCTTTATCTTGCCTAGTAAAAGCGAAGAGGCTATATGCACTCACATATAACCTCTATCCCCGCTTCACTATTTAGTTGTTTTTCTTCTTCTAAACGCAAATACTCCGAGTACTCCCGCCAAAACGATAAGACCTGTCCACATTCCTGCGTGGCTCATATCTCCTGTTTTTGCTGCATGATTTCCCTCTACATTCGGTTTGTTATCCGGCTCTTCCGGACTTGGTTTCTTCTCTAAACCGTCTATTGCTTTATTTAATCTGTCAATGGCATCAATCAGTTCTTCTTTTGTCGCATCTGCATTTCCTAAAACTTCTTCTGCATTTTGAATCGCTTCGTTTAACGCATCTACGGACTGTTCTGTACAGTTAGTTGTGTCCTGTTTTTTCGCTTCTTCCAGTTTCTGTTCTAACTGTTCTCTCAATTCATCTGTATTTTCTTCTTTTACAAGACCGTTATATGCTTTTTCTAAAGTATCTTTTGCGTTATCCACTTCAATCTGCTGTACTTTTGTACTTGCAAGCACCTCCTGTGCCTGTTTTAATGCTTCGGCAAATTTTTCAAAAGAGTCCTCCGTATATCCTGCTGCAGAAGTATCTTTACAACTGTCTACCAACTTCTGTAAAGCGCTCTTATCTACTAAACCTGCTAATTGATCAATTTCTCCTAATGTGAATTTTGCCTGTCGGATATAGCATAAGTCTGTTGTCGCATTATATTGTCCTGTCTTCGGATCAATATATTTTTGTGAATATTCTTTATCCCAATGTCCGTAAGAGTCCATGATAAATGTTCCGTTTGGCTGTACAGTCAATCCTGTATATCCTGTATCACCCGATTTCGCATTATTTGTCCAGTCCTCATCCAATAAGATACGGTACTGTCCTTCATTCTGCTCCATTAAATCGTCATACGTACCAACCCATGCAATCCAGTCGCCTGCTACCCAATCATTACCTTCAATCTTTCCATTACCATTGTTATCCAATGTAATTTCACGGAATGTCACAACAAGTCTGTTGCTGATTGGATCATACATTGCTTTGTGACGTTCTCCCTGAAGCGCTCCCTGTAATTCTTCCGGTTCACTCCATGTTTTTCCTTCATCATCTGAATAGAACATTAATGAGCGATGCTGATGTGACTGTGCTCTTGCCAATGCCACAATTCGTTCTCCGTCAGGCGAGCGGAACATACCTACTTCACAGATCTGTGCTGACTGCTCGATTGAACGGTATTTTTCTAAATATTCCTCCGGCTCAGACCAGTGTGGTTCGCCTTTTTCATCAAATGTTAAATAAGATTTATAGTTGACAAACGTGTTGCTGTCATGGTAAACCCCCATCCATTTATCCATAAATTTACCGTTTTCATCTTTTAACTGTACGAGGCTTGCCATTGCAACCGTTGAGAAGTTTTGACTTCCGTCTTTTCTTGTCTGACAGTATGTTTTAGACTCAGACCATGTTTTTCCGCCGTCATTGGAAACAGACATATCCCAACCGCCTGTTGTATTTCCATGCCATTTTGGACGTCCTGTAATTAATATAAGTTTTTCCGTTCCGTCTGTCATATCTAAGCGGTACATTGTCGGTGTTTCCAATGATTTCTTCCAACTTTCCGGTATATCTTTTTTCTCTACCCAAGTTTCTCCGGCATCTTCACTGACTTTCATCACAAGAGGTCCGCAACCGTGTCCCTTTGGATAAGCAGTAATCAATGTCTGATTGTCTTTTAACATAACCATATCCGGCTGTCCGAGATACTGATTTTTCTCGTCTGTCGGCTTGTCAATGTCTTTTAAATTTTCTTCCGGTAAAACATACTGCGGAATTGTATAGTGTAGTTTCAAATCTTTCTTTACATGAACCGTTACTGTTTCTTTAAATCCGCCTGCTTTATTTTCTACTGTAATTTTTGCCGTACCTTTTTTGTGTGCCGTTACCACGCCGTCTGCGTCTACACTTGCCACCTTATCGTTTGAAGATGTAAATGTAATTGTCTTATCGTCATTGTCTGATACTAAATCTGTTTCAATTTCGTATCTCTGTCCTTCTGTTAATGTTACTTCTGTAGCAGAAAGATTTAATCCTTTTGTTTTAAAAGACTCTTTTACTTCTTCCGGTGTCAATGCACGATTATATACTTTCAAATCGTCCACTTTACCCGCAAATCCATCTCCGCCGATAACTTCAATCGGAGCATAAAAATCTTTATTTACTGTCCAGTTATTTGTTCCTATCAGTTTTCCGTTTGCGTAAAGTTTTAAACCGTCCTTTGCATTATTTGTCCATGTCAAATGCACCCACTGTTTCTGTGGCACTTCATACTGGAATGTTAAAACTCCACCACTAGCCTTATACACATGTACGCCTGCTTTTGAATTTCCTTTATCAATACGATTATCTAAAGAACGTTCCTTATCTTTACTTGTTAAAACAGAATTTCTTCCGTTCTTTTCTCCTTCATCATATACCCAATAACCAACTGTCCAATCATGGTTTAAATTTGCATTTCCTTCAAAGGAAACTGTATTACCTTTTTTTATTTCGATTGCTTTTCCTTCTTTTCCGTCTACAAATTTAGCGCCGTTGTTTGTACCGTTTCTAGTACCCCATTTATCATTTACATCATTTTCAAATGAGTAGTAAGATACTTGTGCATTTTTGTCGATTTCAATCGGTTTTACATTGATTTTGATTTCCGCTTTCTTCTTTGTATCCTGAAGAGAAGTAGCCGTAATTGTTGCTGTACCTGTTTTCTTTCCTGTCACTAAACCGTCTTTGGAAACAGTTGCAATCTTGCTTGAAGATGTTGTCCATTTTACCTGTGTATTTAACAGTGTATTCGGTTTTAAGTCTGCATGAAGTTGTAATGTCTGTCCAACTGTTACATTCTGAGAAGCACCTTCTTTAATTGCAAGAGATTCCACTTCTGTTGTTCCGCTTTTCTTTAACTCCGCATACTCTTTTGTCAGTTTATCAATTTCCGACTTAATATTCTTCATATCTTCTGCAAGAGCATTTTTTCCTGTTTCTGTTAAATATAATTTATTTGCATCATAGTTAGGTTTAACTGTTTTTAACAGAGCATCTACTTTTGTTCCCATTGCAGTTACTTCGTTTTTCATCTGCATCAGTTTATTTACATCTCTGACACCTTCTGCCATTTTTTCTAAACGAAGACTTGATTTTGATACTGGATGTTCAGCATTCTGTTCGTCCGGGAAGATTAGGAAACAATCCCCCGCTTCAAATGCGTTGTGCGTTGTATCGCGAAGCGGATCTTTTACCCATGAGTCATATGCCCAGCGAAGATAGCCTGCTCCTCCAACCGAGTAAGAGTAAAGCATTGTCCAGTAACTTTCACCCGGAGCGCTCAATGAGAAGTTCCCCGGAATATGTCCTGTACAAGTGTATACTGTTGTGCGAAGTCCTGCCGCTTCTCTTTCCTGTCTCATTTGTTCAAACTCTGTAGGATGATCTTTCACAGCGATTGAGCCGACATTTAAGTCGTCCACACGCATTGCCATATCTTTTTTCTGTACAAAACCGTCCATAGCGCCCGCTGTCTTAAACGGTTCTCCGTCTTTTCCGACAATACTGTCGATTAAGTCAAAGGCTCTCACATCAAATCCACGTTCGTCAATTCCGATATACGTTTCTTCTTTCCAGCCTTTGTCTTCCATATGCTTCATCAAGTCTTTTAAAAATGCCGTCCACATTTTTGTCCATTCAGCAGAACCTGTATCTAATGTTACCGTAACATTTTTATCTGTTTTTTCATCATAATATGTCACTTTATGGTTCCACGGAATAATACTGTAGCATACGATTTTGTCTCCGATTCCCAATTTCTTATTAAAGGAAATCCACTTGTCAAAATCTGTATAGTCAAATGTAAACTGCCCGTTTGTTTTCTTTGTCCATTTAATCATAGACGGGAATTTTACGTCTTTTTCTCCGTATGTCTGTCCTGCCCACGCATCATCTACAATCGTTGTTGTAATCGCATGACCGCCAATGGATTTATATTTTTCCATATGTGGTTTTAAAATTTCAAAATGCTTTTCTGAAAATGGTTCTACACCATAATACTCTGCCACACGGTATGGATTTTGCCATAACTCGATATCAAATCCGTCTTTAAATTCTGCTGCATCTTTTAATGTGGCATCTGCAACGTGTAATGTATAAGTAAATGTTAGCGGTGTATTTACTTTATCACCTGTTACTGTTACTGTTCCTGTGTAATCTCCCGCTGCTGTATTTTTCGGAACGTTTACAGATACCCAAATATTCTGTAATGTCTTAGACGGCACTGTAATCGGAGTTGACTGATAAAGAACCTCGCTTGCTTCTTTACGGTTTCCTGTTGGAACAGGACGAGTTGTGTCGCCATATCCGTCCATTCCTGTATAAGCCTGTACAGATTTAATGAAAGTTGTCTCTACATTTTTCTTATCGATTTTCTGTCCGTTTTTAGAAGTAAAGTCACTTACGGATACGGATACGTTTTTCACTCTCGCATCTTTTGTAAATAAAGAAATCTGCGACACTGCTGTATCGTTTTTCCATGCCGAAAGTTCTCCGCTCACAACTTTATCCATTTTGCTTACTGTATCGTATTTGTCTTCCGTAGTGTACTGCTGGTTGCTGTCTACAATCGTTCCGTCTAATTCCGCAGTACCTTCCGTTACTTTCACTTTTACAGTGGCTTGTTTCTTATCTTCTTTTGCTTCCAAAGTTACTGTGGCTTCTCCCACACCTTCTGCTGTCATTTTTCCGTCCTTTGTCACAGTAACTACATTTTCGTCACTTGAAGAGAATGTAACTTCCCCTCTGTCTGCATAAGAAGGTTGTACTTCATATTCAAGCACTGCCTCTCTTCCCTCAGCCAAAGTATACTCTTTCTGTTTCGGTTCAAGTGATGTAATTTTATAGCGGTCATGGTATACAACTACTTTTCCCGCATCAATTTTACAGTCAGTTGAACCAGTATCTTTTTCGCCTGTTGCAACCGCTTTTAATGTATGCTCTTCCTCTGATAAACCATCAAATGTTGCAATTTTCATTTCCGGTTGATTTGTCTTATTATAAAGACTGTATGTACCTTTATCTTCACCGTCAATAGTGTATTTCACTTTTCCCATTGGGTGATTTTTTCCTGCATACACATCAATTTTGTGTCCGGTAAATTTCACTTCATAATAAGTTTCTTCCGGCTTATCCTTATTAATCGCATTCGACCATGTGTGCGTACCGTCTCCTTTATCCCATTTGTCTTTTGCAAATGTAAAGAAATTGGTATCTCCACTTCGTTGGGTGTACGGAATGGTCGTCACATATTCTTTTTTCTGTTCTTCTTTGTTTTCCGCTTTCCCTTCTGCCATTACCGACATTCCGCCTGTCTGCAACAGCATACACACACTCAGGAGAAATGCCAATGGCTTTTTCCAATTTTTCATCGTTTTCTTTCCTTCCCCATATTTTCATATGTTTCACAACTTTCACACATATGTACAATATATTTTATACATTTTTCCCATTATTTTCAAGTCAACTATATCTATTTTGTATAATTTCCCCATTTTATCAACTCATCTCTAGTCATTTTTCACTATACATACATATCTTTTTTGTTTTACGCACATGATAAAAGGAAAGCAAATGAAAGAAAGGACTATAAAAATGAAAAAAGATAAGAAAAATGAAACAATAATTGATTCTTACGATTATTTAGGAAATTCCGCATCCAATAATGACTGTACCGGATTAATTCCGTCCGCACCGATTTCTAAGAGCGAAGTGCAGTCCTATGAGGACGTGTACCATTTTACCCCGCCGGAAGTTCCTATAAAGAAATGCCCTAGAGATAATTAATAAATTCTATACAACAAAAAAGACTGTGCAATCACACAATCTTCTAGTAGCGGGAACTGGATTCGAACCAGCGACACTACGGGTATGAACCGTATGCTCTAGCCAACTGAGCTATCCCGCCATATTTCATTTTAAATTTCTATGGGACCAACAGGGCTCGAACCTGTGACCCCCTGCTTGTAAGGCAGGTGCTCTCCCAGCTGAGCTATGATCCCATATAGTAGCGGGAACTGGATTCGAACCAGCGACACTACGGGTATGAACCGTATGCTCTAGCCAACTGAGCTATCCCGCCGCATTTGAGTATTACTACCACAAACCTGCTCCGCTATTATACTATTAATATCGACAAATTGTCAACACTTTTTTTCACTTTTTTTACTTTTGATAGGATTTGCCGAAACAAAGCCAATAAATCGAATTGTTTTGGCAAATCCTTTTCCTATTAAAAGACTGTTTTATACAACACCTTGTGCTGTCATTGCCTCAGCCACTTTCTCAAATCCCGCAATATTGGCACCTACAACGTAGTTACCTTTTACACCGTATTTCTCGGCAGCCGCTGCCATATTGTGACAAATATTTACCATAATATCTTTTAATTTGCCGTCTACCTCTTCAAAAGTCCAGCTTAATCTTTCACTGTTCTGTGACATCTCTAATGCAGATGTGGCAACTCCTCCGGCATTTGCCGCTTTACCCGGAGCGAATAATACGCCGTTTTTCTGGAAATATTCTGTTGCTTCTAATGTAGTAGGCATATTTGCACCTTCCGCAACCGCAATAACGCCGTTTGCCACTAATGCTTTTGCATCCTCTAAATCCAATTCATTTTGTGTTGCACACGGAAGAGCAATATCAACTTTGACAGACCATACTCCTTTTCCTTCATGGTACTCTGCATTCGGTCTGTATTTTGTATATTCTGTTAATCTTTCACGTTTTACTTCTTTAATTTCTTTCAACGCTTCCAAATCAATTCCGTCCGCATCGTAAACCCAGCCTGTAGAATCGCTTACCGTTACGACTTTTGCGCCTAACTGCTGTGCTTTTTCCGCAGCGTAAATCGCAACATTGCCCGCACCTGAAACAGCAACTGTTTTTCCCGCAAGTTCGATTCCGTTTAATTTTAACATTTCTTCTGTCAAATATAAAAGACCGTATCCTGTCGCTTCTTTTCTTGCCAAAGAACCGCCATAACTTAAGCCTTTTCCTGTAAGTACACCTTCATATACTCCGCGGATACGTTTGTACTGTCCGAACAAATATCCGATTTCTCTCGCTCCTGTTCCGATATCTCCCGCAGGAACGTCTGTATCAGCCCCGATATATTTGCACAATTCTGTCATAAAACTTTGGCAGAACGCCATAATTTCTCTGTCTGATTTTCCTTTAGGGTCAAAATCACTTCCACCTTTTCCACCGCCGATTGGAAGTCCTGTCAATGAGTTCTTAAACACCTGTTCAAATCCCAAGAATTTGATAATTCCTAAGTTTACCGAAGGGTGTAAACGTAATCCTCCCTTAAACGGACCGATTGCACTGTTAAACTGAACACGGTATCCTGTGTTGACATGAACCTGACCATTGTCATCTACCCACGGTATACGGAATTTGAATTGTCTTTCCGGTTCTACCATTCTCTCTAATAGAGCGTCTTTTCTGTACTGTTCCTCATTTGCCTCCACAACGACACGCAAAGATTCCAATACTTCTTTTACTGCCTGATGAAATTCCGGTTCTGCCGGGTTTTTCTTCACTACTAATTCGATTACCTCATCTACATATGACATAACTTCTACCTCCTAATTCAAAATCAGCCGTGCAGAATGTGTTCTGTACGGCTTTGGTGCTTTTGACACTTTATTAGTATAATGTATTATCTTGTGAAATTCAAGAACTTTTTTCTTTATACAATCTTTATATTCTCGTATTTTTCTTTATACTCTTTTAATTATTAAACTCTTATTATTTATATAGTTTGACTATTTTTAACAAAGAGGTATTTTATTATGTCAACCATACATAAAATTCAAAACTATTTTCTTCATCTTTCTCCGATGAAGATTCTTTTATTTGGGTATTGCACAATTATACTCATAGGCTCTTGCCTTTTGAGTCTGCCTGTTTCCGTACGGAATCCGCAGGATGCTGACTTTTTTACCGGATTTTTCACCGCAACCTCGGCAACCTGCGTAACGGGATTAATTAAGGTAGATACATACACACACTGGTCCTTCTTTGGACAAGCCGTTATTCTCGGACTGATACAGGTCGGCGGTATCGGATTTATGACGCTTTGTATTTCCATTATGACTATTACAAAGAGAAAAATCGGCCTTGTGTCCCGTTCGCTTATGCAGAACTCCGTATCTGCCCCACAGATCGGCGGAATTGTTAAAATGACTCGTTTCATTATAATAGGTACGTTTTTGATTGAAAGCATCGGCGCTGTTTTACTTTCCTTTCATTTCTGCCCCATGTTTGGTCTGAAGAAAGGAATATGGTATTCCGTTTTCCACAGCATTTCCGCTTTCTGTAATGCAGGATTTGACTTAATGGGAACGACACAACCATTCTCTTCTCTCACGGGAGAAGTGGGAAACTGGTATGTAAATATTATCATCATGCTGCTTATCATTATCGGCGGACTTGGATTTTTCGTTTGGCATGACATTCTTGCAACAAAATGGCATTTTCACAAAATGCATCTACATACAAAACTTGTATTGTCCGTAAGTATTTTCTTAATCATCGGCGGAAGCCTTCTTCTCTTTGTATGTGAACAGGGTACACCGATGTTTGAAAGCCTTTCTTTGTCTGAGCAGTTGGCAGCCTCCGGTTTCCAATCGGTCAGCGCAAGAACGGCCGGATTTAATACGATTGATTTAGCAGGGCTTACACAGACGGGAAGATTTATTATGATTCTGCTTATGCTTGTGGGAGGTTCACCGGGGTCTACTGCCGGCGGTATTAAGACAACTACATTTGCAGTATTGTTCCTTTCCGTCCTCACCACATTCCGTAACCGAAAATCTACGGAGGTATTCGGAAGACGTTTGGAAGAATTTATTACAAGAAAAGCAACCTGCGTATTTATTTTATACATTACCCTTTCCTTCTCCATAGGAATGTTTATTTCCCGCGTGGAAGGAATTGAACTGATCGATTCCCTTTTTGAAAGTGTATCGGCTATTGCCACCGTAGGTTTAACAACAGGTATTACCCCTACATTAAGCACTCTTTCCCACGGCTTACTTGCCTTTTTAATGATATTCGGAAGAGTCGGATCACTGACAATGCTTTTGGCATTCTCATTTACAAAAAAACAAGCGCCTTCAACATCACCGTTGGAGAAAATTCAAATTGGATAATGGAGTGAATATATTATGAAATCTATTTTAGTTATCGGACTTGGGCGTTTTGGCCGCCATATGACAAAAAAATTTATTGAGGAAGGAAATTCTGTCCTCGCCATTGAAAAAAACGAGGAGCGTGCGGACAACGCCATTGATATTTTAAATGATATTCAGATTGCTGACGCCACAAATGAGTCTTTCATTAAACCTTTAGGCATAAATAATTTCGATTTATGCGTTGTTGCTATCGGTGACAATTTCCAAAGTGCTTTGGAAATCACGGTTCTTTTAAAGGACTTCGGGGCAAAATATATTCTTGCTCGTGCCTGCCGTGACGTACACCGCAAATTACTGCTCAGAAACGGCGCTGACCATGTCGTTTACGCCGAACGTGAAATGGCTGAACGTCTTGCTGTGAAATACGGTTCAAAAAACATTTTCGACTATATTGAACTGACACCCGATACGGCTATATGTGAAATCGCCGTGCCTGCAAGTTGGATAGGCAAAAGTATTGTAGAAAAAGCAGTCCGAAACCGCTATAACATCAGTATTCTTGCAACAAAAAAAGAGGGAGAAATCTTCCCTCTTCCACATCCTGAACACGTCTTCACAAAAAGTGAAACGTTAATTATTATGGGACACAAGAAAGTCATTCATTCATTTACTTACTAATCGGGTACGCGTATCATTCTGTACCCGACTCCCACATGTGTCTGAATGTATTGTGGATTTTGCGGGTTTTCTTCAATCTTCTTACGAAGCGCTGCCATGAAAACCCGCAAAGATGCCACATCACTCTCCCATGAATTTCCCCATATCTCTCTTGTCAGATAAGTATGCGTCAATACTTTTCCCACATTTTTAGATAATAAAACAAGTAATTTATACTCAATCGGTGTCAAATGGAGTTCTTTTTCTTTCAGATAAGCACATCCCGACACATAGTTAATACGCAATTCACCATTGATAAATTCTGTCTGTTCGGGACTTGAATATATCATACGTCTTTCTCTTCGCAGTACAACACGTATTCTCGCCAATAATTCATCTATGGAAAAAGGTTTTGTCAAATAGTCGTCCGCTCCCGAATCAAGCGCCAGTATCTTATCCCTGTCCTCATTTCTTGAACTGATTACGATAATCGGCACATTCGACCATGTGCGAATTTTCTGTATCACTTCTATTCCGTCCATATCCGGAAGCCCCAAATCAAGCAGCAGCACATCCGGTTTCTGAGATGCCACTTCCAAAAGCCCCTGCATTCCATTCGATACAGCGTGAGAACGATATTCCTGTGTTTCCATTGTTGTCGTAATTAAACTGCGAATAGCCTTATCATCATCCACAACCAATATCAATGGTTTATTCATTTTCCTCTTCTCCTCTTACCTGCCATTTCATATATCGCCATTATAACACAACATTTTATTTCGGCAACCTTTATAACAGCATATCATGCAAAAAACGGGGAGTTTTCACTCCTCCGTTTCTTTGCACTCTTTTTATTTAAAATATTTTACACCTGATTCAAATATCTTCATATCTTGTTCGCCGTAGATATTGATTGCAACTCCGTCTCCACGTCTTTCAGAATGAGCCATTTTACCAAGTACACGTCCGTCAGGACTTGTAATACCCTCGATTGCTCTGTAAGAGCCGTTTGGATTCCATTCTTCGTTCATTGTAATATTTCCGTCCAAATCGCAATACTGTGTTGCCACCTGTCCGTTTGCAAACAACTCATTTAACACTTCCTCAGATGCCACAAAACGTCCCTCTCCGTGTGATGCCGGATTTGTATAAACTCCGCCAAGTTCCGCTCCCTGTAACCATGGGGATTTGTTTGTTACTACTTTCGTGTAAACCATTTTGGAAATATGGCGTCCGATTGTATTGTATGTCAATGTCGGCGCGTTTTCTGTCTGTCCACAAATTTTTCCGTAAGGAACTAATCCTAATTTAATTAATGTTTGGAAACCGTTACAGATACCAAGTACAAGACCGTCTCTTTCATTAATTAATTTTTCTACCGCTTCTTTTAATTTTGCATTCTGGAATGCAGTTGCAAAGAATTTAGCGGAACCGTCCGGTTCATCTCCCGCACTAAATCCGCCCGGGAACATAATCATCTGTGACTGTGCAATGATTTTTTCAAATTCGGCAACTGAATCACGGATGTCCGCAGCGTCTAAGTTACGGAAAATCTTTGTAACGACTTTTGCCCCCGCACGCTCAAACGCTTTTGCACTGTCGTACTCACAGTTTGTTCCCGGAAATACAGGGATAAATACTGTAGGCTGTGCAACTTTGTTTTTGCATACATAAATTTTATCTGTATTAAATAATTCTTCTTTTACCGGCTCAGACTTTGTTGCCCCTGATGTTGTTGCAAATACCTTTTCAAGTGGCGCTTTCCATGTTTACACCGCTTCATCTAAGCCGATTGTCACATCGCCATATGTGATTGCTCCCTTATCTGTCACTTCACCGATAACTGTATGAGCGATTGTAAGGTTATCTATTTCACTTGCAGGAACTTCTGCGATAATATCTCCGAAGTAACATGCAAATAAATCTTCTTTTTCCACAGATGTGCTGATTTCCACACCCATACCGTTACCGAATGCCATTTTACTTACGGCAGCGGCAATACCATGACGGTCTAATGTGTAAGCAGAAACAATTTTTCCACCCTGCACGTCATCTCTGAATTTACCGTACTGTTCCATAACGCTTTCGTATACAGGTAAATCATATTCATCTGTGTCAATATGAAGCCATACTAATTTATTTCCTGCTGCTTTTAATTCCGGTGTAATAATATCTTTCTGTTCTGCCACATCTACTGCGAAAGACACGAGTGTCGGCGGAACATCAATATCTTGGAACGTTCCTGACATACTGTCTTTTCCGCCGATAGAAGCAAGTCCTAAACCTAACTGTACATTATAAGCACCTAATAATGCTGCAAATGGCTGACTCCATCTGCTTGGATCTTCTGTCATACGACGGAAATATTCTTGGAATGTTAAGTGAATTTTACTATAATCTCCACCGTTTGCAACGATTTTAGCCACAGATTCCAAAACAGCGTAAACAGCACCGTGATACGGACTCCAACTTGATAAATATGGGTCAAATCCGTAACTCATCATTGTCACTGTATCACATTTTCCTGTCAGTACAGGTAATTTAGCAACCATTGACTGTGTTTCTGTCATCTGATATTTACCGCCGTGTGGCATAAATACAGAACCTGCGCCGATTGAGCCGTCGAACATTTCCACAAGACCTTTCTGTGAACATACATTTAAGTCCTGTAATGTATCTAACCATTTTTCTTTTACGTCATTTACTTCCGGACGAACAAGAATACTGTCCGCTCTGTTAGGCACGTCCACTTTAACTGTTGTTTCCTGATGTGCTCCGTTTGTATCGAGGAATGCTCTTGAAATATTTACGATTTCTTTTCCTCTCCAGTTTAATACAAGTCTAGGGCTTTCTGTTACAACAGCAACTTCAACTGCCTCAAGGTTTTCTTCTTTCGCATATCCTAAAAATGCCTCTACATCTTTCGGATCTACAACAACTGCCATACGTTCCTGTGATTCGGAAATGGCAATTTCTGTTCCGTCAAGTCCTGCATATTTTTTAGGAACTTTATCTAAATCAACTCTTAATCCCGCTGCAAGTTCCCCGATTGCAACGGAAACTCCGCCCGCACCGAAGTCATTACATTTTTTGATTAATTTACTTACTTCTTCTCTTCTGAATAAACGCTGGATTTTACGCTCTGTAGGTGGATTTCCTTTCTGCACTTCTGCTCCGCAAGTTTCAATAGATTCTTCTGTATGTACTTTAGATGAACCTGTTGCTCCGCCGCAGCCGTCACGTCCTGTACGTCCGCCCAATAAAATGATAATATCTCCCGGATCAGATGTTTCTCTGATAACCGCTCTTCTTGGAGCTGCTCCGAGAACTGCACCGATTTCCATACGTTTTGCCACATAATCAGGGTGATAAATTTCCTTTACCGCACCTGTTGCAAGTCCGATTTGGTTACCGTATGAACTGTAACCGTGCGCTGCGCCTGTTACAAGTTTCTTCTGTGGAAGTTTTCCTTTCATTGTTTCTTTAACAGAAACTGTAGGATCTGCCGCACCTGTTACACGCATTGCCTGATAAACATAAGTACGTCCTGAAAGCGGATCACGGATTGCACCGCCAAGACAGGTTGCCGCACCGCCGAACGGCTCGATTTCTGTCGGGTGATTATGTGTCTCGTTTTTAAAGTTTACAAGCCACTCTTCTTCCACTCCGTCTACAGTAACCGGAACAACGATACTGCAGGCATTGATTTCTTCCGACTCTTCCTGATCGTTTAATTTACCTTCACGTTTTAATTTACGCATTGCCATAAGCGCCAAATCCATAAGGCATACGAATTTATCTTCGCGTCCCTTGAAAATTTCGCTGTGGTCTGCCAAATATTGTTTATAAGAATTAACGATTGGCTCTTTGTAATCCCCTTCGCCGAATGTTACTTCTTTTAATTCAGTTGAAAATGTTGTATGACGGCAATGGTCAGACCAATATGTATCTAACACACGGATTTCTGTCATAGACGGATCGCGGTCTTCTTCCCTTTTAAAGTACCCCTGAATATGAAGAAAATCTTTGAATGTCATAGCAAGCCCCAAAGAATCATATAATTCTTTTAACTCTGTCTCTTCCATATCTTTAAAACCGTCAAAAATCTTTACATCTTCCGGTTCTTCAAATACTGTTACAAGTGTTTCCGGTTTTTCTGCATCCGCTTCTCTTGAGTCTACCGGATTGATGCAGTGCGCTTTCACTGCCTCAAATTCTTCATCTGAAATGTTTCCTTCTATTACATAAGTAGTAGCGGTTTTGATTACCGGCTGTTCATCTTCCTTAATAAACTGTACACACTGAACTGCTGAATCTGCACGCTGGTCGAACTGTCCCGGTAAATATTCTACCGAAAATACACGGCTCCCTTCTGTTACATCAAATGTTTCATGGTATAACACATCTACAGGAGGCTCTGCAAACACTCCGTTACACGCTCTCTCAAATGTTTCCTCAGAAAGATTTTCAATATCATAACGATTTAACACTCTTACATTTGTAATTGTCTTAATTCCTAAATAGTTTTCCACTTCCTGACGTAACTCTTTTGCCTGTACTGCAAATTCTGGTTTTTTCTCTACATATACGCGTTTTACACTACTCATAATTTCCTCCATTTTAATAAGTACATTTACTGCTAGTTGCATTTTAACATATTTTATTTCATTAAAGAAATTAATATATCTTAATTTATTAATAAGTTTCACTTATTTGATGCTTTTTCTCTGCGATAAACGAAAAAACTAATGACAAAACAGCCGAAAACCGCTATCATCGCAAAAATAACTATCCGCACGGAAAAATCCGCAAAAAATCCCTCCGGCAGCATGCGAATCATCAAATCTGTATCAGGATCTAACAGCCACAAATCATTATCAAAAAAGATTTCGTGAAACTTTACAAAATATTTATTAAAATCTCTTGAAAATAAATATCCCAAGCCCACTCCTGCCACTGTAAGCCCGCAGGTAATTCCCATATACCATTTTGCGAGAAGACTTTTCCACTTTGCCTTTGAAAAAATCAACACTGCCAAACTCAGTATCAATAGACTGCCTGCAATATTCCTCATTTTCACTCCTCCGAGAAATATATTTTTCACATCAATCATATGCTGTTTTTCCCTATCGTTAAAAAATTCCCGTTCCTCGCCGTCCACCGTTGTCATTACAACCAAATCGTCCCGCTTTCCATGCAGATAGTCCATCATTTCATGGGTAACCGACATAACATCTTTC
>Stewie_p2__coassemble_1589_pt1 | contig 19326 bp, 12 predicted proteins | sample Stewie_p2__metabat2_low_PE_030 | metagenome-assembled genome bin Stewie_p2
GTTATAATATGCCGCTGTTCCAAGCACTGCCAAAACAAGAAGAAAGAGAATACACTTTAAAAATCCATGTCCCTTTTTCTCTTTTACTTTCGTCTTTGTTTTCGTTTTCTTCTTTTTCCCCGAAGATTTAAACGGGAAACTGATTGAACCGCCTTTTTTCTTGTTCCTCTTTGTCTTAACACATCTTTCTCTATCCGGATCTAACGTTCTCTGTTCTCTTTGTTTATCCAAATCTACTTTCACTTTACAGTCGTAGCAGAACGCATATGTATGATAAATCGGATCGCCCTGTTTATCTTTGCCCACTTCGACAGGCTTTATTTTCATTTCATTACCACATCGTTTACATTTCATAAGCATTTCCTCCTCGTTTAGAATTAAACTATATTATAGCACACCGTTTCTTCCTATTTGTGAAAAAAATCTTAACTTTCATTTCATTTTACGTTATAATAATCGGAGAAATTATAACGATTACAAAGGAGTTTTTACATATGAATAAAAAAGAAATTGCGGAAATCAAAAAACAGTTTACCCCCGCAAACTGTGCAATCACGCGTATTTGCGGCTGTTATGTAAACGGGGAAAAGGAAAAACAGTCTACATTTAAACAAGCGTTTCTCTCCCTGCCGGAAGAAGAAATGTTCAAATATTTTGATATTTTTCGCAAAGGTCTGTCGGGAACAATCGGGAAAAATCTCATCAATATGGAGTTCCCGCTTGAAACAGAGTTAAATGGCGGTACGCATGATTTTCTTCTCAAACTTCGCGAGAGCCGTCTGACCGACGATACTCTTTTAAATGCTTTTTACGATAAAATCATTGAATCTTATGACTATGCGGAGCATTACCTTATTCTCCTTATTCACAGTGCCTACGATATTCCGGGAAAATCTTCCGATAACGAAGAAATGTTTGACGCCTCCGATGAGGTTTACGATTATATCGTATGCAGTATATGCCCTGTCAAACTGTCAAAACCGGGATTATCTTATGATGCAGAGTTAAATTCTTTCCATGACCGTATCCGTGACTGGATTGTGGAAATGCCAAACCACGCATTCCTATTCCCTGCGTTTAATGACAGAAGTACGGATATTCACAGTACCCTCTACTATTCTAAAAAACCTGAGGAATTACATATGGAACTTGTGGACAGTCTGCTCGGCTGTTATGCCCCGCTTACCGCCGGAACGCAAAAAGAATCTTTCAACACACTGATTGCGGAAACACTCGGCGATGCATGTTCTTATGAAGTTGTCAAAAACATCCACGAAAATCTCAACGAACTTATCGAAGAACAAAAAGACTCTCCAGTTCCCGTTGAATTAGACAAAGAAGAGGTAAAATATCTATTCGCCAAAAGCGGTGTAGAACAGGAAAAACTGGAAAATTTTGATACACAGTACGAAACTGTGGCAGGCGAAAAGTCTACGCTTCTCGCCACAAATATTACAAACACAAGAACATTTGAAATCAAAACTCCCGACATTGTCATTAAAGTAAATCCGGAACGTACCGACCTTGTGGAAACAAAGGTAATTGACGGAAGGAAATGCCTCGTTATCGGTGTAGATGACCACGTGGAAATCAACGGTATTTCCGCTCGCACAATATTAAAAGAAACCGAATAAATTATTTACAGGGAGGATAAAACCTCTCTGTATTTTTATAAATTTTCAATTCTCTTTAACAAGTTCTGTTCCCGCTCCTCGAACAACACATTTTTATTATATTGATAATATCTCTCACAGGAATATTCCTGTAAAAACCATATACTATAAAAGTTTGCATTTAACTCTGTCACAAAAGATACCATTTCCTGACTGTTTCCAAACATAATCTCCATGAAGTCAAAGGCATTTTCCAACATTTTTCCTGTTGTTTCTTCTAAATTGCCGTAACTTTCTTTCTCTTTTGCAAAGAGAGAACGTACTTTTTCAAATCCCGCTTCTTTCTCATACAGATTTTCTCGTTTTAATACCATAAGATAGGATTCTAACGTCTGAATGGTGCGGGAAAATGTATATTTTTCTTCCCTGTTAAGCAGTTCTGCTTTTTTCTTATATTCCACCGTTTCAATCGTCTTCTCCTTTATTTCCTCCAAGCAGGAAATGGCATCTTTCCCAAACTCCAAATTACTCTTATATGTTTTCAAACATTTGAAAAGAACCTCTGTTTCTTTTTCTTTGCGGCAAGTCTGACGGAACTGTTCTGTCAATTTTGCAAATAAAAGGCTGACAATACTCAATCGCTCATCAAAAGACGCATGATTTAACTTCTTTTTCACACGCTCATCAAATTTACCCTCCAGCACCTCATCCATGCGATAATCTGTGCGGTATTTGTGGTAGAGTTCTAAATAATTTGCGAAATCTTTTGCAATTTTCGGATACTGAATATACTGGACAACAACTTCCCAATCCATTTCTTTTTCCTGCTTCTCATATACATAGAGCATATTTGATAAATCTTCCCAACCGCGAGAAGTGGAAAAGAGCATTCCGTCCACCGTCATCTCCATTTGATAAAAATAGGACGGTTTTGCTGTTAGATAGGAAATAATCGCACCATGAATGTTAGATTTGTATGCATACTCTTTCCAAACAGAAAATTCCGGCTGTACTTCGATTTTCTTTACTCTGTCCATAGTAACTACGTCAAATTCCCGCACGGATTTATTATATTCGGGCGGATTTCCCGCCGTCACAATAATCCAGCCTTCTGGTATTTGATGATTTCCAAAACATTTATATTGCAAAAACTGCAACATAGCAGGCGCTAACGTTTCAGAAACACAGTTGATTTCATCTACAAATAAAATTCCCTCTTTTAATCCTGTCTTTTCTATTTTATCGTATACCGATGCCACAATTTCGCTCATCGTATATTCCGTGACCGAATACTCTTTTTCGCCGTAAACGTGTTTTGAAATAAACGGCAGCCCGATTGCACTCTGTCTTGTGTGATGCGTAATTGTATAAGAAACAATCCCGATTCCACACTCTTTCGCAACCTGCTCCATAATCTGTGTTTTCCCAATTCCCGGAGCGCCGATAAGAAATATCGGTCTTTGCCGCAGGGAAGGAATAACGTATTCTCCATATTCATTTTTCAACAAATATGCGGAGATTGTATCTTTAATTTCCTGTTTTGCTCTTTTTATGTCCATTCTGCTTCCACCTTTCCATTAAAATCTTCCGGTTCTATAATCAGTTTCATTGCCCAAATCGGCACGTCCACATCTTTGTAATCTTCTTTCATAAAAACAAATGCCGTTTCATAAAGAGGTCTTTTTGCCGGAAACGTACCGTATCCGTCCGTAAAATAAATCAACCCTCTCAAATGACGAAATGCTTTTTGTTTTATCAGTTCATTTACGTAGGCGAATACCGGTCTGAAATCCGTTCCGCCCTGTCCCTTTACTTCAAAATTTTCCATATAAGAACGGAGTTCTTCTTCATTTGTAATAACAGCGTCTGACTGAATTTTGTCGTCACATTGAACGATATGTATACGCACTTTGCGAAAGAAACTTTCTGACTCACTGAGAACACTGTATGTTTCCCGCAAAAACTGTTTTACCAGTTCCCCCTTGCACGACATGGACGTATCTATTGCAATAACAAAATCTTCCACTTTATAAACTTCCTTTGTCTCCTGCGGTTCAATCAAAGGCATATTTCCATATAGTTCCATGCCGTAATTGTAAAATACATAGTCAAAGGAATCCATATCTACCTGTGTTTCTTCTTTTAAGACTGAAAATTTTCGCAAAAACTTTCGGTAATCATATTTTTCCCGATTTTCAATCTGTATCTGTTCAAGCACCTCTTTTACTTCGTCCGACTGCTCTTTCCCGAATGTTTCTATTTCCGTCTGCATTTTCTCGCTGTCTTCTTTCCAACGTCTGTTTCTTTCCTGCATACTTTTCGGTGTCAACTGCTCAGACCACATAGAATGGTTGTCCATATAAAATTCGTTTTCCATTCTTCTCAGTTCTTCTTCCTGCACATTCGCCTGTTTTAAGAAATCATATACGGTTTTCGGCGTCAAAACACCTTTATTCTCTTCTATTGTCTGATAAAGATTTTTTCTGTACGGAGAAACGTAGCGTTTCACACTTCTAACCTCGAGAGAATCAATCATTTTTTCCACTACAATATCAGCGGCAATATTCCAATAACGCTCATCTGCGGTAGAGGGAACTGCAAAATGTAAAAACAGACAATGCATCACCATGTGCAGATATAACCGATTTATTTTTATGCGATTGCTCCTAAACAGACTGATAAGAGTGTCCGGTGAAAAATATACCGTTTCGCCGTTTGTTCCGATTTCTCCCGAAGAATACTGCGGTTCAAACTCCAATCTGCTGAGGGCGACATGGAAAAAATGCATAGAAACATACAATTCCTGTTTCGCCTGCTCCCATATTTCCATGCAGATACCTATTTTTTCTAATTCCCTCTGTTCTTCTTTCTGCAACACGTTCCATTCTCTCGCCATTGTCCTCACCCGCCTTTATAATACAAATTTATCTTCTTTTCCTTTCCTTTTCGGATACCGTTCGTGTTTCTCGTTCATCAGATAGCTGAATATCTCTTCTTTTTTCTGCTCTCCCGCAATACAAATCATCTGTTGTAACATTTCACTTTCAGCAGCAATCTCTTTCGCCAAATATTTTGTTTCCTCCAAACTTTCTCTTGAAAACACCCACCTGCACGCATCCTCGAAACATTCCGCTAAAAATGATTTATATTTTCTTTCTGCCTCCTGACTTAACCCAATCGGATATAAAAGTCTGCCAAAAGCCATTTCCAGCACAATATCCAAGTTCTCGTCCTCTTTCGCCCACGGAAATCGTTTATCATATAAATCAAACTGTAATTCCGTTTGGATAAAACAGTTACGGTACCACATTCCGCTTCCGTGAGTATGGGTTTCCAAAATCCTTGCCGGCGTATTTTCCACCGCCTCCTCGAAAAACTCCGGAAAAACAAGTTTTGCCCTTCCCTCTTCGCTGTTTAACGTAACCGACTGCTTTTCTCTTAACTCCAAAAGTAATTCACGAAGACAGGATTTTTCTCCTTTTACTAAAGTGACCTCTAATTGTCGTACTCGATGACATCCCGTAAACGCCCCTGCACCTATATCCAAAATATTACTGTAAAACTCCATTCTTTCCAACCGGCTGCATCCATAAAACGCATATTTCCCGATTCTTCTTATTGTCTTTGGCAAAATAATCTCCTGTAACTTTGCCCCACAGACAGAAGTATCTTCCGCCCCTGTCGGACCGTATGCCGAAAACGCATAATCGCCTATTTCCGTCACCGGACAGCCGTCGATTTCTTCGGGAATTTCAATTCCCCCTCCACAGACGTAACATCTGCATATTGTCACCGTATTATTCTTTTTCTCTATCTCATATTGTTCAAACTGACTTGTCATTTTACTTCCTTTCACCGAAATCCGTTAGATGTTTGTTGCAACTAACTCTTTCACAAACTCATTTTTACACAAACGAAAGATTTTCGCAAGTTTTTTATCAGATACAAAAAAATAGAGTGGTATACACCACCCTATTTAATAAACATCGCATCTCCAAAACTAAAGAAACGGTATCTCTCTCTTACAGCCTCCTCATACGCCGATAAAACATTTTCTCTTCCTGCCAAAGCGGATACAAGCATAATCAATGTAGATTCCGGCAAATGAAAATTCGTAATCAGACAGTCTAAAACTTTAAATCTATATCCCGGATAAATGAAAATATCCGTCCAACCGCTTGTCGCCTGCAATCTTCCATTCTCGTCCGCCGCCGACTCAACCGTTCTGCAGCTTGTCGTCCCAACACAAATTACACGGTGTCCCTGTTCTTTTGCCTCGTTAATTTTCTGTGCCGCTTCCTCGTCAATCTGATAAAATTCCGAATGCATATGATGTTCCAAAATATTATCTACCTTTACCGGACGGAACGTTCCAAGCCCGACATGAAGTGTAACTCTTGCAATTTTTACGTTTTTCTTTGCAATCTCTTCTAACAATTCTTCCGTAAAATGTAATCCGGCTGTCGGCGCCGCCGCCGAGCCTGTATGTTTTGCATATACGGTCTGATAACGGTTCTTGTCCTCCAACTGATGTGTGATGTATGGCGGAAGAGGCATCTGACCTAACTGATCCAAAACTTCCTCAAAAATTCCTTCATAGCGGAATTGAATTAATCGGTTTCCCTCATCGACAATATCTACAACTTCTCCCTCCAGTAACCCTTCTCCAAAACGGATTTTTGTTCCGACTTTCGCTTTCTTTCCCGGCTTTACTAAAGTTTCCCAAATGTCATTTTCTCTTCTTTTCAATAAAAGCACTTCAATTTTCGCATCTGTTCCCACTTTAGAACCAATCAATCTTGCCGGAAGTACTTTCGTGTCATTAATAACAAGACAATCGCCTGCTTCTAAATAATTGACAATCTCTTTAAAAATATGATGTTCCGTCTTTCCCGTCTCTTTATCCAAAACTAAAAGCCTTGAACCTGAGCGATCCTCCAACGGATCCTGTGCAATCAATTCCTCCGGTAAATCAAAATAAAAATCTTCTCGTTTCATTCTTATATATCCTTCCTCTATATCTTTCTCGCCCGTATAATGAAAAGGCTTCTCTTAACCTCTGTTTTTCTGTTTATTATAACATTTTCTGCGAAAAATTTCATCAAAAAGAAAAGAGATTTCCTTTGGAAACCCCTTTTCTTTACATTTACTTAGTATTATTTAGTTCTTTTTCTTCTGAATACGAGAACTCCGCCTGCAGCTGCCAAACTTGCAATCATAACTAACATTGGGAATACGCTGTTTGCTGTATCACCAGTTTTTACCGGTTTGTCGTTCTGATTTGGTTTATTGTTTGGTTTTGTTGCCGGTGTTGTAGTTTTTACTACAAGACCTGCTTCTGCTTTTTCAAAGTTTGCTTTTGCCTGTGTGAATGCTGTAGCAGAAACGTTGTCTAAATCATTCAACATATTTTTTAATACTGCTAAAGCGTCTTTGTATGCTTTTGCACTTTCTTCTGTGTATTTACTTAAGTCTTTTTCTACGATAGACTCAACATACTTTTTCACTTCATCGGCATTTGCTCTTACAACTAAACCTTTCATTGCATCATAGATTGAAGTTGTTGCTTTGCTTACTTCTTCTTTTGTTCCTGCTGCAAATAATGCTTTTCCTTCTGCAACTGCATCTGTTAATACTTTATAACTGTTTGCAGTATATTTATCTGCTGCATATTTTCCTGCTGAAGCGATTGCTTCTTTTAATGCTTCCACAGATACTAAGTTCTGTTTTGCATCATTTAACTGGTTGAGGCAATCCTGTAATTCTTCCTGACTTAAAGCAGATAAATCTTTACCGTCAACTTCAGTAATTACTTTCTGTAAAGCATTATATGATTTTTCTGTATAATTTTCTGCTGTTAAATCTTTCAATTCTTTTAATAACGCCTCCACTTTTGATGCGTCTGCAGTTTCGTTTAATTTTAAGTTTGCTTTTGCATCCTCAATGTTTTTGATTGCTTCTGCGATTGTATCTTCTGTTCCGTTTACAAGCAACTGACGTGCATTGTCTACGGCTTCCTTATACGCATCAAATGATTCTTTTGTATAGATTGATGAATCTTTAATTGCATCAAATTCTGCGATTAATGCAGGTAATTCTTTTAACTCAACTAAGTTACCTTTTGCTGTAGTTAATTTGTTTAACGCTGTTTCAAATTTATCCGGATGCTGTGGTGTTGTTTTATGTTCTTCTAATAAGCCTTCTAACTCTTCTTTCGCATCAACATATGCTTTCCATGAGTTCTGTGTATATACACCTTCCGGATTTGTGATAGATGCGATGAAAGCGTTCTCAGTTTCAACGGCGATAGAAGCCATTTCCTGATTTGTCGGATTGTATACTAATCCTGCTTTTGCATCTTCCACTGCTTTTTTCAATGTTTCTACATCTTTTTCAGATGTGTCGTCTTTATCTTTGATTGCAGCCTTACAAGCATCGATTGCTTTTTCATATACAGCCCATGTTTTTGCTGTATATACGTCTGATTTTTCTGCTTCAAAGTTCTTAACAAGCGCTTCTAATACGGAAATATCACCTTTTAACTGTTTTCCTTCAATCGCTTTGTTAATTGCTGTTACTGCATTGTTTACAGAATCCTGAGAAGCATTTGCACTATCCATTACTTCCTGTCCTGCTTTATAAGCATCTGCATATACTTTTGCAGTAGATGTTGTCCATTTTGTTGTATCTTCTTTGCTGTCAATTAATGCTTTCAACGCATTTTTATCTACTGTTTTGTATTCTGTCTTATAAGTTAATAATTCAGTAATATTTGGTGTTGTTTTACTCCATTCTACTTTTACATCAAGTAAAACTGTGTCGTTTGGAAGAACAAATTCATTGTATGACTGACTTAATTTGCCGACTGTCACCCATTCATCTTTTCCGTTTTTCCATACACGTGCTTTTACTGTTGCGTTAGAGATTGCTGACGCATTCTGTAAAATCTTAATTGTGTTTACATCTGTGTTGTCAGAAAGGGAATACTGTACATATCCTTTATCTTTGCTTGGTACGAACATTGTTGCAATATCACCGTCCGACATATTTCTGAATAAACCGTTTCTTGTTTCTTCAGCGTCTGATTTGTATGTTGGGTTGTTTTCTGATGGCATAAATTCGCCGTCATTGATTTCAAGTTCGCAGAAACGTACCCATTTATCAGATCCTGTTTTGTTTCTTGTAATTTCAAATTTTAAATATCTTGCTTTTTTATTAATCTTGTCTTCCGTCTTTGTATTGTAAGAAATTTCGTGATCAGGTAAAACAGTTTTTATATGATCTGAATCTGATGCTTCACCGTCATTATCTTTATCCTGATTTCCTAAAGTCATAATTTCTTCCCAATGTTCTCCGTCTGTAGATACAGAGAATTTTGCATGACGAGGGAAATCATGTTCACTGTCACGGCATACAACTTTAAATTTGTTTAGATTGATTTCCTGTCCCAAATCATATACAAAATATTTTCCTGTATGTTGACTTGCTTGATAATGTGTTTGTGTAGTTCTGTCCCCGTCAAATACATTTAATGGGCTTTCAATCTTATCATAGTTATTTTTTGTAACAGTTTTTGGATAAATCTCTACAGTTTTTACAAAGAATTCATCAATGTTAAATGTAATTGATTTTTCTGTTTTATTGATAATTCGAACGTAACGTGCATCGTCAGTAACTTTTACAGCCTTACCTTTCTTTACAGTTACATCTTTCCACTCTACATTGTTTTTAGACACCTGAACAGTTACATCATCACTTGATAATGTACTTGTAATTTCTGATAATTCATGGATTCTATCCATTTTTAATCCGATATATTCATCTTTTGCCAATGTTACATCTTTAATCGGTGTCACTCTCGCTTCATCAGCAAGATAATCTGCTGTATGTTTTTTGTATTTTTCTACATTTGTAAATACTCTACCATTGTGGAAAACTTTTGCATCTACGTCAAATTCACGGAAAGCAATCCAGTTTGGCTGTTCCTGTGTATTTTTTAAACGTACATATTGTGCAGTAATATTCCTATCTGACACATCAATAGAAATATCTCTTGTGTTGTCAAAATGCTCAATCTTAGTCCAATTTTTATTATCTGTTGAATATTCCAAATCTACATGTTTAAAGTAATCATCATCCGGATTCGTTTTTCCCTGAGCAATGTTAATCTTTCCTAATACGATAGGTTTTGATAATTTTACTCCTACATAATCTCCAGGAATAGTTGTATTCGTCGGCTTACCTTGCTGTCTTACATTATAGAATACTTCTGTATCTAACTTACCGTCAACCAAATATTCCTCTTTACTGCTTCCATACAATGACCAGCCTTCTTCATTACTTGTACGAATAACTGTTTTTGTAAATTTTTCTTCTGTCTCAGGTGATGTAGATACTTTAAATTCACGCATTGCAGGCCATTTTTTTCCTGCCCCTGCTTCTGTACATTCATAACGAACAGCAGTAACATTCTCCAATTCAATTTGGCTTACATCAACAAACTCTGCATAGTCACTATAAATATCATTATTTACAGTTTTCCATTCTTCAGAACCCTGCACTTTATACTTCAACTGTGCTTTACCGAATGTATCCTGATGTTTACCGTCTTGATTTGCACCGTTGATAATATGGATACCAAACACAGTTACCGGTTTGTTAAATTCAACTTGGAAATACTGTCCCACTTTTTCTTCTGTATTTGCCCATGCATGTGTTGCTTCATTACCATCAATAATATTTTCAATTGGTCCTTGATGCCAACCACTAATATTAGATGACGCTGTCACTTTTAACTGCTGTGAACCTGCTCCGCCTGTTGCGTAATCATTTACAGGACCTGATAATTTTTCCTGCAATTTTTTTGCCAACGGAATTAAGTGTGTTGAACCTGGGCTAACCATTTTTGTTCCGTCAATTAATTTACGTTCATGTTTTTGGCTGCTTAATAATGCACTGTAACCTGTATTGTAGTGGTTAAACGCAGTAAACATATCCTTTGCTTCTACTGCCACCTCCGCTTTTACATATTCCTGAATGGCTGTTGCCAAATCTGATAAAGAACCTGTAAATGGTTTTAACTCTTCTTTCAAATTTGCGTTTTTACTCTGTGCATGGAAATCTTTACATGCATTGATAATTGTCTGCATTTCTGCAATCATCTGTTTTGCATCTGCATCATTTAATTTTCCTGCAGTTAACTGCTCGTTGATTTTGTTAATCAACGGTTGTAATTCTTCAGACTCTGCCAACACAAGTCCGTGACCATTTGGCTGTGGGTTTGACATATGTTTTGCCAATGTATGTAACGCTTCAGAAGCCTGTGGATCAACATATTTGAATGAATCTGCCCAACTCTTATCATCATTAAATGCTTTTACATTCCATGAATAATCTGCTACTGCGAAGATAGCAACCTTAGATGCCTCCGCTTCCTGCATAGGGTTTGTTACAACACCCGCTAAGTCATTAATATTGATTTCTGTACGTAACAGGCTACCTTTACCCATCATTAAACGTTCGCCGTTAATATCGTTTACCGGCCAGTTTAACCAGAATAAAGGACTTCTTCTTTCTGCCTGTCCATTAAGGTTATGTTTTCTAAAGTGATCTAATGTTTTCTGTTCAACAGGCTGACATACCGCTTCACCTGTCCAAAAGATTTTAACATCTTTAGGGAATTCCTTGTCATATTTATTTAACTCAGAATAATCTCCCTGCCATGAATGGTTGTAACCTGCAGGACAGAATACTGTATCGTATACATCGCCTTTTTTCTTTGCCCACTCAGATACTTTGTTCATCATTTTCACAACAACGTTTTTATCTAAGTTTCCAACGTCATCGCCGAGTACACCAAACTGACGTACACCCGCTTCATATAACTGGTCGAATTTATTTAACAATGCCTGAATTTCAGCATCTGCATTATTTGCATTAAATCCGCCCATAAACGGATGTGCAGTCCATACAAAACGGCATTTCGATTCATTTCCCACTGCAACCATTTCTTTAATCTTTTCGATTTCATCAGCAGGATATGGTTCACGCCATTTTTTTGTATGATATGGATCATCCTTTGGAGCAAACACGTAAGAAGTCATCTTGAAATCTCCACCGAATTTCATTAAAGACATTCTGTCTTCGTTTGACCATGGAATTCCGTAGTATCCTTCGATAAACCCACGAATGTTTGTGTCTGCATAATCTTTAATTGTAAAGTTGCGGATTGTTGAACCGTCCATCTGATTAAAGATGTGTTTCAAAGATGTGATACCGTAAAATGCTGCATCTGTATCACGTCCTAATACAACGATTTCTCCATTGTTAGAAGCAACGAAATGTGCTCCGAATTTTTCAAACAAACTTGCATCAACGTTATAGTTTTTCTGCACATAAGTATCTACATATCCTTTTGAGTTATATGTACCTACTAAAATGTTTGTTTTTCCCTCCACTTTTTCCTGTGAAGTAGTTACTTTTTTGTTTTTTGAAGCCAAAATTTCATTCATTCTTTTCTGTGTAACAGAATCAATCGTTTCTTCAAAAACGACATTGACTTCCTGACGAATAACAAATTCGCCGTCCTGATAAGACATATCATGTGGATTTGGATAAATCTCATATGTTGTCTTATCCTCTGCTGCCTGTACTGTCGGTGTTGAAATCGGTATCATAGTGAGTACCATTGCAACAGCAAGCACGCCTGTTAAGATCTGTTTTAAAATCTTTTTCATAATATTTCCTTTCCTGAATTGACTATCTTTTCGACACATTTCTTTTCTTCAAAAAAAGACCAAAAACATTTTGAATCATCTTGTCCGGTACGAAGAAAACGAGTCAAATATATTGTTCTTGGTCTTGCCTAATTCAATAGTTACAATCCATATAATTTTGTATAAATTATACTATATTTTCCATTTTCTTGCAATTAGGCTTTTTCATTTTTGGCAAATTATACAAAACGCCTGCACTTTTTTTGTGCAAGCGTTCTAAGTTTATTGTCTTAATTCAATTCCCATTTCTTCTAAGGCTTTTAAAATTCTTGCCATTGCCGTTGTAACGTCCGTTTCTTCCAACGTTTTGTCTTTCGCACGGAATACAATCGAATAGGCAACCGACTTAAATCCTTCTTTAATCTGTGAGCCTTCGTAAATATCGAAAAGTTGGTAACTTTCCAAATATTCTCCACCTTTCTTTTCGATAACCTCTTCAATCTGTCCAACCAAAATTTCTTTTGGCACAACCATACTGATGTCACGGGTTACAGCCGGATATTTCGCAATTCCTTCGTATTTTCTGTCAAATGTAGCCAATTCCACAATTTCAGGCATATCCAATACCGCAATATACGCTCTTGTTCCGATACCGTAAATATCTGCAACTTGCGGATGCACTTCTCCAAGATAGCCGACTACTTTTCCACCGTAAATAATGTTCGCCTGACGTCCCGGATGTAAGAATGATTTTTCTGCATTTGGATCATACGTTTCTCTTTCGTGCAAACCGATTTTTTCAAAAAACTCTTCTACAACACCTTTCATTGTAAAGAAGTCGCCGTCCCCGTACATACCGAGTGTAAACTGCATACGTTCTTCAGGCAATTCTGTTACCGGAAGTTGTTTCGGAAGATAAATATTTCCCAATTCGTATAAGCGTACGTCTTTATTTCTTCTGTTATAGTTTGTTGCCAATGATGTAAGCATTCCGTTTAAAGAAGTTGTTCGCATAATACTGTAATCTTCTCCCAACGGATTCATAATTTCCACTGCTTCTCTTAACGCAGACTCAGCAGGGATTAATAATTTATCAAATACTTTCGGGCTTTCAAATGAATATGTCATTCCCTGACTGAAACCACAGAACTCAGCAATATTTCTTGCCACTTCTTCGATACGGAGTTTAAAGGATAATTTTCCTGTTGTGGCTTCCCCTCTCGGAAGTGTTGTCGGAATATTATCGTATCCATAAAATCTCGCTACTTCTTCTGCAAGGTCAGCAAGTCTGAACAAATCATGTCTGAATGTCGGTGCGATCACTTCTTTTGTTTCCGCATCATACTCTAAACCGATTTTTTCAAAATAACCGAGCATCTCCTCCTCAGAAATATCCGTACCTAACATTACGTTAATTTTTTCTGCATCAAACGGTACACGAACAGGTTCTTTTACCTTGCCGTAAACATCAACTGTTCCGCCTACAACTTCACCTGCTCCCAATTCTTCAATTAACTGACACGCTCTGTCAATCGCCGCTTTTGCATTATTCGGATCAAGACCTTTTTCAAATTTTCCCGAAGCATCTGTACGAAGTCCGACTTTTTTGCTCGATTTACGGATATTTGTTCCGTCAAAACATGCCGACTCAAGTAAAACGGTATCTGCATTTTCCGTAATCATAGAGTTTTCTCCGCCCATAATTCCGGCGATACCGATTGCTTTTTCTCCGTCACAAATCATTAATACGGACTCATCCATTTCTCTTTCCTGTCCGTCAAGAGTAACGAATTTTTCTCCGCTCTGTGCAGTTTTCACTACGATTTCATTTCCTGCAATTGTCGACATATCGTATGCGTGCATCGGCTGTCCGAACTCTTCCATAACATAGTTTGTAATGTCGACAAGATTGTTAATCGGACGGATACCAACTGATGCAAGTCTTCTCTGTAACCATTTCGGTGAAGGTCCGATTTTTACGTTTTTCACCATTCTTGCACAGTAGCGCGGACATAAGTCTGCATTTTCTACAGTTACTTTTACATAATCGTTTACATTTTCGTCATTTCCTGTTTCTGTTACAACCGGAGGACAAAATTCTTTTCTAAATGTTGCCGCCGCTTCTCTTGCAATTCCGATTACACTGAAGCAATCTACACGGTTTGAAGTTACTTCGTATTCAAACACAACATCATTTCGTCCGAGCGCTTCGATTGCGCTGCTTCCCACAACGGCGTCATCTTCAAAAATATAAATGCCGTCTTCTGCCGCTTCCGGATACATTTCCGTTGTAGAACCAAGTTCTTCAATAGAACACATCATACCGAAACTTTCTACACCGCGAAGTTTTCCTTTTTTGATTTTAATTCCGCCCGAAGTTTTCTTTCCGTCATGTCCGCCGGCAACACGTCCGCCGTCCAAAACAACCGGAATTTTTGCTCCCTCAAAAACATTTTTTGCCCCTGTTACAATCTGAACAGTTTCCTCTCCTACATTTACCTGACAAACAACTAATTTATCCGCATCAGGGTGTTTTTCGATTTTCTCAATCTGACCGATTACAATTTTTTCTAAATCTGCGTCCAACACTTCATATCCTTCTACTTTTGTTCCTGAAAGTGTCATCGCATCTGTATATTCCTGTGCTGTCACATCAAGTTCCGGCACATATGCTTTAATCCATGATAATGATGTATTCATCTATTCTTCTTCCTTTCTTTAATTGGGGACGTACACTTTTTGAATTTTACTACGTCCCTAATTGAGTTTTGCCCTGTCCCTTTTTATACTTTTTTTAGAATCAACAATTATCGCACTAGAATTGTTTCAAAAAGCGAATATCATTTTCATATAATAATCTCATATCATCTATTTCATATTTCAACAAAGCGATACGCTCAAGCCCTACACCGAAAGCGAATCCGTTGTATTCCTCCGGATCAATTCCGCACATTTCCAATACATGAGGGTGTACCATGCCGCATCCTAAAATTTCAATCCAGCCTGAGCCTTTACAGAAACGGCAACCTTTTCCGCCGCATTTGAAACAGGTAACGTCCACTTCAGCGCTTGGCTCTGTAAATGGGAAGTGATGAGGTCTGAATTTTGTTTTTGTCTCCGGTCCGAACAATTCTTTTGCAAATACTTCCAAAGTTCCTTTTAAGTCAGCGAAAGAAATGTTTTTATCGATAACAAGTCCTTCAATCTGGTGGAATGATGGTGAATGTGTTGCGTCAACTTCATCCGAACGGAATACTCTTCCCGGCGCAATCATACGGATTGGCAATTTGCCCTGCTCCATAACACGAGCCTGTACCGGAGAAGTCTGTGTACGAAGTACGATATCCTTATTAATATAGAAAGTATCCTGTTCATCTTTTGCAGGGTGATCTGCAGGAATATTTAATTTTTCAAAGTTGTATTCATCATATTCCACTTCCGGACCTTCCACAACTTCGTATCCCATACCAACGAAAATTCTCTCCACTTCTTCCAAAGCGATTGTATTTGGATGACGGTGTCCAACTGTATTTTTCTTTGCAGGAAGCGTAACATCAATCACTTCTTCTTTTAACTTTCTTTCCAAAATCTCTTTTTCCATTTTGGCTTTTCTTTCTTCTAAAAGATTTTCGATTGTTGCTCTCGTTTCGTTTACTAACTGTCCTACTTTTGCTCTATCTTCCGGTGCAACATCTTTCATTCCTTTTAAAATCGCTGTCAGTTCACCTTTTTTTCCTAAAAATTTGACTCTTACCTCATTTAATTTTTCCGGCACTTCTGAAGCCTGAATTTGCTGAATGGCTTCTTCCTGAATGCTCTGTAACTTTTCTTTCATTATTTTATCTCCTTTCATAGACACTTTGATTTAGTAGAATGTATTTTCCTATATAATAAAAAAATCCCCGTCCCAAAAGGGACGAGGTTAATCGCGGTACCACCCTAATTCCTGTCGCGGACAGGCTCTCGGTTTGCGTAACGTGCAAATACGTCAGTTTCTACACAAATTTTCTTCAAAACTGCGGTTCCTGTGGGAAATTCAATTACCGCCTGAACTTAAGGAAACTTTCAGCCAACGATTTCCTCTCTCTGCTAGAAAACGGTTCTCTACTAACACATTCATTACCTTTTCTTTATAAATCTATTCATTATTCTATCACACAAAAATGTAATGTCAAGATGTTTATCTTTAGATTTAATCCTTTATATTATTCTGAAGTTTTCTGAAAATCATAAAATAAAGTATTACTGCAGGTAATAATATAACAGCAAAAACAAGTGTTATCCATAATGGTATACCTGCGTCTAATCGCACACGAAAGAGTATAGAAATTCCTAAAAATACACTGCTTATAATTTCTATAAAATTCAGCACCCGTCTTTGAAATTCTTGCAAATTTCTTCTATTCCGTATCTTTTCTAATTTCCATATTTTGAAATCTACCCGAATATCATTTATATCTTCTTCTGATATAAGTTCATCCATACTTACCTCTAATTCATTCGCTAACCTTTTTGCTGTAATTAAATCCGGACATCTTGAACCATTCTCCCAACGACAAATCGTCTGTCTTGAAACATACAATTTATCTGCCAGTTGCTGTTGTGTAAGATTTTCCTTCTCTCTTAGTTTTTTAATATTATCTCCTAATGCCATATGTATGCCTCCTTTTCTTGTACTATATACCAACACCGTTTAAAACGAAAGCACCATACTGTATTTTCATGTTTCCATTTTGGTAACAATTATTTTACTATAGAATTCCTCTGCGTTTCTTTGAATATTTACCTGAATTGGTATTGATTTGTTTAGTTATGACCGCAAATCCAACTTAAGGATTTGCGGATAATAGATTTGTTTTTACATTTTAGAAATAAATTCTTCTAAAGAATTTACTTGAACTGCTATCTGAATCCAATTTTTTAAGACTTCTGAACTTTTCTCTTCAAAAATTCGCCTTTGAAGATTTTCAGGTACTACACTGAAATTAGACAAAATCACCTGTAAACTTTCTGCCATTCCTGAATTTCTTCCTTCTTTTCTTCCTTCTTTTCTTCCTTCTTCTTTTCCGGCTTCTCGCTCATCTTTCAGCAATTCTTCAAAAAGCATATATCTCTCCTCCATCTCTCTATCCTTCTTAATATGCTTTACAAATTCCTGCAACTGTCTTACATATTCATCTTCAAAATCATTTTGGCTTTCATTTATATCTGCCTTTACAAACTTCAGAAAATATACAAGTTCTTCTGGCACTTCCCCATCATTTTGTCCTTCTGTACTCAAAAACACAATATTTCTTCTGTCATGCAAAGAAACTTCACGTGACTCTTGGCACTCCATTTGAAATGTATATCTATATTTCTTTTCTCCAAATGGATCAAAATCACAGATAAAAATAACATAACTATTTGGAAGTTCAGCATATTCACACCCTGCCAAAAGCATTTCCATATCCATCTGACTTTGGTAATATCTGCTTCTCAGTCCCAAACTACTTTGGCTGGAAACCTGCATCTCTACATTGTAACGAGTATTATTTTCATCTTTTGCATATACATCCAGCCGCACCCCTTTATACTCCGGATGATATACAATATTTTTCTCTGTGCTGACTTCCACATAGTCTATTTCTATTTGCAATGCTCTTTCCAAAAATCCTTTGCAGTTTTCTGCATCTAACATAACTGCCGCAAACATAAAATTGTCTTTGATTGTAAGATTTTTCAGTTGTTTCTTCATATAATTTCCTCCATGACAGAGGAATTCTATAAATTGATTATAACAGGTATCTCTATAAATTTACACCCTACTGAAGATATTTTTCTAAACCGTTGTACTCATCCTCGCTGATTTCATAAATGCCATTATATGGCTGTTCTAAATAATATCCGCCTTTTCTCTCATAGACATAAATAACAGAAGAACCCTCTTCTTTCGCATTTAATTCTACTTTTATCGATTTCTTCACATCAGCAGGTGCATCATTCACACTTTCTTCTTTACTCATTCTTCCACTTCCGTTTAGCAGTGAAATCATATCTTCCATCGCCTTTGTATCTGTAATTTCCTTCGTTGCTTTTCCACTTTCTAGCGATATACTGCTTAAATCTTCCGCTTTTGGAATATTTAATGTGTAAATGTTTCTGTTCATAAAGAAAACATATAGCACAATACAAACTAATAACACTACAACAATTGAAATAATCTCGTTTCTTTTCTTTTTATTCATCTTTTATCTCCTCCAAAATATTATTATATATTCTTCCCAGTTTGAAAATCAATCTGTAATTGCCATTTTCGCTAGTCGGGTATCTCCCCAAGGACTTTTTAACATTGCTTCTCCGTCAATAATTCCTGCACGCACAACTTCTATAATCGTATCTGCATTAAAAAGTTTTATCCCACTAATATCAACACTTTCTGCAAATTCCTCATAAGTATCGTACCGATCTTCTTCAAAAACAAAATATATGTTTTCCTTTTTTTCTTCACTGTTTGGAATAAGCACCGATCCCATTGTATACCGGCTGCCCTCCAACAGAAAATCGATTAAGCAAAAAGCAATTCCCTCATCATAATCTGATTTGATAATTGAAAACACATCTTTCGCCCTAATCATAAGCGGCTTCTTTTCCTTTTTCTTAAAACTAAACATATAAACCTCCCTAAACTCTATCCCTCTTTTAACTCATCAAAAAATTTTGCAATCTTATCTATTTGCCTGCCATTATACTCTGTAAAGTCTAAATAATATTTTTTCGCACACGAAGTTTGCAATTCTTTTTTATACAACCATTGTCTTGTTTTTGCTTCCGGTACAAAGATAACCACCTCATTTTGTGAAGAAAAGACTTCATCGTAAGTACATGCTGATTTATCCAAAAAACATTCCCAATCCATATCTTTTTCTTTAAAATATTCATTCAACACATTTACAAATTTTTTTGCTTTTCCTATATAAATGGCATACATAATCGGATTATAATATTTACCCTCTATT
>Stewie_p2__coassemble_1593_pt1 | contig 19282 bp, 12 predicted proteins | sample Stewie_p2__metabat2_low_PE_030 | metagenome-assembled genome bin Stewie_p2
CAGTAGGACTTCCTGACGGACAAATGGGAAACTCTGAAGTAGGACATTTGAATATGGGTGCAGGACGTATCGTATATCAGGATTTAACAAAAATTACAAAATCTATTCAGGACGGAGATTTTTTTGAAAATGAAGCGTTGCTTGCAGCTTGCAATAATGCAAAAGAACATCATTCAGCCCTTCATTTATTCGGATTAGTATCTGACGGTGGAGTTCACAGCCATAATTCACATATTTATGGATTGCTGGAACTTGCTAAAAAACAGGGACTTGAAAAAGTTTACGTACACTGTTTCTTAGACGGACGTGATACGCCTCCTGCATCAGGAAAAGATTATGTGCAGGAATTAGCAGATAAGATGAAAGAAATCGGTGTAGGTGAAATTGCATCTGTTATGGGACGCTATTATGCAATGGACAGAGATAACCGTTGGGATCGTGTAGAATTAGCGTATAACGCAATGGTTAAAGGCGAAGGAGAAACAGCAGAGTGTGCAGTTTGTGCAGTTCAGAACTCATATGATGCGGACAAAACAGATGAATTTGTGCTTCCTACAGTTGTTGTTAAAGACGGTAAACCGGTTGCTACAATTAAAGATAACGATTCAATCATCTTCTTTAACTTCAGACCGGACAGAGCAAGAGAAATCACAAGAACATTCTGTGATGATAATTTTGATGGATTTGACAGAGGAGAGCGTGTAAAGACAACATATGTATGTTTCACTGAGTATGATGTAACGATTGAGAATAAATTAGTTGCTTTCCACAAAACAGAAATTACAAATACATTCGGAGAATTTTTGGCAAACAACAACATGACACAGGCAAGAATTGCCGAGACAGAAAAATATGCTCATGTTACATTTTTCTTCAATGGAGGAGTAGAGGAAGCAAATAAAGGAGAAGACAGAATTTTAGTAAAATCTCCTAAAGTTGCAACATATGATTTACAGCCTGAAATGAGTGCGTACGAAGTGTGCGATAAATTAGTTGATGCGATTAAATCAGATAAATACGATGTAATTATCATTAACTTTGCAAACCCTGATATGGTTGGTCATACAGGTGTTGAAGCGGCTGCAATTAAAGCAATCGAAGCGGTTGATGAATGTGTAGGAAAAACAGTAGAAGCATTAAAAGAAGTGGACGGACAGATGTTTATCTGTGCGGATCACGGAAATGCAGAACAGTTAGTGGATTATGAAACAGGAGAACCGTTCACTGCCCATACAACAAATGAAGTTCCGTTTATTTTAGTAAATGCAGATCCTTCTTACAAATTAAGAGAAGGCGGATGCCTTGCTGATATTGCACCGACTCTTATTGAGTTAATGGGAATGGAACAGCCTGAAGAAATGACAGGAAAATCTTTATTAATTAAATAACTACATGAAAAAAGACGAGTTTCTAAATTTTAGATTCTCGTCTTTTTATATGTTTTAATTCTTTTTGTTTAAGTTCTTATTTGCTGTAGAAAGCATCAGTTTAATTCGGTTTAACTGGTTTACTTCACTCGCCCCCGGATCGTAGTCGATTGCGACAATGTTTGCGAGAGGGTGACGATGACGCAGTTCTTTAATAACTCCTTTACCAACAACGTGGTTTGGAAGGCAGGCGAATGGCTGGGCGCAAACAATATTGTTCGTTCCGTTTTCGATTAATTCCAGCATCTCTCCTGTTAAGAACCAGCCTTCGCCGGTTTGGTTTCCGAGAGAAACAATTTCTTTTGCCATATTTGCCAAATTAGTAATATCTGCCAGTGCATTAAAATGTTTGCTCTTCTCAAACGCCTTTTTGGCCGGAGAACGGAACCATTCTAATGCCTTAATGCCTAAATTTGCTTTCCAAGCAGTTGATTTCTTCATTCCTAAGTGTGAAACCTTGAAATTACTGTTGTAGAAGCAGTAGAGGAAGAAATCGAGTAAATCCGGTACGACAACTTCAGCGCCTTCCTGCTCAAGCAACTCAACTAAATGGTTGTTGGCAGTTGGGTGGAACTTAACTAAGATTTCTCCGACAATACCTACACGGACTTTTTCGATATTCTTCATTGGAAGATTATCAAAATCCGCTATAATTTCCGCACACATTTTATTAAATGTACGGCGGCTTGGATATTTCTGTGTTAAAAATGCAATACATTTCTCTTTCCATTTCTTATGAAGAGCATCTGTACTTCCCTTTGTTACTTCGTATGGACGCACACGATATACGGTACGCATAAAAATATCTCCGAATACGACGGCATACATTCCTTTCAATACAAGCGGAAGGGTAAGTTTAAATCCGGGATTTTCTTCCAGACCACTTAAGTTTAAGGAAATAACAGGAATCTGAGCATAACCCGCTTTTTCCAATGCACGGCGGATAAAGCCAATGTAATTGGATGCGCGGCATCCTCCACCCGTCTGTGTAATGATAACCGCAATTTTATCCGTATTATATCGTCCTGAAAGAATTGCTTCCATAATTTGTCCGACAACAAGGAGGGACGGATAGCAGGCATCATTATTTACATATTTCAGACCTGTATTAATAGCAGATTTACTGTCGTTTTCTAAAACTTCGATATGATAACCACAGGAACGGAAAGCAGGCTCAACCAGTTCAAAGTGTATCGGTGACATCTGCGGACATAAAATCGTATAGGTTTCCTTCATTTCCTTTGTAAAAGGTACTTTTGTGATAGAAGAAGGCTGAATACAATGTTCAATATGCTTTTTCTCCCGAACGCGAATGGCGGAGAGGAGAGAGCGGATACGAATTCTCGCTGCACCAAGATTATTTACTTCGTCTATTTTTAATGATGTATATATTTTTCCGGAATGTGTCAAAATATCTGAAACTTCATCGGTTGTAACGGCATCTAATCCGCAGCCGAAAGAATTTAACTGAATTAAGTCCAGATTATCTTTTGTTTTGACATAGTTTGCCGCAGCATATAATCTGGAATGGTACATCCACTGATCCATAACGCGAAGAGGACGTTCCACAGGATGAAGATGTGAAACAGAGTCCTCCGTTAAAACTGCAATATCGTAGGAGTTAATCAATTCAGGAATGCCATGATTGACCTCCGGATCAATGTGATAAGGTCGTCCGGCAAGAACAATGCCCCGTTTTCCTGTTTTATCGAGGTAGGCGATAGTTTCCTCGCCTTTTCGACGAATATCTTCACGGCAGTTCTTTAATTCTTCCCATGCAAGATGAGCAGCATGTTTGATTTCCGCTTCCGGAATAGAGAATTTTTTGCTGAATTCTTCTACCAGTCTGGTGGAAATGGTTTCCTCGCTCTTAAAAGAGAGAAAAGGATTCATAAAATCAATTTTACCGCTTGTAATCTCATCCATGTTATTTTTAATGTTTTCTGCATAAGAAGTAACAATAGGGCAGTTGTAGTGATTGTTAGCATCTTTAAATTCTTGTCTTTCGTATGGAATACACGGATAAAAAATAAAGGAAATTCCATTTTGGATAAGCCATTCAATATGTCCGTGTGCCAATTTTGCGGGATAGCACTCTGACTCGCTTGGAATGGACTCGATTCCCAATTCGTATATCTTTCTTGTGGAGGCAGGTGATAAAATTACACGGAATTTTAGTGTGTTAAAAAATGTGAACCAAAACGGATAGTTTTCGTACATATTTAAAACACGCGGAAGTCCGACCGTTCCCCGTTTGGCATCTGCTTCAGACAAAGGAGTGTAGTCAAAATATCGTTTGTTTTTGTAAGCGAATAAGTTCGGAACATCTTTTTTTGTTTTTGATTTTCCTAATCCTCGTTCACATCGATTACCTGTAATAAAACTGCGTCCACCGGTAAATTTATTTATGGTAAGACGGCAGTTATTTGTACATCCTTTACATTTTGTTAAACTTGTGCTGTATTCCAACGCATTAATTTCTTCGATAGAGAGCATTGTTGTCGTTTTATTTTCAGCATATCGTTCCCGCGCAATGAGAGCGGCGCCGAAAGCCCCCATAATACCGGCAATATCAGGGCGAACCGCTTCGCAGTCGGCAATCATCTCAAAACTTCTTAAAACTGCGTTGTTATAGAATGTTCCACCCTGCACAACGATATGCTTTCCCAATTCTGAGGCGTCAGAAACTTTGATGACTTTGTAAAGGGCGTTTTTGATAACCGAATAAGCAAGTCCTGCGGAGATATCTGCTACGGATGCTCCTTCTTTCTGCGCCTGTTTTACTTTGGAATTCATAAATACGGTACAGCGTGTTCCGAGATCAATCGGATTTTTTGCAAAAAGAGCTTCGTGAGCGAAGTCTTCTACGGAATAATTTAATGATTTTGCAAATGTTTCGATAAACGAACCGCATCCCGAAGAGCAGGCTTCATTTAACTGCACACTGTCTACCGTCTGATTTCTGATTTTAATACACTTCATGTCCTGACCGCCTATATCTAGAATACAGTCTACATCAGGATTGAAAAATGCAGCGGCATAGTAGTGGGAAACAGTTTCGACTTCACCCTCATCCAGTAAAAGTGCTGCTTTAATCAATGCTTCGCCGTATCCGGTAGAGCAGGAATGTACGATTTCTACTCCCTCAGGAAGTTTGCTATAAATATCTTTGATAGCGCTTATTGTTGTTCCGAGCGGATCTCCTTCGTTACCGTGATAGAAAGAATAGAGGAGAGTTCCGTCTTCTCCTACGAGAGCCGCTTTCGTTGTTGTAGAACCGGCATCGATACCCAAGAAACATTTTCCTCTGTAAGAAGATAAATCTTTGACAGGTACCTGATGCTTTGCGTGGCGTTCTTCAAAAGCGTCATATTCTTCTTTGCTGGCGAAAAGAGGCGTCATACGTTCTACTTCAAATTCCATTTCGATTCGATTGGCAAGACGCATTTGCAGAGCGGTTAGAGGAATGGAAATATCTCTTTTTGAATTTAGAGCAGAACCGATTGCCGCAAATAAATGTGAATGCTTTGGTGCGATAATGTGTTCATCGTCCAATTTCAATGTGCGGATAAACGCTTCGCGTAATTCGGAAAGGAAATGAAGCGGTCCTCCGAGAAAAGCAACATGACCACGAATTGGTTTTCCGCAGGCGAGACCGCTTATCGTCTGATTTACCACCGCCTGAAAAATAGAAGCGGAAAGATCTTCTTTCGTAGCGCCTTCGTTAATCAAAGGCTGAATATCCGATTTGGCAAAGACACCGCAACGGGCTGCAATGGAATAAAGAGCCTGATAATGTTTGGCGTATTCATTTAATCCCATGGCATCTGTCTGCAAAAGAGATGCCATTTGGTCGATGAATGATCCCGTACCTCCGGCGCATATGCCATTCATACGCTGCTCCACATTTCCACCTTCAAAATAGATGATTTTGGCATCTTCTCCACCAAGTTCAATGGCAACATCTGTCTGCGGAGCGTAATCCTGCAACGCGGTAGAAACAGCAATGACCTCCTGCACAAAAGGAATTTCCAAATGTTTTGCCAAAGTAAGTCCGCCTGAGCCGGTAATTACTGGGGAAACTTCTATTGGCCCCAGTTTGTGAACGGCTCTTCCGAGCAAATCGGAAAGCGTTTCCTGAATATTAGCAAAATGCCGTTCGTAGTCGGAAAATAAAACTTCGTTTTCTTCGTTCAGAATGGCAATTTTAACTGTTGTAGAACCGATATCGATTCCTAATGTATGTAGTGTTTTTTGCATATTTAACTACTCCTTACTATATATAGGTATCTGTTGTTTCCTATTAAAATGAAATCGTATTTTTTACAATACACTACATTATACGACAATCAGAAAAAAAACACAATTGTAAATTTAACGATGAAAATGTAAAAAACATGTAAACTCTTTGGATTGAATTGACAAATCAGTTTGTAAAAGGTAGAATGAAATTTATGTTAAGTAAATTATGGAGGAGTATAGTTTTATGAATTGGATTCAAAAATTAGAACGGAAATTCGGACGATATGCGATACATAATCTGATGTATTATATTATTATTTTATATGGTGTCGGATTTGTTCTCTCGCTTGTGAAACCGGAATTTTATTATCAGTACTTGGCAATGGATGCCAGTGCGATTTTGCATGGACAGATTTGGAGAGTAGTTACCTTTTTAATGCAGCCGCCTTCATCAAGTCCTATTTTTATGGTGTTTGCATTATATTTGTACTATATGATCGGACAGCATTTGGAAGCGACATGGGGTGCATTTCGATTTAATCTGTACTTCTTTACGGGTGTACTTTTCCATGTAATTGCAGCGTTTGCAGCCTACTTTATCACAGGAATTTCTTTCCCGATTGGAACAGGGTATTTGAACCTGTCATTGTTTTTTGCTTTTGCGGCAATGTATCCGGATATGGAATTTCTTGTATTTTTCATTTTGCCGATAAAGGTAAAATGGCTTGCCATTTTGGACGGAGTACTGTTTGGTTATACAATTTTACAGGCATTCCTTCCTGCATACAGCACGGGAATTATGGGACTTATTACGAAGTCGGATGCTATTGCAGCGGGAGTTTCTATCTTAAACTTTGTGATTTTTTATCTTTCGTCAAGAAATTTTAAGGCGCATTCACCGAAACAGATACATCGTAGAAGACAATTCCAAAGAGATATACGCAATGCAAATATAAATCCGGCGGCACAGGCGGCGGGAGCAAAGCATCGCTGTGCCGTTTGCGGAAGAACTGAATTAGATGATCCTAATTTGGAATTTAGATACTGCTCAAAATGCAATGGGGCATATGAATATTGTCAGGATCACTTATTTACACATGAACATATCAAATAAGTGTTTCATTAATATAAGGAAAAGGGAAGGATAAGAAAATGAGAAAAACTAAAATTGTATGTACAATGGGACCAAACACAAATGATCGTGAACTGATGAAGAAACTCGTAGAAAAGGGCATGAACATTGCACGTTTTAATTTCTCTCATGGAGACCACGAAGAACAGAAAAGCAGAATGAATATGCTAAAGGGAATCCGTGAAGAATTAGGGAAACCTGTAGCTATTCTTTTAGATACAAAAGGGCCGGAAATCCGTACCGGAGTTCTCAAGGATGATAAGAAAGTATTTTTGGAAGAAGGAGCAAACTTCACCCTCACAACGGAAGAAATCGAAGGGGATGACAAACGTGTTTCCGTAAGTTATGAAGGACTTGTAGAAGATGTTGAACTTGGAAAAAGAATTTTGATTGATGACGGTTTGATTGAATTGGAAGTAAAAGGAATAAACGGTACAGAGATTACCTGTAAAGTATTAAACGGAGGTGAACTCGGCTCAAGAAAAGGTGTGAACGTGCCGAATGTACCTGTGCGTCTTCCGGCTTTAACACAGAAAGACAGAGAAGATATTATTTTCGGCGTGGAACAGGGTGTTGACTTTATTGCGGCATCGTTTGTTCGTTCCGTAGAAGGTGTTCTTGAAATTAAGGCGTTATTGAAAGAGTGTGGGGCGCCGTTTTTACCTGTTATCGCTAAAATTGAAAATGCAGAAGGCATCCGTAACATTGATGAAATTATTCACTGCGCAGATGGAATTATGGTAGCCAGAGGGGATTTGGGTGTAGAAATTCCGGCAGAGGAGGTTCCGTATTTACAGAAAATGTTAATTAAAAAATGTAATGATAATTTCAAACCTGTTATCACTGCTACACAAATGTTAGATTCTATGATGAGAAACCCAAGACCGACAAGAGCGGAAGTAACAGATGTTGCCAACGCAGTTTATGACGGAACAGATGCGGTTATGTTATCGGGAGAGACTGCGCAGGGGAAATATCCTGTGGAAGCGTTAGAAATGATGGTGCATATTGTGGAAAATACAGAGGATCACTTAGATTATGATATTTTATTGGAGAAGGCGCAGGAACACAGAAGAAAGGGTATTTCAAGTGCAATTGGATATTCTTCCGTTGCGACTGCAATGAATTTGAATGCAAAATGTATTATTACTCCTACGTTGTCCGGAGCGACAGCCAGAGTGGTTTCTAAATTTAAACCAAAAGCAGATATTATTGGCGTTACTCCGAATGAGGCCACACTTCGAAAAATGCAGATTTATTGGGGAGTTCTTCCGATTAAATCTATCGAATATCACACGACAGAAGATATTTGTAATGATGCGATTGATTTGGTAAATGCAAAACAGTTGGTGGAAACAGGAGATATTGTTGTACTTACAGCAGGTATTCCTTCTCCGGTAATGAAGAAAACGAGAGACGGCGTAAGCAATATGATGAAAATTGCAGTAATCGAGTAAAAATTTTTAAAAATCAACAAAAAATAGTAGATTTATCGCCGTATTCATGGTAAAATTACACTAACATTTTTACTAGGAGGACAAAGGTATGAAGAAAAAGAAAAGTATTGTAGCAATAATGATGGTAGTGGTAATGTGTATGCTCAGTGCGTGCGGAACAAAGTTTGACGCAAAAGCCTATATCAAATCATGCTTCGACGTGCAGTTTAAAGGTGAATTTGAGGAGTATATGAAATTAACGGAATCATCTAAAGCGGATTCGGAAAAATTGTATAATAATGGAATTGATGCATTTATGCAGGGTTATGAAGCGTTATCTCTTCCTGAAGAATTGGAAAACAAATTCCGCGAAGCGTATAAGAAAATGTTAAAAACTGCCAAATATACTGTAAAAGAAGCAAAAGAAACAGATGATGGTTTTGTAGTAAAAGTTGCGGTAGAGCCAATGAAATGTTTTGAAAACTATGCGGCTGATTTACAGGAACTTCAGCAGAAATTCCTGACAGATATGCAGGCTAAAGTGCAGAAAGAAGGAAAGACACCTTCTCAGAAAGAGATTATGGAACAAATGGCTGAAATTGTATATCAGGATTTAGAAGAGCGTATTTCCAAATGTGAGTATGGCAAAGAGGAAATAGTTGAAGTGAAAGTAAAGAAAGATAGTAATAAAAAGTATACTGCTAATGAGACAGATTTAGGTATAGTAGCACAGAAAGCATTAGGAGTGTAAAAGATTGTAAAAAAATCAAAAAAGTACTTGCAATCTAATTAGGTATATGATATTATAATACTCGGCTTGAGAAAGTCGGGTATATGCCGATGTGGCGGAATTGGCAGACGCATCAGACTCAAAATCTGACGTAGGTGACTATGTACCGGTTCGAGTCCGGTCATCGGCAGTATAATAAAAAGCGATAGTATCTTTGATACTGTCGCTTTTTCTAAATATAATGTATAATATGTAACAGAAAAATATAGGTGGAGAAATAATATGAGTGAAAAAATTGTATTGATAGACGGGCACAGCATTTTAAACAGAGCGTTTTATGGGGTGCCGGATTTAACAAATTCAGAAGGACTTCATACAAATGCGATTTATGGTTTTTTAAATATTTTATTTAAAATATTAGAAGAAGAAAAACCGGAATATTTAACTGTTGCATTTGACGTACACGCTCCTACATTTAGACATAAGATGTATAAGGAGTATAAAGGAACAAGAAAACCTATGGCAGAAGAACTGCGTCAGCAGGTGCCGGTAATGAAAGATGTTCTTCGTGCAATGGGGATTAAACTAATTGAGCAGGAAGGGTACGAGGCAGACGATTTACTTGGAACAATTTCTGTGCTGGCAGAAGAAAAAGGAATGGCCGTGTCCATTATTTCAGGTGACAGGGATTTGCTTCAGTTGGCAACAGAAAAAGTGAAAATCCGTATTCCAAAAACGAAAAAAGGTAAAACAGAGATAGAAAATTATTACGCTAAAGACGTCTTGGAAAAATACTTTGTTACACCGAAAGAGTTTATTGATTTGAAGGCATTAATGGGTGATTCTTCCGATAATATTCCGGGAGTGGATAGCATTGGAGAAAAGACGGCGACAAAAATTATTACGCAGTTCCATTCTATTGAAGATGCGTATGCGCATTTAGAGGAAGTGAAACCGCCAAGAGCGAGCAAAGCGCTAGGCGAACAGTATGACAAAGCGCAGATGTGTAAAGAACTGGCGACAATAAATGTGTCTGTTCCTATTGCTTATGATTTCAGAGAAGCAGAGTTGGGAAATTTATATACGGAAGAAGCATATGTATATTTTCAAAAATTAGAATTCAAAAATTTGTTATCACGTTTTGATGTATCTGCGCAGGGAAACGGTGTGGAAGATAATTTTAAGATTGTCCGCACAAAAAAGGAAACGGATGAGATATTTGCAAACGCTGCAAAGCAGGAAGTTGTTGGTATTGTATTAGGGAAAAATACGGAAGATGTCCTTCCTCTGTTTGCTTCTTCTGCGGAAATCAATCATATTGGAATTGCGTTTGGTGATGACGATATATACACAATTTATACAGGGGAAGAAGTTTCTTTGTCCTATTTACTGGAAAAATTAGGGGAACTTACATCTGTTGTAAAAACAGTTTCCATTTGTCATATAAAAGAAGCATTGAAATGGATTACGTTTATAAAGGAAGAGAACGCTTTTGATCCGATTATTGCCTCTTATCTGCTAAATCCGTTAAAAAGTGATTATGAAGTTGAGGATGTGGCAAGGGAACAGTTAAATATTTATATAGATGAAAAAATTGATGAAGAAAAGAAAAACTGTTATACCGCATATGTGGCATATAAATCTGTATGTTCACTCCGTAAACGGTTGGAGGAAAAGGAAATGACTCACCTGTTTATGGACATTGAAATGCCTCTTGCATTTACTCTTTTTGATATGGAACAGGCGGGAGTGAAAGTAAAAGCGGAGGAATTGAAAGTTTACGGACAACAACTTGGCGGCAGAATCAGTGAATTGGAAAAAGAAATATATGAAATTGCAGGGGAAACCTTTAATATTAATTCACCGAAACAACTTGGAATTGTTTTGTTTGAACATTTGCATCTTCCTAATGGAAAGAAAACGAAGACAGGATATTCAACAGCGGCAGATGTTTTAGATAAACTTGCTCCGGATTATCCGATTGTATCCAAAATACTTGAATACCGTCAGTTAGCGAAACTGAAATCAACTTATGCGGACGGGTTGGCAAACTATATTCAAGAGGACGGAAGAATTCACGGAAAATTTAATCAGACAGTTACTGCCACAGGCAGAATAAGCAGTACAGAACCAAACTTGCAAAATATTCCTGTCAGAATGGAACTTGGACGTTTAATTCGCAAAGTTTTTGTTCCTGAGGAGGATTATGTGTTTGTCGATGCAGACTATTCGCAGATTGAACTTCGTATTTTGGCACACTGTTCAGAAGACGATTCTCTTATCAGCGCTTATAAAGAAGCGAGAGATATTCATCGTATAACGGCATCTCAAGTATTTCATATCCCGTTTGATGAAGTAACTGATTTGGAAAGAAGAAATGCAAAGGCAGTAAATTTTGGTATTGTATACGGCATCAGTTCTTTTGGATTAAGTCAGGACTTAAGTATAACAAGAAAAGAAGCGGCAGAATATATTGACAATTATTTCAAAACTTATCCGGGGATTAAAACATTTTTAGATGATGCAGTGGCCCATGCAAAGGAAGAAGGGTATGTTGTTACCCTGTTCGGAAGAAGAAGACCTGTTCCGGAATTGGAATCGGGTAATTTTATGCAAAGGTCCTTTGGTGAAAGAGTTGCGATGAATGCACCAATTCAAGGGACGGCTGCGGATATTATGAAAATGGCTATGATAGGGGTAAATCGTACATTGAAGGAAAAAGAGATGAAATCAAGACTCGTGTTGCAGGTACATGATGAACTTTTGATTGAAGCGTACAAAGATGAAGTGGATGAAGTAAAAGCAATCTTAAAAAGAGAAATGGAGCAGGCTGTTACTTTACGTGTGCCTTTGGATATTGATATGCATACGGGAAACAGTTGGTATGAGGCAAAATAGATGAAAATAATTGGAATTACAGGCGGTATCGGTTCCGGAAAAAGCTGTGTTTTAACGATAATGGAAGAAACCTATAATGCCGTTATCTGTCAGACAGATGCAGTGGCGCATCGATTGCAGAAAAAAGGTGAAGAATGTTATCGAAAGATTGTTGAAGAGTTTGGCGACACAATTTTAGGAGAAGATAGGGAAATTGACAGAAAGAAACTTGGCGGGATCGTGTTTCGCGATGTGGATAAACTGCAAAAGTTAAATGAAATCGTACATCCGGCAGTAAAGATGCAGGTAAAAGAGGAAATTGAGGAAGCACGAAAGAAAAATTGTAAAATTTTTCTGATTGAGTCGGCTCTTTTGCTGGAAGATCATTACGAAGAAATCTGTGATGAATTATGGTATATTTATGCTGATGAAACTGTTCGGAGAAAACGGTTAAAAACATCGCGTCTGATGACAGATGAAAAAATAGATTTAGTTATGAAATCACAGGCGTCAGAGGGAACTTTCAGAAAATATTGTCATAGAGTGATTGATAATAGTGGAACGATAGAAGAGACAAAAAAACAGATAGAGCAGGCAGTCAACAGGAGATAAGAAGATGAAATTATGCAGTATTGCCAGTGGCAGCAGTGGAAATTGTATATATGTGGGAAGTGAGCATACGCATATATTAATCGATGCAGGAATAAGCAAAAAAAAGATAGAAGAGGGCTTAGAGAAAATCGGCATTCCAGGAGAAGATTTAGACGGCATTTTGGTTACGCATGAACATTCGGATCATATTCAGGGGCTGGGTGTGTTCAGCAGAAAATATAAAACGCCGATTTATGCAACGAAAGGAACACTATCCGGCATAGAAAACTATAAAAGTTTAGGGAAGATGCCGGAGGGATTGTTTCATCCGATACAGTCTGATGAAGAATTTGTTTTGGGTGAACTGACAATTAAGCCTTTTGCTCTTTCTCACGATGCGATTGAACCTACAGGATACCGAATTGAGAAAAATGAAAAGGCTGTTGCGGTAGTGACTGATTTAGGAAATTACGATAAATATATTGTAGAAAATCTAAAAGACGTCAACGCACTTGTACTGGAGGCGAATCATGATGTGCATATGGTTGAGGTAGGACCGTATCCTTATCCGCTAAAGAGAAGAGTTTTGGGTGAACAGGGACATTTGTCAAATGAATTGTCGGGACGGCTTCTTTGTGATATACTACATGATAATCTGCAATGTGTTATGCTCGGACATTTGAGCAAGGAAAATAATTATGAGAGTCTTGCCTATGAAACGGTAAAACTGGAAGTGACTCTTGGAGATAATAAATATAACGGTGATGATGTACATATTGTAGTAGCGAAAAGGGACACCGTATCGGAACTGATAACAGTAGAATAAAGAGAACGGAGAAAAAGTATGGGAAGAACAGCGATTGTAACAGACAGTAACAGCGGCATTACGCAGGAACGTGGGAAAGAACTGGGAATTCACGTATTACCAATGCCTTTTTATATAAATGAGGAATTATATTTTGAAGATATCACATTGACACAGGAAGAGTTTTATGAAAAATTGACAAACGATGCAGATATTTCTACGTCGCAGCCTTCGCCGGCAGATGTTTTAGATTTATGGGACAAGTTGCTAAAGGAATATGATGAGATTGTTTATATTCCGATGTCCAGCGGACTTAGCAGTTCGTGTGAAACGGCCATTTCTCTTTCGAGAGAATACGGCGAGAAAGTGCAGGTTGTAGATAATCAGCGTATTTCTGTTACCCAGTCAAAATCAGTGGAAGATGCAATGAAACTGGCTGAAGAGGGAAAAAACGCAAAAGAGATTAAAGAAATACTCGAGGCAGAAAAAAGAGAGTCCAGTATTTATATAACGGTAGATACATTGAAGTATTTAAAAAAAGGCGGAAGAATTACGGCGGCGGCAGCGGCAATCGGAACAGTGCTGAACCTGAAACCTGTTTTACAGATTCAAGGCGGTAAATTAGATGCCTTTGCCAAAGTAAGAGGGTGGAAGCAGGCGAAGAAAACAATGCTTGAGGCGATTGAAAAAGACTGGCAGGAAAGATTTATGGGAGAGGAAGTGTACATTCAAGGTGCATATACTTCCTCAAAAGAAGAAGCTGAGCAGTGGAAAGCGGAGATTGAAAGCAGGTTTCCGAATACAAATGTAGAGATGCGTCCGCTTTCTTTGAGTGTTGCTTGTCATATCGGACCGGGGGCGTTGGCAGTAACCTGTACAAAGAAAATGAGATAGTAGAACTGTAAAAAGAGATTATACGTTTAACAGCGTACAATCTCTTTTTTATATTCGTTGATAAAAGAAGTTTTAAATTTATCGGTAACGACAGATTCGTACAAATCAGATGCAAAAATATCCTGTTGCAAAAATAGATTTTCCTTTTCCACTAAAGAAGCGGAAGAAAGTTTTGTGATAAGAGGGATACTGCTTTTTTGCTTTAAAACGGATAGCAGAGCCGAACTGTCTTTTCGGAATCCCAAAATATGTGCATAGGAGGGAAGAGGATTATCTTCCTTTTTAATTTGCAATAAAATATGAAGCAAAGCACGGCTGACTCTTGTATACGTTATATCCCGCGTTTTTATTTCTTCGCAAAATTGTTTGAAAGATATAAATTGATTTCTGTTTTTATATATGCGGTTTGCCAAAGTTTCGTTTATATCCATATAGTTGAGTAGAGAAGAGTTTGTTTCCGTCAACAGTCTATATTTCAACAATAGGGAAAAGTCATCCGCATAAATCGGAAACCGTTTTTGAAAGTTTTCAATGAGCAGAGGAATAGCCTTGTGTGGCATCTGTTGCTTCAAAGTTTCAACTGCGGAAGAAATATTTTCTGTCTGTGAAAATACCTTTCTTATGGCAGTGGCAGAACTATATACTGTTTTTAATTCTGTATCGTGGTAATGAGATTCTTCTCTTTGAATGGCTACGGGAGTTATTTTGCTTTTTAAACGGTACAATGCTTTTATATATTCAATTCCCAAAATATTATTTGGTGACTCTAAAATAGAAGAGAGGGAGTCGTTTCCGATAATTCCAATCAGTGCCTTTTGTCTTGCAAGCGGAAATACATTTCCTTCCTTTAAATATTTTTGCAAAGCGCATTTATATTCAATCGGTTCTTCGCAAAGAATACGGGCAATCTGTTCCAAAGCGACAACATCCCCCGCCTCTGTTCCGAAACAGATTGTGTTGACACAATTTAAAGAGTGGAGAAGTGAAACCGCTCCCATTGCAAAAAGTTCTGCACTTCCTGTTGCGTATAAAACGGGAAGTTCAATCACAACATCTGCCCCCGCTTCCAGAGCAATCTGTGTCCGCAAATGTTTTGGCATAATTGCAGGAGCACCCCGTTGCACAAAATCACCACTCATAACAACAATGGCGTAATCAGCGCCTGTCTGATTCAGCGCCTTGTCCAAGTGGTATTTATGTCCGTTGTGAAATGGATTGTATTCTGTAATTAAACCTACGATTTTCATAAAGACCTCCCTATCTTTTTTCTAAAATGTATTATACAATAAAGACAACTGGAGTGCAAAAGCAATTATTGACAAAAAACATTGTTACGGTATAGAATTAAGATAATAGATTGCGTACCCATAAGTGGTACGCTTACTTTGTGGGAGAGAAAGGAGGGCATATATGACGGAGGAACAAATGCTGGAATTGTTAGAAGAGAGAAAGTATAAAGAATTAAAAACGGAATTAGAGAACTTGTATCCCGTCGATATTGCACAGATCCTTGAAGAATTTAATGAGAAACAGAGAATTATTGTTTTTCGTCTTTTAACAAAAGAAGAGGCTGCTGAAACATTTACTTATATGAGCAGTGAAATGCAGGAGGATTTGGTAAATGGATTGACAGACGCTGAAATTGAAGAATTCATGGAAGAAATGTATCTCGATGATATGGTTGACGTTCTGGAAGAAATGCCGGCGAATGTTGTGGACAGATTACTTATGGCTACGGATGAGGAAACGCGAAAACAGATCAATACACTTCTGCAATATCCTGAGGACAGTGCCGGAAGTATTATGAACGTGGAATATATCGGTCTGAGAAAAGAGATGACTGTTGCCGATGCCATTTTAAAAATCCGTCAGGTCGGAATCAATAAAGAAACCATTTACACCTGTTATGTTACAGAAAAACGAAAACTGATAGGAGTTGTGGATGTAAAAGATTTATTGACAACAGGGGAAAGTCGTCTGATAGAAGAGATTATGGAAACAAATATGCTCTATGTAAATACCCATGACGATCAGGAAGAGGTTGTTGCCATGATTAATAAATACGGTTTGATTGCCATTCCGGTTGTAGACTATGAAATGTGTATGGTCGGAATTGTAACGGTAGATGACGCCATGTCTGTATTACAGGAAGAAACAACGGAAGATATGAGCGTTATGGCAGGTATTGCTCCGAATGAAGAACCTTATTTTGAAACTTCCGTTTGGCAGCATGCTAAGAGTCGTTTTCCGTGGCTTTTATTTCTTATGCTGTCGGCGACCGTTACCGGCTTGATTTTAGGACATTTTGAAGGCGCTCTTGCGGTAATGCCGGTATTAAATACGTTTGTCCCAATGCTGACCGGTACAGGCGGAAACTGTGGTTCTCAAAGTTCGACTTTGATTATCCGAGGCTTGGCAGTTGATGAAATTGAATTTAAGGATATCTTTAAAGTAGTCTTTAAAGAAGTGAGAATAGCACTCATAGTAGGTTTTTTACTGGCAGTAGTAAATGGAATCAGAATTATTTTAATGTATCAGAATCCGTTACTCGCTTTTGCGGTTGGAATTACATTGATGTGTACTGTTCTTCTTGCGAAGACAATCGGATGTATGCTTCCGCTTGTGGCAAAAAAATGCGGATTAGATCCGGCAATTATGGCCGCTCCGCTTATTACAACTTTAGTGGATACAGGAACAATTCTGGTATATTTTACGATTGTAACTAAAATTTTTGGAATTTAATCCACATTGTACTTGAAAATAGACATTATATGCCTTGTATACAAAATACGTTTGCGTTATAATAAAGAATATATGAGAACAAATGAAAGGGGCTTTAAATCATGGGATTTATTGACGAAATTAAAGCAAAGGCGAAAGCCGATAAAAAAACAATTGTACTTCCTGAAACGGAAGATATCAGAACATACGAAGCAGCAGAGGCTGTATTAAGAGAAGGAACTGCAAACCTAATATTAGTTGGAAGCAGAGAGGAAATTGAGAAAAACCGTGCAGGATTTGATATTAGCGGAGCAACTATCGTAGACCCTGCAACAGATGAAAGAACAGCAGGTTACATCGAAAAATTAGTAGAACTTCGTCAGGCAAAAGGAATGACAGAAGATCAGGCAAAAGAACTTCTTTTGAACAACTACTTATATTACGGTGTTATGATGGTAAAAATGGGCGATGCAGACGGAATGGTATCGGGAGCGTGCCACTCTACAGCGGATACATTAAGACCATGTTTACAGATTTTAAAAACAAAACCGGGAACAAAATTAGTATCTGCATTTTTCGTTATGGTTGTGCCTGATTGTGAAATGGGTGCAAACGGAACATTTATTTTCGGTGATTCAGGACTTGAACAGAATCCGGATCCTGAAAAATTAGCGGCAATCGCACTTTCATCAGCAGATTCATTCAAATTACTTGTAGGAGAAGAACCGAAAGTGGCAATGCTTTCTCACTCTACAAAGGGAAGTGCAAAACATGCTGACGTAGATAAAGTAGTGGAAGCGACTCGTATTGCAAAAGAACTTGCACCGGACTTAATGTTAGACGGAGAATTACAGTTAGATGCAGCGATTGTTCCTGAAATCGGAGAATCAAAAGCGCCGGGAAGCAAAGTTGCAGGTCATGCAAACGTTCTTATTTTCCCTGACTTAGATGCAGGAAATATCGGATACAAACTGGTACAGAGATTGGCAAAAGCAGAAGCGTACGGACCATTGACACAGGGAATCGCAAAACCGGTTAATGATTTATCACGCGGATGCAGCGCAAAAGATATCGAAGGTGTTGTTGCCATTACAGCAGTACAGGCTGAATAATCTAATCATCTGATAGGAATGATTATGATATAAAATAAGATGGAGGAAAAGAAAATGAATGTATTAGTTATTAATTGCGGTAGTTCATCATTAAAATTTCAGTTAATCAATTCTGAAACAGAAGGTGTACTTGCAAAAGGTCTTTGTGAGAGAATCGGTATTGACGGCAGTCTTACATACCAGCCGGCAGGAAAAGACAAAGTGACAACAGAAAAACCAATGCCTACACATACAGAGGCAATTCAGTTTGTTATTGATGCACTCACAGATGCTGAAACAGGAGTAGTAAAAAGTTTGGAAGAAATTAATGCGGTAGGACATCGTGTTGTACATGGCGGAGAAAAATTTGCGAATTCTGTAGTGATTACAGATGAAGTTATCTCTGCAATCGAAGAATGTAACGATTTAGCGCCGTTGCACAACCCTGCAAACTTAATCGGTATTAATGCCTGTGCAAAATTAATGCCTGAAACTCCAATGGTTGCCGTATTTGATACAGCATTTCATCAGACAATGCCTGAGGCTGCCTATATGTACGGACTTCCATATGAATATTATGAAAAATATAAAGTAAGACGTTATGGTTTCCACGGAACAAGCCACAGTTTTGTTTCTAAAAGAGTGGCAGAATTGTTAGAAAAACCATACGAAGAATTAAAAACAGTTGTATGCCATTTAGGAAACGGCGCAAGTGTATGTGCTGTTAAAAATGGAAAATCAGTAGATACTTCTATGGGACTTACTCCTTTGGAGGGGTTAGTAATGGGAACTCGTTCAGGCGATATTGACCCTGCAATTCTTGAATTTATTGCAAAGAAAGAAGACTTAGATATTGCCGGATTAATGAACGTATTAAATAAGAAATCAGGTGTATTCGGTTTATCCGACAACTTATCAAGTGATTTCCGTGATTTAACTGCCGGAGCAGCAAACGGAAACAAACCGGCACAGATTGCTCTTGATGTATTTTGCTACCGTGTAGCAAAATATGTAGGAAGTTATGCAGCGGCAATGAACGGAGTAGATGCAATCGCATTTACAGCGGGAATCGGTGAAAATGTATGTATTGTTCGTTCAAAAGTTTGCGAATATCTTGGATATTTAGGTATCACCGTAGATGAAGAGGCGAACGCAAAACGCGGAGAAGAAATTATGATTTCTACACCGGATTCCAAAGTAAAAGTATTAGTTGTACCTACAAACGAAGAACTTGCAATCGCTCGTGAAACAGTTGCGTTGATTTAATAAAATTTTTTCAAGAATGAATTGACAAATCTATTTTACATGATATAATAGTTTAGGTATGAATAGGAGT
>Stewie_p2__coassemble_1617_pt1 | contig 18821 bp, 23 predicted proteins | sample Stewie_p2__metabat2_low_PE_030 | metagenome-assembled genome bin Stewie_p2
CGCTTTGTATATTCACTTTCCGGAAAAATATTCGGATTATAATAAAATACCGTGATTTCAAAATGTTTTGATAAATATTCCAGTACATAACTGCTACACGGTGCACAGCAACTATGCAATAACAGTCTTGGAGTACGTTCTTCCTTCTCCAATTTTACCAGTAATTTTTCCAATTCTTTTTGATAGTTCATTGTCTTTCTCCATAAATATTTTATTTTATAAATTATACTCTTTCTCATCTCCGCAATCAAGCACTCATTTTTAATTCTCACATAAACTACTATATACGGAAAATGGAGGTTTTTATGGAAAAGATATTAGAAATAAAAAATCTGAGTTATACTTATCACAGTTTGGACGGAGAAACGCAAGCATTAAAAAACATTTCCTTTGGAATGGAGGAAGGAGAATTTTTATCTGTTGTAGGTCCTTCGGGATGCGGTAAATCCACTTTACTTTCAATTATTTGCGGACTGCTTACACCTGACTTTCCCGCTGTTTCATTTCATGGCAGACCACTGAAAGAGAACAATAATAAAATCGGATATATGCTCCAACATGACCACCTCTTTGAATGGCGGACAATATATCAGAATGTCCTTTTAGGATTGGAAATTCAGCACAAACTTTCTGTAAAAACAAAGGAAAAAGCAAAAAAACTTCTCGAAATTTATGGTCTGAAAGAATTTTCCAACGCAAAACCGTCCGAATTATCGGGAGGTATGCGACAGCGTGCTGCACTTGTGCGAACATTGGTATTAGAACCTGAACTTCTTCTTTTAGACGAACCGTTTTCAGCGCTGGACTATCAAACAAGACTAAAAGTCGGAGATGATATTGGACAGATTATCCGAAAAGAAAAGAAAACCGCAATTCTTGTTACCCATGATTTATCTGAAGCAATCAGTTTGGGTGACAGGGTTCTTATCTTATCAAAACGGCCTGCCTCTATTCAAAAAACCGTTCCGCTTCATTTTGATTTAGAAACGGATACACCTCTTCAACGAAGAAACACATCCGAATTTAAAGACTATTTCAATTTAATATGGAAGGAGTTAAATAAAAATGAATGAAATTTCTACTGCTCAAATACTTTATCTGAAAAAACAAAAGAGGCATAAATATATCGTTTCCTTTTCCCGCGTGCTTATTTTAATTCTCTTTTTATTCTTATGGGAATTCACGGCACACTATGAAATTATCGATTCTTTTGTTTTTAGCAATCCGTCTAAAATCGTCAAATGCTTTTGGTCAATGGTTTTAGATAAAAGCATCTTTTTTCATATGGGAATAACACTTTATGAAACGATTTTTAGTTTCCTTTTTGTTATCTTTTTCAGTATACTCCTCGCCGTTTTACTATGGTCAAGCCGAAAATTATCCGACATAGCCGAACCTTATCTTGTTGTTTTAAACAGTCTTCCGAAGTCTGCCCTTGCCCCGCTTTTAATTGTATGGCTAGGTGCAAATCCGACTACCATTATTGTCTGCGGAATGTCCATAGCAATTTTTGGAAGTATTCTCAGTTTATATACAAATTTTATTCATGTGGACGAGGAGGAAATCAAACTCATTTATACACTGCACGGCAATCGTTTTCATGCACTGACAAAAGTCGTTTTACCAAGTTCCGTTCCTGCCATTATGAATATGATGAAAGTCAACATCGGGCTTTGCCTTGTAGGTGTTGTTATCGGAGAGTTTTTGGCGGCAAAAAGCGGACTTGGATATTTAATCATTTATTCCAGTCAGGTATTTAAAATGGATTGGCTTTTAATGTCCATTGTTCTTCTCTGTATAATGGCTATGGCTCTGTATACGTTTATCTCTTTTATTCAAAAACAGTATCAAAAAAGGAGATAAACGACAAACAGTTGCGGAAAACCGCAACTGCCTACATACATCTATTCTTCTTTCGCCCATTCATAAGAATATTTCACCGCTTTATTCCAGCCTTTTATCTTCTTTTCACGCTCTTCTTCTGTAATCTGCGGCTTAAACTCTTTATTCTTCTGCCAATTTTTCACCACATCTTCTTTATCTGCCCAATATCCTACAGCCAAGCCGGCAAGATATGCTGCACCCATTGCTGTCGTTTCTACGCATTTCGGGCGAATTACGGGAGCGTCCATAATGTCTGCCTGTACCTGCATAAGAAAATCATTTGCACTCGCCCCTCCGTCCACTTTTAATGCCGGAATGGAGATACCCGAATCTGCTTTCATCGCCTCCAAAACATCATGCACCTGATAGGCAAGTGACTCTAAAGTGGCTCTTATAATATGATAACGATTCACTCCTCTTGTAATTCCGACTATCGTTCCCCTTGCATACTGATCCCAGTGAGGCGCTCCAAGTCCCGTAAATGCCGGAACAACATAACAACCATTTGTATCCTCAACTTTCTGTGCCAAACTTTCAGAGTCTTTCGCCGAATCAATCAATTTCATCTCATCACGCAGCCACTGTATCGCTGCCCCCGCCACAAAAATCGATCCCTCCAAAGCATAGTTGACCTTTCCGTCCAATCCCCATGCAATCGTTGTAACTAACCCGTGATTGGAAAATACCGGTTTCTCACCTGTATTCATTAAAAGAAAACAACCCGTTCCGTAAGTATTTTTCGCTTCCCCCTCCTGAAAACAGGTTTGTCCGAATAATGCCGCCTGCTGATCTCCCGCTGCCCCTCCGATTGCTATCTCATCACCGAAAAATGATGAATCCGTCATTCCATATACGCAGCTTGACGGTTTTACTTCGGGAAGCATTTTCTTAGGAATTTGCAATTTTTGTAAAATTTCATCGTCCCACTCTAACGTATTGATATTAAATAACATTGTTCTGGAAGCATTGGAATAGTCCGTAACGTGTACTCTCCCTTTCGTCAGTCTCCAAATCAGCCACGTTTCCACCGTTCCAAATAAAAGTCTGCCCTCTTCTGCTTTTTCTCTCGCTCCGTCCACATTATCTAAAATCCACTTGACTTTTGTAGCGGAAAAATAAGCATCAATGACAAGTCCTGTTTTTTTACGGAAAAACTCTGTCATTCCTTCTTCTTTCAATTTGTCACAGTAATCCGAAGTTCTTCTGCACTGCCACACAATCGCATTGTATACCGGTTCTCCAGTTTCCTTATCCCATACGATTGCCGTTTCCCGCTGATTTGTAATTCCTATCGCTGCAATATCTTTTGCGGAAGCACCGATTTTGTTCATCGCCTCCACTGCCACTCCTAACTGTGTAGACCATATTTCATTGGCATCATGTTCTACCCAGCCCGGTTTTGGGAAATACTGTGTAAATTCTTTCTGCGCCACACTGCACATTTCTCCCTTCTCATTAAACAAAATGCAACGATTGCTTGTCGTTCCCGCATCCAGTGCCATAATATATTTTCCCATAATTCTCTCCTCTTTCTTATTTCACTGACGTCTTTCAATCTAAATTCCACTAACCTGTCAAATACTACGGATTACACATTTTACACGGAGAGTAGGACTGTTTCAGCAGGTCATCTCTCTTTCCGTTAAAAGTTTTTTTATTTTTTTCCTTAATATCTTTTACCCCTTTACAATTTGGCAAATGAAATTTCTTCGTATTTGTATTCAAAATATACGAACTTTCCTTATTGTTCTTTTCCTGCTCAGAAACAGTTCCCTCATATTCCACCGCAACAGAATCGGTGTCTAAAAATACACCCGTATATTTAGATTCCCCTGTCTGATAGTTCATTTCAATTCCCGGCTGTACATTGTAGAAAAACACACAGTAGGACACACCCTCTCCTTTATCTTCAACAGAGTACCCCTCCATAAGAAGTCCTCTGCAAAGCATTTCCTTATCTACAAAAACAGGGGTGACACGGTACATCACATGATTTCCCGTTTCTTTTATGTAATCCGCTACAAGATTTTCATATTCCAGCATTTCTAAATTCATGTATCTCGTTCCGCTGACCAGATTTTTCTCATTGGCATTTTCCGCCCCTAACTGCCAGCCGATACAATGTGCTCTGTTTAAAATAAATTTTCCCTGCACACAGTCATATTTTACAGACTGCCAGCCTGTCGGCTTTACATTGCCGATTTTTCCTCTTTTTTCTCTCTCTTTAGGCATTGTATCTTTGCTCAGACAAGCAACTGACGTTGTACAGCGTCCTAAAGAGTCTAATTCCCCATATTCCTCAAAAGACTTATCCGTAATCTCTTCCTCCGTAAAGTACGGAACATTTCCGTTCACTTCTACATACGGTTCTCCGCTATATTCCGGAATGGACGCATAGTCAAATGTTCCTCCGGATAAATTCACTTCGTTTTCTTTCTGATTTGTTGTCGCATTAATATTTCCGCAGGCAGTTATATTTACGGATAATAACAGTGCGAGTAGTAACGCCTTTATTCTATTCATTTTCTTGTCCTCCTTATTTTATCTATACATGAATCAACTTTTTCTTCGCCCACAAAAAAAGTTGTTCCGATGCCTCTTGAAAATCCGGTTCTTCATTTTTCTTCATTCTGGCATATTGCTCAATAATCTCTTTTTCCTGTTCTCCTACAAGTGTGCCGAGTGTCTTATGTCTGCTTACATACACTCCCTCGTTTTGATAATATGCAGCCTGTATGACAAAAAGTGCCGCCTTATATAACCCTTTTAATATCTCCTCACTTTTTTCGTGAACCATATTGTGTACGCACGCATGATAAATATTGCACACACCGATTTTTATCGCTCTTTGAATCGTTTCTTCATTTAATTTTCCCTTTATCTCATCAATATTTCCATAAATTGCTTTTGTGTCAAAATAAAATTGAAATAAGTCTGAAGTTTCCCAATGAGATAATTCTTCTTTTCCTGAAAGAAATCCGCATATCTTTTCCCGATACTCTAATTTATCGAGCATCTCCGAATACTTTCTTATATCATCACCGCCTAATTCATCTAAGATTACAACAATATCTATATCGCTCTCTTCGGTCGCTTCACCTCTCGCATAACTTCCCTGCAATCCGATAAATACAATTCGATTTTCAAAGGTTTCTCTTAACTGCTTTTCAAATAGTTTCAGCCATTCTTCTATTACAACCATACTTTTCTCCTTTATTCTGTCATTTTTCTAATATACTTAAAAAAAGCCATAGACAATGTCTACGACTTTCTCCCATTTAAGCTGAAAATCGGACTTGAACCGACGACCCCTTCATTACGAGTGAAGTGCTCTACCAACTGAGCTATTTCAGCATTTGGCTACGTTTAACGCAACCACAAATAATATTATATACGATTTTCAAAATTTTGCAACTGTTTTTTTTCGTCATTTTCCTTCATGTGCAGAGTAATTTGCTGATAAGGAATTTCAATATGATTTTCATCTAAAGCCAACTTGATTTCTTCTAATAATCTCCATCGCGTAGGCCAATATTCATCTGTTTTCACCCAAGCACGCGTACCGATTACGACAGAACTAGCTCCCAACTGATCTACAAACACTAAAATTTCTTCCTCTTTTAAAATACTGTCGTCTTCTTTCAAAAGCCCTTCAATAATCTCTTTCGCCTTTCGCAAATCTGCCTCATAAGAAATATCAATACTCAAGTCAAGCCTTCTGACATCTTTTGCCGTTACATTTGTTAAACTCGTATTTGCCAATGTTCCGTTTGGAATAACGATTGTTTTATTATCTACAGTTGACAATTTTGTATAGAAGATTTGTATTTCCTTTACCGTACCTTCATTTTTTTGACTATCCTCTATAATATAATCACCGACAACAAACGGCTTGAGAAGAAGAATCAAAACACCTCCTGCAAAGTTGGATAAACTTCCCTGTAGCGCAAGACCGATTGCCACACCACCTGATGCAAGCAATGCCGCCACAGACGCCGTATCTACACCAAATTTTGCTGCTATCGAAAAAATCAACAATGCGTAAAGAATAACTTTTACCATAGAATCGATAAATTGTTGTACTCCTTTATCTGCACTGGAACGTTCAAAAGAACGTCTGATAATTTTGCGAATGATTTTAATGACTTTTCTTCCGATAAAAAAGAAAATAATTGCCAATAAAACTTTTACCCCAAATGCTATAAGAGCAGGTATATTCTCGTTAATGTATTCTGCAAACTTTCCCATTTCCTTAGCAGCCTCCGTCGTCACTTCCGTTACTTCTTTTGTTACTTCGCCATTTGCCGTATCTGTTAAAAAAATCATTCCTGCCTCCTTACTGAATGGTTAAAAATGCGGCTAAATTTCCTCTTTTCCCATGGGATGCACGATGCGAAAAAAGAAATTCACTATTACAACAGGTACAAATATTTGTCACTGCAATATGTTCTTTTTCAATTCCTGCCTCCAAAAATATATACTCATTTGCTTTCCACAGATTTAACTGATATTTTCCGTTTTCTTTCTCATAAAATAAATCCGCCCAATACTTTTCTGCAAATGCATTCTTGAATTCCTCGATTACATCTTTGCTGACTTCGTAGCAGTCCTGACAGATAGACGGGCCTATTGCCGCAAGAATATCCTTTGGATTTGAGCCGTATTCCTCCTGCATTTTCTCCACAGTTTTCTTTCCGATTTTGCCTACTGTTCCACGCCAGCCCGAGTGACTAAGCCCGATTGCCTTTTTTACCGGATCAACAAAAAATAACGGAACACAGTCTGCATAAAAAGTGGAAAGACAGATTCCCTGAACGTTTGTCACAAGACCGTCCACATCATCGTAGTCCAATGATTTTGTAAACCCTTTTCCTCGATCTTTTTCCGTGACAACACGCACATTGGTCGTATGCGTCTGCTTAGAAAAAACAAAATCGTTTTCTTCCACTTCCAACACATCCGCCATTCTTCTGAAATTTTCGCGTACATCCTCTTCTCTGTCCCCTCTTGCAAAACTAAGGTTCATCGTACTGCATACCCCTTTGCTTACTCCTCCCAATCGGGTGGAAAATGCGTGTTTCACCATTCCCGTTTCTTCAAACATTGGGTAGGTCAGATAATATACGCCGTTTTTCTCGTTTTCATTCAATACTTTTTCTTTATTTTTATATACAATATTCATTTTCTCACCTATGAAATATATGCAAACGCATTTTTAATGATTTCTATCTTATCTCCCGTAATGCCTACAACATCAAAACGGCACGGAACATCGACTATTTGATGTTTTGTTATATAATATAATGCCGTTCTGCATATCTTTTTCTGCTTATAAATGGTTACCGCCTCAAAAGGCGTTCCTTTTCTATTGTTTGAGCGATATTTCACTTCACAAAACACGAGCGTTTCACCGTCCATAGCAACAATATCAATCTCTCCGCTTTTGCAGCGAAAATTATATTCTATAACAGAATATCCTCTTGTTTCTAAATATTCTCCCGCCTGTTTTTCAAAGGCACTTCCAATTTCTCTCGTATTTTTTCTCATCGTTTATATAAAATTTTTGATAAATGTTTTTCGGTGAATCGGTGTTGCACCTTTTTCTTTCAGTGCCTGAATATGCGCTGCCGAGCCGTAGCCCTTATTGCTTGCAAAATCATATCCCATAATGACTTTATCATATTCCTGCATAAGTCTGTCCCTTGTCACTTTGGCAATAATGCTTGCCGCCGCAATAGACACACTTTTCGCATCTCCCTTAATAATCGGTATCTGCTTTATATCCACCTCAGGAATCGTGACTGCATCATTTAAAAGTAATGTGGGTTTTATTTTCAAATTGCCGATTGCCATTCGCATTGCCTCATAAGTTGCCTGTAAAATATTTATTTCATCAATTCTTGCCGGACTGACAATTCCAACACCTGTTGCAACTGCCTTTTCCATAATAACATCGTACAATTCTTCTCTCTTTTTCTCTGAAAGTTTTTTAGAATCATTCAGATATAAAATCATTTCGTCTTTCGGAAGGATAACCGCACCTGCGACAACAGGTCCTGCCAATGGTCCACGCCCTACTTCGTCAATTCCGCAAATGTATTCTTCTTCACAATTTTCCCGCTCATAACGGCTCATCTCTTCGATACGCTTTATTTCCGCCTGCAATTTTTCTTCTTTCTTTTTATATTTGGTAATCAGGCTGACAACGCCTGCTCTGCTATCATCAGCATATTGCTCATATAATAGCGGTAACTTTTCTTTGTCAGCCTGTTCAAATTCCTGTTTTATTTCCTTAATACTTTTACTCATGGGAAATCACTCCTATACTGTCAAACGGCCAAATGCGTATCCACGCTCTTCCCATTAAATCTTTTCTTTTCAGCACGCCTACATTCGGCACTCGGCTGTCAGAACTGTGATTTCGGTTGTCACCCAGCACAAAATATTCATCTTTTCCCAGTGTAATCGGCTCTTCCGCTATCCCTGCATCCTGCATGACTTCCGCGCCGTAATCTTTTTCCAGTTTCTTTCCATTAATATAAACATACCCGTCTATAATCTGTACGGTTTCTCCCGGAAGACCGATAATTCGTTTAATATAATATGTATCTTCCTCGTATTTGTATGGAAATACAACGATTTCATATCGCTTTGGATCCCTAAAACGGTAAGTCAGTTTATCTACCAAAAGATTATCTCCGTCATGCAATGTCGGCTGCATAGACTGCCCGCTTACCCTTGTACGTACGCCTACATATGTAATAATCAGATAAGTAAACAATAAAATAATTCCTATATAAATTACCCAATCTAATATTTCCCTAAAAATGCCTTTTGATTTTTCCTTATCTTCCATACTCCGTTTCCATTCCCCTTTATTCATAATCTTCCGGAAATTCAAGCGTAATTTTTCCTAATCTTCCGTTTCTGAAATCATCGGTCAAAATCATTGCCGCTTTTTCCGTATCTAATTCATTACCTCTTAACAGGCAGTGTCTGTTTTTGGCTATTTCCATAAGACAGCCATATGCGTCCTCCTGCTCTTCTATTCCATATTTTTCTGTCAAAATACCCGCATAGTGAGTTATCAAAAACTTTATTAACTCTCCTGCCAATTCTTCCGTATTTAAAATTTCATCCTTAATCGAACCGATAAACGCCAATTTAAGTCCAACTTGCTGGTCTTCAAATTTTGGCCACAAAATTCCCGGTGTATCAAGTAATTCTACATTTTTATTTAACCGTATCCACTGTTTTCCTTTTGTCACCCCCGGTTTGTTTCCCGTTTTCGCACAGGCTTTTCCTGCCAAAGCATTGATAAATGTTGATTTGCCAACATTTGGGATACCTACAACCATCGCTCTTACAGGACGGTTTAAAATACCGCGTTTTCTGTCACGTTCTATTTTTTCTTTACAAGCCTCCTGAATAACGCCCTGAATGGATTTAATTCCTCCGCCCCTTTTCGAGTTGACCTTTACAACAGAGTAACCCTTCTTGCGGAAATATTCTGCCCACGCATCATTCTGTCTGTCCTCCGCCAAATCGGATTTATTTAATAAAATAAGTCTTGCTTTGTTTTTTCCCAGTTCATCTATGTCCGGATTTCTGCTGCTCATCGGTATTCTTGCATCAACAAGTTCAATTACCAAATCAATCAATTTAATATTTTCCTGCATCATGCGCTTTGCTTTCGTCATATGCCCCGGATACCATTGAAAATGCATATTATTATTTCTCCTTTATATGCGGAAAAAGGGACAATATACAGTATTGTATTTGCCCCTCTCTCTCATTTACTATTTTACTAATTCTTTTACTTTTGCTCTCTTACCAACGCGTCCTCTTAAGTAGTTCAATTTAGCTCTTCTTACTTTACCTCTTCTTACTACTTCTACTCTTTCTACGTTTGGTGAGTGTAATGGCCATGTTTTTTCAACGCCGATTCCGTTAGAATTTTTTCTTACTGTAAATGTTGCTCTAGTGCTTCCACCCTGTTTCTTTAATACAGTACCTTCAAAAACCTGAATTCTTTCACGGTTACCTTCTTTGATTTTACCGTAAACTTTTACAGTATCACCTACGTTAAATTCTGGCACTTCTGCTTTTAACTGTTCTGCTTCAATTTTTTTAATAATTTCGTTCATCTTGTGTGACCTCCTTATAATTTGGACGTTCTTAATACAACCATATGCAGTGTATCAGAGGACCATCTCTGTTCTTCTCACAACGTCAGTAGTTTATCATATTTCCTGACTGTTTGCAAGCATTTTCTTTTCTTTTTCCGTCAACTCTGCCTTTTCCAGTAAATCCGGTCTTGCCTTTGCCGTTCTGAGAACAGACTGCTCTCTTCTCCATTTCTCAATATTGGCATGATGCCCCGACAATAAAATCTCAGGCACTTTTTTTCCACGCCATTCTTCCGGACGGGTATATTGAGGATATTCCAAAAGATTATCCTGAAATGTTTCAAATTCCGCCGACACATTGTTGTGCAAAACTCCCGGAATCAGCCTCGAAATAGCATCTATCATAACCATAGACGGAAGTTCTCCCCCCGTCAAAACATAATCGCCGATAGATACGTAATCTGTCACGATTTCCTCCAAGACTCTCTCATCGATCCCTTCATAATGCCCGCACAAGAATACAAGTTCTTCTTCTTTCGCAAACTCCTCAGCCATGTCTTGTGAAAATGTTTTCCCCTGCGGAGAGAGGTATACAACTCTCGGTTTCTTTTCACACTTTTCTTCAATGGACTTATAGGCGAGATACACCGGCTCTGCCTGCATAAGCATACCCGCACCTCCGCCATATGTGTAATCATCTACGCGATTATGTTTGTTCACTGCAAAATCTCTTATATTTACAGCCTCAATCGTCAGCAAACTATTGGCAATCGCTCTCCCGATAATACTTGTGTTTAATCCGTCCATAACCATGTCCGGAAATAATGTTAATATATGAAAGTTCATTTTTATATCAATCCTTCTAACAAATGAATTGTCATTTTCCCTTTTTCAATATCTACGTTTAAAATGCACTGTTTAATCGCAGGAACTAAAACTTCACCATGCTCCTCAGAAGAAATGACGTATACGTCATTTGCCCCCGTTTCAATCACATCTTTTAATACACCGAAAAATGTATCCTCTTCCGTATATACGTCCAGCCCTATCATATCCGCAATAAAATATTCGTCTTTTCTTAACTTCACTGCGTGCTCTCTATCGACAAAAAGGCTTTTGCCTTTATATTTTTCAATATCATTTATATTGTCTATTCCTTTAAATTTCAGAATGGCAAACTGCTTGAAAAACTTCACGCCCTGCACTTCCAAAATCAACTTTTCTCTTCCTGTATCAAGGATAACCTGTTTCAATTTTTTGAAGCGGTTTATATCATCGGTTGTCGGGAAAACTTTCACTTCTCCTCTTACCCCGTGTGTTGAAGATATAACTCCCACCTGTAATAACTCTTCCATATGTTCTCCTTTTATTCGCATTAAGTTGCAAATAGACATCGCTTATGCGATGTCTACTACTACTTTCTTGTCTTCTTTTGCAGCTGCTGCTTTTACAACAGAACGGATTGCTTTTGCAATACGACCTTGTTTTCCAATCACTTTACCCATGTCAGCATCTGCCACGCGTACTTCGATTACAATTGTCTTTCCTTCTGTTTTTTCTGTAACAACAACACTGTCAGGGTCATCTACTAATGCTTTCGCAATTACTTCCACTAATTCTCTCATTACGCGTACCTCCGCGAGTCAGATTATTTTTCAATTCCTGCTGCTTTAAAGATTTTTCCAACTGTTTCTGTAGGCTGTGCACCGTTCTGTAACCATTTTTTAGCGGCTTCTTCGTCTACTTTGAATACACTTGGGTTCTGGTTTGGATCATATGTTCCGATTTCATCGATAAATCTACCATCTCTTGGTGATCTAGCGTCTGCTACTACGATACGATAGAAAGGAGATTTTTTCTGTCCCATTCTTTTTAATCTAATTTTTACTGCCATTTCATTCACCTCTTCTTAAAATTCTTTTATCTATGTGTTAAAAAGGAAATCTGAATTTACCTTTCTTACCACCTTTGCCACCCATCAGTCCCGGAATCTGCTTCATCATCTTTTTAGACTGCTCAAACTGTTTTACAAGTCTGTTTACTTCGCTTATATCCACTCCCGCACCTTTTGCAATTCTGTGCTTTCTTGACGGATTTAATATATCCGGATTCTGACGTTCTTTTACTGTCATTGAGTAAATAATCGCCTCAATTCTAGCCATTTTCTTTTCGTTTTCTTCGGAATCCAAGTCCTTCAACTGATTTCCTTTCACTCCCGGCATCATGCTCAATATGCTGGAAAGCCCTCCCATATTTCTCATCTGTTTCATACTTTCTAAGTAGTCTTCAAAATCAAACTGGGCTTTTTTCATTTTCTGAGCCATCTGTTTCGCTTTGTCCTCATCAATCTCAGCGCTTGCTTTCTCGATTAGACTTAACACATCGCCCATTCCTAAAATACGTGATGCCATTCTGTCAGGATAAAACTGCTCTAAATCAGATAATTTCTCACCCATACCGACATAAAGTATCGGTTTTCCGGTTACTGCCCGAATTGATAAGGCTGCACCGCCTCGCGTGTCACCGTCTAATTTTGTAACGATTACGCCGTCAATCCCAATCTTGTCATTAAACGTTCCCGCCACATTTACGGCATCCTGTCCTGTCATCGCATCTACAACTAAAATTGTCTGATGTACGGTAACCGCTTCTTTAATCTCCTGTAATTCCTGCATCATCTCTTCATCAACATGAAGACGACCTGCAGTATCCAAAATTACAATGTTATTACCGTTTTTCGCAGCATGTTCTAACGCCGCCTTTGCAATGTTCACAGGTTTGTGTGTATCACCCATTGTAAAAACTTCAACACCCTGCTTCTCACCGTTTACCTGCAACTGCTTAATTGCCGCCGGACGATATACGTCACAGGCAACGAGCAACGGCTTCTTGCCTTTTAGTTTGAATTTTCCTGCAAGTTTTGCAGTTGTTGTTGTTTTACCGGCACCCTGAAGACCTGCCATCATAATAACTGTTGTAGCCTGACCGGGTTCTAATTTAATCTCTGTTGTTTCCGAACCCATAAGTTTTACAAGTTCTTCATTTACAATCTTGATTACCATCTGTCCCGGATTCAATCCGTTCATTACGTCCTGTCCAACGGCACGCTCCTGAACATCTTTTACAAATCCTTTAACTACTTTGAAGTTTACGTCCGCCTCTAAAAGAGCCATTTTAACCTCTCGCAATGCCGTCTTTACATCGTCTTCCGTCAGGCGTCCCTTACTTCTTAAGTTTTTAAATACATTCTGTAGTTTCTCTGTTAAACTGTCAAACGCCATGCTATAACTCCTCTAGTATCTCCGTTGATATTTGTCTAATATTCTCTATCAACAGTTCTGTTTCTGTCTGCTCTGCTTCCAAAACTTCATTAATCTGATGAACTTTTTCCTTTATCGCTAAAAACTTCTCTACTAAATGTAGTTTCGCCTCATAGCCGGATAACGTCTTATTACACCGCTTTATCAAATCATGAACACCCTGCCTGCTGATTCCCTCGCTTAATGCGATTTCACTCAGAGATAAATCTTCCAGTATAAACTGTTCATATATATTCTTTTGATGTTCATTTAGCAATTCGCCATAAAAATCATATAATAAAGCCTGCTCTAAAATGTCATTCATTTTCATCACCTTTAGTATAATACAATACATCTGCATTGGTGTCAAGTATTTTTTCTTGACACTTTATTTTTTATATGGACAACAATTTTTTTACGCAAAGTTCTCCCCAGCCCTGCTGATTTTTACATTGCCCCAAATCCAAGCAAGTTTCACGAAGTCTCAATTTCACTTCTATATTCGTCATTTCAGGATATTTTGATAGGAGAAGCGCAACCGCACCGGATACAACCGGAGTTGCCATGGAAGTTCCGCTTTTGTGCGTATATGCCCTTCCCCTCTTCCCATATCTGCTATTACAAGAATAAATTTTTGAACCGGGTGCAACTAAATCCGGTTTCATTACACATTCTTTTGTCGGTCCTCTACCGGAATAATCTTTTAACCTTCCTTCTATCGTAAACAATTCTACTGTATCATCTGACGCGCCTACCGTAATCACTTTTTTGCTCACTCCCGGAACAGTAATACTCTGTTTCTTTGGCCCATAATTTCCTGCGGCAACTACAACCACAAGTCCTCTGTCCCACATTTTTTCTACTGCGGTAAGTAACTTTTCTTCTTCCGCCTCATCGGTATTCGGAAGTGTCCCGACAGAAATATTTACAACCCTTATATGATACTTTCGGAAATTTTCCAATATCCACTCAATTCCTTCTATTACATGAGCAATTTCACCATTTCCCCATTTATCCAGTACTTTCAACGGAATCAGATTACATTTTGGTGCAATTCCGCTGTAAAGCCCTTCGGATAACTTTCCGCTTCCTCCTACAATTCCCGCTATATGCGTGCCATGTCCGTTATCGTCATAGAGCATTTCCCGTCCATTGATAAAGTCTTTAAAGCAAATAATCCTGCTGCCAAAATCAGGGTGTAATGCTATCCCCGTATCCAATATGGCAACTCCTATTCCTTTTCCTTCTATCTTATGTTGTTTTGTATCTTCACACCAATAAGAAACAATTTCTTTTACCTGTTCCATTTTATTCCCCTTTTTGTTTAATTTATTCAGGGACACCCCCTCTTGCAATATAAGAAAAAAGTTTTTCACTTTTTAGAAACATAAATAACCCCTCCTACATATTATAGCATTGTAAATAAACAATTTTTGGAGGCTTCAATATGAGCGATTTAAGTGCAACAAACTGTGGATGCGGATGTAACGAAGGAAGAGAATGTGGATTTAACAACTCTTGTTTATGGATTATTATTCTTCTATTCTGCTGTGGCGGTAACGGATGCGGAAATATGAATAACGGTGGAAATGATTGCTGTCTTTTAATCCTATTACTTTTATTCTGCTGCGGTGGTAACGGAATCGGAAATAACAATGGCGGATGTGGATGCTGTTAATTTTTCAAACACAAAACGAGGGAATTCTTTATGAATTCCCCCGCTTTTATAAACAATCTAAAACATTTCTTGCTTCTCGAATGCGTTCTTCACTCGTTCTCCATATTTCATATTCACTCATGGCAGCCAATCCCATATTTACATTCGTATTTCTATACTGCATTTGACTTTCCAAAGAAATTTTGCCTGACATATGATAGGAGGTGGCGTTTGTCTTTTCATAAAGTGTCGGAATTACTTTACCGTCAACTCCGCCCCCAACAAGAATTTCAATCTTATTTTCGCTCTTTTCCACCAACTGTTTTAAAAGTTCTGTTCCGTCTGACGCACAGTTTTTCTGTCCTGACGTCAATATTGTATCAATCCCCAGTTCTTTTGCCTGTTCTAATGTTTCTAAAGGATTTTTACACATATCAAAAGCCCTGTGCAAAGTCACTTTCATCTCTCCCGCTTCCTCTACCAGTTCTTTCATTTGTTCCATATGTAAATTTCCTTCAGGGGTAAGACTTCCGATAACAACTCCGTCCGCTCCTAATTGACGAAACATTTTCACTTCTTCTTTTAATATTTCGTGTTCATACGCCGTATAGCAAAAATCCCCAAATCTGGTTCTTAATAATGTGCGAATAGGAATATCCACTTTTTCTCTTATCTTCTGAAACAACGCTTTTGACGGCGACAATCCACCGATAACCAGCCCGCTGCATAATTCTATTCTGTCTGCTCCTCCCGCTTTTGCGGCTACTGCCGATTCCACAGAATCCACACAACATTCTAATATGCTTTTCATACTATCCTCCTTATATACTCTATAAACAAGAATAAGGAAATGCGAAATTGCATTTCCTTATTCTTTAGTTATGTATTTTCCTAACTACAGGAATTATTTACATAATAATTTGAATTCATCTGCTACGTGCTGTACCTGTGTTCCGATGATTACCTGTACACTTGTTTTGCCAGGACGGATTACACCTGCAACACCTGCTGATTTAATTTTCTTTTCGTTTACTAAAGTATTATCTTTAACTTCAAGACGAAGTCTTGTAATACAGTTGTCGATAGAAGTAACGTTGTCTTTTCCACCTAAACCTTCTAAGATAATTTTAGCAACTTCTGTAAAGTCATTGTTTGCTAAAACTGCTTTTGCTTCTGTTGCTGCTACTTCATCATCATCGTCTTCTCTACCAGGAGTTTTTAAGTCAAACTTAACGATAGCGAAACGGAATACTACGTAGAATACGATAAATGCAGCAATACCTAAAGGAATAATCATCCATGTATCCTGAGCAGCCGGTAATGAAGATGAGAAGAATAAGTCAGTTGCACCTGCTGAGAATGAGAATCCTGCACGGAATCCTAATGCTGCTGTAACAGCTACAAAAATACCGTATAATAAAGCGTAAACTACATATAATGCTGGTGCTAAGAACATGAAACCAAATTCGAATGGTTCTGTAACACCACAAAGGAATGCACAAACAGCTGCTGAAGCAACTAAACCGATTGCAACTTTTTTCTTGTTAGATTTTGCTGTGTGAACCATAGCTAAAGCAGCACCCGGAACACCGAACATCATACATGGGAAGAATCCTGACATGTACATACCTAAACTCCAAGAAACGTCTGCTGATGTTTTTCCTGCCCAGAAAGCACTCAAATCACCAAGTCCGATTGTATCGAACCAGAATACGTTGTTCAACGCATGGTGTAATCCTGTTGGGATTAACAAACGGTTTAAGAATGCGTAGATACCAGCACCTACTGCATCTAATTTAACGATTGATTCACCGATTGCAATAAGTCCACCGAATACTACTGGCCATACGAATAACAATACTGCTGATGTTAAGATAGAAACAACACCTGCAACGATTGCAACACTACGTTTTCCACTGAAGAATGCAAGCCATGAAGGTAATTTTGTACCTTTAAACTTATTGTAGCAAGTAGAACCGATAATACCGGCAATAATACCGATGAATGGGTTAGCAATTTTCTGGAATGCAAGTAAAGTTTTTGCATTTTCAGCAACTGATGGTCTGATAACTGTTACTACACCTTCTGAAAGAAGAGTTGTAATCATTAACCAAGAAACCATAGCAGCAAGTCCGGCTGTACCGTCATTGTCATCTGCCATACCAACACCTACACCGATTGCAAACAGGATAGCCATGTTATCAATTAAAGCTCCTCCTGCTTTTACAAGAAACATACCAATGATTTCTTTCATACCATTGATATCACCACCCTGCATTGTTGCAGGACATAAAAAGTATCCGATACCCATAAGGATACCACAGATAGGTAAGCAAGCTACTGGAAGCATTAACGCTTTACCTAATTTTTGAAGATATTTCATAATTTTCTCCTCCTTTTCTCTCATTTTTCATGATATCTTCTCTTATATAAAACCCCGCAAGAGCGAAGTTCAATACCTGTACTATTTGATGATAGTCATCACTTCGTCCTTTGTACCTACTGTTTTTCCTGTTGTAGTTTTGATTTCGCTATAGTCAGCAGTATTGCAAATAATAACCGGAGAAACAACTTCTAAGCCTGCATTTTTGATTGCATCAATGTCAAACTCTAACAATAAATCTCCTGCTTTTACTTTGTCTCCTGCTTTTACGTGTTCTGTAAACGGTTCACCCTTTAATGTAACCGTATCCAATCCTACATGAACAAGAATTTCAATTCCACTCTCAGATTTCATTGAGATTGCATGTTTTGTATCGAATACCATTTCTACTGTTGCATCAATTGGAGCATACACTTTTCCAACAGACGGAACAATAGCAACACCTTTACCTAAAATTTCTTCACCAAAAGTCGGGTCGCTCACTTTTGCAAGTTCAATTACCTCTCCCTCGATTGGAGCATATAAAACTTCTCCCTTTTTGCCAAAACCTAATTTTTCTTTTAATGAACCAAGCATTTCTTTCTCCTCTTTCTTTACTTCATTTCCCGAATGATTTTTCTCAATTTCAAAATCATGGACGGAGCAACCGATAATTCATCTACTCCCATTCTCACAAATGTTTCTGTCAACTCTGTATCTGCACCGAGTTCACCACAGATTCCTGTCCATTTTCCTGCTTTATGAGAATTATCTACAACCATTTGAATCATTTTCAAAACCGCTTTATGATGCGGATTGTAGAACGTATCTAACTTCTCATTCTGACGGTCAATCGCAAGCGTGTACTGTGTCAAATCATTTGTACCTATACTAAAGAAATCTACCAACTCAGCCAATTCATCACTAATTATAACTGCCGCCGGAGTTTCTATCATTACGCCTTCTTCTACATCTTTGTACGGAATATCACATTCATAAAGTTCTTTTTTCACTTCCGCTACAATTTTCTGAATCTTTTTCACTTCTTCCACAGATGTAATCATCGGATACATAATAGAAATATTTCCATATACAGATGCTCTGAAAATGGCTCTCAACTGCGTTTTAAAGATTTCCGGCTGCGAAAGACAGATACGAATCGCTCTGTATCCCAATGCCGGATTTTCTTCTTCGCCTAAATTTAAGTAATCGGCCTGTTTATCAGCACCAATATCCAAAGTTCTGATAATCACTTTTTTTCCTGCCATATTCTGCGCAACCTGTTTGTATGCCTGAAACTGTTCCTCCTCACTCGGAAGTTCATTTCGCCCGATATACAGGAATTCACTTCTGAATAAGCCAATCCCCCCTGCATCGTTTTCCAAAACATATCCTACATCGGAAGCGCTTCCGATATTAGCGTAAAGTTCAATTTTCTTTCCGCCAAGCGTTATATTTTCTTTACCTTTTAATTCTAAAAGTAATTTTCT
>Stewie_p2__coassemble_1631_pt1 | contig 18474 bp, 13 predicted proteins | sample Stewie_p2__metabat2_low_PE_030 | metagenome-assembled genome bin Stewie_p2
GTAATGTTTTTTGTAAAGGAGGGAAATTCTCAGCGGGTTGGCTACTGTATGGATTTTGGAAAGAAACTCCCGGTAAATAAACCGCTTCGGCAGTTGTCCCAAAAGCAAAACGAACAATTACAGGCAGCGCTTGAGTTTGGTTATCAGACAATGACGGAAACGCCGACAAATAAACAGAAAGCCCAGTATGGAGCAACGCAGGTAACGGTTTGGAATATCGTAGAGGGAGTGTATGGAACGCCTAAAGGGAGAAAAGCTATGGAGGAATACAGTCAATCGCTGAAAAATGCGTCTGACGGGTTGGCGTTTTTTGATGAGTTAAACCGCAAAATCAATGAGACAGGGAAACTGCCAAGTTTTTTGAGCGGGAAAAAGGAAAATGCGAAAGGTCATATGCTTACATGGAATCCGCAAAAGAAACGTTATGAAACAATTTTAACGGATACGGATAAAGTGGACTGCAAATTACAGATTGCAAGTAATTCCTCATTAAAGTTGGAATGTATTAATCAGGAGAAGAAAGAGTATTGTCTGTTCAGTGAAAAGGATTTTCAGGGGGAACAGGCGGTTGAGGTGAAGCGTACCGATGCATTGAGTGGTACACGTCCATATTTGATTTATGGGGCAGAAGGACCGGAATATCAGAAAGCGGTTACATACAATCCGCAGGGCGTGAAGGGTTCGGCAAAAGGGTATTTGAAAGCAAAGACGGAGAAAGGTCAGATAGAAATTATCAAGACAGACGGCGAAACAGGATTGCCGGACAGCACCTTTGCAGGAGCGGAATATGAACTTCTGTCGGCAGACAAAGAGAGAATAGACATGTTGACAATCAACGAGGAGGGGCGTGCGTTTTCAAAAGAACTTTCGGCAGGAACATATTACGTTCGAGAAGTAAAAGCACCGAAAGGATACAATATAGATGAAACATTGCATAAAGTCGTTTTGCCTTCGGAGGAAAATACACTCTATGCAAAAGTAAACTCAAAAGAATATAAAATTCGGGGTGATGTGGAAATTCAAAAACTGGGTGAGGGAAGACCGATGCCGAATGTGGAATTTACACTGACAAATAAAGCGACAGGCGAAAAGACAGTTATCAAAACCGATGAAAATGGAATAGCAACGACAAAACAGGAGGAAAATACAAGGGGAACTCTTGTCTACGGAGCATATACGGTGGAAGAAACAAACTATCCCGAAGGATATATTCCGATAGAATCGTTTGAAGTTGTCATTGAGCAGGAAAATGTGACGTTGACCTATACAGTAGAAAATAAGGCTGTCAAAGGAAAAATCAGAATAGAAAAAACAGACAAGGATACGAAAAAGTTACTGGACGGCGCTGTTTTTGAAATTATAGCAAAAGAAGAGATACAGGCGACAGACGGCAGTGTATTGGCAGAAAAAGGAGAAACCGTTGATACAGTAGAAACAAAAGACGGTATTGCCGAGAGCAAAGAATTGTATCTGGGAACATATCTCGTAAAAGAAGTAAAAGCCCCTGAGGGCTATATACTTCCGGAAAAATCTTATGAAGTACATCTAAAATTTCAGGGGGAGAAAATCCCTATCGTTACGGAGCATCTTTCCGTAGAAAATCAAAAAGAAACAAAATTAATTAAACTGACGAAAGCCGAAGAAGTGAAAACAGGAGATGAAAGCAAAATGGGAACGCATGGAGTTATATTACTTTTGACACTGTCTGTTCTATTAAACGGATACCGCTTATATAAAAAGAAAAAGAATAATCTGTTGTAAGGAGATTGACAAAGCAATAGCAGAAACTTTATAATAGTTACCAAAAGGAACTACTAAATTAAATAGGAGGAATAGTATGTTATTGCTTTCAAAAAAAGATATTCAAAAAGTATTTACAATGCAGGATGCCATTGAGGCGGATAAAGAAGCGTTTATTCTTTTTTCTGAGGGGAAAAGTGTTGTGCCTCTCCGCACAAATATAGGAGCGCCTAAACATGACGGAGCATTTTTATTTATGCCTTCGTATGTAGAAGATTTGGAATGCTCAGCGATTAAGATTGTAAATGTATTCCCAAATAATATAGAGAAGGGACTTCCGACAACTCCGGCACAGGTATTATTGATTGACGGAACAACGGGAATTGTTATTTCTGTATTGGACGGTACATATGTAACACAACTTCGTACGGGAGCGGCTTCAGGGGCAGCGTTTGACGTATTCGCAAATGCGGCTGCAAAAAAAGGTGCGTTAATCGGAACAGGCGGGCAGGCTGCCACTCAGTTGGAAGCGATGCTTGCAGTAAGAGATTTGGAAGAAGTAAAAGTATACGATATTAATCAGCAGAGAACAGAAGAGTTTGTAGCGAGAATGAATGAGGAACTCTCTTCGTACGGCACAAAAATCGTCGCCGCAGCAAGTTCAGATGAAGCGATTGAAGATGCGGATATGATTGTAACGGTTACACCTTCTTCAAAACCTGTATTTGACGGAAATAAAGTAAAAGCGGGGGCAACGGTAAGTTGTGTCGGTTCTTATCAACCGCATATGCAGGAAATGGATTCCGCCATTTTGCAGAGAGCAGGGAAAATTTATTTTGATTCAGAGGAGGCTGTTTTATCGGAAGCGGGAGATATTCTTATTCCGCTTGCAGACGGATTGATTACAAAAGAAGATTTCACAGGAGATTTGGGAGATGTTCTTCGCGGAAAAGTAGTTGGACGAGAGTCAGAGGACGAAATCATTGTCTTTAAAACAGTTGGAATTGGGACACAGGATCTTGTGACGGCAAAACGCATTTATGATAAAGCGGTTGAACAGAATATTGGAACAGAGTGGAATTCGTAATACATAGGAGGAAGAAAGATGAGTCAGGCATATTGGAATGGTGCGGAGGCAGCACACAGACGAGTAATGATGAAAGCAGCGGGATATTCAGATGAAGATATTCGCAAAAAACCACATATCGGAGTACCGAATTCATTTATGGAGGGTTCTCCGGGAAGCGCGCACTTAAGACAGATTGCGGAAGCGGTAAAGCAGGGGATTTGGGAGGCAGGCGGAGTTCCTGTAGAATTTGGTATTCCGGCCACTTGCGGAAATATTGCGAACGGTGCAGAAGAGTTGAAATACGAACAGGTGGGACGTGATATTGTTGCCATGTCTGTAGAATTTGTTACAAAAGTACATAATTTTGACGGTTTAGTAATGATTGCGTCATGTGACAATATTATTGCGGGATGCTACCTTGCGGCGGCAAGGCTTGATATTCCGTCTATGGTTGTTACAGGAGGATCTATGCAGCCGGGACACCACTGCGGAAAAGCGATTGTGGAAGCGGATTTAGACGTAGCAAGATTTTCCGGAGCAGGGGAAGAATATTTAGATGAATTGGAAGAAGCGGTTTGCCCGTCCTTCGGCGCGTGTCCGTCTATGGGAACAGCCAATACAATGCAGATGCTTGGAGAAGTATTTAATCTTGTTATGCCGGGAACGGCTACAGTTCCGGCATCTGATAACAAAAAACTCCGTCAGGCGAGAATGGCAGGAAAGTATGCGGTAGAATTAGTAAAATCAGGAAGAAAACCGTCTGATTTGATTACAAAAGAAGTATTGTTAAATGCCATTATGTTTGATATGGCAGTGGCAGGTTCTACAAATGCGGTTTTACATATTTTAACAATGGCGTATGAATTAGGACTTGATATTACATTAGAAGATTTTGAAAAATATGCGAAAGAAATTCCGTGTATCAATGCGGTTATTCCAAGCGGTCCGTATACGGTAGTAGACTTCCATTATGCAGGGGGAGTTCCAAACGTATTAAAAATGCTTGAATCTAAATTGTACAAAGACGTTCCGATGATAACAGGAATTACTTTAGGAGAATTTCTAAGCCAGTTGACTGCAAAACCGAATGAAGTTATCCACAGTTTGGAAAAACCGTTATTTAATGAGCCGGGATTAAAAGTTCTTCGCGGAAACATTGCACCAAACGGTGCAATCGTAAGACCGACAGGCGTTCCGAAAGAAGTGAAATATATAAAAGGAAAAGCAAAAGTATTTGACGGTGACAGAATGGCGTTTGAAGCAATCGAAAGCGGTCAAATTGTTGCCGGAGATATTATTGTTATCCGCTATGAAGGATGTAAAGGTGCGCCGGGAATGAAAGAACTTATGTTGAGTATCGATGCGCTTATCGGTTTGGGATTACATACAAGCGTAGGATTGATTACGGATGCAAGATTTTCAGGCTTTAACTATGGCGCAATTGTAGGGCACGTTTCTCCTGAAGCATATGATGGCGGTGTGATTGCACTTGTAGAAGACGGAGATGAAATTATTTTGGATACAATTAACGGAGAAGCAACGTTGTGTGTATCCGATGAAGAATTGGCAGCACGAAGAGAAAAATGGGTATGCCCTCCACTGAAAGAGCAGAAAGGCTGTCTGAATCTCTTTGCAAGAAACTGCCGTCCGGCAGAAGAGGGCGGTGCAATGCAGCCTTGGTAAATGTAATTCCATTATTAAATAAAATCGGTCTGACAGAAGCGGAGAGCAAAGCGTATTTATCTTTACTGCGATACGGAAGTTCATCGGGATATGAAGTAAGTAAAGTGTCAGGAGTGCCGCGTTCCAAAATTTATAATATTTTGGAAACACTTGTGACAAAAGGATTTGTCCGATTTACCGAGGGGGAGGGGACAAATCAATATTTGGCAGTTCCGATAGAAGAGGTGTCCGAGAGAATACAAAAAGAAACGAAAGATACGTTGGAAGAATTGACGTTACAGTTAAAGGAATATGAAACTTCCACAGATTTAGAGTACATTTGGCATATTAGGGAATATAAAAACGTATTTGCAAAATGTCGAAATATTATCCGGCATACGGAGGAAGAACTTCTTATCCAAATATGGGAAGAAGATTTGCCACAGGTGGAAAAGGAGTTAAAAGAACTGGAAGAAAAAGGCATACGTCTTGGAATTGTTTATTTCAGTGAGGATGAAAACCCTTCTATACCGTTTAAACATTACAGCAGACACGGAATGCTTTCAGAAAAGAAAAAAGAAATGGGAGGAAGATTTATTACTCTCGTTTCGGATAAAAATGAAGTGATTTTCGGACAGATTGTCAATGAAACGGTTGCGGAAGTCATTTGGACAAAGTCAAAACCGATGATAGCAATGTCGGCGGAATGTGTGCGGCATGATATGTATTTTTATAAAAATGCAGGGAAATTCAAAGAAGAAATGCAGGAAGAGTTCGGAAAAGACTATATCAAAATCAGAGATATATTTTAGTGAAAAGGAACTTTAGTTGTACGGAGGTATGATTAAAGTTTCTTTTCGTTTATGAAAATATCTTGACTTTTTATGCAGAAATGAATTAGGATAGTGCGTATAATTTTTTTAGGAGGGTAAAGGATATGGAGAAAAACAAAGGAAGAGCGGTTGCCTTATTGCCAATCGGTGTATTTTTGGTTATTTTTCTTGGAGCAGGGATAGTGACGGGAGATTTTTATACGATGCCTGCCATTGTAGCGTTTTTAATTGCGTTGCTTGTAGCGTTTTTACAAAATAAAAAATTGTCGTTTAGTGAAAAACTGCAAGTGATCTCCAAAGGGGTAGGAGATGAAAATATTATTACGATGAGTCTGATTTTCCTCTGTGCGGGAGGATTTTCAGGAGCGGTTACGGCAGCAGGGGGAGCAGACAGCACGGTAAATTTCGGATTATCTATTCTGCCTTCGAACGTTGCGGTAGTGGGACTGTTTGTAATCGGCTGTTTTATTTCTGTGTCTATGGGAACATCTATGGGAACAATTGCGGCGTTAGCGCCCATTGCAGTTGGGATTAGTGAAAAGACGGGATTTCCAATGGCTGTTTGTATAGGAGCAGTCGTATGCGGTGCGATGTTCGGGGATAATCTTTCCATGATTTCGGATACAACCATTGCGGCGGTAAAGACGCAGGGGTGCGAGATGAAAGATAAATTTAAGGCTAACTTTTTTATTGTACTTCCTGCAGCGATTATTACCATTATCATTTTCTTTTTTATGACGAGAAACGGTAGTTTCACGATGACACAGGAGTTGCCGTATAATGTTTGGCAGATATTGCCGTATATTGTTGTGCTTATCGGTGCATTAATCGGAATTAATGTATTTGTCGTACTGATCAGCGGAACGGTGCTGTCGCTTATTGTCGGAGTGGCAACGGGCAGTATTGCTTTGGGAGATATTTTTATCGCAATCGGCGGAGGAACAATAGGCGATAAGGCAATTGGCGGGGTAACGGGAATGTATGATATTACGATTATTTCCATTGTAGTTGCCTGCATTGTATCTCTTGTGAAAGAGTATGGTGGAATACAGTTTATTTTAAATCTGATAAAAGGGCGTATTAAAGGGAGAAGAGGCGGAGAACTCGGTATTGCCGGATTGGCTCTTTTAGTTGATGCCTGTACAGCGAATAATACGGTAGCCATTGTAATGACAGGACCGATTGCAAAAGAAATTTGTGATGAATATCAGATTAGTCCGAAACGTTCGGCTTCTCTTCTTGATATATTTACTTCAGTTGGACAGGGAATCATTCCGTACGGGGCACAATTGCTTTCAGCGGCAACCTTAACGGGACTTACGCCGTTTGCGATTATGCCATATTTATACTATCCGTTCTTAATGGCGGTAAGTGCGGTTTTATTTATTTTATTCCGAAAGGAAAAAGAAAATAAGTAATAAAAAATTGTTAGTGAAATTTTTAACAAATGAATTGCAAAAAAATGTTTTTGTAAATGGAAAAATAAAGAAAAAATGGTGTAAAAGCGTATAAAATGCAGGATTAAAAGACCAATCCTGCATTTTGCTTAATTTTATATTCAATTAATGCATTTTACAACTTATAAATGAAGTATAAAAATAATAAACTTTCAGAGAAAATATTGACTTTTTTCGGTGAAAATGAGATAATGAAACAAATTTGGAATTTCAAGGAGGAACATAATATGTCAACAAAAGCTTATTATCCACTTAGCGAAATCGGTGCAGGAAAAACAGGGTTTTCTAAAACTCGTTCTATCATCGAAGCAGCATTTTATGGAAACAACGTAGTAAAAGTCAGCACATTAAGAGAGGCATATGAATTAGCCAAAAATTCACCGGGAACTATCGTGACAGATATGCCTGTATATAGAGGAGAAGAATTTGGTCTTGATAAAGATGCAAAAGTTCTTTTATTTAACGATGGAGCAGTAACAGGACGTTATGCAGCAGCACGCCGTATCAAAGGAGAACCGGGTGTTGACGCAGCAAAACTTGACAAAGTAACAATGGACGCTGTTTATGAATCACGCTGGAAAACAATGTACCACGCAGAAGTTTATGTTGGTCTTGATCCGGAATTCATGGTGAAAGCACATCTTCTTATTCCTGAAGGAGAAGAAAACATCATGTACAACTGGATGTTAAACTTCCAGTATATGTCTGATGAATATGTAAAAATGTATAAAAATTCAAAAGCAGTCGGTGACGGAAAAGAACCGGATATTTATATTTTCTCTGATCCGCAGTGGATTCCACAGGAAAGACCTGATGTTGACTACAGTTGCTTAAGCGACCCTCTTACATTATGTTATTTTGACACAGCAGAAAACTGTGCTTGTATTCTTGGAATGAGATACTTCGGAGAACATAAAAAAGGAACACTTACTATGGCGTGGGCAATCGCTAACAGAAACGGATACGCTTCATGTCACGGTGGACAGAAAGAATATACATTACCGGACGGATCTAAATATGTAGCATCTGTATTCGGTTTATCAGGATCAGGTAAATCAACATTAACTCATGCTAAACATAACGGAAAATATCCAATTACAGTTCTTCACGATGATGCATTTATCATTAACACAGATACTTGTGCATCTGTAGCGTTAGAACCTACATATTTTGATAAAACAGCAGATTATCCAACAGGATGCCCTGATAACCAGTACTTATTATCAGCACAGAACTGTTCTGCAACATTAGATGAGGACGGAAAAGTTCAGTTAGTAACAGAAGATATTAGAAACGGTAACGGACGTGCGTTAAAATCTAAATTATGGTCACCAAACCGTGTAGATAAGATTGACGCTCCTGTAAATGCTATCTTTTGGATTATGAAAGACCCTACAATTCCACCGGTAGTAAAATTAAAAGGTGCTGCTTTAGCATCAGTTATGGGTGCAACACTTGCAACAAAAACATCTACAGCAGAACGTGTTGCAGCAGGAACAGACTTAAATGCTCTTCGTATCGTTCCTTATGCAAACCCATTTAGAACATACCCATTAGTAAACGACTACGAAAAATTCAAAAAATTAGTTGAAGAAAAGAACGTAGATTGCTACATCATCAACACAGGTGATTTCATGGGTAAAAAAGTTCAGCCAAAAGATACTTTAGGAATTTTGGAAACAATCGTAGAAGGCAAAGCGGAATTCAAACAGTGGGGTAACTTTGAAGATATCGAAATCATGGAATGGGAAGGATTCGTTCCGGACTTAAATGATGAAGATTACAAAGCACAGTTAAAGAACGCTATGCAGAACCGTGTAAGTGCAGTAGAAGGATTTGCTACAAAGAAAGACGGATATGACAAACTTCCTGATGAAGCATTAGAAGCGCTTCAGAAATTAGTAGAAGAAGTTTAATAAAGATAAATAAAAAATAGAATGTGCGTCGCACATTCTATTTTTTATGCTATAATGAAACAAAAATAGACAAGTAAAGGGGAGTTAATATGGCAGAATATATGGAAATTGTCCAAAATATTGTGGCAGAAGTAAAAAAGGCTGTTATCGGAAAAGACGAATCTATTCGAAAGGTTATGGCAGGGATTTTAGCAGGCGGGCATATTTTAATCGAGGATATTCCGGGGGTAGGTAAGACAACGATAGCGCTTGCATTTGCGAGAAGTATGGGAATGAAATGGAATCGTATACAGTTTACGCCGGACGTACTGCCGGCAGATATTACGGGATTTTCAATGTACGATAAATATGCGGGAGAATTTCGGTATCAGGAGGGAGCGGTTATGTGTAATCTTCTTTTGGCAGATGAAATTAACAGAACTTCTCCGAAAACACAATCGGCGCTTCTTGAGGTAATGGAGGAAGGAACGGTAACGATTGATAAAGTAACAAGGGAAGTGCCAAAGCCTTTTGTCGTTATTGCTACGGAAAATCCGATTGGTTCGACAGGAACGCAGATGCTTCCGGAGTCGCAGTTGGACCGTTTTTATATTTCCATGACGATAGGGTATCCGGAAATTCACCATGAAATTGAAATTATTAAAGGAAATCAGGCGGGGAATTTATTAGAATATGTACAGCCTGTTATCAGTGCGGAAATGTTAGTCGCCATTCAGGAAGAAGTGGAGAATGTTTATATACATGATGTGATTTATGAATATATTGCAGAATTGATTACAATGACAAGAAATCATCCGATGATAGAAGTGGGAATAAGTCCGAGAGGAACAATCGCACTTGCAAAAATGACGAAGTCGGCAGCCTATCTGTCAGGACGGGAATATTGTATTCCGAGTGATGTGAAAGAAATGTTTTATAGTGTTGCCAGACACCGTATTCAGTTAAACTCTAAAGCAAGAATTAATCATGTAAGAGTGGAGGATATTATGGAGGAGATTCTGCGTAAAGTGGAAGAGCCGACACCGAAACGAAAAATGGGGAAATAGTGAATGAAGAAATTAATCTATTTTATAGTGATAGGAACGACTGTGTATTTGAATATACTATACGATTGGAAAGAAGGGGCATTGGTTATTTCTGCAGAACTGGTATTTCTTTTTTGCTGTCTTTTGGAAAGTTGCTTTGTGCGATTTAAGACGGATGTACGGTTGGCAGTAAAAAGAGAAATCGTGGAGCAGGGTGAGGAAATGCCGATTTCCATAGAGATACAGAATAAAAGTATTTTTCCGACAACAGTCAGAGTGAAAGTGTTTTTTGGATTTACAGGAGAGAAAAAGAAGATAAAGCAAATATGGAAAATATATGTGGGCGGTAAAAGGCAGGAAAAGTTTACGAAAAGTATTGTTGCACAAAAGTGTGGGAAAATGGAACTGGAGTTAGGAAAAATAACCGTTTCAGACTGGTGGGGAGGTTTTTCCTTTCAAAGGACAATAGGAGAACGGGAGAAAATCTTGGTTATGCCTAAACCGTGTCCGATAAACTTGATTGTAAGCCATAAGACAAAATGGTTTCCGATTGAGAGTGAAGAGTATGCCGATGACAGAAGCGGTGACGATAATACGGAAATTTATGAAATAAGAGAGTACAGAAATGGTGACCGAATGCAGAAAGTACATTGGAAAGTCAGTGCAAAACAGGACGATTTGTACATTAAAGAATACAGTTATCCTTTAGGTGCGGGCGTACTTATTTTATTGGAAGGAACAAAATCGGAGAGAGGAAGAAAGCAAAATATTCCTCAGTTTTTGCAGGGAGTTATTTCATTATCTATGGCAATGGTAGATAAAAAATGTCCGCATTATATTGCGTGGCAAAAGAAAGACGAGCAGTTTATTCAGCGAAGGCTGATAAAAGATGAGGAAAGTTTTTATCAGTTTCTTCCTGAATTTTTACAGATAGAGGCAGATGCTCTTGAAACGGATATGAAAGAACGTTATCGCTGTCGGTATAGAAATGCAGTGTATTCGACAGAAATTGCCTTTACGAATACATTGGAGTTACGGATAAATCAGCAGGAAACATTGCCAATCAATCAAGGGATAGAACAATTTTTTGAAACAACGGAAATCATTGTTTAATAGGGGAGAAGAATGAAAAAGAGAAATACTTGGGAAGCATTTATACAGATGATTTATATAGTCGTTGCACAGTTAGGCATTTTGTTTTCTGTTACGGAAACATTTGGCATAACATATAATAAAATGCCGCTATATGTATGTATAATAGTTTTGGCAGTCGTTCTGTATATATTATCGAAAAGAAAACGTTATGGGGGAATATTTCTTACGGGAGGAATAATTTTAGCGGAAATAGTTCTCATTCTATGGAAACGGAATAGTCTTTTTAAAGAAATAAAACGTCTTGGAAAGACTATCTCGACACATATGGAAGCTTATGTGCATAATGGGGATATTGTTAATCTGTATGAAAGTCAGAAATTTACAATAGGATTGTTGTGTCTACTGATTTTGACAGCGGGCATCGTTACTTTTGTCATCGTCAGAACAAAGAGGGCGTTTGGAATAATGGCTCTTCTTCTTATTATTTTTTCCGTACCGTTTATGGCAGGGGAAGAGCCGGACGCAAAGACGCTTGTCTGTGTCGGTGTTCTCTTAGTGACGGCAGGATTTTCAAGGCGAAAAGGCATTGAAGAAAAAGACAGAGGGACAGTCAGACGTTTAGGCGTTTTAATCGGAATTTTTTCCGTTATTATCGGCGGAATGTTGTTCCAGCCGACCATTCAAAAGGGCGTAAACTATACAAAAAGATATAAGACAAGCCTTATAGATTTTTGGGAAAATAAAAAGACAGAGTTTTTCGCAGGAGATACAGGAGTGGGAGGAGCAAACGGGGGAGAACTGGGAAGAGTTGACAGACTAGAGCAGGATGATAAAGTACACTTAAGAGTAACAGTGGGGGAAAAACCGAAAGACAGAATGTATCTGATTGGATTTATCGGGGAAACGTATACGGGGCATGAATGGGAAGAAATAAGCGGATATGAAGATACAGGAATGTTTTATAGTATGATGTCAAAGGATAAGGAATACGGTTCACTTTCAGATACAATAGAGATTGAGTATATCGATGCAAATAAGGAATATGATTATCAGCCTTACGGAAGTTCGCTCTATGGGGGAGGCAGACGGACAATAACGGATAAACAGATATTGAAATATTATCCGTATGATATAGTGGAGAAGTTTCCGAATACAAATGAAGTGACAGAATTAGAAGAGATATACGGAAGCAGTTTTGTCGATCGATATAAAACGGTGAGTCGGGAAGTAATGAATAATTTTTCCGGCGAGGTGGAAAAATCCATATCGGGAACGGATATAGAAACAATTACGGAGGAAATTTCAGAATTGTTTAGAAGGCAGACAGAGTATTCTTTGCATCCGGGGAAAACACCGGAGGACAGAGATTTTGCGGAATATTTCTTTTTTGAAAACAGAAAAGGATACTGTACGCATTATGCAACAGTTGCCACACTGTTTTTCCGCATGAAAGGAATCCCTGCCAGATATGTTGCGGGATATATGATTGAGTCGGGAGAGTTTGAAAAACAGAAAGACGGGAAATATACTGCAGTCGTTACCGGAAGAAATGCACACGCATGGACGGAAGCATATCATTGGGGCGGAGGCTGGCTTCCGGTGGAAACAACGCCGGGGTATGCAAAAGTGGAAAAACCAATGGGGGAAGATGAGGGCAACAAAGAGTGGGACGGCGCTACATCTGAAATGGAGGAATTGCCGCAGCAGGAAAAGCCTTCCACACCACAACAGGAGGAGAAAAAGGAAGAAAAGAAAAAAGAGAATGAAGATAAAGATCAGTTTCCGCTTCCGCTTGCAGCAGGTGTTCTGACCGGAGTTACGGTTACAGGGGGAATTGTGGCTGCATACCTGCTGAGGAAGAAAAAGAAAACGCAAAAAGAAAAGACAGGGTATAATGAAGAGATTCAGGAACTGTTTCATCAGATTTACCGTAAACTTGTACGAAAGAAAAAGATTAGCGGAAATGAGGAATTAAATCAGGAATTTGTGGAGAAGATATGCAGTGCATATCCGAACGTTTCAAGAGAAATAGGGGAGGAAATGCTGGATATTGTATACAGAGCAAATTACGGAAAAGAGCAGTTAAAAAAGGATGATTATTTACTCTTAAAAAGGATATTTTTAGCACTTGAAAAAGAGAAATAGATGATTTATAATGTACTTACAGACCTGAAATGTTCGATAACTTCTGTTATTTTGAACCTACAATACTTTAAACGGGATTCCTATATCTCTGTAATATGTCAAGCCTCCATTCTTGCAGTGGAAGACAGAAAAGCAGATGCGGTCGCCCACCTAGCAGACTGCTAGGAGTCAAAATACAGAAAACGGCATTTTGGGGAAAACAAAAGAGAAAGGCAGTCACAGTGATGTGGCTGCTTATTTTTGTATAGGAATGAAGAGGCGATCCGCAACATACATATAGAAAAAAGGACAAGAGGTGCAAAGTGAAAAAGTGGTGTAAAGGTGTCGGTGTATTGTATGGCTGCGGAATTTTTTTATGTGTATGTTTAAGTGTAGGATTGCTAAGCCTCCTTGTAGATAAAGAAATAGTGGAGAGAAAGAAACCTTATCCGATAAAAAAAGTGCAGGAAGAACAAAGTGACGGAGAAAAAATGATCCGAGTAGTGTTGAAAACAAACGGATTTAAGGAAGCAGAGCATAAAGGAGTCATTCTAAAAGCAAAATCGGGAATGCGTTTGCAATTTGACGGAAAGGAAATAGAATGCAAACCGAATGAGGAAATAAAAATTTTGCCCGATGATAAAATGTTTCAAAAAGGGACGGTACATATATTTCCAAAAGAAAAGGGGGATAAAATAACGGTTGTTTCGTTAAAGAGAGGGTATGGAACTCCTTCTTACAGAGGAAAACTGGAGTTATATTCTTCAGAAAAAGGTATTGCTATTGTAAACGAGTTGCCGCTGGAGGAATATTTGTATGCGGTTGTGCCAAGTGAAATGCCGGCATCCTATTCGATAGAAGCGTTAAAAACACAGGCGGTTTGTGCGAGAAGTTACGCGGAAAAGCAGACAAGAGGATTTGGTTATCCCCAATATAAAGCGAACGTAGATGACAGTACGGAGTATCAGGTGTATGGAAATTCTAGGGAACAGAAAAGCACGATACAGGCGGTAAATGAAACAAAAGGAGAAAAGGTCTGGTATAACGGAGAAGTTGCGACAACATATTATTTTTCCACATCATGCGGAAAGACGACAACTTCGGAGGCGTGGGGCAGTCAGAGAACGAAAAAGAATGAATACTTATGTTCGGTAGATGTGGCGGAAAACGGAAATGCTTATGAAAAAAATCTGCCGTGGTATCGGTGGTCGGCGAAAATACCGGAAAAAGTGTTGGAAAATCTGATTGAGAAAAATACGAAAACCGATATAGGGAATTTATGTAATGTCACAGTGGCAAAAAGAGGGGCGGGAAATGTTGCTCTTCAACTTGTTGCCATAGGGGATAAAAAGAAAGTTACGGTGGACACGGAAAATAAAATCCGAAGAGCGTTGGGCGGCGAAGGATATTTTCTTGAGAGGCAGGACGGAAAAAAGGTAAAAAGTATGGAACTTTTACCGAGCGCTTTTTTTGAGATAAAGAAAAACGGAAAAGAATACATTCTGACCGGAGGCGGATACGGACACGGAATAGGAATGAGCCAAACGGGAGCGAATGAAATGGCAAAACGAGGGAAAAACTATAAAGAAATTTTAAATATATTTTACAAGGAAATAGAAGTAAAAAAATAGATTTTCGCGGAAACTTGAAGAAAAAATAAAATCGTGTTATCATTTCATAATAGCCAAAGCCAACATAAGCCGTGTTGGCTTTGATTTTCATAGAAGAGAGTGAGGAATAGACGTGAAAAAATGGTTGAAAAAAATAAATCAGTTGTTGGCGGCAGATGCGAATGACCATACAGGCGCATATGCTGCGATGTCGGCGTTCTTTTTCGTGCTTTCCTTAATTCCGATTATTTTATTACTTTTAACTCTTGTGCAGTATACTTCGGTGACAAAAGTAGACGTGATGTCGGCGGTTGCGCAGGTTGTTCCGGATTCCATTACGCCTACAATTTTGGCGATTGTAAATCAGGTATATAATCAGTCGGCAGCAGTTATTCCGATTACAATTCTCGTGGCGCTGTGGTCTGCGGGAAGAGGAGTTTTGGCAGTGACTTCGGGACTGAACTGGATTTATGACAGCCGTGAAACACGAAACTATTTTTATTTGCGTATACGGGCGACTTTTTATACGGTTTTATTTATCATTGTTATTGTGCTGACTCTTGTTGTACTCGGATTTGGTAACAGCATCAGTTTGTTTGTGGAGGAGCATATTCCGTTGGCGTCACACGTCACAAAATTTATGATTGAAATCAGAACGGTGGCAGCATTTTTTGCTTTACTGCTTTTTTCGCTTTGTATTTACAAATTTCTGCCAAACAGAAGAGATAAACTTTTAGCACAACTTCCGGGAGCATTATTTACATCGGTTGGGTGGCTCTTGACGTCATTTTTTGTATCGAAATATATGGAGATTTTCAAAGGATTTGAAGATATGTACGGAAGTCTGACAACAATTGTTTTGATTATGCTGTGGCTTTATTTTTCGATGTATATTATGTTGCTTGGCGGAAAAGTAAATGTATATTTTCAGGGGAAGGAAAGTTAAAAAAATCTTAAAAAATACAGCAAAGAATCATAACTTTTCCATAGTATACTTTAAATCAACAAAACGAAACGGGAGGAATTGATATGAAAAAACAAAAGAAAGGATTTTTAACATTCGTCTGTTCTTTAATACCCGGAGCAGGAGAGTTATATATGGGATTTGAGAAACAGGGAATGAGCATTTTAATTACATTTTGGGGGATTGTCGCTATAGCGTCTTTCATCGGATTGGAGTTTATTTTATGGGCTTTGCCGGTGATATGGTTCTATAGTTTTTTCCACACACATAACTTGAAGAATTTAAGTGAAGAAGAATTTATGTTGGAGAAAGACAGATACTTAATTAATTTCGAATATTTAATTGAAAACAAAGAAGAGTTATTACAGAAATATCGCACGGTAATTGCGGGAGCATTGATTTTAATCGGTGTGGCAGTGCTTGGAAAGGCGTTAATCTCAGTTCTTTGGAATATTATTCCGATGTATCTGTATGATATTTTCAGTTCCGCAATCCATTTGATTGGCGGCGGAGTTATCGGTATCAGTATCATTATTTTAGGAGTATACTTCCTTCGCAAACGTGACGAAGCGGAAGAACAAGAAGAATAGGTAAAGCATATGGAATTGACAACACTTTGTTATATTGAAAAAGAGGACAGTTATCTGATGCTGCATCGCGTCAGCAAGAAAAATGATGTAAATAAAGATAAATGGATTGGAGTGGGCGGACATTTTGAAGCGGGGGAAAGTCCGGAGGACTGCCTACTGCGAGAAGTAAAAGAAGAAACAGGACTGACACTTACGTCTTATCGCTTCAGGGGAATTTTAACATTCCTGTTCAATGAAAATGAAGCCGAATATATTTGTCTTTATACTGCAGACGGTTTTGAAGGAGAAATGAAACCGTGTGATGAGGGAACGCTTGAGTGGGTGCAGAAGAGCAAAATCTCAGAATTGAATTTGTGGGAGGGGGATAAACTTTTCTTTGAATTACTGGAGAAAAATGAACCGTTTTTTTCGATGAAACTGACATATCAGGGAGATACGCTTGTTGATTGTGAGTTGAACGGGGATAAGATATTGACGAAAAGAGAATAAAATGTGTCGAAATTGTGAACGGGGACGTAGTGAAATTGAAAAAGACTACGTCCCCGTTCACAATTTTTTCACATTTAGATTATCTTCGTTGTCCATTTTGTGCAGTCCCAAACTTCGTTTACCACATCTCGATAGAATTCGGGTTCGTGGCAGATAAGCAGGACGCTTCCGCGGTACTCCTGAAGTGCGCGTTTTAATTCGTCTTTTGCGTCTACATCTAAATGGTTTGTAGGTTCGTCCAAAAGCAGTATATTTGTTTCGCGGTTGATAAGTTTGCAGAGGCGTACTTTCGCCTGCTCTCCACCGCTTAGAACACGCACCTGACTTTCGATATGCTTTGTTGTCAGACCGCATTTTGCAAGGGCGGAGCGTACCTCATATTGAGTGAAAGAAGGAAATTCGCTCCAAATTTCTTCGATACAGGTTGTTGTATTGTTCTGTGCGGTTTCCTGCTCGAAATAACCGATTTGTAGGTTTTCCCCCAATTCAACGGAACCGTTAAGCGCAGGAATAAGACCGAGAATGCTTTTTAGCAGTGTCGTTTTTCCGATACCGTTTGCACCGACAAGGGCGATTTTTTGTCCGCGCTCCATAGCCAGCGTGAGCGGTTTGGAGAGCGGTTCGTCATATCCGATAACAAGGTCTTTTGTCTCGAAAATATATTTTCCCGGAGTGCGTCCTGTTTTAAAGTGAAATTCAGGTTTCGGACGCTCGGCGGCAAGTTCGATCATATCCATTTTGTCCAGTTTTTTCTGACGGGACATTGCCATGTTTCTTGTGGAAACACGTGCCTTGTTTCGTGCGACAAAGTCTTTTAATTCGCTGATTTCCTGCTGCTGACGTTTGTATGCCGCTTCTAATTGTGCTTTTTTCACTTCATAAACTTCTTGGAAATGTTCATAATCGCCAACGTATCTGTTTAATTGCTGATTTTCCATATGATAAATAATGTTGATAACTTCATTTAAAAATGGTATATCGTGGGAAATAAGGATAAACGCATTTTCGTAGTCGATGAGATAGCGTTTCAGCCAGACAATATGGTCTTCATCTAAGTAGTTTGTAGGCTCGTCTAATAAAAGAATATCCGGTTTTTCTAATAAAAGTTTTGCGAGGAGGACCTTTGTTCGCTGTCCACCGCTTAAGTCTGTTACATCTCTGTCCAATCCGATATCCAATATGCCAAGAGCGCGGGCGACTTCCTCGACTTTGGCGTCAATGACATAAAAGTCATGTAAAGTCAGAGTATCCTGAATACTGCCGAGTTCGTCCATTAGTATCATCATTTCTTCTTCATCGGCATTGCCGAGGGAATCGCAGATATCATTCATTTTCTGTTCCAATTCAAAAAGATAGGCAAAGGCGGATTTCAACACATCTCGGATTGTCATTCCTTTTTCCAAAACTGTGTGCTGGTCGAGATAACCTACACGGACATTTTTTGCCCATTCGATTTTTGCTTCGTCCGGCTGTAATTTGCCTGTTACAATATTTAAAAAAGTAGATTTTCCCTCTCCGTTTGCACCTACAAGACCGATGTGTTCGCCTTTTAATAAACGGAAGGAAACGTCCTCAAAAATAGCACGGTCACCGAAACCGTGTGATAAATGTTCAACGTTTAATATGCTCATAGATAACTCCTTAATGTACATTCGTTTTCTATCCTATTTTACATGATAAACGTCTTTTTGTCATCAGGAATTATGTAAATGAGGACACCCGAAGGTGTCCCGATATACTATCTCATTGTTCCCTGTGTCAAAACGGATTTGACGTGCTGTTTTTCTTCGGCTGTTGCTTTGGCAGCAGGAACATAATAACTTTTTTCACGGGCAATGTGATAAAGTTTTTCCTGTGACATTTCACATTCGTTGCGAAGTTGTTTTAAACATTGTTTTAA
>Stewie_p2__coassemble_1703_pt1 | contig 17564 bp, 18 predicted proteins | sample Stewie_p2__metabat2_low_PE_030 | metagenome-assembled genome bin Stewie_p2
GACTCTAACTGTAATCTATGCCCCAGTTTTTTCAGCACCTCTTTTGTCAAATATAAGCCCAGTCCCGTAGATTTTTGATTACTTCTGCCATTATATCCCGTAAAGCCTCTCTCAACCACTCTCGGCAAATCCTCAGCACTGATACCTATACCTGTATCTTCTATTATAAGTAGATTTTCATTCTCTTTATCCATATAAATAGAAACACTTCCCTCATTTGTATATTTCAGTGCGTTTGAAATAATCTGCTCCAATGCAAATAACAACCATTTTTCATCCGTTAAAACAGTCACTTCCATTGGCTCAAAATTTAACTTAATCTTTTGTAAAATAAATAATCTGGAATATTTTTTGATTGCAGTTTTTATTATCTCCGAAAGAGAATAACGATTTAGTACCATATCCTGCGACATCTGTTTTTCCCGCAAATAATGTAATACCATTTCCACATACTGCTCTATCTTAAATAACTCCGCAGATAATATTTTCGGATCAGCCTCACCCGCCTGTAGCAACAAATTCATGGCAGAAATCGGCGTTTTTATCTGATGCGCCCACAACATATAATACTCTTCCGCTTCTTTTGCCGAAATATCCATGGAAGAAACCAGTTCTTTCTGGCTTCTATGCAATTTTGAAATCATCTCCTGATACATCTGCTCTAAAAGTCCCTCCGGCTCAGGAAATTCTCCCATTTCATACGCCAACTTCCTTTTCAAATATTCCAATTTTCTATATTTTCCAACATACTTTACAAAATCAGCACAGGCGATTAGACCAACACCTACAAAACAAATAAATAAAGCATAATTCGTGTCAACCGTCTTTGCCCCGTACAAGAAAGCAATCAATTTTATCACTATTGCGCAAAATATTAAAACAACTATCGTCTTTCTTTTTTCCTTTATATAAGGCAACACTAACTTCATCATGGAATCATATATCCTATACCTTTCTTCGTGATAATAAATTCTTTAACACCGATTGTTTCTAACTTTTTCCGAAGTCTTGTCACATTAACCGTCAGTGTATTATCATCAATAAATTCCTCATTTTCCCATAACCGCACCATAATTTCTTCTCTGGAAACGATTTTCCCTACATTTTCTAAAAGAAACTGTAAAATCTTATAATCATTCTTAGTCAACTCCAAATGTTTCTCCTCATAAGATACACTTGCATCATTCAAGTTTAAGACAACCCCTTTATGTTCTATCACATTTACACTTCCCTGAAAAGAATACGCTCTCCTTAAAAGTGCCTGTATTTTAGCCGTAATTACATTTAAGTCAAAAGGTTTCTCAACAAAATCATCTGCTCCCATATTAATTGCCATAACAATATTCATATTGTCCGAAGCAGAAGAAATAAAAACTATCGGAACTTTTGACACCTTTCTGATTTCTCCGCACCAATGAAACCCATTGAAAAAGGGCAGGGAAATATCAAGCAACACTAAATGAGGCGCGAAATCCAAAAATGTCTGATATACTTTTTCAAAATCAGTAATACACTTCACCTCATATCCCCATTTTTCCAAATGGCTCTCTAAAATTTTTGCAATCATCATGTCATCTTCTACAATGAGTAATTTATACATTTTCTTCCCCTTTTCTGCTCAGTAATTTCTGTATAGACTATAGTATAGGATAAAATCTATTTTTGCACAACGTAAAATGGCTATTAATTATCCTTCATAATCAACAGCCATTTTACTTAAACACTTCAATCATTCTGTTTTACCTTTCTGGTGGTCCGTACCTTCCTTTCATAAATTTTCCTTATTAACTTCCTAACTTAATGTTCACATTTTCTGAAGTTGACATTTCGTTTTATGTTCGCACTGTTAAGGGTTTTAATAAGAATATAATCTCTCCGAAGATTATATTTTCCTCATAAATAAAATAAATATTAGATTATCAGTTTAGTGGTATCTGCTATTTATTTTATTTATTTTGTTTATACTGCTATTATATCATTCCCTTTATAATTGTCAATACTTTTTAAAAATATTTTTCATTTTTTTATTTTAATTCTGTTATCTATCCTAATTCACATTCGCTTAGTGCAAACATATATATATTGTAACAAAACATTGTGAGGTATTTATGCGTTCTATTCACGCAATGCAAAATAATACTGCCGATAAAGGAACTCTTCAACTGAACATTACCTCCGAAATCACTTCTTACCCGATTTCAGATGCAACCGTCAATATTTATTATACCGGTGTGCCGGACAGTCAATTAGAGCAATTAACTACCGATTCTTCCGGTCAGACGGAAACTATCGAATTAGATACTCCTCCATTGAAATATAGTTTAAACCCTTCCATTGAATCTCAACCTTATTCCGAATACACTTTTCAGATTAGCGCTCCCGGATATGAAACAATGAATATTGCAGGGGCAGAACTTCTCCCTACTGTAAAAGCAATTCAAAATGTTGCCTTAAAACCATTAGATACAAATACACAGCAACAGGATATTTATGTCATCCCCGGCCATACACTTTATGAAGAGTATCCTCCTAAAATTGCCGAAGACGAAATCAAACCTATGGACGAAACAGGAGAAATTGTGCTTAGCCGTGTCGTTATACCTGAATTTATCATTGTACATGACGGTTCTCCAAGAGATAGCACTGCCAAAAATTATTATGTTCGTTACCGTGATTATATTAAAAATGTTGCTTCCAGCGAAATATATGCAACATGGCCTATCTCCACGATTCAGGCAAATGTACTTGCCATTATGTCATTTACGTTGAATCGTGTTTATACGGAGTGGTACCGGAATAAAGGTTATGATTTCACAATCACCTCTTCCACTGCTTTCGACCACAAGTGGATACCAAACCGTAACATTTACGATACAATTTCAGGCGTTGTTGATGATATATTTGCCAACTACCTTTCTCGCCCAAATGTCCGTCAGCCAATTCTTACACAGTACTGTGACGGCAGGCAGGTTACTTGTCCGAATTGGATGACTCAGTGGGGATCGCTCTCTCTCGGTGAGCAAGGTTATTCCCCTATTGAAATTCTCCGCTATTATTACGGGGATAATATATACATCAATACCGCTCAGGAAATCTCCGGTGTTCCGTCCTCATGGCCCGGCTACGATTTGGAAAACGGTTCCTCAGGCGATAAAGTCCGTCAACTTCAGGAACAATTAAACGTGATTGCAGGGGCATATCCCGCCATTCCGAAAATAAATGCAGACGGTATTTACGGTTCGGCTACAGCCGCTGCCGTAAAGAAATTCCAATCTATTTTCGGTTTGGGAGATACCGGAATTACGGATTATCCTACATGGTACAAAATTTCTCAAATCTATGTTGGTGTTTCCCGTATCGCTGAACTGACATAAAAAAACGCAGAGGTATGAACTTTTTATATCATATCTCTGCATTTTTTTCTCTAAAATAATCTCTGTATATCGTTAAATAAGACAAAAATCATCAGTCCGAAAAGAAGCATCAGCCCCGCAAAATGTACCATTCCTTCTTTTTCCGGCGGAACTCTTTTCCCCCGTATTGCCTCAACAAACAGGAACACAAGCCTTCCTCCGTCTAAAGCCGGCAAAGGAAGTAAATTCATTACCCCTAAGTTTGCCGAAAGTAAAATAGATAAGTTGATTAATGAGAAAATCACGGAGGAAACACCGTAGGCTTTGTTCGCTTCATAAGTATCACCGACTACGTCAACGATTCCGACAGGACCTGATAACTGATCCATTCCGATTTTTCCCGTGAACAACATTTTTAAACTCTCCAATGTCGTTTCTATCCAATATTCTACTTCGTATAATCCATACTGCAACGCCGTAAAAGCATTTGCCTTTTTATACTTTGCCTGTGTAACGCCGATTAAATACTGTCCGTTTTCATTTTTCTTTGGAGTCAGTGTAGACTCATAAGTTTTCCCGTCACGCTTGTATTCAAGAGTGACTTTTTCTCCTTGATGAAATTGATTATAAACAGAAATTTCCCTGAACAAATGAATATTTTCCCCATTCATTTCTGTTATCACATCACCTTTTTGCAGTCCCGCTTCCTGCGCCGCCGAATTCGGAACAACGCTGCCTATTTCTGCTCTGTCATATCCTACCCAGCCGACAATAATTACGGAAAGAATAAAGGCTAAAATAAAGTTGAAAATAGGACCGGCTGCAATTACCGAAATTCTTGCCCAAACTGATTTATTATTGAAACTTCTCTCGTCTGTATTTTCAACATCGTCCTCTCCCATCATACATGCTCCGCCTATTGGAAGTAATTTAATGGAATATTTTGTTTCTTTTCCCTGCTTGCTGACAATCGTAGGACCCATTCCTATACAAAACTCTTCCACATAAACGCCGTTTTTTCTGGCGAGAAGAAAATGCCCCAGTTCATGGAAAAATACAATAAAACTAAATAATAACAGTGCGAGAATAATTCCCATCACATTTACCACCTGCTTTCTATCTGTTTATATACTTCCTGTTCTGTCGCTAATATTTCCTCAACAGATGGATTTATAATATTTTTATGATTTTGCATACACTCTTCTATAATTTCCGGTATTTCTAAATAGCGTATTTCTCTATTTAAAAATTTACTGACTGCCAATTCGTTTGCCGCATTAAAGACTGTCGGAAGCGAACCTCCCGCTTTACCCGCTTCATAGGCAAGGCGAAGTCCGTAAAATGTTTTCATATCCGGCTCTTCAAATGTAATTTGCGACAGTTTTTTGAAATCCAATCTTTCTCCCGGAAGGTATCTTCTTTCCGGATAATATAACGCATACTGAATTGGAAGTTTCATATCCGGCGTTCCAAGTTCCGCAATAATTGCTCCGTCCACATATTCCACCATAGAATGAATAATACTCTGCGGCTGCACGACAACTTCTATCTGTTCCATTTTTACATCAAAAAGCCATTTTGCTTCGATAACCTCTAGTCCCTTATTGACAAGAGTGGACGAATCAATTGTGATTTTTCTGCCCATTTCCCAGTTTGGATGTTTGAGGGCATCTTCCACCTGAATATTTTCTAACTCTTCTCTTTTTCTGTTTCTAAACGGTCCGCCCGATGCAGTCAAGAGAATTTTGTGAATGGCTTTATGCTCATTCCCCTGAAGAGACTGGAAAATAGCACTATGTTCGCTGTCTACGGGAAGAATGGATACGCCGTGTTTTTTTGCTAATGGCATAATAATATGCCCTGCCGTCACAAGTGTTTCCTTATTGGCAAGAGCGATATTTTTTCCTGCTTCAATTCCCGCTATTGTCGGACGTATTCCAATCATTCCCACGATTGCCGTCACTAAAATCTCTGTTTGCGGAAGAACCGCAATTTCAATCAATCCGTCCATTCCCGATACGATCTTTACATCTAAATCAGATATATTTGCACGGAGTTCTTTTGCTTTTTCTTCCGTCCATACTGCTACAACCTTTGGAGAAAATTCACGAATTTGTTTTTCCAGCAGATGAATATTATTTCCTGCTGCCATTCCCACTACTTCAATATCTTTATTTTCTCTGACAACCTCTAATGTCTGTGTTCCTATCGAACCTGTAGAACCTAAAATTGCTATTTTTTTCATCTTGTTTCCTCATTTATTTCATGAACATAACCGATAAGTAATAAATAATTGGCGCAGTGAAAATTACACTGTCAAATCTATCCAAAATGCCTCCATGCCCCGGAATAAGTTTTCCGTAGTCCTTAATGTCATGGTTTCTTTTGATTGCGGAAGCCGCCAAATCTCCTACTTGCGAAATCATAGAACCCACTCCACAAATAACAGCATAGCGAAGAACATTTGCATCTGCCCCTGCTGCAAATTTATTAATCGCCAACGCATATATCGCTCCGAGCAATGCAGCGCCTAAAATACCGCCTATACCGCCTTCCACCGATTTCTTCGGGCTTAACTTCGGCGCCATTTTATGTTTACCAATCAACATTCCGACGCAGTATGCACAAGTGTCACTTCCCCATGAACAGAGGAAAATTAACCATACGAGAAAAGCCCCCTGCGGAAGCATTCTTGTCTGATATACATACGAAAGCATCATAGCAACATAAAACAGTCCAAAAAATACAAACATAACCTGTTGCGCCACATATTTCGGAAAAGAAAATACATAAACTGCCATTAACAGAACAAGAAAACCGATAATAAGCGGAATAAGCTGCTCTCCGCTTCCAAATCTTATGCAGGCATAGTAAAGTATTCCCGCCAAATATCCTGTGAATCCAAGCAGTTTTTTATGTACATCCACCACTTTATATAACTCACTCATACCAATTAAACTGATAACAAGCAGAACACCAAACAGTACGTCCTGTCCGGTTATCACTGTAATCAAAGCAATAATTACAAGAACGATCCCACTTAACAGTCTTGTTTTAAACATTATTCTTCCTCCTTTGTTCCACCGAAACGTCTATCTCTACTATTATAATGCAAAATTGCCTTTTCTAATTCCTGTTTTGTAAAATCAGGCCATAAAACATCCGTAAAATAAAACTCCGTATATGCCAGCTGCCATAACAAATAATTAGACAAACGTAATTCCCCGCTTGTGCGGATAAGCAAATCCGGATCAGGGATATCATGCGTATCTAAATATTTTTCAAACACTTTCTCCGAAATATCTGCCACTTCTAATTTCCCGTCTTTGCAGTCTTCCGCCATTTTTTTCATAGCACGAACCATTTCATCTCTGCTCCCATAATTTAAAGCAATTTGGAAGTTTAAACCGTCATTATCAACCGTCGCTTTTTCCAACTCATCGATGCGTGTGCGGATATCTTCGTCTAATTTTGTTTTATCTCCTAAGACACGAACTTTCATACGGTTTTTCGCCGCCGTTTTCAAACAAGTTTTCATGTAGTTGCGCAATAATTTCATCAACGCATCTACTTCCCCTTTCGGTCTGTTCCAGTTTTCCGTAGAAAATGCGTATACCGTCAAATATTTAACGCCCATTTTATATGCTTCCTCGCATATTCTCTCTACATTTTTACTTCCCTGTGCATGACCGTAATTTCTCGGCATTCCTTTCGCTTTCGCCCAACGTCCATTTCCATCTAAAATGATTGCAATGTGTTGCGGTACATTCATACTCTTTCCTCCATTAGTTTCTTTCATACAAAGAGGGGCACAATATGCACCCCTCTTCTTTTCTCTGAAAAGCAAATTGTTACTTTTATACGGTCATTACTTCTTTTGATTTTTCATCAACCGCTTTATCAATATCTTTGATATGCTTATCTGTCAATTTCTGCAATTCATCTTCTAAATCTTTAATTTCATCTTCTGAAACTTCCGTTCCTTTTAATTTCTTAAATGCGTCATTGCCGTCACGGCGAATGTTACGGATAGCAACTTTAGCCTGCTCTCCTTTTTTCTTTACATCTTTTGCAAGTTCTTTTCTTCGTTCCTCTGTAAGTTCAGGGAAAACAAGACGGATTGTGCTGCCGTCATTTGTCGGATTAATTCCAATATCAGATGTAAGAATTGCTTTTTCAATCTCCTTTACCATAGATTTTTCCCATGGCTGAATTTGAATCATACGTGCTTCCGGCACAGAAATATTGGCTGCCTGCTGGATTGGTGTAGGCACTCCGTAATAGTCAACCGTTAATTTGTCAAGAACATGCGGATTAGCACGTCCTGCACGGATTGTAGCCAATTCATTTACTAAACTGTTGTAAGACTTTGTCATCTTCTCGTCAAATACTTTTACTCTCTCATTCATATAATCTGTCCTCTGCTTTCTTCTTAATTCTTTATTATACAGTCACTTTTGTTCCTTTAAATGTGCCTGTCATCGTTTCAACAATACTGTTTTCTTCGTTCAAGCCAAATACAAGCATTGGCATTTTATTTTCCATACAAAGTATAGACGCAGTTAAATCTACTGCCGCCAAACGTTTGTCAATTGTTTCCTGAATGGAAATTTCATCATACTTCTTAGCGTCCGGATTTAATTTTGGGTCACTGTCATAGATACCGTCAATCGCCTTTGCAAGAAGCATTGCATCCGCTTCAATCTCAATAGCACGAAGAACCGCACCTGTATCTGTCGAGAAATACGGATGTCCTGTTCCTCCTGCAAAAAATACAACTTTTCCGCTGTTTAACGCTTCCACTGCGGCATCTTTAGAAAATAAACTTGTGAACGCTCCGCATACGAAAGGTGTAAATACTTCTGTCTGCATTCCAACATGTCTGAAAATATCTGACACATAAATACAGTTCATCACAGTTGCAAGCATACCAATCTGATCCGCTTTTGTTCTGTCGATTGTCTCGCTTGTTCTTCCTCTCCAAAAGTTTCCTCCGCCTGTAACGATTGCTACCTGCACTCCTGAGTCAACTAACTGTTTTACCTGATTGGCAACGCCGATACAAGTTGCTTCATCAAATCCTGTTTTTTTATCTCCTGCCAGCGCCTCACCGCTTAGCTTTAACAACACTCTTTTCATCTGTTTCTCCTCGTCTTTATTTTTCTTTCAATATGCTCATTATAACATAAGGCTTTTCCTTTCCACAAGTCCAAAAATGAAACAAAGGTGCCACTCATTTCTGAATGACACCTGCTCTTTACGCTTTTTCAATATGATATTTTCCATTTCCGTCAGAAATCACTGCCGATTTATAAAATTCTTTTGCCACTTCAATTAAATAGTATGTGTCTTTTACTCCGCAAGTTTCGTATGGAGAGTGCATCGCCAGTTGGGCAACACCGATATCCACCGTATTTACCGCCACCTGTGTATTAGAAATATTTCCGAGCGTAGAACCTCCCAGCATATCCGAGCGGTTTACAAAATTCTGATATGGCACTTTTGCTCTGTCACAAATTGTTTTGAACATGGCAGCGGAAACCGCATCTGTTGTATACTTTTGATTTGCACTGTATTTAATCACAATTCCGCCGTTTAAATATGGACGATTTGTCAAATCTGTTTTATCACTGTAGTTCGGATGTACACCGTGTGCGTTATCTGCCGAAATCATAAAACTGTTTGCAAGCGCTCTTAAATACTCATCTTCTGTTCTGTTTAATCCTCGATTGATACGTCCCAACGTATCTTTCAAGAATGTAGATGCTGCCCCCTGCTTTGTGCCGCTTCCGACTTCTTCATTATCCAAAACGCAATGAACACTCACTGCCTTTTTATTTTCTGCCTGTAAAAACCCTTTTAAAGATGCGAAAGCACACTGCGTATCATCTAATTTTGGCGAAGAAACAAACTCTTCGTTCCCTCCCCAAATACTTCCTGCCATACGGTTATATAAATATAAATCGCTTCCTAAAATGTTTTCTTTTTCCACTCCCGCACTTTCTGCTACAACGGACATAAAGTTTCCCTTTTCTGCCGTATTGCTGTAAAGCGGAAGCATATCTGTCTGTGCATTATATTTATATCCGTCATTTACTTCCCTGTTCATATGAATGGCAAGATTTGGAATCATCACCAAATCTCTGTCTACATTTACAAGTTTTGTTTCGATTGCATCTCCCACCTTTACAAGAAGTCTTCCTGCCACAGACAGCGGGCGGTCGAACCACGGAGCACAGAGCATTCCGCCGTATTTTTCCACATTCAGTTTTGTATACTGATTTTCTACGCAGATTTCCGGATTTTCTTTTACCTTAAAAGTAGGAAAGTCACTGTGACTTGCCATTATCTGAAAACCTGTAAAGTTTTCTTTTGGAATTTGAAAAGCAATTAATGAAGACTCATTGCGGGATACATAATATTTTCCGCCCCGTTCCAACTGCCACTCCTGTGATTCGTATAATTCCTGAAAACCATTTTCTTTTAATTCTTCTTTCATATTTTGAATTAAATGAAAACAACTGTAACTTTTCTCAATAAATGTCAATAACTCTTTCGCTGTCTTTTTATACATTTTTTCGTTCTCCTATCTTCTCTCCCATTTTCACTAAAGTTTCATATGCGCACTCCGTATTTTTCAAAATATCTTTGTCCACGCACACTTTATCTTTCTGTGTCAATAATATAATTGTAGAGCCTCCAAAGGCAAAATTCCCTTTTTCCTCTCCTCGTTTTACTTTTCTTTCCTCATGGCGGTTTTCAATTTTACCCACCAGCAATGCTCCGACTTCCATCATTAAAACTGTACCGAATTTTTCTGTCTTTAACAAAGAATATTCTCTTGCATTTTCCTTATAAATCGGATACACATCATTTGCCACCGGATTTACTGTATGAAACACACCCTTTATCCGTATATTTTTTGATTTTCTGCCATCAGCCACATAACAATAACGGTGATAATCTTCTACGGACAGGCGGAAAATCCACGCATATCCGCCCTCATACCGATCTGCCAGTTTTTTATTTTTCAAAAGTTCTTCCACTGTATATGCCGTATGCTTAATGGAAAAACGGCTTCCGGTTTTTATCGGATAAACAGTAAGTTTTGCATCACACGGACTGATAAACACATCTTCAGCCATGTTTATTTCTCTTGCATCTTCCTTAAACTTCCTTTTAAAAAACGCATTATACGAGTCAAACTCTTTTTTCTCGCACAAAGACAAATCAATATGATTCATCTTTACAAAAGGAGTAATGAACAACCTCGACAAAGAACTGTCCAAAATTTTCCCGCCAAGTTCCGATACAAAAGGAACTGTCAGGCATTTTACAACTGCTCTTCCGACTGTGCTTCCGTATAAACTTTTCAGCAGTTTATCCTGAAAACCGTTCTCTCCTTTTAAATTTCCTTCTCTGTCTTTATATCTCATCTGTTTCTCCACTAAATGATATGTGTAAGTTTCAATACCGCCAATGCCACAACTGCAACGATAACAGCCAAAACTTTATTTCCCGGTTTTTTCAATTGGAAACGTAAAATAAGCAAAAAGCCTACTACAAGCATGGCTATATGTAATATAAGCACAAAATATCCCGCCATGCAAGGTTTCAGCAGATAAAGAATAGGCAAAATAATTGCCATTGTCGTAATCGGCAGCCCTTCATAATATTTTCTCGCTTCGGATGTTTCCTGCTGTCTTTTTTCTTCCATAACATTAAAGTAACCCAAACGAATCACAGATGCCGTTCCATAAAATGCTAAGATGATAATTCCAAAGACATCTTTTAACCCAAGACAGTAACATAATATAACCGGAAATGCTCCAAAACATACCACATCGCAAAGAGAGTCAATCTGTATGCCAAATTTTTTCTCGTCATCTGTTCTGTTTTTCATTGCTCTGGCAATCTTTCCGTCAAACATATCGCATAACCCCGAAAATGCGAGACAAAAAATTGCTAATTTATAAGCCCCATTTACCGTAAACATCATTCCTATCAAAGATGATATTAGCCCGATATATGTTAAAATTACTGAATAGTTATAAAATCCTATCATCATTCTTCCCTCTTTACTCTATCATTTCTTTTCTTTTTCCCAGTGTAAACTGTGCGACTACCGTCATAATTGCACTGATAAATAATTGTGCGTAATATCCTAACCCTCTGCTCAAAATCATTCCCGGCAGTAAAAGTGCAGGACTGAATATCGGAACAAAAATAATTAAAAATAATTGTTCGCTAATTCCCATTCCTCCCGGAAGCGGCAGCATATCTACCGCTATCGAAATAACCGCCTGTAATAAAACGATGTCAACAATGGATTTTCCTGAAAGTCCAAAAGCACAGTACACAAAATATGTTGTCAAAAACAGTGCTATTCGCTGTAAAAATGTGATTGCCAGTACATTTACCATAACCATTGCATGACTTTTCAAATATTTTGCAGTTTCATTATATAAATTCATGGATTCTTCCAGTTTTTCCATACGTTCTTCTTTCTGCTTTAAAATATGTAATTTTTCAAGCAAACGCAGTCCTTTTTTCATCATTGCCTTTGCAAGAACCGGATGAAACACGAGAATAAGCATAAAGGTTACGCACATTACATTTAAGCCTACTCCCAAATAAAATACCGGAAGTATTCCCGTCAAATATTTTTTTACAAATCCCTGTCCCAAAAGCAGAAGAAATACTCCGATAAGTACAAGAACCATTTTATAAGTAATAGTTACAATCATCAATACAAGCGTGGATACCGGTATCGGTATTTTCTCTTTTCTCATGTAATAAATCTGCATCGGCTGTCCACCGCTGGCAGACGGGGTGATACAACTAAAGAAAAACCCAACTGAGGAAAAAAGAAAACATTTCCATTTCTTTAATTTAATCGACAAAGAACCCATTAAATAATAAATAATAATGGACTCACCCCAAATAAAAAATACAACACATACTATTCCAAAAAAGATAAACTCAAATCGTGCGTTCTGAATGACCCTCACAACCTCTGTAATATCTTCCCCTTTAAATACACCATAAATAGTTAAACCAAACACAAGAAACAGAAATACAAGATTAAATATATTCTTCTTTACATTTTTCATTCCCATTTCCCCCTGTTTTAAAGATTTTATCTGTCAGTCCTTTCCAAAAATGTATATAGCCACGATAAAACCGTGTATGCTTTGTGAACCAAAATGTTACTTCAGCAATGACAACTCCCGCAATCACATCTATAATAACATGTTGTTTTGTCGTCAAAGTGGAAATAAACACTGCAACCGCTATTAGGCATGAAGTCCATTGATACCATTTCGGAACGTTTTTCTCCCCTCTTATTCCGATGTAACAAAACCAACTGACCAGACAGTGAATGGATGGAAAAAGATTGTCCGCAGCGTCTATCTGATACAAAAAACGCATTCCTTCATTCCATATGCCGTTCCCGACAATATCCGGACGGGTATTCGTCGTTGGAAACAAAAGGAAAACGGCAAAACATATCATCCTTGAAATCATATCTGCCAAAAAGAACTGATACGCTTTTTTTTCGTCCCGTTTTGCAATTATAATATAATTGACCGCCCAAAAAATGTAACACCCGAAATAAATAAATAGACTTTCGGGAATAAGAGGTATCTGATCGTCCAAACGGCTCGTCAATATATAATGATGCCAGTCTCCGGCAATCATTCTCGCTCCGCCATATACTATGCTGTTAAAAACAAAAGCAAAAATCAGAATAAAAAATCTATCTACCGGCATTATTTTTTCAATACAATTTTGTATTTTCTTTCTCATATGTTTCCTCACATTCGCCTAATATCTATTCATTATAGCAAACTTTCTTCTCAGGATAAAGCAAATACACCAATCTTAAGAAACCTTTAATCTTTCTTAACAAGATATCGGGATGCAAAATATGCCGAAACCGGAACGATCAGCAAACAGGTAATCGCCCCAAACAGCATAACGGAAAGTTCCTGAAAGAGAAATTTTGAATTCACAATTAACTCTAACGGAAATTTCTCACGTTTTAAATAAGCGAATAGCAAAAGCGATTCTCCCAAATACGCGAACAACAATGTATTTACGGTTGTCCCGATAATTTCTTTTCCCACCTGTATACCGGAATGAAAAAGTTCGGTTTCCGTTAAATTCTTTTTGTGAAATGCCACTTCATGTACGGCAGATGTTACAGAAAGAGCCGTGTCAATCGCAGCGCCCAAAGCACTCAATATTGTGACAGAAACTGCTATCTGCATCATACTGATTTCTATATTTACATTATAGAAATACATCACATCTTCCTGTATAGACTGAATTTCATTTAACCCTCCGGCTCGGTATTTCCAGACAACAAAATAAATACATACCGTAACAAAAAACATTACGGCAATAACTGCCATAAAAGCCGATTTTGTTTTCACATTCTTTCCATTTTGTCCAAAAAGGGAAATGCAACTAATGGCAACCGTAGCCAAAAACAGAATAAGAAACGGAGAATATCCTGACGCCAACAAAATAATGGTAAACGCCAACACGATAATATTTCCCGCAAGTGCCATTATGGAAGTTGCTCCCCTCTCTCCGCCGACAACAAGCATCAGCACAAATAATATAATCGCTAAAATTGCTATCATACTGCTGCCTCCTCTCTTCGTCTTATCTTAAGCAAAGAAGATGCCACAAAAATGGAAATCGGAATAGCAATCACAATTCCTATACTCTCAATAAGAAATCTGCAAATTTCAAACGGAATATTTAATTTCGCTATCGTCAGAAAGGAAATATCGTTATTCATTCGGATAAGAAAAGTCGGAATAAGCCCGCAGCCAAAGGTAAATAGCAATACGCTAATCATCGTTCCCATAATGTCGTAACCGACTTCCCTGCCGGAGCGAAACAGTTCTTTCCAGCGGATTGAAGGTCTTTTTCTTACCAACTCACCCAGTGTGGCTGAAATAGTTACGGTTACGTCCATAATCGCTCCCAGTCCGGCGAGCATCACTTCCGCCTCAAACAGTTCTGAAGGATTGTCCAAACTTCCTAAATATTCCATAGCCGCATAATCCGTTTCCCCCGCTCTGCTCATAACAAGATGAAATAAGGCCATAATCACCGCAAGTACACAGAGTGTTGAAAGTATAGATGCCAATGTTTTTCTATTAACTCCATTTAGCAGAAGAAGTGTTCCTATCGTAAATGCCAACACCATAATATTACAAATTTTCAATACATCTTTTCCGTTTAAGAAAAAAGCAAATCCCACCATGTAAATGGCAATATTCACACCCACTGTAAAAATCGTACGAAGCCCCTGCTTTTTCGTTACAATCAGCAACAATAAAACCATTAAACCAAGTAAAGTCGCTACTCCTGTATCTCTCTTCAGACCTTTTATATTTCCCGACAGAGCATTTGCCTTTTCTCTTATCTCCACAAACACTTTATCATATTTCTCATACTTTTGCGTAGTTACTTCGGAAACTGCATATTCATTTTTTAACTGTATAGTTTTCCTTTTATGTTCTCCATTTAATATGACACCTTTTAAAAACTGTCTATAATGTATTTCCTTACCTCCCCGCGTTCCGTCTTCCTTTGCTTCCTCCTCGTTTCTGACTTCCGTAATTTTCACTATAGGCATCTTATACAGCCACGCATCAGAAGATACAAAAAGCACAACCGCAAGGTAAATAAGAAACATAAGGCATATTGCTTTTCTCGCCTTCGCTTTTTGCAAAATTATATTAATATATTTTTTCACCGACACACCACCTGTCTATACATTTAAAAATCGAACAGGTTTAATCCTGTATCCTCATCAAATTTTCTGTCCACTCTTCCGTCAATGACCTGTACAATCATCTCACAGGTAGCGCTGACTATCGCCCTGTTTAAGTGACCGCCAAAAACTTCTCCCTGTTCGTTTCCTGCACTCAAATGCAAATGTGTATAAAACTCATCATCCATTGTATTAATCGTCCCTGTCAGAGATACAATTTCAAAGTCTCCCTGAAAATGATTGGATTTATACTGCTTTTCTTCCGTCTTTAAAACACCTACCGTAAAATCTCCGATTGCTCCAAGTGCCTGCACACTTGCCAGTTTTATATTTTCTGTCAATGCCAGTTCTTTTACCTTTTCCAGTATTTCCTCTCCCTTATCTATTCTTGCAATAATCGTATTTTTCATTCTTCTATATTCCATATATTTATCCTCCTAAAACAACTGCCCTCCTATTTTACCACAGTAAATCAAAAAAGTCACTTGTTGCACAAAAAAAGAAGCGGTTTTTCCGCTTCTTTAAATGTTGTGTTGTGTGTCTATATGTTTTCCAATAATTTGGTTTAGATTATTTTCTTAATCCTAATCTTTCAATTAAAGAACGATATCTTTCAATATCTGTTTTCTTTAAGTAAGCAAGTAATCCTCTTCTCTGACCTACCATTTTAAGAAGACCTCTTCTTGAGTGGTGATCTTTTGGATTTGCTTTGAAGTGTTCTGTTAATTCGTTAATTCTTGCTGTTAAAATAGCTACCTGAACTTCCGGTGAACCTGTATCTCCTTCTGTTCTGCCATATTCAGCGATGATTGCCTGTTTTTTGTCCTTTGCTATCATTGACTTAATTCCTCCTGTTTTTCTAATTTACCGCCTGACATTAAGTAAAGGTTGGAGTTTCCATTTACTGAACATCGGCTCATTTCACACTTAGGTAGTATATCACAACTTTACCTATATGTAAACTACTTTTTAAAGAATACTTCTCCCTCTTCAATATCCAAACACATTTGTTCTTTGAGCGCTTCAACCGAAGAAAATTTTCTTTCCTCCCGTATAAATTTATGCAGTCTGACTTGAATTTCTTTTCCGTAAGCATCTCCCGCATAATCGAATAAAAACGTTTCTACCAATTCCACCTTTTTATCAGAAACAGTCGGTTTACACCCTACATTGCTTATTCCGCTGTACTCTTTATCTTCCAACACTACACTGCTTACATATACACCTTTTGGAACGAGAAGTTTTTCTTTGGCAGGAATCACATTCATTGTAGGAAAACCAAGTTTTCTTCCAAGCTGCTCACCGTGTGTAACCACACCTGTTATTGTATAGGGATAGCCGAGAAGTTGTCTCACTTTCTCCATATTCCCTTTACGAACCGCTTCCTTAATAAAGGTACTGCTTATTTCCCGTCCCTCATACATTTCTTTTTCTATTACGATAAGTTTATACCCATATTTTTGCTGATATTTTTCCAGCAGATAAATATCACCCTTTTTTTGATACCCAAAGCGAAAATCCGTCCCTACAACAACATACTTTGCATGAAATCTTTTTACCAGTATTTCCTCGATAAACGTTTCCGCTTCCATTGTATGAATTTGTTCCACAAACGGACACTCAATTAGATAATCGACCTGATTTTCCAATCGTGAAGATTTCTCTTCTCCTGTCATCAGTATATACTTTTGTTTTCCCTGCTCTCTGAAAAAAGGTATCATATCAAATGAAAAAACAACACTTTTTATTTGTCCGTCCGCGTATTTTTTCACCTGTTCAATCAGTTTTTGATGTCCTCTGTGTAAGCCGTCAAATTTTCCTAATGTAATTGCAGTATAGTTCGGACAGTTATAACTTTCGATTCCTCTAATATACTGCATATCTATTCACCTTTATCAAAAAACATTTTAATAAGTTTAAACATTTTTCTCTCTTCGTTATAATTATAAATTCCAATAAACCTGTCCTGATTGTCATACACTCTCACCGATTCTTCATCAGATAAATCCGTTACTTTCTCTGCCTGCTCTCTGAAAAACGGATTTCCATTATACACAAGAGATACATTTTTTTCTTTGACGACTATCTTTTTATACTGCGAAAACATTTCGTCTATCGGCACAAGAATGTCTTTCAACTTTCCCGCATCTTTTAACTGTGTAATCTGTTCCAGAGTGAAACTTTCTTCTATACGAAAACGGCTGACTCTTGTACGGACAAGTTCTTCCATACATCCTCCGCAATGTAGTTTTTGTCCTATATCATGGCACAATGTTCTTATATATGTTCCTTTAGAGCAGGTCACTTCCATTCGGACTCTCGGTAAATCAATTTCTTTTATATGAATCTTATGTATCTGCACCGTTCGTGCTTTTCGCTCCACTTCTATTCCTTGCCGTGCAAGTTCATACAGT
>Stewie_p2__coassemble_1705_pt1 | contig 17524 bp, 15 predicted proteins | sample Stewie_p2__metabat2_low_PE_030 | metagenome-assembled genome bin Stewie_p2
GACTGGTGGTGTAACAGATGAAAGCGGTTATATTTGATATGGACGGGGTTCTCATTGATACAGAAAAATATTTAATACAGTTTTGGTGTCAGGCAGGAAGAGAACTCGGCTACGATATAAAAAGAGAAGATGCTCTTATGATTAGAAGTTTGGCGGGAAAATACGCGAAACCGAAATTACAGTCTATTTACGGTGAAGAGTTTGATTATGCCGCTGTCAGGGACAGAAGAAAAGAATTGATGAAAGACTGGCTTGAGAAAAATGGGATTGAAAAGAAAGAGGGAGTAGATGAAATTCTTCCTTATATAAAAGAGAAAGGGTTGAAGATAGCGGTTGCCACTGCTACAGACGAGGAAAGGGCGGTTCGCTATTTGAAGCAAATAGGCATTTATCACTGGTTTGATAAAGTGATTTGTGCAAATATGGTGGAAAACGGGAAACCGATGCCGGATATCTATCTGTATGCCTGCAGGCAGATTGGAGAAGAGCCGAAAGATTGTTATGCCGTAGAGGACTCGCCAAACGGAGTGAAAGCAGCCTATTCAGCGGGCTGCAGAACGATTATGGTGCCGGATTTAACAGAGCCGGATAAAGAAACAGAGAAGTTGCTTTATGCAAAAGCAGCTTCCCTGTCAGAACTTAAAGATGTTTTTTCTCAAGAGAACCGATAAGCAGTCCGCCAACAACGTTTCCTGCAGTAACGATTCCGAGAACTTTTAAGAACGGCATAATCTGCACGCCGAATGCCCAGCCGTACGCGGAGAGATAATACATATTTGCAACGATATGGTCATATCCTCCAAAAACAAATGCGGTAATCATAAGCCATACATAAAAAATTTGCGGAAAAGAGCCTTTCGGATATTTTTTTCCGAGAAGAACGGCATAACTCACAAAAATTGCACAAATGATACCCATAATAAATAAACTGAGTGGGGAGTCTGTAAGTTTTGTATCCACAATCGGCTGAAGGCGTTCTAAAATTTTGCTTTCAAATCTGCAAAAGTGTACAAGCGTGGCAATAATAAATGCCCCGACTCCGTTTCCAACCCAAGCCACAGCCAAATCTTTTACACCATATTCTTTTGTGGCAACCATAAGTGGGCAAACTCTCGTAAAAAGCATATTGCTGAAGTTGAATACAAGGAAAATTCCTGTAGCAAAGAAAAGGGAGGCAACTATCTGATTAGGAATAATCAGAAAAGTCATTGCACCGAGAGAGATGTAAGCGCCCGCCATTAAGCCACTGAAAAAGTTTTGTTTCATCTGTTTGTACTCCTTTAATATTTTATCGTTGGTTAAAAAACTCAATCTTTACGATTTTACCATATTTGATATATATTTCACAAGAGAAAAAAACAGAATTTGCATACCTGATTTTCTAATTGACAGAAGTGCGGCGAATATGCTATTGTGCTAAGTGGTGAAAAGGAAGAAAGGGTATAATGATGAAAAGAATATGGATGTTTTTTCTAATCTTTTTACTCGCATTTGCGAATACAGATGAATGGATTGTAATGGAAGAGCCGGCATCTGTACATACGCAGGATGAAAACGCAGTGAAGAAGCGTTTTTTGGAGCGGGTAGTGGAAAAAGAGAGCGTAGTGGTTATGGTGCGTGGAAAAGTGCATACAAGTACCCCTGCGGTAAGGAAAAATAGAGTTAAAATATATTTTTATTTTCTGCTCATATGTTTCTTTTATCTTCAGGCAAAGAGAAGCAGAAAAGGAGATGTGTCTGCAGAAATAGGGAACTTTTTGGAATATCATATTCGGCGAATGCGTCAGTTGCATCAGATGGATGGAAAGAAGAGGATTTTTTCTCCCACATTCATGAACGCATAGGATAAGATAGGAAAGAAAGGATAGAAAAAAGAAATGGGAATGACAGAAGTATTTATGTTGCTCGGCGGACTTGCATTGTTTTTATATGGAATGCAGATGATGAGCAACGGGCTGGAAGCAGCGGCAGGTAACAAAATGAAGAAGATTTTGGAGAGGGTAACATCGAACCGCATTGTAGGAGTAGTTGTCGGTGCGGCGATTACGGCGGTAATTCAATCTTCTTCAGCAACTACGGTTATGGTAGTTGGTTTTGTAAACTCAGGTTTGATGACATTAAATCAGGCAGTATGGGTAATTATGGGTGCGAATATCGGTACAACGATTACAGGACAGTTAATCGCGCTTGATATCGGAGCGATTGCGCCGCTTATCGCATTTATCGGTGTGGCATCTATCACGTTTATTAAAAACGAGAGAGTAAAACATATCAGCGAAATCCTTGCCGGACTTGGAATTTTATTTATCGGTATGGAAACAATGGGAAATGCAATGGCGCCTCTTCAGGAGTCGGAAGCATTTATCGGATTTATGGCAAATGCAAGCAATCCAATTGTTGGCATTATTGTTGGTGCTGTCTTTACTGCGGTTATTCAGTCTTCATCTGCATCTGTCGGTATTTTGCAGGCTTTGGCACAGACGGGCGTAGTTCCTCTTTCGAGCGCCGTCTATATTTTGTTCGGACAGAATATCGGTACTTGTATTACAGCGGTACTTGCATCTATCGGCACAAAGACAAATGCGAAGAGAACAACGGTTATTCATTTAATGTTTAACATTATCGGTTCGGTATTATTTACGGTTATCTGTTTACTTACACCGTTCGTACATTTGGTGGAAACATTAACTCCGGGCGATACGGTTGCACAGATTGCCAACGTACATACAATCTTTAACATTACAACGACGTTACTGCTTCTTCCTGTAGGAACTTATATGGCGAAATTGGCAGTGAAAATTCTTCCGGAATCAAAAGAAGATGACGAAGAAGAACACAGACTTGCATACATTGAGAAATTTGAAAGCAGTTATGCTGTAGGTAACGCCGCTCTTGCAATTTCACAGGTGGAGGGCGAAGTAAACCGTATGCTTACAATGGTAAAGAAAAATACAGAAACAGGGTTCAACGCACTTCTTCACAGAGATAAAATTGATGAGGCAAAGATGTTGGACAGAGAAGAGTATATTGATTATCTCAATAAGGAAATTTCTAAATATATCGTAGGTCTTATGGGAACAGAAATGGCAGACGAGGATTTAAGAAGAATTAACGCATATTATAAAATTATTTCCAATATTGAACGTGTGGGCGACCATGCAATGAATTTCTTAGGATATGCGAAAGATTTGAAACAGTGGGAAATGAAACTTTCCGAGTCGGCATTAAAAGAAGTTGAAGAGATGAAAGCGCTCTGCGCAAAAGCGTTGGAAGATATTACTGTTGCGGATATTTCTAAGGCGGAGAAGATATTGGAAAAGGCTGCCCAAAATGAGCAGCGGATTGATGATATGAAAGAAATTTATCTGAAAGAACAGATTGAACGAATGAAAAAAGGTAACTGCAAGGCGGAAACCGGAATTATTTTTTCAGAAATTCTTACGGATTTCGAAAGAATTGGTGATCATATCTTAAATATTGGTGAACAATACAACGAAATGATGTAATAACATTGCTAGTTTTTTGAGAAAGCGGTATAATAAATCTAAGACACATAATGAAGCAAAGGAGGCTTTTTTATGAAGATAGATATGCACTGTCATGTGAAGGAAGGTTCGATTGACAGTAAAGTAAGTTTAGATGAGTATATTACTATTTTAAAACAACATGGTTTTCAGGGAATGCTGATTACGGACCATAACACTTACAAAGGATACCGATACTGGAAAGAAAATATGCGTGGGGAAAAGCATACGGATTTTGTTGTATTAAAAGGCATCGAGTATGATACCCGTGATGCAGGACATATTATTGTTATTATGCCGGAGGGGGTTAAGATGCGACTTTTGGAAGTGAAAGGACTTCCCGTATCCGTCCTGATAGATTTTGTTCATAAAAACGGCGGAATTTTAGGACCTGCACACCCATGCGGAGAGAAGTATTTAAGTTATACCAATACAAAAAGATTCTATAAATCGCCGGAATTGATTAAGAGGTTTGATTTCTTTGAGGGATTTAATGCATGCGAGTCGGAAGTATCTAACGAAGCGGCAATGAAATTGGTGACACGTTATCAGAAACCGGCAGTGGGAGGAAGTGACTCTCATAAACCGGAATGTGTCGGAAGAGCATATACAATCCTGCCGGAGTACGTTACTTGTGAGACAGAATTGATTACGCTAATCAGAAAGAAAGTTCCGATAGAGGTTGGCGGAACATTGTATGCGAAGACGACAAAGGAGAAGTTGGGTAAGGCAAGTAAAATTTTGACGTATTCTTTTTGGATATACAATAAGAGCGGAAACCTTTTGAAAGCCTACAAGCGAAAAGGGAAAGAGAAGGAAGAAAATCCGGTGGATGCAATAGACCCGATTGAGGTAGAACTTTTAGCAAAGAAAAAATTGAAAAATATTTCATAGAGAGAAGGTATGTCTTTTGGCATACCTTTTTCGCATAGAAAGAGGGTGAAGATATCGTATTAGACGGTATGTGGATGTTTGTGCTTTTTATTATTTCCATACAGGATATAAAGTACAAAAAAATAGAAAATAAATGGATTTTTATGTTGTTAATTTGTGATATGTGTAAGGGTGCTGCTGCGGAATGGCTTGCGGGAGCGTTTGTGGCAGGGTTAGTCTTTTTTCTTATACTGCTTTTTGCACCGGCAAGTTTTGGCGGCGGAGATGTGAAACTGAGTGTTGCAGTCGGGTACTATTTAGGGGCAAAAAGGTGGTTTTACAGTTTTGCCATTGCCGTATTTTGGGCGGGAACGATTATTATAGGAAAATATATTTTGGGAAAGATAAATAGAAAAGAGGAGATAGCGTTTGGACCGTATCTCTGTCTGGGAGCGGTGGCAGTGAAAGTTTTTATGTAAATAATAGTGACAGAATGATAGTGAATTGATATAATTACTAAGGTTAGGCTGTTTTAGTCTTGAGTGCAAAAAAGAACAAGGAGATAGAGGCATGCAAAAAATAGAATTTTTACCTGTGCTGTTAGCCAGTGATATTAATGTGTACAGTATGGCAAGGGCATTCCATGAGGAATATGGAATTAAATCATTAGTTGTAGCGAGAAGTTCAAGCAACATCATTGCGAACAGTAAAATTCTTGTATATCGAGAAAGAGCGGGACTGGATAAGACAGAAATTTTTCTCAAAGAAATGAATGATATATATAAGAAATATGGAAAATCAAAGAAACTTATTCTTATCGGCTGCGCAGACCATTATGTACGTCTGATTGTGGAAAATAAGGCTGAATTAAAGGATAAATTTATTTTACCTTATACGGATAAGGAAGTTTTGGATAATATTGTCTTAAAAGAAACTTTTTATGAATTATGTGAGAAATATAATTTAGATTATGCAAAAACATTTATTTATAAACCGGAGATGAACTTTGAGTTTGATTTAAAAGATATGTTATTTCCAGTAGTGTTAAAGGCTTCGGACAGCGTTAAATTTCACCGCAATAAATTTGAAGGCTTTCACAAAGCGTACTTTATCGATACGAAAGAAGAATTGGTAGATACATTGAAGTTGATTTACAAAAACGGTTATGACGACAACATGATTATTCAGGAGAAAGTTCCGGGAGAAGACGCGGCAATGTATGACCTGCAAATTTATGTTGGAAGCGACCATAAAGTAAAACTGATGAATCTTGGAAATGTTGTGCTGGAAGAACATACGCCTACTGCAATCGGCAACAATGCGGCAACTATTACAATGTCGGATTATAATGAAGATTTGATGAAAAAAATTCAGTTCTTAATGGAAGATATAGGGTATGAAGGCTTGGCAGACTGTGATTTGAAATATGACTATCGTGACGGCAAATATAAAATGTTTGAAATTAATATCAGACAGGGAAGAAGCCATTATCGTGTAACAGGCGGAGGATACAATTTGGCAAAATATATTGTGGACGATTATGTATATCATAAAGAAATACCGACGACATATGTAAAAGATGAATATTTTTGGCACGTTGTTCCACTTGGTGTTGTTTATAAATATGTAAAAGATAAGGACAAGATTGCCAAGATTAAGGAACTGGTAAAACAGGGAAAGGTATGTGACTCGTTCTATTATAAAGAAGATATGTGTCTGAAGAGAAGAGTTATGTACTGGCTCAGATGTTTGAATCATTATAAAAAATATAAGAAATATTTTTAAAAACAATCAGTAGGCCGAAAGATACACGGCAATGCATTATCTATTTACAATGCTGATGAAAGAACTTGGACTTGAAATTGCAAAAGAAAAAAGTGAAGAGTAGACAGGAGTAAAAAGACATGAAAAACAGAATTGTAACAGCATTACTGGCAGCAACTATGTCAGTGGCAATAGTAGCGGGTAATATGACACCATCCGTATACGCACAGGATACAAAATCTGCAGAAGTAAATATTGTGCCGGTTCCAAAGAAAATGACAACAACCGGAGAAGAATTACAGATGACGGATTGTGTTAATATTGAGGGAACTAACACTGCAGATGCAGATGCGGTAGGAGAACTGAAAGAATTTTTGAAAGAAAATGAGATTCAAGTGAATGAAACAGCCGATGCACAGGATACGACAATCATCTTAGGAGAAACCGGAGATGAGTTGGAGTCACTTGCTCAGGCAAAGGAACGCCTTAAAATGGAAAGCACTGATAAACTGGGGGAAGAAGGCTATGTAATGGCTGTTGACGCAAACGATCAGGCAGGCGGAACAATTGTAATTGAGGGAAAAAGCGGAGACGGTACATTTTACGGTGTGCAGACTTTGAAACAGTTGACAGAGAAAACAGAAAATGCAGTTACTGTTGCAGAGGCAGTCATCAAAGACGAGCCTACAATGTCTGTCAGAGGAAGCATTGAAGGATTTTATGGAACTCCATGGAGTCACGAAGACCGATTAAACCAAATTGAATTTTACGGCGATCAGAAATTAAATACATATATTTATGCGCCGAAAGACGATGTGTACCATAGAAATAAGTGGAGAGATCCATATCCGGAAACAGAAATGAAGAGAATGAAGGATTTGATCGGTACATCGAAAAAAAATAAAGTTGACTTTGTATTTTCTCTGTCACCGGGAATTGACATTCGTTTTGACGGTGCAGAAGGAGAGGCGGATTATCAGGCACTTGTAAAGAAATGCCAGTCTCTTTACGATATGGGAGTGCGAAGTTTTGCAATCTTCTTTGATGATATTGAAAACAAAGATGGGAAAAAACAGGCGGAATTGTTGAATCGTTTCAATAAAGAGTTTATTCAGGCAAAAGGCGATATCAAACCATTGATTACAGTTCCGACAGAATATGATTCCAATGTTATGGGGCTTGCAAACTCAGTTAATAAATATACGAAAGACTTTGCGGCTACACTTGACAAGAGTATCAAGGTACTTTGGACAGGATCTGCTGTTGTTCCGGAAGGAATTGATGTGGCAAATGCACAGAGAGTAAAAGAAGTTTATGGAGACAGAATGGGAATCTGGTGGAACTATCCATGTACAGATTACATTAAGGAGAAATTGGCTTTAGGACCGATTTACGGACTCGATAAAGGATTGGAAAAAGAAGTGGATTTCTTAGTGATGAATCCGATGGAGCATGCGGAACTTTCTAAGATTTCACTGGCAACCGGAGCAGATTACGCATGGAATACAGCGGCATACGACTATGAAAAATCTTTTGAAACAGCCATTGATGAACTTTACGGAGAGTTGGCGCCTTATATGTATACATTTGCAAATCACTCATCAAGACTGGTAGCCGGCTGGGCTTCTACAGGAAGAGCGGATGCACCGGCTGTGCGTGAATTGATGAATACAACAATGAGAAAAGTGGCACGGGGAGAAGATGCGGCGAAAGAAATCGAAACTTTAAAGCAGGAATTTGATCAGATGATTTTGGCAGCGGATACATTGAAAGCAAAACTTCCGGCAGAAGAACTATCTCATTGCAGCGGAAATTTAGACAAACTGAAAGCGCTTGGCGAAAATGATAAAGTGGCATTGGAATTGCTTATCGAAAAGAATGCAGTTGACAGCGATAAAGAAAAAGTACAGACTTTGACAAATCAATTGAATAAGAATATGGCTTCTCTACAGTCGGGAAAACTTGTTTCTGAACAGACAGCGCTCGCATTTATCAAAGAAGTATTAGACTATAGCGTTGAGCCGAATGCGGCATTTAAAGTTTCTGATACATTTGTGACACCGGGAGAGGAAATTCAACTCACAAATACAAGTTCCATTTCTTCTACAGAACTTGAATGGTCTATGCCGGGAGCAAACGTGCAGACAAGCACAGAAGAAAATCCGAAGATTTCTTATGAAAAAGAAGGTGTTTATACAATCACTCTGAGGGCAAAGAATAAAAGCGGAGAGAGTGATGAGATTATAAAACAGGATTTTATTACTGTATCTAAAGATGCGAAAAAAGAAGAGGTGAATCTTGCATTGAACAAGACCGCTACAGCCAGCGGACAGACGGCAGATGCAGAATCACCTGAAAAGGCAATTGACGGAATTGTAAATACAAAGTGGTGTACGACAAACGCCGGCGGACAGTGGATGCAGATTGATTTAGGAAAAGTAAGTACGCTTACAGAAATTGTAATCAATCATGCAGAGATGGGAGGAGAAGGTTCTTCTCTGAACACAGCGGCATATCATGTAGAAGTGAGTGAAAATGGACAGGATTATAAGGAAGTGCTGCGAGTGGAGAAAAACACAGCAGGTCTTACGGAAGATCCAATCGCAGTGACACACGGAAGATATGTAAAACTTTGGATTGATGAACCGACACAGGGCGGTGACAATGCGGCTCGTATTTATGAAGTGGAAGTGAAAGGTCTTGAGGAAGCAATTGAAATTCCGCCTGTTTACGATGCAAATAAAAAGGTATCTACAGAAGCATTAGAGAAAACATTAGAACTTGCAAAGAAAGCAGATACAAAAGGCGCATTGAAGTCTGCCAAAGTCAGATTTGAAACGGCAGTGAGGGATGCGGAAGCACTTCTTGCAAAAGTGGAAGCCGGAGTGGAAGATGTGACACAGAAAATGGTGGATGTGGCAAATCAGGAATTGTTAGATGCGATGAAAGGCTTGGAAATCAAGCAGGGAGATAAAACAGAGTTGAACAAAGTGATTGCTGAAGCTGAAAAACTGAACAAGTCAGATTATGAAGAAAAAGGTTTTGCAGAAATGCAAAAAGCATTGAAAGCAGCAAAAGAAATGGCTGTAAATGAAGATGCAACACAGGAAATGGTAGATGCATCCGTGAAAAAATTGCGTGAAGCAATTGATAAACTGGTACTTGTGAAAAACAATGGCAATGAAACTCAGAACTCACAGACAAAACCGGAAAAGGGTGATTCGCAGAAAGAACCTGTGAAAACAGGAGATTCGTCAGCGATAGCAGGAAGTCTTTTTGGTTTATTGTTCGCAGCAGTTTTAGTTGTGATGACAAAATTTCGCAGAGAGAAAAATGTATAGTGAAATAGGATAATAGAACCCCCAAAGAATTTAAGTTCTTTGGGGGTTCCGTTTGTTTAGAAAAGTAAACCGATATGATATACGATAAAACTCATTATCCATGCAACGATAAGTTGGAAACTGATAATCGCAAACGTAAGTTTTTTGCTATGTACTTCTCGATTGATTGTAGCGATTGTAGCGGTACACGGTACATACAGGAGACAGAAGACCATAAGTGCATATGCATTTGCCGAACCAAATCCCATTCCACCAAGTGTAACAGCCAAAGCGCTCATACCGCTTGCAGAAGTAATATTCTGTATACCGAAGAGTACGCCGCAACTGGAAACGACAACTTCTTTTGCGGCAATTCCTGCGATAAGTGCAACAATAATCTGCCAGTAACCTAGACCGAGAGGTTTAAATATAGGAACAATCAATCTTCCCACCATAGAACCGAAACTCTGCGTAATATCCGTTACATATCCGGTTGGTCCGAAGTTTAACAGAACCCACATAATGACGGATGCGATAAAGATAACGGTTCCTGCTTTTGTCAGATAATCTTTTATTTTTTCCCAAACATAAATCGCGATCGTATGAGCATTCGGTGTCTTGTATTCGGGAAGTTCAATAAGCAGAGTGTTTTCTGCTTTGCTTCCGTCAAATTTAGAAATAATAAATGCGGTTACTATGGCAACGATAATTCCGATAAGGTACATGGAATAAGAAACAAGCAGGGCGTGTTTCGGGAAAAAGACTTGTGAAAACAAAACGTAAATCGGCAATCTTGCACTACACGACATAAACGGTGTGACAAGAATAGTTTTCAGCCTGTCTTTTTTGTGTTCCAATGCACGGGATGCCATAATAGCGGGAACGGAGCAGCCAAATCCCAAAAGGAGGGGAATAAAAGCACGTCCCGATAAACCTAATTTACTCATAATATCGTCCATGACAAAGGCAACTCTTGACATATATCCGCTATCCTCGAGAAAAGCAAGTGCGAGGAAGAGGATGAAGATATTTGGAAGGAAAGTAAGAATACCCCCAACACCCGAAATAATTCCGTCTACGACAAGTGAGATAACCATATCGCTTGCATGAACAGAGGCGAGCAGGTTAGCCACATTTCCGGAGAAAAATTCTAAAAAGACTTCAAAGTACCCTTTCAGCCAGTCGCCAATCGTAAAGGTAAAGAAGAATACGAGCGCCATAATGCCGAGAAAAATCGGCAGTCCCCATATCTTATGGGTCAGATAAAAGTCAATTTTCTCTGTTCGCTCTTCTTTCTGCGTTTTATTTACTAAAACTTCTTTTATGATTTCTTCAATAAAATCATATTTCTGATTAATAATTTCCGCCTCATAGTTTTTCGTCAAAATATGTGACAAATCCAGCGGATGACGTTTTAACACTTCTGTATCGTTCTCCAAAATTTTGATAGCGTGCCATCTCTTTAAAGCACTGTCAGGATAGTGTCGGTCAAATTCATCTTGAATTAAGTCGATTTTATCTTCAATCTCATCGGAATAGACCATAGCGTATTCGTGGTGATGATTGTGGTGATGCTTTGGCGTGTGATCGTGGTGATGATGAATGAATTTACTCTGTTGCGCATAATCTTTATGATGTGCAATCGCATGAAGTAATATGGAAAGTCCTGTCTTTTTGCGGGCAGAAACCGGAATTGCAGGAATACCAAGCATTTCGGGGAGCCTGTGCAAGTCGATTTCCATTCCGCGTTCCTCGACAATATCCATCATGTTTAAAGCGAGGATAACAGGTTTTCCCAATTCGATTAATTGAAGCGTAAGGTATAAGTTACGTTCCAAAGAGGACGCGTCCACTACGTCCACGATAACGTCCACGTCATCGCTTAAAATACATTCGCGGGAAACTTTTTCTTCCATTGTATAGGAAGTCAGGCTGTATATACCCGGAAGGTCGATGAGTTTAAATGTATCCCCTTTATATGTTGTTGTGCCTTCTTTCTTTTCTACGGTTACTCCCGGCCAGTTGGCAACTTTTAAATTAGCGCCGGTGAAGGCATTGAAAAGAGTTGTTTTTCCGCAGTTTGGATTTCCGATAAATCCTACTTTAATTACATTATCCATTTTCCACCTCGGTTACTGTGATATGCTCTGCAATACGTTTGCCGATAGCAAAGCGGGTACCACGAAATTTAATTGTAAGAGAACCTTTTTTATCATTGTTCAGAATAGTGATGAGCGTGCCGTGTGTAAGTCCGAGTGCTTCCAAACGCCGCTCTAACTGTAATTCTAAATCAATATTCTCTACACGGTATAAATGATGATTTAGTCCCTGTTTTAAATACATGAGCAAACCTCCAAATGTTATTGATAATTATTATCTGTTGAGTATTGTAAAACGATATGGCGTAAAATTCAAGTATTTTGTTGGTAAAAGACAGAATTATGTTATAATATAGTTCACTGCTGATAGAAAGGAGAAGGAAGATGAACGGATACGAGATAATTATATGTTTTTTCATATATGGCTTTTTAGGCTGGTGTACAGAGGTGGCGTTTGCGGCGGTAAAAGAGAGGAGATTTGTCAACAGAGGATTTCTAAACGGACCAATCTGTCCGATTTATGGTGTCGGAGTAGTTATGGTTGTGCAGCTTTTAATGCCGTATAAATCAAATTTATTCTTATTATATGTGGCGTCGGTGATTGTCGTGACTGCTTTGGAGTGGCTGACAGGGTTTGCTTTGGATAAGATTTTTCATAATAAATGGTGGGACTACTCAGGTATGCCTCTTAACTTAAACGGATATGTCTGTCTGCTGTTTTCACTTATTTGGGGAGTTGCCTGTGTGGCGATTGTAAAATGGATTCATCCGTTTATCTATAAAGGGGTTACATTTTTACCTGTATGGCTGCTAATTACTTTAGATGTTGTTTTTGCCATAGTTATTTTAGCGGATCTCTGCGTAACGGTTTCTAAGATTCTGAAAGTAAATAAGCACTTGGAGAAAATGGAAGAGATTGCAGCAGAATTGCATCGTATTTCCGACGAAATCGGGCAGAATATTTCAAAAGATGTTTTGGGAGTGATTGAAAGAAGAGAGGATATTTCTGAAGAAATGTCTGTAAAGATTACGGAATTAAAGCAGAAATATCGGGAGTTGGCGGTACATAATGCGAAAAATATGAAACGTCTTATGAAAGCGTTCCCTCGCATGACACCGAGAAAGCATAAAGAGATTATAGAAGAATTGAGAAATTATTTAAGAAAGAAATAAGTACAAAAGAAAATAAGGGGAGATAAATTATAATGGGAATACAAAATTTAATTGCAATGGGGAAAGAATATTTTATTTTGGGCGTGTTCGGTATTGCCCTTCTTATGGCGGCTGTATTTGTGGTGTATAAATTTTTATTAAAAGGAAAGAAAAAATTCACGTTCAGTCAGATACTCGGGTGGCTTTTACTTGGAAGTTACACGGTAGTTATACTCGGAGCGACAATGTTTATGAGAGTGGAAACGTATCAGTCGGGAAGTATTTTGCCGTTATTTTACGCTTATCGCGATGCATGGGTAAATTTTTCTGTGGCAGCATGGAGAAATCTTATTTTAAATATATGCATGTTTGTTCCTCTTGGAATTTTATTGCCGAGCCTGATGAGATGTTTCAGAAGTTTTTGGAAAACATATTTGGCAGGATTTCTCTTTACATTATGTATAGAAGGAATGCAACTGCTCGGGAAAAGAGGAATTTTTGAACTGGACGATATACTGCACAACACACTTGGAATGATGATCGGATATGGAATATATGAGATTGTTGTTGCAATAAAAAAGAGATATAACAATGAGAAAGTTTCATGGATAAAGATATTGAGTTTACAGTTGCCTCTCATTATCTGTGTCATCGGTTTTTTAACAATCTTTATTTTGTATAATAATAAAGAACTGGGAAATGTGGGTGGACAGTACATTGTGACTTATGACAAAGATAAGTTGGAAGTAAAATCAGATGCGGAATATAGAAAAAAGACAAAAGAAGTTCCTGTATATCAATTTGAAATGTGGGACAAAGATGAAGCGTCTGCTTTTGCAGAAAAACTATTTCAGAAAATGGGGACGGAATTAGAGGAAGATAGAAATGATTTCTATGAAGACACTGCCGTTTTTTATAGCAAAGACCAGAAAAATCTTTGGGTAAATTATGTGGGCGGAACATATGAGTTGCATGAGCCGTTTTCGGAAGAAAGCAATGTGAAAACAGATATTTCTGAGGAAGAGGTTCGCAAAGCGCTTGAGAAATACGGTATTGTTGTTCCTGACAAGGCAGTTTTTAAGAAAGATGAGGGAAGATATACATTTACCGTAGAAAAATTGGTTGAGAAAGACAGTATGCTGGACGGACAGATTAGCGGAGAATTAAGCGAAGACGGAAAAATAGTGGAATTAAGTTACGGATTAAAACAATGCAAAATGTACAAAACGTTCAAGGGAATAAGCGAGCAGGAGGCGTTTGAACAAATCCGTTCGGGAAAATTCTGGTATCCTTATGGAAGAAAAGACAGACTTTCTATTCTGGTGAAAGAGTGTGAAACAGCATATGAAACGGATTCAAAAGGATATTATCAGCCGGTATATGTATTTGACTGTGAGGTAAACGGAGAAAAAAGCGAAATAAAAATTCCTGTATTACAATAGGAAAAAATGTGGAAAAGGTGGTTTATACTGCCTTTTCTATTTTTTTGCTTTCTTTTAAAAATCTTAAGAATTTAGCAAAAAGATTCAATATTTCTTAAATAAGCCATTAAAAAGCCTTAACGTTAAGTTGGTACAATATCAATAGAAACGGAGGACGGGCAAATGAAGACAAAGACAAGACGAATTTTAAATATAATTACAGCGGTTAGTTTGATTTCCATTATAGCGTTTGTTTTATACGGAATGCGTACGGGAATTTTGACAGATAGAGAGCAGTTGGAAATGCTTGTAGGAAAAAGCGGAGTATGGGGACCGATTTTATTTATTCTTATTCAGATGATACAGGTTGTTATACCGATTGTACCGGGAGGAATTACCTGTGGCGTAGGAGTAGTGATTTTTGGAGCGTGGAGCGGACTTCTCTATAACTATATCGGAATTGTGGCAGGTTCATTGATTAATTTTTATTTGGCAAGAAGATATGGCACTTGTTTCGTAAAATATTTTGTAAAGGAAGAAACGTACGAAAAATATGCAGGCTGGCTGGAAAAAGGGAAAAAATTTGATAAGTTTTTTGCACTGGCGATTTTCTTCCCATGTGCCCCTGACGATGTGCTTTGTCTTATCGCAGGGCTGACAAAAATGACATGGAAAAGGTTTACAACAATTATTTTACTTGGGAAACCATTGTCCATTGCAATGTACAGTATGGCATTGGTTTATGCGGGCAGTTGGATAGAAAGATTTATAGCGTAAGGAGGAAGAGATATGAGAGTATTGATTACGACAGATTTATTTAAACCGACAATTAATGGAGTAGTGACATCTATTTTAAATTTAGAAAAAGAATTAAAAGAGCAGGGACATGAAGTGAAAATATTGGCAGTTTCACAAAATGTATATTCTTATCGGGAAGACAATGCGTACTATATTAAGTCAGTACCTTCTCATATTTATCCGGAAGTGCGTATTCCGATTTCAAAGGCAACTTCTTTTGTAGAAGAATTGATTGAGTGGAAACCGGATATTATTCACAGTCAATGTGAGTTTTTCAGTTATGGATTTGCCCGACGAATTGCAAAGGTGACAAAGGCAAGAATCGTACATACATATCACACGTTATATGAACAGTATACAGAATACATTCCAATCGGAAAAAGACTTGGCAGGGCGGCACTTGGAAAATGGATGAAAATGCGATTAAAAGATGCAAATCTCATTATTGCTCCGACAAAAAAGGTAGAGCAGACTTTGCAGCAGTACGGAATGACGAAAGATATTCGTATCGTGCCGACAGGTATTCAATTAGAAAAATTTAACAGTACCGTTGACGAAAATGAAGTTGCACAGTTGCGGCGAAAATATGGTATTCAAAAAGAAGATAAAGTGTTGTTAAGTTTGGGAAGACTTGGATTTGAAAAACGGATTGACGAACTTTTATATGGAATGAAAGAAGTCGTGAAAATGCAGGACAATGTAAAACTGTTAATTGTGGGAGGCGGACCGGCGAGAGAAAGTTTGGAAAAATTGACAGATGAATTGGAGTTAAGACAATACGTCCGTTTTGCGGGAATGGTCAATCCCGAAGAGGTGCAGACGTATTACCGTCTCGGAGATGTGTTTGTCTGTGCATCCACAAGCGAAACGCAGGGGCTTACTTATATTGAAGCGGCGGCAAGCGGATTACCGCTTATTTGCAGAAAGGACGCCTGTCTGTACGGCGTACTTGAGGAGGGAGGAAACGGTTTCTCTTATCAGGATATTTACCGTTTTGCAAAGTATATCAGAACATATGTGACAGATGATGCGTGGCTTCAACAGGCGGGAAAACACAGTGAAAAAGTTGCAGGAAAATATAACACAAATTTGTTTGGAAAAGCCGTAGAGGGCATTTACAAAGAAGAAGTGATAAAAGGAGGTTTGGAACAATATGAAAGTATTACTTTATGCGAAAAATCAGCAAGTCGTATCTAAGAGCGGTGTGGGAAAAGCAATGTCCATGCAAAAGGAAGCGCTTCTTGCCAATGGCGTTGAAGTGACGGAAAACAGCGAAGATGACTATGATGTGGTGCATATCAATACAATATTTCCAAGCGATTATAAAATGGCGAAACGTGCGAAAAAGGAAGGGAAAAAGGTAGTGTACCATGCGCATTCCACGAAAGAAGACTTCCGAAATTCTTTTATCGGTTCAAATTTGGCAGCCCCTCTTTTTAAAAGGTGGATTATGAAATGCTATCGGCTGGGCGATATTATTTTAACACCAACGGAATATTCTAAAAGTTTACTGAAAGGATATGGTATAAAAAATCCGATTTATGCCATTTCAAACGGGGTAGATACGGAACTGTTTCAGAAAAATATGCTTGTACGGGAAGATTTCCGTAAGAAATACGGGTTCGGTCAGAATGACAAAGTGATTATGTCGGTGGGACTTTACTTTGAGAGAAAAGGAATTTTAGATTTTGTGGAATTGGCGGAGCAAATGCCGGAATACAAATTTATATGGTTTGGCTATACGCCGGATGTTCAAATTCCGTCTAAAGTAAGAAAGGCTATACATAAAAATCTTCCGAATCTTATTTTTGCGGGATATGTGCCGAAAGAAGAATTGATTGATGCCTACAGCAGTTGTGATTTGTTCTTCTTCCCGTCTTACGAGGAAACAGAGGGAATTGTTGTGTTAGAGGCATTATCTTCGGAAATTCCGGTATTATTGAGGGATATTCCCGTATATGAGAACTGGCTGGAAAACAGAAAAGATGTGTATAAGGGAAAAACAAATGCGGAATTTTCTTCTTTCATAAAAGATATTTTGGAAAAACGCATTCCGGTTTTAACGTGGAACGGGAGAAAGCGGGCGCTGGAAAGAGATGTCAACTGTCAGGCACAAAAGTTAAACAGATATTATGAACAACTTGTCTAAAAACAGCAGATAGGATTTCCCTGCAAATAGTGGAGAAATCCTATTGACAAATATAAAAATGTGGCATATGATTTATTTACTCGTCTAATTACATATCAAATATTCAGAGGGATAATCTTCCCAAGTATTCAAAGCGAGAACAATTTTATTTCAGAAAGGAGGCTTAGTTTATTTATTTCATTTAACCATAAATATAAATAAGGAGGATTTTATTCATTGAAAAAAGTAAAAAAAGAAGTAATCAGTGTAGTGGTATTCGTGTGTATGCTTATTTCCTTTCTGCCTTACAGAAAAGTTGTTCATGCACAGGAAAAGGGAAATGTGACGATTCCTAAAATGGTGAGAATTACGACAAGTCCCTATAAAATTACCCAGTATGGAAAGGAAAGCAGAGGAACATACGGAGTAATGTTTTTTGTAAAGG
>Stewie_p2__coassemble_1730_pt1 | contig 17202 bp, 19 predicted proteins | sample Stewie_p2__metabat2_low_PE_030 | metagenome-assembled genome bin Stewie_p2
ATTCTTTTGTATCTTCTTTTGCCGTATAATCTGCTATGGCTGAATTGACTAAATATCTGTCATCTTCTACAAGAACTCGATCCGCTTCCGCATTTGGAAGATTTAACAACGCATTTGTTAAAATTTCATTGTCATTGTTAGTAGGGTCAACTATCTGCCACTGTCCGTCAACCTTAACCTTATTCCATGCGTGAGGAAGATTTCCTTCCAAATATCCGGTTACAACGATACACTCCAAGCCTGCTTCTTCTGCAAGAAGTTTATATGCTCCCGCATAACTTGCACATACACCGTTTTTGTTAATCAAAACACCGTACGGAGTGAATGAATCGTTAAATTCCTTATCTACTTTCTTGAAGTTGTTTTTCTCTGCATTTTTTAACGCATTATCATCATATTTTGCAATTTCACAGAGATAATTATTTAGGGCAATCTCCTTTTCCAATTCTGTCATATCATCTTTAATGACTTCTTTCACTACCCTTTTTACTTCTTTTACGATTTCTTCCTGTTTCTTGCGCATAACTTCCGGAGAATCGTCGTATTTTACAATGAGATAATCTCCTGCGATAGAGGCGCTTCTCACTCCTAAAGCCAACGGATTTTGATAAGTGGCTTCCTGCCATGCGTCCAATAACTGTGACTGGTCTTTCGCCTCTTTGAAATCAGAAAGGTCAATCATTGTATTTCCTGCAACCATATTTCTTCCAATATATTCGCTGAGTGCGGAAGTTGCCGTAATTTCATAATCAGTTGCATAAATATCTTCTTCTGCTTTTTCTTCCTTTTCTTCTTCCACTTCAAACTGGGCATCTGTACGTCCGCCTCTTGCACGAAGTGTATCCTGTCTTTCTTTCAACGCTTTTAAATCCGCTTTCACTGTTGCCTTATCATACTTCTCGACAACCGCTACGTCTTTAAAAGGTGTTCCTTCAATCTGATACGGGATTTTTACAATATCTACCTGCACATTTTTCAAATCGGACATATCTTCTTTTTCATATTGTCCCCATGTTTCCGTTTTTTCCTTTGCGCCTTCAATATCATATGTAATCAATTTCTGAGCAAGACGCCCGTCACACATTGTCACCCACGCATAAGCCGGAAGTTCATTAAAACTTTTTGCGTATCGTGATCCTTCCTCTTCTCGAGATTTCTTTCCTTCCACAGTGCTTGCTATCATTTTAGATAACTGGTGCTTATCAAAAGAATTGCTGATTGCGGAAGTTCCGTCCTCATTTACGGCAACAACACAATATTTTTCCTCTTTTAAATCATTGTCCGTAACAACAGGGCCTGTTCCCTGTCCATATTTATCTACAACCCATTTTTCGTTTCTGTCCATTTCTGAAACAGTAAACGTATTAAACATAATGTTGCTGTCCGGTGACCACGTTGTCTTATCCGTTATTCCTCTTGTCATTCCCACCATGCCATAACCGTGCTCATTATCGTAATCATACTGTACAACATAGTAGGCTTTTGCACCTTTTACCTTATCCCAGTAAAATTCAGGTTTACCCTCTTCATTCACCCTGAATTTTACTTCCGGCGCTGTCTTTACCTCATTTTTAATTGTAAACGGAGTAATAATCGGTTTCTCCAGTTTTTCACCCGTTTCCGGATTTACATAGAGCGCCATATAATATTGCGGAAGGTTCCCCCAGTCTTCAAATTCATCTTTATTAAAAAGAATATTAGAAACCTTATCATATCCGAAAATCAAATCTTTCTGTTTCTCTCTCAACTCTTGTGATACACTAACCTGTGCCGTTGACCAGCGCGGCGGTTTTACTTTCAGCACTTGCTTTTCCGCATCCCATTCAAAATGTGTACCGACTCTCTGCGTCAATTCAGGATCCTGATAAACCGCTACCAGTTCCGTATAATTTTTGAACTGTCCGTTTTTAATATCAAACCCAAACTGTACCGGAATTCTTTCATTTCTTTTTACATCTTCTATCGTATCTTTATAGATGTATTTCTCAGAACCCGCATATTTCTCTTTTATCTTTGATGACAACTGCTTCGATGTTGTCATCTCTGCTTTCTGTCCTTTATCGCTACTATTCTTTTTCTCGCTCTGACAACCTGTCAGCATCAATGAAAATGCTAATATAGCGCAACAGACACCGGTTACTTTTCTTCTCTTCATAAGCCATTCCTCCTTGCCTTATAACAATAATACCCTGCTGCCACAAAAAAGGTTACAGTTTTTTCTTTAAAAATGTTAAAAATTCTTTTTCTGTTACATTCCTGCCATAAATGTAAAAATAGTTTTCCCCTTTTTCATAGGCTGCATAATAGTTATCCGTTCCTTTTTCTTTACAAATATAAATACTCTTACCATGTATTTTGCTCGGTTTCACTTTAAAAACCTCTTCCGGTATCTCTTCTTTTCCATGCAGTTCTTCACATTTTATTTTCTCACTCTCTTCGAGGCTATCTTGTTTTCCTCCAAGCGAAAGTCCTGTCTCCCAGTCTGATACTTCCTGAAAAGCCACCGTCTGTACCTCTATATTATTCCGCACTTTTCCTATATAAATATATCCGCCTAAAACAGTTATGCAGACACAGGCTGCCGCCACCGTACCAATCCATATCGTCTTTCTTGACTTTTTCTTCTCTTGTTTCATCTCTGCCCGCATCTGTTTTCTTGTTTTCTCTATCAAATCTTTGGGAGCATGAATGTTATCTATCTCACGTCTATACTGTTCCTGCATATTCAACTTCTCCTTTCAGGTAATTTCTAAGCATATCTCTTGCCCTTGACAAACGTGTCTTTACCGCTGTTTCCGATTGTTCGAGAAGAGCGCCGATTTCTTTTATGGAATATTCCTCATAATAAAACAAGTGGATAACCGTACGATAATTTTCCGGCAGTTTTTGCACCGCCTCTGTTACACTCTCGTCCTTCTCCTCCATTTCGTAAAACTCTTCCGTATCATACTCCAATGACGCCCGATGTCTGTTCCATGCACTGTCAAACTGCTTTTTACAACAATTAATCGTCACCCTGATCAGCCATGCTTTCAAATGCTCTTCTGTAGAAATCTTATCTTCATTTTTAACAAATCTCAAAAAAACTTCCTGAAACACATCTTCCGCATCTGCCTTATTTTTCATATGAATAATGGCAAGTCTATATACCATATCTGCATACTCTTCCAACACCCGTTCCGCACATAAATTTGCCTGTCCAACCATAGAAGCCTCCTCATTTGTTTCTTTTGATAGTATTGCTATTATATCATCTATTTGCATTTTGCACAATATTAATGCAAATTCATTTTATTTTTTGTTTGTTTTTGCCTAGTAGTTTCCTAAAATACGTAAGTTTCTTGTTTCGTCACGCAAACCTCGAATTGCATTTTTCACTGACGAATCTGCCATATTCCCCTCAAAATCCACAAAAAAACGGTATTCCCAGTTTCTGTCTTCTATCGGTCTTGATTCTATCTTTGTCATGTTTAAGTCGTTATAAATAAAATGTGAAAGAAGATGATACAATGATCCGCTCTCGTGCGGAATTTCAAAACAGATACTTATTTTCTTCGCCCCCTCCAAAAATACTTTCTGATTTGTCACAATAATAAATCTTGTGGAATTACTCTCGCTATGATTAATGGAATGTTCCAAAACTTCCAGCCCATACAATTCCGCCGCATATTCACTGCAAATTGCCGCCTCGCTATGTTTTCCCGCCTCCAATACTTTCTTTGCCGCTACTGCCGTATTTTCCACGCTAATCTGCTGCCAGTTTCTATGCTCCGCCAAAAATTTCTCACTCTGCATCAAACCCTGCGGATGTGAATACACCCGTTCTACATCTGAAAACGTTGTTCCCGAAATTCCGACAAGTGCATGGCGAATAGGAATAACCACTTCACCAACAATATAATTTTCAAATTCTACGAGTAAATCATATACCTGACTGACCGCCCCCGCAGAAGAATTCTCAATAGGAAGTACGGCAAAATCCGCCGAACCCTCCTCGATTGCCTCCATGGCATCACGAAATGTATCTACGTGAAAAACATTTTCACTCTCTCCAAAATATTGTCGGAGTGCCTGCTGGCTGTACGCACCGTCCGTTCCCTGAAAAACAAGTCTTGCCTTTTCACTGTCCAACTCCTTCAATCCAATAAAAGCCGTTTTACCGTACACGCCGTTTTCCCCTAAAATCTGATACTGCAACTTTCTGCTCATGGACATAATCTGCTCAAACAGTTCACGGATACCCTTTTTATTTCTCTCATTTGACGCTTTTTCGCTTAAAACCGCCAGTTTTTCTTCCTCTCTTTTTCTGTCGTATACTTTCTTTCCCGTCTTTAATTTATCTTTTCCTACCTGCTCACACAGTTTCATTCTTCTCTCATAAAGGGATAAAATCTGTTCATCAATAACGTCCAACTGCTCACGGATTTCCTGTAATGACATACGTCCCACCTCTTCCTCATTTATTATTTCTGACTATTATAATATACATTTGGTTTAAAATCTATCTTTTACGGGAATACTTTTCTTATGAAAAATAAATTTATCTTATGTGGAACAGTTGGCTGGTGTATGGAAATTATTTTCACTTCCATACATTCTTTATTTCGCAAAGACCCTAAACTGATCGGGCGGACGTCCATTTGGATGTTTCCTATTTACGGTTTGGCAGGACTTCTTACTCCGATTTGCAGATTTCTCAAAAATAAAAGTGTAATTATCCGAGGAGGTATCTATACTTTCTGCATTTTCTTCTGCGAATTTCTGACAGGCTCGCTTTTAAAGAAATATAATGCTTGTCCGTGGGATTATAGCGATGCCAAATTAAATGTGAAAGGATTAATCCGTTTAGATTACGCTCCTCTCTGGTTCGGGGTAGGACTTCTATATGAAAAACTTTTAAGCAGACAGAAATAGGACGGGAATTTTTTCATAATTCCTGTCCCGACCTATTGAAAATCTTCTTATTTTATTATATGATATATAAAACTTTTCACATAGGAGGAACAATACCATGAACACTGTGGAATGTATCAAATCTCGAAGAAGCATTCGCAAATATAAATCCGATAAAGTAGAACATTCTTTACTGGAATCAATTATTTCCACTGCTTCTTATTCTCCCTCTTGGAAGAATACACAGATTACACGCTACATAGCGATTGAAGACACATCTATCATCAACAAAATCGTTACCGATTTCACCCCAGAATATAATGCAAATATTATTCGTCAAGTACCAATGTTAATTGCAGTGACAATGGTAACGGGACGTTGCGGTTTTGAGCGTGACGGTTCATTTACAACGAAGAAAGGCGACCGCTGGCAAATGTTTGATGTAGGCGTTTCCTGTCAGTCTTTCTGCCTTGCTGCACATGATGCAGGACTCGGTACGGTTATTATGGGGATTTTTGACGAGGACGGCGTAACGGAATTATTAGATATTCCCGAAGGGCAGGAACTTGTCGCTCTTATCGCTCTCGGCTATCCTGACATCGAACCTATCGTTCCAAAGAGAAAAAGTGTCGAAGATTTATTAACATACAAGTAGGAGGAATTTATGAAACATTTATTAAACCCATTGGATTTATCCGTAGAGGAAATTGATGAAATTTTAGATTTGGCAAATGATATTGAAGCACATCCCGATAAATACGCACATGCCTGTGAGGGAAAGAAACTTGCCACTTTATTCTATGAGCCAAGTACAAGAACAAGATTAAGTCACGAGGCAGCCATGATGAACTTAGGCGGGAATGTACTCGGATTTTCTTCTGCCGACTCCAGTTCCGCCACAAAAGGCGAAAGCGTATCGGACACAATCCGTATGATTGCCTGCTATGCCGACATCTGTGCCATGCGTCACCCGAAAGAGGGCGCTCCTATGGTTGCAAGCCAGCACTCCACTATTCCGATTATCAACGCCGGAGACGGAGGACACCAGCACCCTACACAGACATTGACAGACTTACTTACTATCCGCTCCGAGAAAGGTCGTCTGCATGATATTACTATCGGACTTTGCGGTGACTTGAAATTCGGACGTACAGTACACTCTCTCATTCATGCGCTTGTACGCTACGAAAACGTAAAATTTGTACTGATTTCTCCTGAAGAACTCAGACTTCCAAGTTATATCCGAAAAGACGTTTTAGATAAAAACAACATTCCTTATAAAGAAGTTGTACGCTTGGAAGACGCTATGGGCGAACTTGATTTACTCTATATGACTCGTGTACAGAAAGAACGTTTCTTTAACGAAGAAGATTATGTCCGCATGAAAGATTTCTATATTTTGGACGCTGCAAAAATGGCACTGGCAAAAGACGATATGCTCGTTCTTCACCCGCTTCCGAGAGTAAATGAAATTGCTGTTGAAGTGGACAAAGACCCTCGTGCCATTTATTTCAAACAGGCACAATATGGCGTATATGTTCGTATGGCATTAATTTTAACATTACTGGAAATCAAAGTTTCTTAAGACGATAAGGAGAACCATTATGACAAAGAATACACTTAACGTAAGTTCCATTGAAGAAGGTTTCGTACTCGACCATATTCAAGCGGGAAAAAGCATGGATATTTACCGCTACTTAAAATTAGATAAATTAGACTGCTGTGTTGCCATTATCAAAAATGCAAAAAGCAGTAAAATGGGTAAAAAAGATATTATGAAAATCGAATGCCCGATTGATATTATTGACTTGGATATTTTAAGTTTTATCGACCACAATATTACAATCAACATTATTCAGAACGATAAAGTTGTTGAGAAAAAACGTTTGGAACTTCCAAAAGAAATCACAAACGTAATTAAATGTAAAAACCCTCGCTGTATTACTTCTATCGAACAGGAACTCGACCATGTTTTTGTTCTGACAGATGAGGAAACACAGGAATACCGCTGTAAATACTGCGAAGAAAAATACCATAGAAAATAAAAATAGAAGTGATAAAGTTTTTCCGCTTTATCACTTCTATTTTTATTTTATCGTTCTTTTACCAATCTATAATTTGTAAAATAATATTCTTTAAACTGATTATCCAGCCATTCCTCTTCTCCCGTTTTCAAATCGACTTTACCGATTTTGCCGTTGAATTTATATAAATACTCGCTCGCCTCATCTAAATAAAAAACTTTATCCAATCGTTCCAAGCCTTTTACTTTCTCTGTCTTATCTTCTTTCAGATTATAACGGTATACGCTGTCCCCGTTCACTTCGGACTGCACTCCAAAAAGCACGTCCTTTTGATTTGCAACAAGTCCGTTAGACTGTGGCATCTTTTCTTCAAACAAGTATTTCATTTTACCGTTTTCATACTGATAATAATAGAACGGTATTTCCAATTCCTCATCTTTTGCGTGATTCTCCGTACTGTTCCATTTGTCACGCAATGTATATTCTTCCGATTCACTGTATGTCTGTAAAACAAGCCCGTCTGTTTCCGGCATGTATGCAACCTGCCACACAGACATATCTTTATGTTTCTCATGCGGAATTTCAATCTGTTTTATCTTATTTGTTCCGCGGTCAATCGACCAAAGCATAAATTCTTTCGAATTGTTCGGTGTCTGCGGAACACCTACCACAATATAATCATTTTCCCGCGGGATAATACTGTTAATTCCCCAAAGATTATTTGTCAACTGCTCTGTTTTCTTTGTTTCCAAATCGTAACGGTACACTTCATCGTTCCCCTGTTCGTCCTTTGCCGAATATAGTACCGCATTTCCCTTATCGTCCACTACGGCAAAATTAAATTGTGTTGTCAAATCAATCTTATACTTCGTGGAATTCATCTTGTCTTTTCCAAAGTCATATGTATTATTTTCTACAACAATCTGATTTTCATTTAATCTGTCAGCATTCGATGTAACTAAACGATAATCTTCCAATTCCGCTTTCTTTTCAGAAGTCTGACAGCCTGTAAGCATTAACGCTGTCATTGTCAATAATAAAATTTGTTTTCCTCTCTTTATCATCTGAGTTCTCCCCTTTCGTATTTACCTGTTTACTATGTGCCATGTTGATATACGCTTTCTCTTCTTTTTCCCTTCTCCCCCTTATTCTTCTTATTGTACAAGAACCGTTCCGATAAAACTAAGTACATATAAATGTATCGGATAATACAGATAGAAAAAATATTTCCATTGTTTTTTCGGTTTCTGATACTTATCTTTTTTTCTATAAAACAAACTCATCAGTGGTAATGCAAATATCATCATCCATTGAAAATTTTCAAGAAAGAAATAGGAAATATCAATCTGCCTATACATAGAAGTCAACCCCATATCCCTTGCTATAGTTTCTAAAATAGGGAAATATACGTAATCTGTCCTTAAATTTATTCTCGGAATAATCTGCAAAAATCCGAAAAGTGAAAACAACACACAAAAAACAATATACCATATTTGAAATTTTCTCTTATCCTCTTTCCATATATATATATTCCCAATCCTAAAAAACTAAATGTCAGACTTTCCATTCCTAAGAATAGTCCCAATAACGAAGAAATACACTGTACAATCAATTCACTATCAAGCACTTCCACACAAGCCAGCCAAAACATCAGTCCGCTTAGAACTATTTCTATCAAAAAGAATGCTGAAAATAACAGAACTCTTTTCCGTGTATTGTTCCTTGTTGTGTCATATATATAAATCAGAACGGTCATCAAAAACAGTGTTCGGAATATATTATTGTCTACGTTTATATTGCTAAAAACAGAAAACAAGTAGTTCATCGTTCCCATAGCAACATTCGCCAAATATAACCGTGTCATATATTTTTTTCGATTTTTTGTAAAATCCATAGACCACGCACAGCAGAAAACGAATATCGGTGCGGAAAGTCTTCCAAGCCACCTGAATAAAATCGGTGTTCCGGATATAAATGCACCTATATGGTCTATTGTCATTAAAATCAGTGCTGTAATTTTTAAACTCAGACTTGTCATTAATTATTTAACTCCCTATATTTCTACTTCACTTTATATGAATATAATATCTCATCTTCCAATTCCACTTTATCCATATTAGGAATTGAGCGATTTGGAATATTTTTCAAATAAACTGTTTTAACCCCGTTTTCTTCTTCAAAATATGTTTCTGTATCAAAATATTTATCAGGACTTTCCCCTTGCTGTTTCTCAGGGTACATCGTTTCCATAACAATCGCATTCATTTTCTTGTTATATACAAGAATTTTAGCACACAATCTGTCATCTACAACGGTAGCAATTCTTAACGTAACTTTTTTCTTATTTTTCGCATCCTGCAAAAAAGACTGTATCTCTTTATTTTCTGCATCCATATCTTTCGATACATCAATATAGCCTTTTTGTTTTAAATCTTCCATAGAAACATCGGATTTTAAAGACATTAGTTCATCCCATGCATCCTCCTCTGCATACCCCTGTTTTCTGATTACCAAAACAGCCAGTATTAAAATAATTAAAATACTTATTGACAAAATGATTTTTTTACTTTTTTTCATTTTCTACTCCCTCTCCTTCTTTTGTTTCTTTTATGTAATATATGCGTAACAACTTATAATACATTTTTAATAATTTTCAGTTTTTATTTTGTATCTATTATTTATTTTCAGTTTTTATATTCTAATATTAGTATACCTAAAATATTTAGTCAATACCATTTACCAAATATTTTTATTTAAAAATAGACCCACATTAACAACCTCTTATTTTCGGTTCTCTTATACCTTCCAAAATCTAACATTGAGAAAACCAATCTGTATTTTAATGTGAGTCTATTTAATTATTTCTTCAATAGCATATAATTATTAAAGTAAGATTCTTTAAAATTAGAATCCAGCCATTCTTCTTTGCCAGTTTTTAAGTTTATTTTACCAATTTTTCCATTAAATCGATAAACATTTTCGCTTTTCTCATCCAAATAGAATACTTTTTCTAATGTTTCAAGGCTTTTCATCTTGTCAACTTTATTATCTTTAATATTGTATCGGAATACATTGTTTCCCTCTATCTCTGATTGCACCGCAAACAAAATATCGTTTCTATTTGCTACAATCCCCATAGACTGAGGCATATCTTTTTCAAATAAATACTTCATTTCCCCATTTACATATTGATAATAATAAAATGGATTTGTAAGTTCTTTATCTTTAGGGTGTTCTTCCATACTATTCCACTTATCCTGCAATTCATATGCTTCCGAATCGCTATACGTCTGTAAAATAAGACCATCTGTCTCTGGTACATATGCAACTTGCCAAACAGATATATCTTTATATTTATCATGCGGAATTTCTATGTTCCGTACTTCTTTCGTATTTCTATCAATCGACCAAAGCATAAGTACTTTTGAATCATGCGGTATCTGCGGAACACCTACAACAATATAGTCCTTTTCTCTAGGCACAATATAATTGATGCCCCAAAGATTATTGGTCAACTGTTCGCTCTTTTTTGTCTTTAAATCATACCTATACACTTCATCATTTCCGTTAACATCTTTTGCTGAATAGAGAACCGCTTTTCCTTTGTCATCATATACAGCCAAAGAATACTTTGCTGTTAAATTCATCTTATAGTTTTCTGTATTCATTTTATTTGTTTCAAAATCATATATATGATTTTCTACAGAAATCTCATTTTCATTAATTCTACTGGAACTTGTCAGTGATAAGTAATAATCTGATAATTCCGATTTTGTTTCAGATGCTTTACACCCCATAAGCATAATTGCCGATAATGCAATTAATAAAATATACTTTCTTTTTTTCATTAATACAACTTCTTTCCATTCACATCTATATTGCCATGTTCAATTGATACTCCATTAATACTTAAACTACTTGTATATTTATATCCCCAGTATTCTACACCTGTTTTCCATATATCAACAATAGCATTTGGCATTCCACCGGCGTCCCATTTTTTCATAGTCACTTCTAATCTTCCACCACTTTTCTTCGGTGCTGATACTTTTACAGCCATTCCTAGTTGGCAATTATCATATGATAATTTAGTAGCAACTTCTCCTTTTTTCATTGTATGGTTTCCCTGTCCTTTTGTATCAGTAAAAGTAGTCGCTCTTCCCGTCCCGATAATCCTATTTGTACTCCTATTAATATACAATTTATTTGGTGCAGACCCCCAGGTTCTAACCGCTGATACTCCTTCCGGCAAAACTATTCCATAAACATCTGTTGTTTCTTTAACTAAATCTTTTTGAATAGTATTTGGAGACTTAATATCTAAAATCATTCCATCGTCCGCATATGTTACTACCATATCCTTGGAAGGTTTAATTTCTTCATAATAACTTTCTGTTCTGTCAATATTTTGATTAGAAATTTTTTCATTTAATAATCCTTGAAGCATATCTTGAGTACTTTTTTGTTCTTGCTGTAATTTTTCAAGTTCTTTTGTAGATAAAAATCCACCTTTCACTATTTCAAAATCCTTATCTGTCGTATATCTTATAACTGTTTCTGGTTGCATTTCTGTAGGAATTTTTGTTCCGTCATATGCCAAAACCGAACTTGGTTGAATAATAGTTCCACCTACAATTAAAACAGCCACACCTAGTGCCAACAAAACATTTCTTTTTCTCATACCGTTCTCCTCCTTTTTACCCTTACATTAATGTGTAACTCTTAATTATTATGTTTCGTTTTCAGAAGATCTTCTTTATATGCTTATATTACTATACTCTATTATATTCGTCAACAACTATTTAGTTTTTCTAAATATTGATTTATCAATATTTTTAATGTTACAATGTAATACATAGAAAGGAAGATATTTATGGACACTAAAAGTAATTTTAGGCGTGGTTCTGTAGAGTTGCTCGTCCTACATTTATTACAGGAAAAAGATTACTATGGCTACGAGTTATCGCAAAACATTAAATCACGCTCAAACGGAATTATCGATATTCCTGTCGGTTCTCTATATCCTGCTCTCTATAAATTAATTGATAACGGATATATTACAGACTACAAACAACAGGCAGGAAAAAGGCTTGTACGCGTATACTATCATCTAGAACCTAAGGGAAAAGAAAGACTTGATTTACTTTTAGACGATTATTACGCTACAAACACGGGGATACAAAGTATTTTAAATTACGAACAAAAGGAAGGAGGGGATTAGTCTATGACTAAAACACAGAAAAAAATCATCAAAAACTACAAACGGGAAATCCGCAAACTTTTACCTATTTTCACAAAAAATGAACGACATTTTCTCAATGATATATCTGTTTCTATCGAAGATTATGCTACTTCAGACGAAAGTTTTTCCAAAGACTCACTTATAGAAAATATAGGAGAACCCAAAGACATTGTTGCACGATACCTTACTGATATGAATGCGGACTCACTTCGCAAAGTTTTATCGAGAACAAGATACATTCGTGTCGCTACAATATTTATAATTTCTATCGCTATTTTTACAGGGGCTTTTAAAATTACAACCCTATATCTAAACTATAAGGGTGCTGAAGAAGCCTATATCCATCGGGAAATCATAGAAACAACAGAGTATATTGAAGTTCCCATATCAGAAGACGAATAAAAAGGAGATTTACATTAATGAAAAAATTTTTATGTTTACTAACATCTGTCATTTTATCTTGTTCCTTAACTTTTTCTAGTTTTGCACATACTTCGGACACTACCAAAACAGTTTCTAAAAAGTACATCGAATATACACAAAATGGATATATTTACGAAGTTGATACTACCGAATGCAACCATTCTTTTTATAAAGACCAAACAAAAACTGTTTCCCGTACTGCAACATATAAAACCCCAACAGGAAACCCTTTATGGAGCATGACAATTATCGCTAGTTTTAAATATAACGGTTCTTCTTCCTCCTGTACTTCTTCCAAGGTGGAAACCAAGGTTTATCACTCTGCTTGGAAAATCACAAATAAAACCAGTTCCCACTCAAAAAATACTGCAACAGCAAAAGTAACTGCTAAACTTTATAACAATAGTGTTGTAGTACAAACAAAAACCAAAACGCTAACATTAACCTGTTCTAAGACAGGAGTCATTTCATAATACCAAAAAGGTTCATAAACAGTTTTATCACCTAACTGTTTATGAACCTTTTTTCTATCTCTTCTCTTAAATTTTTCATCTTAAATCATATGTAAGCAAGACGATAAGCCGGGTTATGTCGTTGGACGGTCATCTATCTAGACCTATTGTTGCCAATAGGTTCAAGCAACCTACCTAAAACGTGGCGGGCAACCACAATGTTTTCATTCGGTTTTGCTTCGGGTGGGGTTTACATATGCCCCTGTTGTTACCAACAGGGCGGTAGTCTCTTACACTGCCCTTCCAACCTTACGCTATAAAAGATGTGCGGTAGGATAAGTTGTAAAACAACTTATCCTACACGGCATTCGCCGTATACCCTCTTGCAAGTATATGGACTTGCAAGAGGGTGCACACCTCATTGCTAACGCGGTACATTTCTGTTGCACTATCCTTAGAGTCGCCTCCACCGGACGTTATCCGGCACCCTGCCCTATGAAGCCCGGACTTTCCTCATCTGCGGCCTTTCGGCACTTGCATCTGCGACCGTCTGTCTTACTTACATACAATTTGTTATTTTAGCACACTTCTACCACATCGTCAATTAAGTTTTCGCCGTCAGCAGACGATGTCGCCAAAAAATCGCACCGTTCATTCTGCATATGCCCGTCATGTCCTTTTACCCAAATAAACGTTACCTGATGCGGTTCTTTCGCTTTTAATAAGCGTTTCCACAAATCAACATTTTTTACAGGTTCATTTTTCCCACGTTTCCAACCTTTTTTTATCCAGCCGTCAATCCATTTTTGGTTAAAAGCGTCTACAACATATTTGGAATCCGAATATAATTCAATTTCACACGGACGATTTAACGCTTCAAATCCGGCAATGACCGCCATTAATTCCATGCGGTTATTTGTCGTCTTTTTATATCCTTGCGACAATTCTTTTGTATGCAGTTCTCCTTTCGTATCCACATACTCCAATACAGTACCGTATCCTCCCGGTCCGTCAGGGTTTCCTCTCGCCGCTCCGTCCGTATATATTTTCACTTTCATCATATCTATACTCTCCATTCTCCGGTTTTTAGAAAATGCGTTGCCGTCTGCTCCGCATTTTCAATAATCTTTTTATCATAACCGATAATGCTCAATAATTTTATCGCATTTCTCGAAACCGCTCTTCCGCGATACAACTCATAATTAAACAAAATATCGTTTTCTTGAATTTCTTCCTGAAAATGATAATTACTGTACTCATTTTCCAGCATATGTGTCAATTCTATATCGTGGGTTGCCGCAAAACAGAGTACCTGTTTTTTCGAAAGACTTTTTAAAATCTGTGCCGACGCCGATATACGCTCAACCGTATTCGTTCCCCGAAGCACCTCATCTACAAAGCAGAGCATCGGTATCTCTTCGTCTGCATGGCTTAAAATTCTCTTGAGCGATTTAATCTCTACTATATAATAACTCTCATTTCCCTGCAAGTTGTCTTTTAATGCCATAGAAGAATAAACCTGGAAGAAACTTGCCCGATAAAATGTGGAAATGCTTGTATCTATCGTCTGAGATAAAACTGTATTAATCGCCACCGTTTTCAAAAACGTAGATTTTCCGGAGGCGTTTGAACCGGTAATCAGCACATTTCTGTTTTCCTCAATGGAATTTGCCACAGGTTCTACAATAAGCGGATGATATACATCTCTCACATTTATAAACGCTTCTTTCGTTTCCCGCAATTCCGGAATACTATAAAACGGAAGACTTTCCCGAAAAGACGCCACAGAAATGAGTGCGTCCAATACCCCTATATTTTCCGCAAGTTCATCTATCGTATCTGCATTTTTCTTTACTTCCTCCAACATGGAATTAAATTTCAGCAAATCAATATGTGTTGCCACACGGATATAGTCTAAAAATGCCTCCGCCAAACTTCCCGTTTCCCGCTGTGCAGACATTAAAAGAGATGAGCCGAACCGAAACTTTTTAAACTTTTTCCGAATATCCGCAATATGGTCTACATATTCCTGCACTTCCGCAATCTCCAGTTTGGAAATCTCTTTACTTGCATCTAGCATTTTCAATATATACGAAAAAGTTGTTAAATAGGGTTGTATTGCCCCTTTTCTTTTATAATACCGAAAAACGTCCCACACTAACATCATCAGCATAACCGTAAACCCTACACCGACTTCCAAAACAGTCATCAAGATAAGTCCAAACGGAATTGTAAACAACGCTATATAATGTTCCGCATTGCTCTCTTTTTTCAATGTGATAAGCAAATCAATATAATCACTTATGGAAAATCTTCTCGTTTTTCCTATTTGCCGAAAGCAGACTTCCAAATCTGCCCTTTTCTGTTCATGCGTAGCAAAAAAATGTATCAGCCGTTCTCTTTCATCTAAGATTTTCTGCTCTGTCACAGGCGTGCGGAGCATATAATATAAATATTCTTCTCCAACAGATGACTTCGTATGATTGATATAGGCAAAAATATTGTCCATATCCAAGTCATTCCATGTAATATCATCAATATATGGTCTGTTGATTTTCCCTTTCTTTAACTGATAGACAAAATATCCGGAAATCTTATCTAACTCTTCCTCATCATACTCTCTTTCGGGAATTTTCCCCCATTCTTTTAAAAACTTTTCTCTCCAAACTCTTCTCGCTTTCTTTTCGCTGACATACATATGCACAATCCCGAAAACAAAAAGAGCAAATATGGAAACCACTATAAATTCTATCTGCATTCCGTTTTCCTCTGTTATTCGTGAATGTTACCCAGTTGAATATTCTTTTCTACTATTCTCTGCATTTCTTCCCAAATTGTTTCCGAAGTTTCTTCTATTCTTTCATTTCTTTTATAAATCTGCTCTTTCTTTACCTGATGTTCACTCCAACTTTTTCCCTTTGCCGCATCGTTTAACAGCATCGGCTGGAAATTATCGAGAAGATGTGCATATTTTGCATCTTCTGTTTCATATGCCTCAAATTCTTCCCATAATTCTCTGAAATACTGTCCCTGCTCTATCGGAAGTATACCGAAAATACGGTCTGCCGCTTTTTCTTCTCGCTCTCTTTTATCTTTTGCCCCTTCACTGTCATAGGCATATGTATCCCCCGCATCAATTTCCACAAGGTCGTGAATGAGAACCATAGTAATCACTTTTAGAAGATCTACCTCTTCGCTGACATATTCCTTTAGCAAAATGGCTGACAATGCAAGATGCCACGAATGTTCCGCATCATTTTCTTTCCGTTCCCCGTCAGACAGATACGTTTGTCTGAAAATATTTTTCACTTTATCCACTTCAACAATAAACTGTATTTGCTTCTCCAATCTTGTCATCTTCACTTTCTCCTTCTCCGAAATAATTATGTATCATTTTACCACGAAAGAAAAAGAAATACTACTCTCCTTTTGATTTTCTAAAATTTAACATTGAAAAAACTCTTATTATGCGTTATCATGGATAACAATACAAAATTACTATAATCAGAGTGAATTTGATTAGGAGAGGAACAGAATTATGCAACTTTTAAAAGAACGAATTTTAAAAGACGGTGTTGTGAAACCCGGAAATGTACTGAAAGTAGACAGTTTTTTAAATCATCAAATGGACATTGACTTAATCAATGAAATCGGAAAGGAATTCAGAAGACGCTTTCCTTCTGATAAAATCACAAAGATTCTTACTATAGAAGCATCCGGTATCGGAATTGCCTGCATCGTTGCCCAATATTTTAATGTACCTGTTGTTTTTGCCAAAAAAGCACAGAGTATCAATATTGACGGCGATGTTTATTCAACTAAAATTGAATCCTTCACACATAAACGTACATATGACGTTATTCTTTCTAAGAAATTTTTATCGAAAGATGATCATGTACTTATCCTTGACGACTTCCTTGCAAACGGCTGTGCGTTACTCGGTTTAATCGACATTGTACAGGAAGCAGGAGCTACAATCGAAGGCGCCGGAATTGTCATCGAAAAAGGAATGCAGGACGGAGGAAAGAAAATCCGCGAAAAAGGAATTCATTTGGAATCTCTTGCTATTGTAGAATCCATGACAGATACAGGACTTACATTCAAAGAAGATTAAATCGAGTAGGAGGCTAATCATTATTTGATTAGCCGACCTCTCACACCACCGTGC
>Stewie_p2__coassemble_1739_pt1 | contig 17054 bp, 14 predicted proteins | sample Stewie_p2__metabat2_low_PE_030 | metagenome-assembled genome bin Stewie_p2
TTACAGAGGAATTCTATAAGTTGATTGTAGCAGATAAAAGATTCTTTGAACAGTATTATTTTATTGTAGCAGATATGGAAAATTGGTATACTATAGGTTATAAGGAAATAGAAGAATCAGAATTTCACATAGTGGATAAGTAATCAAGAGCATGACGATAAGAAAGGATAATTAGAGATATGAAACTAAAAGAATTGTAACGCGTACCCATATTGTATAGATATTAGTTTGGATAATTCTCCCGTATACTATGCGGTACATGGTACAGGCAAGTGGGAGTTTACAAAAGACAGTGAATCTTTAGAAGAGTTTTTTGAATTTTGGGGAATATGATAGAGAACAGTAATCTTTCTTAAAAAAAGGAAGAGCCATACCCGACTCTTCCTTTCCACTTTTCTTACTCTGTCTTAGTTTCTCTTTTTGTATCTCATTGCTGTCAAACTTCCTGTTGCAGCCGCCATCATAATAAGCCAAATCATTACTTGTGCCGTATCAGCCGTCTTTGGATTAGACATTCCGTTTCCATTGCTTTCGGGTTTTGTAACATTTTCTAATTTACGGATTGCATCTAAATTCTTCTGAACCTGCTGCAATTTTGCCTGTAATAATTTTAACTCTTCTTCCGTGTAATTTCCTTTATATAGTTTTTCTGCCTGTTCCAAATCTTTTTTTGCATTTTCAAGTAAAATTTTATCCGTTACTTTTACATTAGAAGTATTGATTTTGTCTGCTTTTTTAATATTTTCTGTTTCTAGCGCTGATTTTGCTAAAGCAACTCTGTCTGAAAGTGCTTTCACATGCTCCATAACCTTATTCACTCTATTTTTCTGTTCATCAGTTATACTCGGATTTGCCAGCAATTCTTTTCCTTTTGCACTTAACTGCTGAAGTTTTTCCATATCTGAAGATTTTACTGTTTCTACTTTATATAACTGTGCTTCTTTTTCCAAATTTGCAATCGCTTCGGCAAGATATGTTCCAACCGGCTGTTCTATCGCTCTTACTTTTGTGTCTAACTCCATTTTTAGTCCCTGCGCTTCCCTTCTGTCACGCAAAGCCTGAATAGCACTTAAATTATCTACCGGAGCCTCATCCGTTGAAACAAGCGGTTTTAAATCTTTAAATACAGAACCATCCAAAGTCGCACAATATTCATTTACACAAACAGGATATTTTTTCTCTGTATCGTAAATAGAGATTACTTCTCCACTATCTGTCGTAATAGAAGTCACTTTTACTTTACCGTCCACTTTTTCATAAGTAGCCGTAATTCCTGAAAATTGGTCGCCAAAATTAGCACTGTCTTTTGTTCCCAATAGGGCATTTTCTAACTGCTGCGCCATTTGTTTTCCTGTTATTTCATAAGTATAAATTCTGTTTCCAAATGGGGTAATTGTATAAATATCTGCCACAGTAACATCTCTTGTTGCCGCTCCCTCTTCAAGCAAAATATCCGTGCGTATTCCACCGCTGTTTGTGAACGCCGCAACCGTATTTTGTTCTTTCGTTGCATCCAGCATCAAGCCTGCCAGCCAGTTTCCCGCTATAGAGGTTGTCGTCCCCTCCTGAATAGGCGCTCGTGTAATGTTCTTGTCCACTGTGCATAGCACTTCATACATTTCGTCTTTCACTTCGTCCCATGCCGCCTGACTGATTTTTGTGATTTCTTTGTCCAAATGCGGATTATTTCCATTCTGATAGTACAGGTTTTGTACATTTTCTTTTGCCGTTGTATCCACATAACTCGGATCAATTACTTCCACATCATTATTTTCCGGATTGATTTTTACTTCTGCCGTTGCATAACCATAGGCTTTTGAATTTCCTTGAATATAGTCAATTCCATTTTCCGCTGTTCCCACATTTTTCTCGTGGGAATGTCCGCCCAAAACCAAATCCACTACTTGCGGATCCATTGCTTTCGCAATCGGCTCAGGCTCACCGTGTGCTAAAACCATTACAATATCGGCTTTTGTTTTTTCTTTTACTTCTTTTGTTCTTTCGCTAAGTTTGTTTAAATCCGCATCAATCTTATATGGTGCTATTTGAGAAGCCTTTATGTCGTTTGTGTAGTCTTCCACGTATCCGACAATCGCTATATCATAATCACCTTTTTTTACTACCGTATAGTCCTGTGTAAAAGAAACCCTCTGTCCGTTTTCTTTGTAATAAATATTATTCGCCAGCACCGGAATATCGGGATCGCCTTTATAATTTCCGATTTCATAAGGCGCCATTGTTCCCTGTTCATCTGCTGCGTATTTCTTTACATCCCAGTCAAATTCATGATTTCCGAGAGCAACCGCATCATACTTCATTTTGTCATAGGCCGCACGCATAGGCGCTCCAAAAGTTAAATTGGAATGAGGCGTACTCTGATAAATATCTCCGCCGTCCAATAAAAGCACCCCTTCGTATGCACTGTTTGCCCGTGCATCATTTACAATTTTAGCAATATATGCGAGTCTGTATTGAAAAGTTTCTTCTTTGTATGTTGAAACATCTGTAATATATCCATGAACATCTGTTGTTTCAAATACTTTAATCGTATCCCAATTTGCATAGGGATCATTATTTTCCGCCTTCGCCTGCGGAGCATTAACGAGCAGCATCGCCATAATCATTAAAAATGATATAAGTGTTTTCTGTTTTCTCTTCATTATTTTTCCCTTTCTTTTTCATACACTTAGACGGTTACATCTACACACAGCCTGTTCACCCACTATAGCCACCTTTCTTCTCCTATTTGTGTGTTCTTTTTCTTCTCATCACTCTCTTTTTCTGTATTATACTATATTTTCATTTGAACTGTAAACATAATTATCAGATACAAAAAAGAACACCGAAATCATCTGTAGCCCAGACAACTTTAGTGTTCCTTTATCCTTAGTGAGGTTTAAATCCTTCCCCTCTCACTTCATTTGATTCCATTGTAACTAAAAAGGCGTTTTCATCTACTTCTTTGACCGCTTTTTGTACCATATGCATTTCCTTATTACTGCAAGCACACATGACAACTAATTTTTCTTCACCCGAATAACTTCCTACACCGCGTAAAAAGGTCGAACCTCTCTGTGTAAGTTCGTCAATTCGTTTTGCGACTTCGTGACCGTGATCCGTTACAACCAAAGTCATTTTTCCCGCATCAATGCCGTACATCACTTTATCTACAACAACAGAAAGAATGTATGTTAAAATTAACCCGTAAATAATACTGTCCACATCTCCGAAAAGCATACCGCCAAGACCTACAATAATTACATCCGTAATAAATGTAATTTTCCCAATAGATAAATGCGGTCTTAAAGCACGAACTGACATGATAATAAAGTCCGCTCCCCCTGTAGATGTATTTCTCATATAAATCATGGCGTATCCCAATCCCGAAAATACTCCTACACAGATAGCCGACAGCATTCTGTCTCCCGAATATACCGGAAGCATAGGCGCTACATAGTCCATAAGAGGCCATGCAATAATCATTGTTTTAAGAGAACGAAGAAGAAATCCTCTTCCCAATAATTTATAGCACATAATAACAATCGGAATATTTAAGATAATTGTCATTGTACCGATTGGCAATCCGAACAAGTGATAAAAAATCATGGCAATTCCCGAAATTCCCGCAACAGGGAATCCTGAGTTAGCCGCAAAATTATATACTCCAATGGCAATCAAAAGATTTCCTACAATGTCTACCAAAATATCAATCGCAAACTCTTTTACTTTGTTTTTTTCCATACTCTCTTCCTTTCTTATTTCCATTTACTTTATCCCAAATCGAAAAAGAGCGAGGCAAATTATAATAGTATAATTCGCAACCGCTCTTTTTCAATTATAGTATATTCGTCCCCGAATTAATTGTCAATATTTTTCTCCTCCTTGAAATGCAAAATCATCTCATTTGTAAGGCTGATATTTCTCTCCGTTATCGGAATATCTTCACGGTCAAACCATTCTGCCAATGCCAGTTCTTCCCTGTCCAAAGTAATTTTATCTTCCCCGTCTAAATCCGCATAAAATCCCAAAAGAAGCGTATCGGTAAAAGACCACGGCTGACTTTTGTAAAATCGGATATTTTTCACTTTCAGTCCGACTTCCTCCATTACTTCACGCTTAACCGTTTCTTCAATCGTCTCTCCGATTTCTGCATATCCCGCAATCAAAGCGTATTTTTTATATTCTCTGTCTGCGTATTTTGACATGAGAAGCCTGTTTCCGTCCGTCACTCCGACAATAACCGCCGGAGAAATTTTCGGATATTCCATTTGACCGCAGTTTTTACATTTTAACATTCTTTCCTTATTATCCTTAACCATTTCCTTTCCGCATTTTCCGCAAAATCTGTGGGACTGATACCAGCAGTACAGTTGAAATCCTGTAATTCCCGCAAAAGCGAGGTGCTGCGGTTTCAATCTGCGGAACATCTCCGTATCCTTCCAGCAGTATTCTTCCGATTCTTTTTGAAAATCCTCTGCCAAATAGAACGCCCGACCGTCAATCGAGAAAAGATATGTACATTTTTCGGTAAAGTCTGTATCATATTTTTCTAATTCTGCAATAGTGGGAAAAACAATTTCCTCGCAGTCTTTCAACAAAACCTCTCTTCCCCGATATACGCAGACAAAACTTTCTTTCTCCGGTTTCTTCGGTGTGTACTCATTCCTATAAATATGTGGGTATATATCTTGTATCATTTCATCATCTCCAGTAGACTTTTTTTATTTTTAACGATAAAATCATTTTATAACAAATCAGAAAGGATTGAAAGAATGAAAATCATATTTTTAGATGCAAAAACAATCGGAGATGATATTGACCTTTCCGGTTTTGAAAAATTAGGAGAAGTTGTTCGATATGATTTTTCCTCTGCCGAAGAAATTCCCGACAGAGTGAAAGATGCAGACGTTATCATTTTAAATAAAGCCGTGATTAACCAATCCACAATTCACACGGCAAAACATTTAAAACTTGTCTGCGTTACTGCCACAGGTACAGATAACTTAGATAAAGAATATCTTGGCAAAAATAATATTGCTTGGCGAAACGTTGCCGGCTATTCCACCAACTCCGTTGCACAGCACACATTTGCCATGCTTTTTTACCTATTGGAAAAATTAAATTATTATGATCACTATGTAAAAGACGAGCGATACGTCAACGACAAAATCTTCACTCATTTTGAAGAAAAATTTTCTGAAATCGAGGGAAAAACTTGGGGGATTATCGGTCTTGGCAATATCGGACGGCGTGTTGCTCAAATCGCTACATGTTTCGGCGCAAAGGTAATCTATTACTCCCCGTCGGGAAGTCCTGCTCAGGAAGGATACACACAGGTAGATTTTGATACCCTGCTCTCCCAGTCGGATATTCTTTCCGTACACGCACCTCTCACGGAACATACAAGAGATTTAATGAACGAAACCGCATTTTCCAAGATGAAATCTTCGGCTATTTTTCTAAATCTCGGACGAGGTGCAATCGTTGTGGAAGAAGATTTGGCATACGCCCTTGAAAATCATCTGATTGCCGCTGCCGGATTGGACGTGCTTCGCAATGAACCAATGCTTGCCACAAATCCTTTGTTAAAAATAAAGGACAGCCGAAAACTTTTCATCACTCCGCATATTGCTTGGGCAAGCGTGGAGGCGAGAACAAGATTAATGAATATTATTTTAGGACAAATCAAGGAATTTTTCCAACAATAAAGGAGATGTTTTCCGCATCTCCCCTCTACTTTTTCAAACCGGACAAAATAACTCCGATTGCCCCGACAAAAATAGAAAAATCTCCCACATTAAACGTAATATTCGTAAACTTTTTCCATTTTGTTCGGAAACCGATATAATCTACAACATATTTTCTTTTTATCCGGTCATACAGATTACTCACTGCACCGCCAATCAAAAAACTCAAACTGATTTTTTCCAAACCGTTGTTCCTTTTTCCAAACAAAGCAAGCGTATAAAACCCAACCATACAGGTCAAAACAAGCGATAACCATTTCACCGCCTTAGGATGTCTATCCAAAAAATTCAGTGCCATTCCTTCGTTATGCACATGGCGGAGTAAAATTTTCCCTTTGCAGACCGGAATTTCTTCCCCGCGTTTTATCCACTTTTCCACCTGCTTTTTCAGCCACAAATCAAAAACGGCAATTCCAATGATGATCGCAAAGCATACTATTACCATAATTAATCCTCGCTAATACTTTCGATTTCAAGTTCGCAGACTTTGATTTCATCTTCTCTCTCGGAAATATTTTCACATAAATCGAAAAATTCACCCTCCTGCACTTCTCCGTTTTTATAACGCTCATAAACCATGCGTCCCAAATCTCTGAAATCTCTTCGATTATTTCTCTCTAAAGTACGGATTTTTCCTTTAATCTTCTGCACTTCCACGACTTCTCCCGCTTTTTTCCCCACAGTTTCCGCCGTATCACTAATTCTATCCACAATATCTTCAAAAAAATCTTTCACCTTTATTGTTCTCCCTTCTTAAAATGACCTTAACTCATCAAATGTTTTGTATAAATCCAATGTTCCATATCCCCATATTCTATTTGGATATTCTTCCGTATCTTTGCGGTTTGTTCCCAAAATCAACAGATTTTTAATCTGTGAAGTGTCTACGTTTCGTCTGCCTAACTGATAATAAAGCCACTCCATAAGCAATGCCGAAGCCCCTGCCGTAATTGCTGCCGAAATACTTGATCCACTTCTTTTCGCAAATTGATTTCTGCTAATTGCCCCCGTCACATCCACTCCGGGCGCTGCAAAATCCGGTTTCAAACTTCCGTTTCTAGTATACCCTCTTCCCGAATCAATAGCAATACTATTATTGTTTCCATTATAATTTGCCGACGTCATCGCAGTCCAAACACACCCCGGCTCCGTAATTGTCCAGTCGGGATTGGAACGCAGAAAATATACTTCCCCGTCTAAAAACTCTGTCACCGGAAGCCACATATGGAAAATTCCGCCGGCAACCTGTATCGCTTCTACTTCCACTTTCCAAATTCCCTCTACCGCATTTTCAAATCGGATGAATGCCAATTCCGAATTTGTCCGTTCTACAAGCAATCTGTAATCTAAGTATACCGTTGTCCGCTCAAAAACAAAACTATGCACAGATGTACTTTCACTTTGTTTCACTGTCGGAAACGGAATCCTTTCTCCCGCAGGAGAAGTAATTGTCACCATAAAAATATTAGGAATGTCCGTCCACATTTCCAAAGTAAATCCGGCTCCCGTTTTTTCCACACGAATTTCAACCGCATCATTTTCTCTTTTTTCCTCCAGTCTGCCATAATAATGATGACGCTGATTCGCTTCATTTCCTCCCCCTAAAACAACCGCCATATTATGTACGTTCGCATAATAGGAAAGAAGATTTCCAAGCGGAGATGTTCCGTTATGGTCGCCTAAATTCGTTCCAAGCGGTATGCATAAAATAAGAGGCATCTGATTTCTCTCTGCCAGCATTTCCAAATATCTCATACCGAGCATAATATCATTTTCCTGATAACATTTTACATCTTCTTTAATGAAATAAAATTGTTTCAGATATTTTTTTGCTTCTTTCAATTTCACAATCCCCAACGTCGCCCTCGGCGCTGCGCCGAGAAAATCTTCCTCTACATTTTCACCGCCTGCCGCTATACTCGCCACAAACGTACCGTGTCCATCCGTATCTGCTGTCGGAACAATTTCTCTTGGCGTATCACTTTGTAACGCTTCATTTAGTTCTTCTCTAGTATACTCGCTTCCATATTGGAAACCTGCCGGCTCTTTTCCCGTCTGAATCGTCTGATCCCAAATTCCTGCAATCCTTGTTGTTCCGTCCGTATTTCTAAAAATCAGATTTTCGTAATCAATTCCCGTATCGACAATTCCGATCATCACACCGTTGCCCTGCAACTGCAGCGTAGGATAATTCTGCACTTGAGAAATTCCCGCCTGATTTAATGTTTCTGAGTCTATCAGCGTATAACACTTCGGAATACTTCCGTAAGTAAATCTCTCTAAAGTTATCGGATCTCCAAAAATTTTGTCCACATAAATGGTTCGGTAATAAAATCCTATATCCTGCTCGCACACTCTCGTCTTAGAAATCTGCTCTAAAAAATATGGGTTTTCCCTCTCATAAATAAAATCTCTGAAATCCTCCGATAAAATTTTCTCTTTACATAAAGATGAATTTTCCAATATATTTTCCCTTTTATTTTTAGTATATGAGAATGTGAAAAAACAGTGAACGGGGACGTAGTCTTTTTTCATTTGACTACGTCCCCGTTCACTGTTTTTTCACATTTATTTCCAAATTTCTTTTTCTTCTCGCATACCACGAACACTGTCATCATATTCCGCAAACTTATTGCTTCCTGCATAATCTGACGGCTGTGCATCTGCCGGCGCTGATTTGAATACAAGTTTTAATAAAATCGGTGTAATGATTGTTGTAATGACAACAACAATAATAACAGGTCCTAAGAAATTCGATCCCAAAAGACCTAAAGCCTCACCTTTACTTGCTACAATCAATGCAACCTCACCACGTGAAATCATACCGACTCCAATTCGTTTGCACTGATAATTTTCATATCCGCAAAGTTTTGCTCCCAAACCACAACCGACAATCTTTGTCAAAATAGCAATAATACATAGTAATACGGCGAACACAACAACCGCAACTGACATTTTCGGTAATACAACTTTTAAACCGATGCTGGCAAAAAAGATTGGCGACAATAACATATAAGATAATGTGTCAAACTTTGATGCTACGAAAGCCGAACGTGATGTATTTGAAATAATCAGACCTGCAATAAATGCACCTGTAATATCTGCAACTCCAAATCCCACCTCGGCGATAAATGCCATTAACAAACAGAATACAAACGCAATAATTGCGTGTCTTCTAAGTGGTTTGTGTGATGTTTCGCTCCACTTTTTGAACAATTTGTAAAACAGAACACCGATAATACCCGCAAATACGAAAAATCCTGCAATTTTTAGTAATACAACTCCGATACTTACAGAAGAATCTGCCATACTTGTTACGATTGTAAGGGCAATAATACCTAAAATATCATCGATAATAGCTGCACCTAAAATCGCGTTTCCTGAACGTGTTTTTAATTTTCCAAGTTCTTTCAATGTTTCTACCGTAATACTTACAGATGTTGCCGTTAAAATAATTCCGATGAAAATATTCTGTAAAAAGATACTGCAGCTTGCATCTGATGAAATCAATTCCGGTTTATTGAAGAAATACGCAATCGCAAATCCTCCGATTAACGGAACAATAACACCGCAAAGTGCGATTACAAACGATGCCTTTCCGCTCTCTTTTAATTCCTTAATATCCGTTTCCATACCCGCACAGAACATCAGGACAATAACACCGATTTCTGCAATTTCGTGAATGAAACTGGTTTCCGTTAATATGCCAAGCATTGCCGGCCCTAATACAAGTCCCGCCAATAGCGCTCCTACTACCTGTGGCATTTGTACTCTTCTCGTTGCAAGTCCAAGTACTTTTGTACTCAAAAGAATGATTGCAACGTCTAACAAATAACGATACTCTTCCATGTCTACATCTCCTTGTCTATTTTCTCTTCTCTTAAAAACCTTATTCAGACTACACCCCACGGAGATGTTTTGCAACCGTCATTTTTCACAAAATTTCTATCCTTTTTCGCTCATTTTTATATTTTTTCATTTTCTTTATGACTTTTGCTCAATAGCAGACTGTCCGCGAAGCGTGATAATCGGACCGCCCGTCCCCTCTATGTACGCCTTTGTAATGGTTACCTGACCGATATTATCGTCTTTTGGAATTTCATACATAATATCAAGCATAAATTCTTCAATAATTGCTCTTAACGCTCTCGCACCCGTATCTTTTTTCATTGCTCTTTCCGCGATTGCACCGAGCGCTTCATCATCAAACTCTAATTTTACTTCATCTAATGCAAGCAATTTTTTATACTGTTTTAAAATTGCATTTTTCGGTTCTTTTAAAATTCTTACAAGTTTTTCTTTATCCAATCCCTGTAAAGTGAAAATGACAGGAAGACGTCCGATAAATTCAGGAATCATACCGAAGTTTCTAAGATCTTCCACCTCCACTTTTTCCAGAAGGTTCTTATCATTATTGTATTTATCTTTTAAATCTGCCATAAATCCAACAGATGCCTGCTTGTTCAGACGTTCCTTAATAATTTCCTCCAAGTCAGGAAATGCCCCACCGCAAATGAACAGAATATTTTTTGTATTGACGGTTGTCAGTGGAACCATTGCATTTTTGCTGTTTGCTCCAACCGGAACTTCTACATCGCTTCCCTCCAATAATTTCAACATTCCCTGCTGCACGGACTCCCCGCTCACATCTCTTTGGTTTGTATTTTTCTTCTTCGCAATTTTATCAATTTCATCAATAAAAATAATTCCCTGTTCTGCCTTTTCCACATCATTGTCTGCTGCCGCCAACAATTTAGAAACGACACTCTCAATATCGTCACCGATATATCCCGCTTCCGTCAGAGAAGTGGCATCCGTAATTGCCAAAGGTACGTCAAGAAGACGTGCCAATGTTTTTACAAGATATGTCTTTCCGCATCCTGTAGGTCCAATCATCAACATATTTGATTTTTCAATCTCAATGTCATCCATTGTATTTGTAGCAACCCTTTTATAATGATTGTAAACCGCAACTGCCATAGCCTTTTTGGCATGTTCCTGCCCTACGATATATTCATCTAAACTCGCTTTGATTTTATGCGGTGCAGGAATGTTTTTTATATCTAAAGCCGGTTTTGCTTCTTTTTTCGGCTTTTTCTTCTTTACCGTCTGCTGTTTTGGAATCATATTTTCCAAATCATCCACATTCATTACCTGTATCCCCGGTATGTTCATCAATTTGCTATAGTCAATCTGCCCGTTGTTCATTGCATCAAAACTTTTCTGCATACAGTCCGAACATACATGAATGTGATTTGGCAGTTCAATCATTTTCCCTGCCACACTTTCAGGACGTCTGCACATAAAACAAAATTTTTCATATTCATCTTCTTTTTTATCGTTTGTTTCCTGTAATTCAGTTTCTTTTACATTGTTTTCGTTCTCTAACATATTATCCCTCTCTTAACATTTCTAAAAATTCTTCTTCCGAAATAATCGGTATTCCCAATTCCCTCGCCTTTTTATTTTTAGAAGAAGTTGATGCTGTATCGTTGTTAATTAAATAATTTGTCTTAGAAGTAACGCTTCCTGTGACTTTTCCGCCTTTACTCTCAATTACTTCTTTCACCTCATTGCGATTTGCAAAGTGATTTACGCTTCCGGTAATAACAAACTGAATACCTTCAAAAATCTGTCTGTCTTCCTCCGCGTTTTCTTTTGGAATGACAACTTCCTGAAGAAGATGTGCAAACTCTTTTCTATGTTTTTCTACGGAAAAATATTCCACAAATGTTCCTGCAATCACTTCTCCCACGCCGTCAATCTGATTTAATCTTTCCGGCGTGGCATTTATAATTTCCTCTATATTATTATGAAACTCTTTACAAATCATCTTCGCATTTGACAAACCGATATTGGCAATACCAAGGCTGTAAATCACTTTCGGCAAAGTTGTCGTTCTCGCTTTTTCCACACTCGCCTGCAATTTATTATAAGACTTTTCCCCAAATCCTTCCATTGATTTTATTTCTTCTTCATATCGGTCTAAATGAAAAACGTCCGCATATTCTTTGATAAAACCTTCCAATATGAATTTTTCTAAAGTTGCCTCCGACATTCCGTCAATATTTAAGGCATCTCTGCTGGCAAAAAGCGCAAAGGATTTAATTCGTTTCGCCTGACATTCCGGATTTGTACAGTAGAGTGCCTTTGCATTATTTATTTTTTTAATTTCTGTTTTTTCTTTACACACCGGACAAACTTCAGGGATATCTTTCACTCCGCTTCTTGTCAGATTTTCTGCAATCTGCGGAATAATCATGTTCGCTTTGTATACCTGTATTGTATCTCCAATGCCAAGTTCCAGTTCTTCCATAATACTGATATTGTGGACACTTGCACGACTTACAGTCGTTCCCTCCAATTCCACCGAATCAAATATGGCTACCGGATTAATCAACCCTGTTCTTGACGGACTCCATTCAATCTCCCGAAGAGTTGTTTCCCGAATTTCGTCCGCCCATTTAAACGCAAATGAATCTCTCGGAAATTTCGCCGTTGTTCCAAGCGACTGCCCGTACGCAATATCATCATATACAAGCACAAGTCCGTCAGACGGGAAGTCATTGTCTTCAATCTTATGTGCAAACATTTCTACTTTTCCTTCAATATCCGCAATTGTCACTTCCTCATGCTCCACCACATCAAATCCCTGTTCCGAAAGCCAGCGCATCTGCTCATTTCTTGAATTTTTAAAATCAACACCATCCGCTTTCACAAGAGAAAATGCAAAAAACTTTACATTTCTCTTCGCAGTAATTTCATTATTTAACTGTCGCACAGAACCGCTGCATAAGTTTCGCGGATTTTTATACTTGGCGTCCACATCTTCGATTTCTTCATTAATTCTTTCAAAATCTTTGTAACCGATAACCGCTTCCCCGCGAAGTACCAATTCACCTTTATAAGAAATGTGAAGCGGAATATTTTTAAACACTTTTGCATTGTTCGTGATAACTTCTCCCACTTCCCCGTTTCCTCGTGTTACCGCTTTCTGCAGTTCACCGTCACGATAGGTGAGAACAATTGTCAAGCCGTCTAACTTCCACGAAATAATCGCTTTCTGATTTCCCAAAAAATCTTTCAGACCGCTGATTTCCTTTGTCTTATCTAAAGACAACATCGGCTTCTCATGCCTTTCTTTTGGCAATTCGCTTAAAACCTCATATCCTACATTAACTGTCGGACTGTTGGAAAGAGTCACATTTAATTCTTTTTCCAACGCAGCCAACTCGTCATATAATTTATCATATTGAAAATTACTCATGATTTCTGTCGCACCCTGATAGTAGGCTTTTCCCGCCTCATTCAAGAGTGTAATCAATTCCTGCATACGCTTTCTTTTATCTGTCATGCCTTAACTCCTGTTCCATAACGGTCTCATTTGATGAATCTTTAATCAACTCATACAATTCTTTTATTTCTGCATCCGTCACTTTTCTATACTCGCCTGATTTCAGATTGCCCAATTCAATATTCATCACACGCACTCTTTCCAGTCTTGTCACCTTGTAGCCAAAATATTCACACATTCTGCGAATTTGCCTGTTTAACCCTTGCGTTAATATAATATTGAATTTATATTTTCCGATAGCCTTTACTTTACACGGTCTTGTCACCGTATCTAAAATCGGAACGCCCTGCCCCATTTTCTCAATAAATTCCGGTGTAATCGGTCTATTGACCGTTACTTTGTACTCTTTCTCATGTCGGTTTCCCGCCCGCATCATTTTATTAATAATGTCGCCGTTGTTCGTCATAAGCAAAAGCCCTTCCGAGTCTTTATCCAATCGTCCGATATACGTTACCCTTGTCGGATAATTCAGAAAGCGGATAATATTGTTTTTCTCTTTCTTTTCCTCCGTGCAGACAATCCCCACCGGTTTATTGACCGCCAAAAGTACCATTTCATTGCCTTTACTGACAACTTTCTTTCCGACTTTCACTTCCTGATTGGGCGAAACTTTCATGCCTGTTTCCGCACGTCTGCCGTCCACAAAAACTTTGCCCGCCTCTATCAGCCTGTCTGCCTCCCGTCTTGAACAGACGCCGGCCTCACTTAAAAATTTATTTAAACGAATTAATTCTTCTTTCATTTTTCTTTCTCCCCGCTATTTAAACGCATAGGTTTATGATACTGTTTTACTTTCAAAAAGTCAATGTTTCTGCTATAATATAGCCCATAGTAAATCTCAAAAAGGAGCAGATTATGAATATCAAATCATTTACGGAAGAACCTGTTTCCAAAATCTTTTTTCGTTACCTTTTCCCATCCATATGCGGAACAATGGTAACGTCTATTTATGTATTGGCAGATACGATTATTATCGGAAAAGGCATCGGAGCGGACGCAATGGCTGCCTTAAATATCGTATTGCCGCTTTTTAACGTTTTCTTCGGAACAGGATTATTATTCGGTGTCGGCGGTTCCGTATTAATGTCTATCGCCCGCGGAAAAGGCGATAATCAAACCGGAGACCGATATTTCACTACCGCCGTACTGTTAAATGCAGTTACAAGCATTCTTTATATGGTACTCTTTCTTATTTTTATGGAAGATATTGCACGCTTTCTAGGTGCAACAAAAGTCACTTTGCCATACATTATGGACTATGCGCCTTACGTGATATGGGGACTTGGATTTTTCTCCTTCTCCACATTTTTGCAAACCTTTGTCCGAAATGACGGTGCGCCTAAACTTTCTATGTTTGCCGTTGTAACCGGAGGAATTTCAAATGTATTTTTGGATATTCTTTTCGTTTTTACTTTTGATATGAAAATGGCAGGGGCTTCCATTGCAAGCGTTATCGGAACAACCATTACAACCTGCATTCTGCTTTTCCATTTTTTCTCCAAGAAAAATGGGTTGCATTTTACATTAAACGGACTTTCCTTTTCCTTTGTAAAACAGATTTTTCAAAACGGATTTACCAGTTTTATTTTAGAAATGTCCTCCGGAGTTGTTATGTTTTTCTTCAACATACAAATTTTAAAATATATCGGCGATGTGGGGGTAGCGATGTACGGTGTTATCGCAAATACATCTATTGTTGTTATTTGTCTGTGCAACGGAATCAATCAGGCTTCCCAACCGATTATTTCTATCAATCACGGTGCAGGATTATATAACCGTATTCACATCGTAAAAAAATTAGGGCTTAGAACCGCTTTTCTTATCTGTTCTGTCCCTGCCATACTCGGCTTAATTGTTCCGAATATGTTTACAAATATTTTCCTGAACCCTAACGCTGAAATACTGGCGCTTTCCCCGACGGCAATCCGCATTTACTTTACGGGATTTTTTGTTATCGGGCTTAATATGTTTATTGTCGGATATTTTCAGTCCACAGTAAAACCGCAGATTTCCCTTTTTCTCTGTCTGATGAAAAGTTGCGTACTGAGTATAGCGTTCGTCTATATTCTTCCTCTCTTCTTCGGCGTAACGGGAATATGGGCTGCCGTGCCTTTGGCTGAATTTATCACACTCGGACTTGGTATCTATTTTCTGAAACGGAGGTAAATATGATTTTATTATCTATTCCTGAGGTGAAGGAGTTTATGTCAAAACTTCTTCTCTCCGAAACATTTGACACTTTCCTTTTCGTGGAAGGAGAAATTGTTACATTTAATACTTTTACAATGAACGGAAGACTGCAAAAAGATTTTTTCGACAAAGATATGGTTCCAGAACGCACTTATTCTTTGTGGAAAGATTTGAGAGAATATTGCTTCTCCCTTATCCGCGGAAAACGCACTCCCCTCCGTTTTAAATTTGTGTTTGGGTTATCTGAACCTAATATCGAAAAACTTTTAAAACAGCAGGATTTATCCTTTACCCCACAGGACGTTCAGGGATTATATTTGAATATTTCTTACGACGGTACTTCTCTGAAATGTGTCACCGGAACTTCCATGAACCTTTTCACTATGGACAAGTCTTTGGAAGAGGCTTGGGATAAAATGGTGCAGAAGTTCTTTACACAGAAAGAGATTGGATTTGAGGTGATGTAAATGAAAAGATTGAAAAAGATTTTTATACTGATCGGCTTTTGTCTTGTTTTATCAGGCTGTTCCTCTTCCTTAGCAGCATCAACACTAACTAACATACAACCTCCAAAAACTCTACTTCCTAAACTCACATTGCCTAAAATCACTCCGGCAAAACCAAAACAACATACGGTTGTAATTGATGCAGGTCACCAGCAAAAAGGAAATAGTGAGCGTGAGCCAATCGGACCGAATGCTTCTGAAATGAAAGCAAAAGTTGCCGGAGGTACTTCCGGAATATCCACAAAAGTTCCTGAGTATCAACTTACCTTAGATATTTCCCTTTTATTGAAACAGGAATTATTAGAGCGTGGCTATCAGGTTATTATGATTCGAGAGAAAAATGATGTCAACATCAGCAATGCCGAGCGTGCTGAAATTGCCAACCGCTCCAACGCCGATATTTTTATCCGTGTACACGCAAACGGCGATAACAATCAATCGGTGTCCGGCGCTCTCACTATAGCCCCCTCCAAAAATAACCGTTATGTAAAAGAGATTGCTGACGCCTCCCGCAAACTTTCCGAGTCTGTCCTCTCCTCTTACTGCAACGCAACCGGTTTTAAAAACAGAGGTGTACTTACAAGCGACACAATGAGCGGTATTAACTGGTGCAAACTTCCCGTTACTATCATTGAACTGGGATTTATGACAAATCCGTCAGAAGACAAAGCCATGCAAAATTCGGATATACAACATCGCATGGTTTCGGGAATTGCTGATGGAATTGATGCTTATTTCAAATAATTCTCTATTAAAAAAGGACACTGAGTGTCCTTTTTTAATAGAGAAGATCGTAGTATGAAATCGGAAAATTTTGCAATTTCCAGCCGTCTTTTTCCTTAACGTACGTTACTGTTTCTTCACTTTCCTTTTCTTCTGTTTCCGGTTGTTCTGACCAAAATCTTTTAGAAGTTGTCTTAATTTTCATAGAAACATCGAATGACAATTTGTTGTCGTAATAATTCTCCAAAGTCATTTTAATATCGGAAATATCAAAAGATTGAATTACTGTACCCTCCGTGTCCATAATCCTGTAAAGTTCTTCATAAGAGGATTTGATAAAGGAACGTTTCATTGCTTCCTCTGAAAAAAGTTCTCTCATTTTGCTAAAATCTTCTTTAGCAACTGCTGAAGTTAGAATTTTCTCTAAATCTTTTCCAAACTGCTCCGCTAATTTTTCTTTTTCTTCTTCCGTCGGAACAAGCGTAATACTTTCTCCAAAGGTAGCCGAATCTATCTCTATAATATCTCTGTAAG
>Stewie_p2__coassemble_1788_pt1 | contig 16429 bp, 14 predicted proteins | sample Stewie_p2__metabat2_low_PE_030 | metagenome-assembled genome bin Stewie_p2
GTATTATCATGCCAGTATATAAGGTAGAAGAATATGTAGGAAAAGCCATTGAAAGTATTCAGGCGCAGACATTAAAAGAATGGGAATTTTTAATTGTAGATGACGGAACACCGGATAAAAGCGGAGAAATCTGCGATGCCTATGCGGAAAAAGATGACAGAATTCATGTGATTCATAAAGAAAACGGCGGTGCGCCAAGTGCCAGAAATATGGCAATCGAAATGGCAAAAGGAGAATATTTCTATTTCCTTGATTCCGATGACTGGGCAGAACCTACTATGTTAGAAGATATGTATAATCTTGCGAAACGTGACAATGCACAACTTGTTGTAGCAGGATTCTATATTGACACATATTGTGGAAAAGACGGTTATATGACAGACGACTATTATGTAGAAGACGCGGTTTATCCGAACAAGGAATCTTTCCGCCGAAATGCATATAAGTTATTTGACAAAAACCTTTTATATACACCGTGGAACAAGTTGTTTGAAGCAAAATACGTTATGGAAAATAACTTGCGTTTCCCGACAACATTTTGGGATGATTTTCCATTTAACGTAAGTGTGGTAAGAAATGTGGAGAGGGTTACGGTAACTTCTAAACAGTATTACCATTTCCTCAGAGCGAGAACAGAATCAGAAACGGCTGCATACAGACCGGGAATGTATGAAAAACGTGAGGAAGAACACGGCTGGATGGTAAACTTATACAAAGAATGGAAAGTTGGCGGTCCGGAAAGTATGGAGATGATTGCAAGACGTTATATGGAACGTTTTGTCGGATGTGTAGAAAATATTACAAATCCAAAATGTGAAATGACAGCAAAAGAAAAGAAAAAAGAAATTAAGAAGATGCTGAAAAATCCAAGAATTAATGAAATGGGTAAATTGGCAAAACCACGTTCTTTATATATGAAAATATTGTTATTGCCGATTAAATGGCACTGTACGTTCCTCACTTATTTGGAGGCAAAAACAATTACTTATGTAAAAACGAAAAATACAAAATTATTTACCAAATTAAAGGTGGGAAGATAATGGAGAATAGAATTGCGGTCAGTGTAATTGTTCCTGCATATAATGCGGAAAAAGTGGTTGAAAACTGCATAGGAAGTATTTTGAAACAGAATTTGAAAAATATCGAGGTTATAGCAGTTGATGACGGAAGTAAAGACGCTACAAGAAGAGTTTTGGAAAAATTAGCAGTCGATGATAGTAGAGTCCGCTTAATCAAGAAAGATAAGAATGAAGGTTTAAGTGCAGCCAGAAATTCAGCGTTGGAAATAGCAATGGGAGAATATGTTGGATTTGTTGATGCAGATGACTGGGTGGAAGAAAATACTTTTGAAAAGATGTTCCAAAAAGGAAACGGAGCGGATTTAATTGTATCGGGCTATAAGCATGACACAATGGATGAGAACAGAAAGCAAGTCAATATCAGCAGAGAAGTAAAGATGCAGGCAGGCTATTGGGATACAAAGGAAGAAGTTGTTTCTCAAGCCGCTTATATAGATACGGCTAAAATGTTCGCATACACATGGAATAAATTATATAAGAGAGAAATTATAGAGAAAAATAAATTTGTTTTTTCAAAGCAGGTACTGATTGAAGATTTTATTTTTAATACGGAATTTTGGAATGAAATTTCAACTTTATCTGTTGTGAATTGCACAGGGTATCATTATGTGAAAGCGTCAAAGGATGCGCTGACGCAAAAGTTTTTGCCGGATTTTCTTGAGATTATGAACTTGAGATTTGACTGTATGAAAAAACTGTTGGAGAAAAACAGTGTGTATGTAGGTAAATGCAAAGAACAGAGTGCAAACATGTATATTAAACATGCTGTTGCGGGTATTGTAAGAAATTGTTCTCCCGCAGGGAATTATAGTTTTAAAGAACAATATCTTCGTGTGAAAAGTTTACTAAAGGATTCTCATTCTAAAGAAGCATGTCAGAATGCAAAAGGAAATTCTAAGCAGGAAAAAGTGTGTAATTTAGTGTTTAAAAGTAAAATTACGATAGTGAATTTGTTGTTGGGAAAAGTGATATATGCAATGCAGACAAAGTCAAAAACAGCATTTGACAAATTAAAATAGTGGAGAATATCTGATGAAGAAGATAATGTTTATTTCGTGGGATATGAGTGTTTTAGGGGGAATCAATCAGGTATTGGTTGGTTTGGCAAATACACTATGTGCAGATTATGAAGTTTATATCGTATCTTTGGTGAAAAGTGGTGCAGAAACAAAATATGCACTTAATCCCCGAGTAAAAGAATTGAAATATATTTCAGATGAGGAATGTAGAGGAAGGGAACTTCTCATAAAAGGGAGAAAAAAGTTAAGAAAATTAATTAAAGAAAAGCAAATTGATATTTTGTTTTTAATGGGATTTCAAGTTTCACTTCCGGTAATTTTGATGACATTTGGTTTGGGGTGTAAAAACATCTTTTGCGATCATGAGGCATTGTTGAGCAGATGGCATGAAAAGAAGATTACAATGGTGCGTTATATAACGTCTGTTTTTTCTAAAAAAGTGATTACTTTAACGAAACAAAATGCGGAAGACTATAAAGAAAAATTTAGATTATCCGATAAAAAAGTGGACTTTATTTATAATAGTATAGCAGAGGAAGTTTTGAATGCTCGTGCAGAATATAATGCAGAATCCAAGATTATTTTATCAGTAGGAAGATTTAGCAAAGAAAAAGGATATGATAATTTGGTTGAAGTTGCAAAAAAGGTATTGAAAAAGCACGAGCAATGGAAGTGGTATATTTATGGAGATGGGGATACATTTTCAGAGATAGAACAACAAATAAAAAGGGAAAAACTAGACAAGCAAGTCATTCTAAAAGGTGAGGTATCAGATGTTTCATCAATTTACGGACAGGCAGCAATGTTTGTTTTGACCTCTTACAGAGAGGGTTTGCCATTAGTTTTGTTAGAGGCAAAAGCAAACCATTTACCGTGTGTGAGTTTTGATATTATAAGCGGACCTAAAGAGATTATTCGAGATGGAATTGACGGTATTCTTATTCCGCCATACAATAAAGAAAAAATGGCAGAAGAGATAGAAAGGTTAATTTGTGATGCCTCGTTAAGAGAAAGAATGTCAGAAAAAGCGGAAGAAAATTTGTCAAAATTTTCTGAAAAGGAAATTATGCAACAATGGAAACAGTTAATAGAAGAAATATAGAAGAAGGTGAATAGGTGAAAAGTTTGTTTTGGGAAAAAGGTGAGTTTAAACTTTGGATATTATTGCTGTGTGCATATCACTTTTTTCCTTTTATTACGACAAAAGGGAGTATAGTATTATATATATGGGCATATATCATTCCTCTTGCGTATATCGCGTTGAATTTGAATTATTTGAAAAAAATAGTTTCGTCTATTGCACATTCGGAGGCATTGATTTGTGTATCGGGGATAGTTATACTAATCTGTTTCAGTTTAATTATACCGGTTATTTACAATACAGGAGATTTTACTTATCTGACAGACTCAATATTAGGCATGGTGAAAATTTTAATACGAATGTTATTTATCGTTCTTGTAATTATTAAGAATATTCCTGAAGCGACAAAAGAAACATTTATGAAATATTTTATATATTCCTGTTGCCTATACATATGCAGTACAATTATTATGATGCTATTTCCGAGTATAAAGGATGTCTTTTATCAGTTGATAAAAGAAAGCGATCATTCTAAGTTAATGGCTATGGATGCAAGATATAAAACAAGATATGGCTGGGGTGGATTTTCAGGTTTTGAATATACATTCAAATGTGTGCTGGCGATTATATTTAACAGTTACCTGATTGAAACAAGAATTAAACAAAAAAGAATTTGGGTGAATGTAGGAATTTCATTATTCTTGTTGGTGGGAACTTTGTTTTATGGAAGAGTAGGCTCGCTATTTGGTGGATGTGTATTGGTTGTATTATTTATCAGACTGATGAAAAAGCGTCCTAAGATTTTAGTTGGTGCAATTATAGCAGGAGTACTAGGGTGCGTTGCTCTTTTTGTTTTGCAGAGTAAGAATGAAACAATTAGAACATGGTTTAACTGGGCGTTCGACTTGTTTGTTACTTTTGCAAAAACAGGAAAGTTTGAAACGGAGTCATCCAATGTGTTGTTGGAGCAGATGTTATTTGTTCCGGAAGTGAGAACTATTTTGTTTGGTGATGGAATGTATACAACTTTGTCAGGATATTATATGTCCACAGATGCCGGAATTATGAGATCACTATTATTCGGCGGTATAGGTTTTGCATTATTAAGATATTTGAGTTTTTATATACCATTAGGATTGAGTCTGTTTAAAACAAAAATGAAATCAGCAGACAAGATAATGTATTTATGGGTGTTATTGCTTTGTATCGTATTTGAAGTAAAAGGAGAAATACTCTTTTCATGTATACCGATATTTATATGGATAATGGCACTGGAACGATATGAACGATGGAGGAAAGAAAAATGGAGAGAGATTTAAGTTTTAGAAGATTGTTTAAAATGTATATTTTAAATATTTGGGTAATTATTTTGGCAGGAGTTATTGTTGCAGGAGCAATGGGGATTGTTCTGAAAGGAAAATCAGAAGCATCAGTAACACAGAGTGTTTATTTAGTATATGATTTGGACACAGAACAGAAAGAAACACTTGAAACGAAGAAAAATGTTTATTTTGATGCTTATAAAGGGTTAATCAGCGGAAATGCGTTACTAGACTCAAATGAATTTTCAAAGGAAGAAAAGGCACTTTTAAGCGGAATTACGACAGAAGTAGAATCAAGTTGTTATACACTTACAATGAACGCACAAAATGTAAAAGAAGATGAAAAATTATTAAATCGTTATGTAGAAGCATCTGAAAAATGGATGCAGGAAAAATATAAAGATAACAGTATTAGTGTAGAAACATTTAAGAAAGTGAGTGTAAGCAATGCAGGTGGAGTGAGTGGCATGAAAATAGCATTGGGATTTATCGCGGGTGCAATTTTGGCAGCGTTGGGACTGTTTATTTGGTTTGTATCAGATAAAAAGATCAGAACAGAGGAAGATGTGCAGTACTATACGGAACTTGAATGTTTGACTACAGTGAAAAGGAGATAGTTATGGGAAGAGTAACGATTGATATTGAGAACTTAAGAGAAATTGTTTTGTTGTCTGAAGATAAAGTTTGGGGAATTACAAGTTTATCCAAAAAGGCAGGGAAAACTTTTGTGGCACGTCAACTTGTAGAAAGTTTATCGAAAGCGGGAAAAAAAGTTGTATATTTGTCATTCCAAAAAGAAAGTGGAGAGGAAACAAGAAACTTTTTGGAAAAGGAATTGAAAAATGCAGAGAGTGTGTCAGGTTTAGTGAAGAATGTTGTTTTAAAAGATGCTCTTCATTTGGAGGAAATTGTATATAGCGAAAAGTTTACTCAGTTAGTTGCAGAGTACAAAAAAGAATATGACTATGTTATTATGGATATGATGAGCATGGAAGAAAACAGTATTGCAAAGAAAATTGCAAGTGTTTGTGAAAACAATTTTATTGTAGTTGTAAAAGATTGCGAGAATGGGGAAGCAGTAGGCAAAATGGTACATCAGTTGAAGGCGTTAAATATTAGCATGGCCGGAGTAGTTCTGAATGAGTACCATGAGAGAAAGAAATGGCTTAGAATGTAAGGAGGAATAAAATGAGAACATATTTAGTAACAGGTGGAGCAGGATTTATCGGTTCAAATTACATTCATTATATGTTAAAAACATATGGGGAGAATATCAAGATTATAAATGTGGATAAATTGACATATGCAGGGAATTTAGAAAATTTATCAGAGGTGGAAAATCTTCCGAATTACGAGTTTGTAAAAGCAGATATTTGTGATAGAGAAGAGATAGAGAAAATATTTGAAGAAAATGATATTGACCGAGTAGTGCATTTTGCAGCGGAAAGCCATGTGGATAGAAGTATTAAAGAGCCGGAGATTTTTATTAAAACAAATGTATTGGGAACGTTGGTTTTACTAAATGCAGCAAAGAAAGCATGGGAAGTCAGTGATGGCGTTTATAAAGAGGATAAGAAGTTTCTTCATGTGTCTACAGATGAAGTGTATGGTTCGCTTGAAAACAATGGAGAGTATTTTTACGAAACAACACCATATGATCCACACAGTCCATATTCTGCAAGTAAGGCGTCTTCTGATTTCTTGGTGAAATCATATATGGACACATATCAGTTTCCGGCAAATATTACGAACTGCAGTAACAATTACGGGCCATATCAATTTCCTGAGAAATTAATTCCGCTTGTAATTAACAATGCTTTAAAAGGAGAAAAACTTCCGGTATATGGTGACGGTAAAAACGTGAGAGACTGGCTATATGTAGAAGATCATGTAAGAGGAATTGATGCTGTTCAGGAAAAAGGAAAATTATATGAGACGTATAATATTGGCGGACATAACGAAAAACAAAACATTGAAATTATACACATTATTTTAGACACATTATTAGAACTCTTACCGGAAAGTGATGAACGAAGAAAAAATATTTCAGAATCGCTTATTACTTATGTGACGGACAGAAAAGGACATGACAGACGTTATGCAATCGCACCGGACAAGATAGAAAAGGAAATAGGCTGGACGCCTGAAACAAGATTTGAAGTAGGAATTAAGAAAACAATTCAGTGGTATTTAGAGCATGAAGACTGGATGAAAAATGTTACGAGTGGTTCTTATCAGAAATACTATAAAGAAATGTATGGCGAAAGATAGTATATTTCAAAAGAAATTGGAGATGAAAGTATGAAAAAAAGAAAAGGGATTATCCTTGCAGGGGGGACTGGCAGTAGATTGTATCCTCTGACGAAAGTAATTTCAAAACAAATTGTTCCTGTATATGATAAGCCGATGATTTATTATCCATTATCTATTTTATTGTTGGCAAACATTAGGGAAATTTTAATTATTTCCACACCAAAAGATATTGATGGATTTAGAAATTTGTTAGGGGATGGACATAAGATGGGAATTGAACTTTCTTATGCCATTCAAGAGCAGCCGAATGGGCTGGCGGAAGCGTTTATTATCGGAGAAGATTTTATTGGAGATGATGATGTAGCATTAATTTTAGGAGATAATATTTTTTACGGACAAAGTTTATCAGATGTACTTAAAAATGCTGCAGAGAGGGAAGAAGGCGCAACTATTTTCGGATACTATGTGAAAGAACCTAGTGCATACGGTGTTGTTGAGTTTGATGATGAACTAAATGTATTGTCAATTGAAGAGAAACCGGAAAATCCGAAAACAAATTATGCTGTTCCGGGATTATATTTTTATGACAACGATGTTGTGGAAATTGCGAAGAGTGTGAAACCTTCTGCGAGAGGAGAAAAAGAGATTACAAGTGTAAACAACGAATACTTAAAAAGAGGAAAATTAAAAGTAGAGTTGCTTGGCAGAGGATTTGCATGGCTTGATACAGGAACACCGGATGGATTGTTGGAAGCAGCAAATTTTGTTGCAACTTTCCAGAAAAGACAGGGATTATATGTGTCATGTATTGAGGAAATTGCATATAAGAGAGGGTTTATTGATAGCAAACAGTTGGAAAAACTGGCATTAGAATTGCCTAATACACCATATGGAGAATATTTGCTGGAAATAGCCAAAGGACATTAATGAAAATAAAGAGGGATAAAAATGAAACAGGATTTACTTGTGACTATTATTGTTCTAACATATAAAGATTTCAGCGGATTAAACAAGACAATGGAAACAATTCTTGAGCAGACTTATCAGAATATAGAAATTATTGTGAGTGATGACGGCTCTGAAAATTATCAGGAAGAAATGTTTTTACCATTCCAAAGAAAAGCAGAAGAAAAAAATAAAAAAATTATTCTGAAGCATCTTGCTCAAAATGAGGGGACGGTAAAAAATATTAATGGAGCATTAGAATTGGCTACAGGAGGTATTATCGGTTTCTTAGGCTGCGGTGATTACTATGCTTCAAAAGAGATTATAAGTGATATTGTAGACGAATTTGTTAAAAAAGATGCGGAAGTTGTTACAGGAAAAATGCAGGGGATTTCTGTTTCTAATCCTCAGAAAAAAACGTGTTTGCCGGAGAAACATCTTATTAAACTATTAAAAGAAGGAAACAGAGATAAGATCTATCAGAAAATGTTTAATGAAAATTGTTTTTGTGCTCCGGCAACATTTTATAAAAAGGAAGTTTACGATAAAGTTGGAAAATACGATGAAAGAATGCGTCTTATCGAAGATTATCCATTTATGTTTAAACTCGTTTTAAATCATATAAAAATAGTTTTTATAGATAAATATATTACGATTTATTTGTTTGACGGTGTTTCCAGTGGAAAACAGAGTCCGATGATTTTAGCAGATTTGGAAAAAATAAAAAAATATATACTGTTGCCACATATAGAGGAATGCAATCGAAAGGGAAGAAGGCTGTTTTTATATAATTATGAAAGAAAGAATGCAAAAACGATAACGGGAAAAATAAGTATAGCAATAAAATATTTTGACCAATTTTTATATTGGCAGTATAAACGGGTTGTCGGTATTTGTAAGGCACAGAGGCGGAAGTAATGGTTTGTAATACAAAATTGATTGAATTTAAGGATATTGTAAATACAAAAAACAGCACAAAATATATGGGACATTTAGTACCGATTGAAGTAGGAATGGACGTTCCTTTTACAGTAAACAGATTGTACTATATTACGGATGTTCCGCAGAATGAAACAAGAGGATATCACTCGCATAATGATTTGGAACAAGTGCTTATTTGTTTACATGGAAGTGTTACCATTAAAGTAAATACTCCATATGAAGAAGAACACATTGTTTTAGACAGTGTAAATCAGGGATTATATATCGGACCGATGGTTTGGAGAGAAATGTATAATTTCTCTGAGGGAGCAGTATTGCTTGTGTTAGCATCGAAACATTATGATGAGGCTGATTATATACGAGATTACGAAGAATACTGTCAAATGGCAGAAGCATATTTTGAAGGAGGAAAAGCAAATGATACCATTTAATGATTTTCATATTATGCACAAAGAGTTACGAGATGAAATGGGAAGAATGTTTCAACAAGTGTTTGATAAGAATTGGTTTATTCAGGGAGAGCAAGAAGAAACATTTAATAAAAAATTTGCTCAATATTGTGGAGCAAAATACTGTATAGGTGTAGGGAATGGTTTAGAAGCATTGCGAATGATTCTTCAGGCTTATGATATAGGAGAAGGTGATGAAGTTATTGTACCTTCAAATACATTTATTGCTACTGCATTGGCGGTAACTTATGTAGGAGCAAAACTTGTTTTTCTAGAGCCGAATATTGAAACATATACAATCAATCCTTCATTGATAGAGGAAAAAATTACAGACAAAACAAAAGCCATTATAGCGGTTCATTTATATGGACAAACTTGTGATATGGATCCGATTATGGAAATTGCTAAAAAGCATAATTTAAAAGTGATTGAAGATGCAGCTCAAGCACATGGTGCAGAGTATAAGGGAAAAAGAGCCGGAAATTTAGGTGATGCAGCAGGATTTAGTTTTTATCCGGGAAAAAATTTGGGTGCTTTAGGTGATGCAGGAGCAATTACAACAAATGATGAAGAATTGGCAAGAAAAGTTCGCGCTATAGGAAATTATGGTTCGGAACAGAAATATAACCATATTTATAAAGGAACTAACTCAAGATTAGATGAGATGCAGGCAGGATTTTTGAATATAAAACTGGAGCATTTAGATAAGTGGAATGAAAGAAGAAGAGAAATTGCAAACCGGTATTTGAATGAAATAAAAAACCCTAATATTGTGTTGCCGACAGTAAAAGAAGAAAATGTACCGGTATGGCATATTTTTGCAATTCGTTCGGAAAAAAGAAAAGAATTAATTCAATATCTTTCAGAAAATGGTATAGGAACAATGATACACTATCCAATTCCGATTCATCTGCAAAAGGCATATGAGGACTTAGGATATCAACGGGGAGATTATCCGATTGCGGAAAAAATTTCAAATGAACAGATTAGTTTACCTATGTTCTATGGATTAAAGGACGAGGAAGCAGACCATATCATTTCATGTTTGAATGCGTGGAAATAAATAGAGGTATATACATGAAAAAAGGAAAAAATGTTATTTTAGAAGATGGTGTTTTTGTAGGAAAAGATGTTATCTTAGGGGATAACGTGTATATTGAACGTGGAACAATTATCCATGACAATGTAGAAATTGGTGCCAATACTTTTATTGGTGCCAATAGTATTCTGGGAGAACATCTTGCAGGATATTATAAGGATAGAGAAAATTTTAAACAACCTAAACTAAGTATTGGTGAAGGCAGTCTGATTCGTAGTGGTGCGATTATTTATGGAGATGTAAAAATCGGTAAGGAATTCCAGACAGGTCATCGTGTTACTATAAGAGAAAATACAATGATTGGTGATTTTGTAAGGATAGGAACAAATTCGGATATTCAAGACGGAGTAAGGATTGGAAATCATGTGAATATTCACAGTGATGTGTTTATCAGTGCTGATAACAAGATTCATGAGTATGTATGGATTTGTCCGAGAGTGTTGTTTGCCAATGATTTTACACCACCGTCAAATGAAATTAAAGGATCAACGGTAGAAAGTTTTTCGACTATTTGTTCTAATACGATTATTTTGCCGGGAACACATATTAGAAGAAATGTTCTTGTTTGTGCAGGTGCGGTTATGGGTGGTGAATCTGAAGAGGGGTTCACCTATGTAGGCGTTCCGGCAAGAAAAGGGAAACCGACAAGTGAAGTGAAAAACCACATTACAGGAGAGGAAGCATACCCATGGCCGTTGCATTTTGATAGAGGAATGCCATGGAAAAAAGAAACATTTGAAGAATGGAGTAATTCATGAAACGCTTTATAAATTTATATAAAAATTTATCGAATGAGGCAAAAGCATCAGCATGGTTTGTTGTATGTAATATTATTCAAAAAGGAATATCTTTTTTTACAATTCCTATATTTACAAGATTATTAACAACTGAAGAGTATGGTATGACGAATGTATACCAGTCATGGATGAGTTTAATTATTATTTTTGCAACATTGAATTTACAATATGGTGTTTTCAATACGGCAATGATTAAATTCGAGGAAGACAGGGACAGATTTATTTCTTCTTTACAAGGATTAAGTACAGCATTTACTGCAGGTATATTTGTAATTTATTTTGTAGCACACAAAAGTTGGGATTCTTTATTAGGACTTCCGTTTGTACTTATGCTTACAATGTTTGCTGAATTGTTTACATCTCCTGCTTTGGGATTTTGGTCAGGAAAACAGAGATTTGACATTAAGTATAAAGGGTTAGTATCATTGACACTTTTGATTGCGGTATTAAGCCCAATCATAGGAATCTTGTTAGTGATACCTGCTGAAAACAGGGGGATAGCACGTATTATAGGTTGTGCCATGGCAAATATTTTAGCAGGGCTGATTTTATATTTTTATAACTGGAAAAAAGGAAGATCTTTGTATGTAAAAGAATACTGGATATTTGCCTTGAAATTTAATTTACCACTTATTCCATATTATTTGTCACAGATGGTATTCAATCAGTCAGACAGATTAATGATTGACTATTTAAGCGGCAGAGATAAGGCGGGAATTTATGGAGTTGCATATTCTATGGGGTTGGTTTTAAACTTTGTTATTAATGCGATTAATGGTTCATTTGTACCGTGGACGTATAAAAGTATCCGTGATAAAAAACAGAAAAACATTAAAAATATTGCAAATGGAATTTCTGTATTAGTTGCAGTTATGCTGAGTTTACTGATTTTAATAACGCCGGAATTAATGAAATTTATTGCAGGTCCCGAGTATTACGAGGCGATTTGGGTTGTACCGCCGATTGCAGCCAGTTTGTTCTTTTTATTTATGTCTCAGTTATCAATTAATATTGAATTTTATTTTGGAGAAAACACATTGTTAATTAAAGGATCAATCATCAGTGCGGTTGTCAATGTGGTACTGAATCTTGTATTTATTAAGATGTTTGGCTATATTGCGGCAGGATACACAACTTTAATAGCGTATATTATTTTCTGCCTGACAAACTATTCATGTATGAAAAGGATATGCAAGAAAGAGTTTGGCGAAAAGAATTGGAAAGTATATGACATAAAATTCTTAAGTATATTAAGTATTGTATTTTTGATAACTATGGTTGTAATGACATTGTTATATCCGTTTATTATCGTAAGATATGTAATTATTGTCGCTATTATGTTCATATTATTCTTAAAACGCAAACTTATCGTTGAGAAAATAAAAGAAGTTCGTAAAGGGTAAAAAAGAAGGTTTATGGGAATGTTAAGCAGGTTTAAAGCAAAAATAAATGAAATATATTTGGATAGCACAATACCATATAATACTGTAAGTAAAAAAATGGTATATGCGTTGAAACAGCGTGTGACAAAAGAAGATTTTAGAAGTTTTCAAAAATTAAAAAATTTACAAAAGAAAAACGGTAGTTCGGATAAAAAAATCACAGTGGTATTCTTATTGCAAATGCCGGAAGTGTGGGGAAAACAACAGATTGTATATGAGGAAATGAAGAAAAGAGATAATATAGAAACGATTATCTTTACAATTCCCGAGTATGATATAAAAACGGGCGAACATAAAAAAGATATTGCCTATGACTATGCGGTGAAAGAAGGACTGACGAAAATTGTTCAATCTGAAAAAAACGGAACATGGATTTCTTTAAAAGAATTACAACCGGATTATGTTTTTTATCAAAGACCATATGAGGCATACCTTCCGGAAATCTATCGAAGTAAAAATGTTTTAGAATATGCAAAAACCTGTTATATACCATATGCGATTTTCGCATCTATATCAAGTGCGATGAATTTAGAATATGAAAGAGGATTTGCACGCAATATTTACTATCATTTTGTTAGTAATTTGGAGTTGGAATATTTAGTGAAACGTAAATTTTCAATCACATCGAAACAGGGGTTACGGCAGATTAAATATTTAGGTGTTCCGATTTTAGAAAGTGTTTTAAAGAATAAAATGAATTGTGAAAATAATGCAGTGTGGAAAAATTGGGGGAGTGAGAAAGAACAGTTGAAAGTGTTGTGGACGCCGAGATGGACTGTTGATGAAAAATTAGGCGGAAGTCATTTCTTTGATTATAAAGATGAGTTTACGGCATTGGCACAAAGAGATAAACAGATATATCTGGCGTTTCGTCCGCATCCAATGGCATTTGATAATTATATAAAAGAAAACCTAATGTCAGCAGAGGAAGTAGAAAAGTTAAAAAAAGAATATGCAGAAACATCAAATATGGTTATTGATGATCAGAGAGATTATGTTGATACATTTTGGGGAGCAGACGTACTTGTTACAGATATTTCCTCGATGATGATGGAATTTTTTGTAACAGGTAAACCGATTATTTTTTGTGGCACAAATATGGCACTGGATTCTTTACATCAAGAAGTGGTGGAAACGTTATATAAAGGAACTACATGGCAGGAAATACAGGAAGCGTTAAGTCAATTGAAATCCGGAAAGGATTATTTGCAGGAAAAAAGAAATCAGGTAATTGAAAAAAGATTTGTCGGTATGGATAAGACGTCAGGAAAAATAGTTGATGCGATAGAGAAGGATTATCAAAATTCTTGTGAAATAAATTAAAAAATGTTATACTAGTCGCAGTATAGTAAAAATAAGGAGATTTTGTTATGGCAAATATAAAACCTTTTTGTAGTGTTCGTCCAAATGAATCTTTGGCAAAAGAAATTGCAGCACTCCCGTATGATGTTTATAACAGGGAAGAGGCAAAACAGGTAGTGGAAAAGAATCCAAAATCTTTTTTGAAAATAGACAGGGCGGAAACGCAATTTGACGATGATTTTGATATGTATAGTGAGGAAGTCTATCAGAAAGCACATGATACATTAGTGCAGATGATTGCAGATGGAGAGTTCGTCAAAGATGAAGAGCCATGCTTTTATGTGTATGAATTAATTATGAATGGCAGAGCGCAGACCGGAATTGTAGGTTGTGCTTCTGTAGATGATTATTTGAATAATGTTATTATGAAACATGAGAATACAAGAGAAGATAAAGAGTTAGATCGTATTCGTCATGTGGATACTTGCAGTGCACAGACAGGGCCTATTTTCCTTACTTACCGTGCAAACAAGGACATAAATCATATTGTGTCAGAAAAGAAAAAAGAAAAACCACTGTACGATTTTGTTGCTGAAGACGGTATTTCACATCGTGTTTGGAAAATTGACACAGTGACGGAAGTAAAAAGAATAGCAGAGCTTTTTGCAGAAATACCTCATATTTACATAGCAGACGGGCATCACAGAGCAGCATCAGCAGTAAAAGTCGGATTGAAACGAAGAAACGAAAATCCGAATTACACAGGAACAGAAGAATTTAACTATTTCTTATCTGTGCTTTTTCCGGATGAAGAACTTATGGTTATGGATTATAACAGAGTAGTGGAAGATTTGAATGGCTATACAAAAGAAACTTTTTTGGAGGCGTTAGAAAAAGAATTTTCAATTTGCCCTCAGGGAAAAGAACCGTATTCACCTAGGGTAAAAGGTGAGATTGGTATGTTTTTAGGTAATGAGTGGTATTCGCTTAATTTTAAAGGGAAAATATCAGAAAATCCGGTAGAATCTTTGGATGTATCGATTTTACAAAACAGAGTTTTAGAGCCATTATTGGGTATTAAAGATCCAAAAACAGATAAAAGAATAAAATTTATCGGAGGGATTCGAGGACTAAAAGCATTGGAAGAGCAGACAAAAGACGGTGTGGCATTTTCAATGTATCCGACTTCTATGCAGGAACTTTTTGCGGTATCTGATGCAGGACTTCTTATGCCGCCAAAATCTACATGGTTTGAACCTAAATTAAGAAGTGGATTATTTATTCATCAAATTTAGTTGCAAAGATAAGCAGAAAGGAAGAGAAAGATGCAGGCAATTATTTTGGCAGCAGGAATGGGAAAACGCCTAAAAGAGTTGACCAGTAATGCAACAAAGTGCATGGTTGAAGTAAACGGGGTAACAATGATTGAAAGAATGTTATCACAGTTAGATGCGTTAAAATTAAACAGAATAGTAGTGGTAGTAGGATATGAAGGGAAAAAACTGATGGAATACATTGGAAGCCTGAACATATCTACTCCAATTGAATATGTAGATAATGATATTTATTATAAAACAAATAATATTTATTCATTATATATGGCAAAAGATTATTTAGTACAGGATGATACATTATTGTTGGAATCCGATTTAATTTTTGAAGATTCGGTGTTACAGCGTTTATTGGACAATCCATATCCAAGTCTTGCATTAGTTGCAAAATTTGAAAGTTGGATGGACGGAACTGTAGTTACACTGGACGAAGAAGACAACATTAAAAACTTTTTAGGAAAAAAAGATTTTGTTTTTGAAGATATTCCAAATTACTATAAAACAGTTAATATTTACAAGTTTAGCAAGGAATTTTCAAACAGTCATTATGTTCCGTTTTTGGAGGCGTATAGCAAAGCGCTAGGAAACAATGAATATTATGAGCAGGTTTTAAAAGTAATTACTTTATTGGATAAACCTGAAATCAAGGCGGAACGATTAGGACATGAATCATGGTATGAAATTGATGATGTACAGGATTTGAATATTGCAGAGTCTATTTTTGCTACAAAAGAGGAAAAATTAAACAAATTTAACAGAAGATTTGGAGGATATTGGAGATACCCTCAGTTAATCGATTTTTGCTATTTAGTAAATCCATTTTACCCAAATCCAAAACTTGTAGATGAAATCAAAGCAAATTTTGAAAGATTGCTTTGTGAATATCCTTCAGGAATGGAAATCAACAGCCTTTTAGGTGCAAAATATTATGGATTGCATAAGGAACAGGTTTGTGTTGGAAACGGCGCGGCAGAGTTGATTAAGTCGCTTATGGAAAAACATGAAGGCAAAGTGGGAATGATTTACCCGACATTTGAAGAATATCCACATCGCAAAAAAGAGGAAGATATTGTTCCGTACTGGATTGAAAGCAAAGACTTCAGATATTCAGCAGATGATTTAATGAATTTCTATGAGGATAAAGATATTCAATTTTTAGTATTGATTAATCCGGACAATCCTTCAGGAAACTATATAGAGAAAAAAGATGTATTAAGAGTCGCTGAATGGGCAGAAAAGAAAAACATTAAATTTGTTGTAGATGAGTCTTTTGTAGATTTTGCTGAAACAGAAGGAACTTCTACGTTGCTGGAAGAAGAAATTATAAAGCAATATCCAAATTGTAAAGCCGTTGCCAGTGTTTTAAGA
>Stewie_p2__coassemble_1854_pt1 | contig 15763 bp, 14 predicted proteins | sample Stewie_p2__metabat2_low_PE_030 | metagenome-assembled genome bin Stewie_p2
ATCTGCCCCTCTGTCGCCCTCTTCCCAGTCACTGTCTAAAAACATTGCGTCTGCAATTACCTGAAAAACATCTTCTGCAAAAGAAAATGTTTTTAAATAGGATTTCCAGTCATATGCAACGAGGACGTTGCCCAAATCAAAAATTACAGTTGTTTTTTTCATCTGAAAACCTCCCTACGAAAATATTATATCGGCAAACTTTGCACGGACAACATCCGCCAAATCATGTGGGGAAAGTTTTAATTGTAATCCTAATTTTCCACCGCTTACAATCATTTCGGTCAACTTCAACGCCGATTGGTCGATTACTGTCGGAAATTGTTTTTTCATTCCGATAGAAGTACATCCTCCCCGTACATATCCGGTCAGTTGCGTTAATTCTTTTAGCGGAAGCATTTCTAATGATTTTTCCCCAACAGATTTTGCCGCTTTTTTAAAGTCAATTTCCTTTTCAATTGGAAGCACAAATACATAGTGTGCTTTACTTTTTCCGATTGTCACAATCGTTTTGTAAACGATTTCATGAGGGACTCCAAGTTTGTCGGCAATATGGATTCCGTCTATAAATTCATCACATTCATACGTCATTGTTTGAAATGAAATTTTATTTCTCTCTAATATACGAACAGCGTTTGTTTTTGTCTCTTTTTTTGCCAAAAAATTACCCCCTTATATTTTCGTGTAATGGTTTGCGGACTTTTTTTCGGGTGATTTCCACTAACTGTAATTTCGTCACATCGACAAGAACGGTTTGAATCGAGTCTTTCCTCAAATATCCTTTGAAGTAATTTAATAACTCTTCCCATTTTTCTTTGTCATCTAAATTAATGAAATCAACCAGTATAATTCCGGACAGGTTTCGCAGACGAATCTGCTTTGCGACCTCTTTTGCCGCCTCCATATTGATTTTCATATAAGCAATGTCATCTTTCTTTTTACCGATACATTTACCTGTATTTATATCAATGACAGTTAATGCTTCTGTTGGCTGTATAACAAGATATGCGCCCGATTTCATCCATACACGCTCTTTTAACGCATTTTGGACAATGCTTTCAATACTATATAATTTTGCAAGAGGAAGTTGCCTGTCTTCGTATAATTGCAATTTTTCCAAATCTTCCGGCTGTTCTTTCTGCAAAAAAGAATGCACATGATTATAAATTTCTTTATCCTCAATCAGAATATCCGTAAGCCCTTCCTGATAAATATTTTTTAAGTCCGTGATATACGGCTTTTCATTCTCTTTTAAGCAGGAAAAACAGACACGGGTAGGCGCAATGTTAAAAAGATGTTCATACTCCCCGATGAAACGTTCCACCTCTTCTGTAATCTCATCGGCGGACGCCATTTTGGCATTCGTCCGCAAAATAAATCCGTATTCTTTAGAACGATACTTTTCCATAAATATTTTTAATTCTTCACGTTTTTCCGTAGCAATTTTAGAAGAAAAACTGATACGGTTATCACCGGCGGTCAATACACAATATTTCCCTGTAAAACTAATATTTCTTGTCACGGCAGGCTGTTTTGTCTTAATGGCTTCTCTGCTAATCTGCACAACAAATTCCTCGCCGACACGAATCGGTTTACTGCCCCGCTCATTCATATCGTAATAACATTCGATGCCTTTATCAATTTCAATAAAGGCCGCTTGAATGTTTGAAACGATTTTTTTTACTTTGCCAATATAAATGTTTCCAAGCCGATACTTTTCTTCTGTATTGCTTATATGTAGTTCAACTATCTCATTATTTTCCATAACGGAAGTAATTATATTGTTCTCTCGTCTTGTCATTATAAGTTTACGATTCAATTTTTGTTCCCAAACTTTCCAGAGAAACGAATTCTCTATTTTCTTCAGAGCCGGCATTCGCGTACACTTCCAAACGATGATGAGAAAATGAAACAGAAGAAATATCTACTCCCAAATATTTAGCAAAGGCTTCCATAACCAATCCCGGCTTTAAGTTTTCTACGCTGCCTGTTGCCACAAGAGAATATATGGCGTTTTCTCTCGCTTCAAATTTATAAATCATCGGTTTAATATTGACTTCTTTTTCACTTTTTTTCGTCTTTTTTGTGATAAGAATTTCGTCCTGCGCAATAAATTCTTTTGCTTTCTCTTGCCAATCGGCAGGCAATTCTCCGTTTTTTACGGAAGAAATATAATCGGCAGCGGAAACAATTGCCATTCCGGTCTTTTTCTTATCATCAGGGATTTCTACAAAACTTACAATTTCCATTCCCTCAACCATAACGTCATTTAAACGTTTCACTGCAATATCAGAAGCAATCGGTTCTGTCAATTCAATATCAAAATATTCTCCGTCACTCGTCACGCCTACGCCGAGGGGATTTGCAAAAGACATAATCATATGCGGACTGTATCCGCCTGAAAAAGCGATTGGAATATCCGCTCTTCGCATTGCTTTTTGAAAATACCTCATAATATCAAGATGCCCGATGAATTTCATCACTCCGTATTTCTTAAATTTAATTCTTGCCTTCAAAACAGACACCTCCTCCATAAATAGCAGCACCACAGCCGGAACAACCCATACGGCAATTTGGTGTGACTTTTTCTTCCATTGCACGGGTCCACTCACGCATTAGGAATTTCTTTGTAACGCCAATATCAATGAAATCCCATGGGAAAATTTCATCTAACTCACGTTTTCGTAAATTGTAAAATGCAATATCAACGCCCGTATTTTCAAAAGCCTGCATCCATAAATCATTATTGAAATGTTCAGACCATGAATCATACAGGCACCCCAGTTTGTAGGCTTCTAAAAGCGCTTTTCCGACTTTTCTGTCGCCTCGCGCAAATACGCCTTCCAGCACGGTAACATCTGCTTCATGCCAGTTATATTTTAAACTTTTTTTATTTAATTGTGCTTTCATTTCATTATTCACGATATGTGCTTTTCCAATATATTCCTCGTTTGTACACATCGTTGCCCATTGGAATGGGGTAAACGGTTTTGGCACGAAGAAAGACGTACTTGCGACAATCTGGCATTTCCCATTTCTATTTTCTTTCGGCACTTCGTAATAGCGTTTAGCAACTTTCTCAGCCAAATGTGCAATTTCCTTCATGTCTTCTTCTGTTTCGGTAGGAAGTCCAAGCATAAAATATAATTTTACTCTCGACCAGCCACCCTCAAAGGCCTGTCCTGCCCCTTCTAAAATAATTTCTTCCGTAAGACCTTTATTAATAACGTCACGCAATCTCTGTGAACCTGCCTCTGGGGCAAATGTAAGGCTGCTCTTTCTGATATCCTGCACTTTTCCCATAACGTCTAATGAGAAAGCGTCAATACGAAGAGAAGGGAGGGAAATATTAATACCTTTTCCTTTAAATTCTTCAATTAAAAATGTCACAAGTCCTTCCAACTGTGTATAGTCGCTGGAACTTAGAGAACTTAACGAAATCTCTTCATGACCTGTATTTTTAAGCATTTTGTAAGCATAGTCTTTTAACTTTTCAAGATTTTTTTCTCGTGTCGGACGATAAATCATACCTGCCTGACAAAATCTGCATCCACGAATGCATCCGCGCATAATTTCCAAAACAACTCTATCCTGTGTTACTTTAATGAAAGGTACAACAGGTTTTTCAGGATATGGACTTTCACTCATATCAGAAACCATTTGTTTGTGGATTTTTTCTTTTGCGTGAGTATTATTTGGAGTGAACGATAAAATAGTGCCGTCTTCTTTATACGCCACATCATAAAAGGCAGGTACATACAGTCCGTCAATCTCTGCTGCCATTTCCAAAAAGGTTTGTCTTGAACCGCCGTTTTTCTTGTTTTCTTTATAGGCATCAAAAAGTTCATTGTAAACGGTTTCACCCTCTCCGATATAAAAAATATCAAAGAAATCTGCCAACGGTTCAGGATTATATGTACACGGACCTCCTCCGATAACAATCGGGTCTTCTTCTCTACGCTCTTTTGCCAAGAGAGGAATTTGGCTTAAATCCAGTACCTGCAAAATATTTGTGTAACACATCTCATATTGGATTGTAATTCCTAAGAAATCGAAGTCTTTAATGGCGTCCTGCGATTCCAATGCAAAAAGCGGAATATGCTGTTCACGCATAACTTTATCCAAATCTACCCAAGGGGAATAAACACGCTCACACCAAATATCTTCGCGGCGATTGAACATATCATAAAGGATTTGAATGCCTAAATGGGACATACCAATCTCATATGTGTCCGGAAAGCACATGGCAAATCGGATATCCACCTCATTCTTGTCCTTCATTACCGAGTTTACTTCGTTCCCGATATAACGGGCGGGTTTATCAATTTTTAGTAATATTTCATCATTTAATGCTAGTTTTCGCATGAAAACCTCCTATTTTGAATATTTTTTAATATAAAACATCATTTTAGATGATATTACAATTTGACAAAATAGTCAAATCAGAATAAGAGCCTTCTCCTTTGCTACTTCTCTTTATCAGAACGGAAACTTTCCACCAACTCAATAAAATTCTTCATCTGTTTCGTTACCCATTTATTCTTATGATAAAGTAACTGCCCATACATTTTCACAGGGGGCAGGTTTGTCTGCACTTCCGAAAGTACGTTTCTTTCCAATTCCTTCTGTACCGTAAATTTAGGCAGAAAGGAAAAACCCACTCCTCTTTTAAGCAGGTTAATAATGGTTTCCGTATTTCCAATCTCTAAAATCGGTTTGATTTCTAAATCCTTTTCCGAAAGCAGCCTTTCCAACTCAAATTGATACGCCGCTCCCTGTTCGGTTAAAATGAACGGTTTTTCGATTAATCGTTTAATGGATATTTTGCTTGAAGAGGTATTGATTGTATCTGTCAGAGTAACAAATACAATTTTCTCCTCCGTGATAACCGCGCGAATCCATTCTTTTCCTAAGATTTTCTTATCCAAAGTATAGATGAAGTCGATTTCGTTACTTTTAGCCATTTCCATCAATTCATCGGTTGTCCCCGATTTAATAATCACCTGTACATTTGGACAGATTTTATAAAAGTTCAAAAGTAAATCAGGAAGAAGTGCAGTACAAATAGACTCTACCCCGCCAATACGGAGAGTTCCCTCTAAAACTTTCTCTTGTTTAGCAAAATTCTTTGCATTATCTGTCACACGCATAATCTCATTAGCATAAGAAACAAATTCCTGTCCTCTTTCCGTTAAATATACTCTTTTACCAATACGTTCAAACAGTTGTGTCTGCAGTTCATTTTCCAGTTGTTGTATTTGAACGGTTACGGCAGACTGGGAATATCCTAACTGTTCTGCTGCCTTTGAAAAATTTTGTGTTCCTGCCACTTTTAAAAATGTGTTGATATTTCGTAATTCCATAATTCTCCCTATATTAAAATAAATCATATATATTATAAAATATATAAATTTTACATATATGTAAGTTTAGTGTACACTACTGTACAGTAATAGTAAAGAGAGGAGTTTATTTCAGATGATAAATAGTGAAAATATTTTAAATAGTACGCAGTTAGAGGAAGCAATCGAAAAATTTGTGCATCAGTTTTGTATGGAAAAACATGACATTCATTCACAGAAGGTAACATGGTACACATCGGAAGGACAAATTGAAAAAATAAAACAGATCGGTATTTCTAAGGACGGCAGACCTGTTGATGAAGTTGTTTCGGAAATGGCAAAAGAAGTTTACCGTTATCGCGGAGATGCAAATCATCCTAGATTTTTCGGTTTTGTTCCGGGACCTGCCTCTTCTGTTTCGTGGCTTGGAGATATTATGACATCTGCTTATAATATTCATGCCGGCGGAAGTAAACTCGCACCTATGGTAAATTGTATTGAACAGGAAGTTCTTCATTGGCTTTGTGAACAGGTAGGATTTACAAAAAATCCGGGCGGTGTATTTGTCAGCGGAGGTTCTATGGCAAATATTACTGCGCTTACGGCGGCTCGTGATTGTAAATTGAACGATGAAAATCTTCATTTAGGAGTGGCATATGTTTCAGAACAGACACACAGTTCCGTAGCAAAAGGGCTTCGCATTATCGGTATTCCAAATAGCCGTATCCGTAAAGTTGCAACAAATTCTGCATTTCAAATGGATATGGATATGTTAAAAGAAATGATTGCTAAAGATAAAGAGAACGGACTTATTCCATTTGTTGTAATCGGAACAGCGGGAACGACAAATACAGGAAGCATCGATCCACTGGAAGAGATTGCAAAAGTCTGCTCGGATAATCAGATGTGGTTTCATATCGACGGGGCATATGGCGCTTCTGTCTTACTCAGTCCAAAATACAAACATTTATTAAAGGGTACGGAGTTGGCAGACAGTATCAGTTGGGATGCGCATAAATGGCTTTTCCAAACATACGGTTGTGCTATGGTCCTCGTGAAAGATATTAAACATTTGTTTAACAGTTTCCATGTAAACCCTGAATATTTAAAAGATGTGGAAGGCGATATGGAACATATTAACACGTGGGATATCGGAATGGAATTGACACGACCTGCAAGGGGGCTGAAATTATGGCTGACTTTACAGGTGCTCGGCACACGGTTAATCGGAAGCGCTATTGAACATGGCTTTCAACTTGCCGAATGGGCTCAGGAGGCGTTAGAAGAATTAGATAATTGGGAAATCGTTTCCAAAGCACAGTTGGCTATGATAAATTTCCGATATAAAACAGATGATTTGACAGACGAACAAGCCGACTTATTAAATGAAAAAGTTTCTGAGAAAATCGTGGAAAGCGGTTATGCTGCCATATTTACAACTGTTTTAAACGGAAAGAAAGTTCTCCGCATTTGTGCTTTGCATCCTGAAACAACAAGAGATGATATGAGAACAACAATCCAACTTCTTGACACGTATGCAAGGGAATTGCATGAAGAAATGAAACATTAAAAAAGACCTGCCAATACTCTGAAATGTAATGAGTATTGGCAGGTCTTTTCATGTTATTCTCCATTCTTTATCCGCTCAATATATTCTGCTGTATCGTCTGAAATATTATCAAACAGGTATTGCTTATTCTTTATAGTCTGGTTTAAATGTTCGTTTCGTATTTCTTCATTGGCAATAAGAATTTCTTCCAAAAGCCCCTTTGCAGACAGGCGATTTGCTCCCTGTCCCATAATAATCATTTGTTCCATACCGTCGGAAGTTGCCACGGTAACTTTATACTGCTTGCCTAATTCATGTACGGTCTTCTCAATATATTGGTCGGCTGTTTCCGCTTCTTTCGTATAGACAACATGAATATTATGATATTTCTGCACTTCTCCTATATTCCCCGAAACTTTATATGCGTCAAAGACAAGAATTAATGTACACTGGCGATATCCTTGATAGTTACTTAAAATATCCATCAGTTTATTTCTTGCTCCCTCTATATTGACTTCGGACAATTCTTTCAAATCTTCCCATGCAAAGATAATGTTGTAACCATCAACGAGAAGATATTCTTTTTCATATTCCCGTTTTTTCATCGGTTTCCCAATCGTTCTCAGAGAAGAAATTTGCTTTTTGAAGTGATTTTTCTTTCGTTTTACAGGTCCGTAAGTCCGTTCAAAAATTTCCAATAATTCTTCTTCATCAATGACCGGAGGAAGATATACGCTTTCATGGGAAACGGTTTCGCTTACTTTCTTTTCCTGAGAAGAAGTGTGCATATATTCTTCCACCTTGTCCCAACTAACATTAAATCCCGCTCCGTGAGAACAGAAAACAGATCCCGTAGGATTTTCTAAATCAGCCTCTGAGTCATATTGCATTTTTTCGATTACTTCTTCTGCATTATGACACGGTTCGTATCCTTTTAGCGAACAGAATAAACGCCCATGCCCTTTTGTGTAGGCAAGGACTTCCTTTTGATATTCCTGCATATTGATTACAGGGGCAGTTCCCGTTAAAACACTTATTTCGCCCTCTGTTTCGGGCAACGAAAAATCTGCCTGCATCCTCTGTAAATCCGACATTGCCCGACCAATCATTTCACTTGGAACTTCTAATCTGTATTCATATACCGGTTCCAATAAAATTGATTCCGCACGCTTTAGTCCCTGCCGAACGGCACGATAAGTTGCCTGACGAAAATCTCCGCCCTCCGTATGTTTAATATGTGCTTTTCCCGTTGTAAGAATAATGTTCATATCCGTAATCTCAGAGCCGGTCAGAACACCTCTATGCTGTTTTTCTTCCAAATGTGTTAAAATCAACCTCTGCCAGTTTCGATTTAAAACATCTTCACTGCACTCTGCGGAAAAATGCAAACCACTTCCCCTATCTGCCGGTTCTAAACGCAGACGGACTTCCGCATAATGCCTAAGCGGTTCAAAATGTCCTGCACCTTCCACCATATTTTTGATTGTTTCTTTATAGATGATTTGCCCCTGTCCGAAAGAAACGTCCGTGTGAAAACGTTCGGAAATTAAACTCTTTAAAATTTCCAACTGGATTTCGCCCATAACCTGTGCGTGAATTTCACCCGATTCTTTATCCCAAACAATATGCAATTCGGGTTCTTCCTCTTCCAACTGTTTCAAATTCAAAAACATACCATGCATATCACAGCCGTCAGGAAATAAAAGGCGGTATGTTAATACGGGTTCAAGTACAGGTTTTTCAGAATGTATTTCATTTCCAATCCCCTCTCCTGCTTTTGTAGAAGAAAGACCTGTAACGGCACAGATTGAACCTGCTGTCGCTTCATTTATCGGTTGATACGAAGCACCTGAATATATACGGATTTGTTCTACTTTTTCTTCTCCTTTAATCTTCTCTTTCACTTTTAATGTTCCGCCTGTAATTTTCAAGTGACTAAGACGGTTGCCCTGCGGATCACGGGAAATTTTATATACTTTTGCACCGAATTCTTCCCCATAGTCTTTTGTGTCCGTATATTGGTAAAGTCCCTCTAAAAAGGAATCGATACCTTCCAATTTAAGCGCTGAGCCAAAATAGCATGGAAACAATTTACGATTTTCTATAAGAGAACGTATATCTTCTTTGGAAATGGATTCGTTTTCTAAATATTTCTCTAAAAGCACTTCATCACAAACTGCAATGTTTTCCATGAACGTTTCGCTATTCTCATTAACGCTAAAATCAATACAATGCGTATTTAAGCGATTTTGCAGTTCACGCAACAAAACATTTTTCTCTGTCCCCTGCTGATCCATTTTGTTAATAAAAAGAAAAACCGGAATATGATATGTATCTAACAGTTTCCAAAGTGTCTGTATATGACTTTGCACACCGTCCGCTCCGCTGATTACAAGAATAGCGTAATCCAGCACCTGTAAAGTACGCTCCATTTCAGCGGAAAAATCAATATGCCCAGGCGTATCCAAAAGTGTTATTTTCCTTTCGTTCAGACAAAAATTTGCCTGTTTGGAAAAAATGGTAATCCCTCTCGAACGCTCCAAAACATCCGTATCTAAAAAGGCATTTTTATGGTCTACTCGTCCGAGTTTTCGGATTTGTCCCGTCTTATATAAAATGCTTTCGGCAAGAGTTGTTTTCCCTGCGTCCACATGGGCTAAAATACCGATTGTTAATTTGTTGGTTTTCATTGTTTATCTCCTATTTCGGAAAATATTGCCGTTAAAGTGGAGGTCGCTTCCTCATAGGCATAATAGTTTCCGGCTGTCAATGTTTTTTGTATGGTAGACTGCGTTACGCCGTGGCGTTTGGCAGCAGTTGTCTGTGTATCCCGATACTTTATCATGTTATAAATAATTTCTCTTTGTCTGTCACTCCATGCCGACTCTAAAGTGGATAAGAGAGAAAATATTGTATTAATCAGATGTACTCTCTCATTTTGTTCTCCCACAATTTCCAAATGTATATCGGTAAATGCTTTTTGCTTTTTCTTATCTCTGTTTTGTAATAAATTCAAAGATTCTCGTGCTTTCTCATATCCCGCACCGGAAACAGTTATAGCGTTTTCAGATTGAAAATCAGCCTCGACTTCACCTATCCCTATACCAAAGCGAACCTGATCCGGATACATGGCATTTTTGATTTCCAAAAGCAGTTTCATCAAATTATCTCCTTTGCCCACAAGCCCCTGAAATTCATTTTCAATTGTCGGCATAAAATTTGCAGAAATATCTTTATCATGTTCTTGATTAATTGTTTCCAAAACAGTAATCAGTTTTCGCTGTTGTTGCCTTTTCTCTTCGGTATCTTTCGACGGAATTACTTCTCCGACAATCGATATATATGGTCGGGAAAAAAAGAAGAAAAACATAGAATCACCTCCATTTTTAATAAATTAAACATCCATAAATACGAATAATCAATAGTTATCGATTAAAATATGAATATTATATAAAATAGATAGTATAATGAATGATTATATATTATTCATTATATATCTATAATTTCTATTTCATGTATCCATATTTGAATATAATTCCGTCTATCATTTTAGATGCTTCACTTCTTGTCAAAGAGTCTAAATTGGCTTCTTCTGTTAGTGAATGATAGTTCATCAGCAACCTTAAATAGTCCAGTTGCTTTTTCGTGATTTTCTGTACTTTCTTTGGTTTATAACATAATGGTGCTGGAGTGAAAAGTGTTGGGAACTCTTCTTCAAAATCGTGAGACAGCATATGATATATTTTTGCTGTCGCCAAAGCGTCATGGTAGGCGCGATGTGCAGAGGCATTCACAATATGATAATAAGAACATAAACTTTCCAAACTTCTCGACTCTAAATCTTTATGTACTTTTCTTGCGATTTTCAATGTATCAATTCCCTCTTTTTCAAAAGGAAATCCATAACGGACAGCATATGTTTTCATAAATTTATAATCAAACTGAATGTTATGGCCGAGCAAAACATACCCATCACAGAAAGTAGTAAAATCTTTAATTGTTTCTTTCGTATCTCCTGCATTTTCTACCATTTGATTTGTAATACCGGTAAGATTAGTTATGGTGCTTGAAATAGATACGGGCGGCTTTAAAAACCGTGCAAACCTGTCTATAACTTTTCCGTCTTTTACTTTTACAGCGCCTATTTCAATAATATAATCCTTTTCTTCGTTTAATCCTGTTGTTTCCAAGTCAAAGGAAATATACGTTTTTCTCATAAGTATTAAATTCCTTTCTTAAGCGGACAGTTTGCAACTAAGTCCGCAACTGCTTTTTCATAAGCAAATAATTTTTCAGATTTTTTAATCTTTTTCATATACTTTTCGGCATGGTCAAAAGACTGACTCATATAAGACCATAGTTCTTTCATCTTAAAAAGGACGTTTCGCTCACCGCAACTGATTTCCTTGTAGGCGGTATAAATATCGTCATGGAAACATTTTAACGTTTCTATATCTAATTTTTCTCCCTTTTCGATAGCCGAGAACAGTGACGGATTTGCAACCACTCCCCTACCGCACATCACTTTTTCTATCGTAGGAAACGTTTCATGGAATCGTTGAAAATCTTCTACTGTATAAATATCCCCGTTATAGCAAAGCGAATGTCTGCACATCGCTACAGCCTCCCGAAAAGCGTCCCAATTTGGCTTATTTTTATAAAAATCCGTCTGTAATCTCGGATGGATAATCAATTCTTCTACCGGATATTTATTGTAAATTTCAATCAGATGATGAAATTCGTCAGGAGAAGTTTTTCCTATGCGGGTTTTTATGGAAATTCGCATATCCAGTTTCGTGTAAATCTCATCTAAAAAGCGGTCTAAATCTTCCGGATACGCCAAAAATCCCGAACCTTTTCCTTTTGAAACAACTGTTCCGGACGGGCATCCTAAGTTTAAATTAATCTCCTTATATCCCATATCGCCGATTTCTTTTGCAGTTGTAATGAAATCTTCGGCGCTGTTTGTTAAAAGTTGTGGGACAACATAGAGTCCGCTGTTATGTTCTACGGAAAGTTCCTTTTTCTCCCTTGTATTAAACCGTTTATTTGGATGAGGAACAATAAACGGAGTAAAATATTTATCTAACGGCAGAAAATATTTGTGATAAACATTTCGAAAAACATAAGTTGTAACCGATTCAAGTGGCGCTAAGTAGTATTTCATCATCTATTCTCTCCCTGTCAGCAGTTGAATGGATGCTTTCAGTTTTTCCAATCGTCCATAAAACTGTGTATAAAAATCTTCTTCCTGATGATACGGCTCTAAGAAAAACGTCTGTAAAATGAGCATATTTATCTTTTTTGCCTTCTCGTCATTTTGAAGTTTGGTTAACACTTCTTGTACATCAATTAAAAAATAGTGCCAATCGGAAATATATTGTTCGTTTTTCTTTAAATCGGGTGTATCAATCCATTTTTTTACTTTAACTTTTGTACGATTTTCCTTTTTACATTCGTTTACTTGCAAAAAATATTGAAATGTTTTTCCGTCATAATATCTTCCAAGCGGAAAAAGTCTGCATATTCCGGGACGAATACTGTGAATGCTGCATCTCCCCTCGTCATTTAAAAAGGAACACTGCTCGTTTTCTCCTGCCATTTTTAAGTTAGGAAGAATAACTCCGTCCACTACATTTAATTCTAGTTTATCTGCCAAAAGTTGCTCGAATTTTTGTTGTAATCCAAAAGTCAAACGATATATGTCTAATGGGTCAAGAATAATAGACTGTCCCATTTTCTGACAACAGGCAGAACACCCTTCACAATCGTTACAATCTGCTTTGACAAGATCATTTGCTGTATATAATTTTCCGTCTGAAATTTCTTCCATACTTACTTCTCTTCTCATGTGAATTCTCCTTTATCTGTCTGTTTTTCTTAGAATATCTAACGTATGCGCTCCTGCCCCTAATAATTCAGGTCTTTCGCAAGTGGATAAATGATATTTCATAAACGTTTCAAATGTTTCCGGTGTCATCGCATTTAAAATCGGACGCATATAATTGGCAGGACCGTCCGCAGAAATTAATTTTATTCTTTCCAATCCCGCTCCTTTTCGCACTTCGTCTATATCTTCAATACGGACATAATCGTATAAATCTTCCGGCTCGGAAACAACATGAAATTCTTCATTTACTTTGCCGTTTTTAATACTTTCTTCGATATGGTTTTCTTTAAAACCGTACGTTAAAATACTGTATTCATTCATACAGTAAGCAACAAGAATAATTCCGTTTTCTTTCACAACCCTTTTTGCTTCCGAGAGAGCCTTTATTTTATCTTCCATTGTATATAAATGATACATCGGACCGAAAACAAGAACCATATCAAATGTATTCTCCTGAAAACGAGAAAGATTTAATGCTGTCCCCTGATACGCCCTTACATTACTTCCTTTTGATTTCAAAATCCCAAGATTATATTTTACAAGTTCAACGGCAGTCACATCATAACCTTCTTCGGATAGAGCGACAGAATATCGACCTGTTCCCGCCCCCACATCAAGAATAGACGCTCCTTCTTTTCCTTCTAAGTATTCGTGGATATATTTCATGGAAGTAATAAATTCCACCTGTCCGTGTCTTCTTGTCAGTCTTTTCTCTTCACAAAATTTATTATAGTATTTTTCTAATTCAATTGTCATCTATAGAGTACCTTTCATTATTTTCTTAAACGATTATACAGGAAAAATAATAATTTTTACGGTTCCCTGTCAATCCATTGACGCAATTCCTGCATACGAACATCTGTAGAAGCAATCGTATCCGCACATTTTTTCAGTTCTTCGCAAATCTCCTGCTGATTAGAAATATTTTTCTTATATCGAATCTGATGTTCCAAACTCGCCCAAAAGTTCATGGCAACTGTACGAATTTGTACTTCCACGCGCATAGGCTGTTTGCAGTCCGAGAAAAACACAGGTATCTCTAAAATCAAATGATAACTGCGGTAACCGTTTTCCTTTGGATTTTGAATATAATCTTTTACGGTTACGACAGATATATCATCCTGTTTTGTGAGCATTTCTGCCACACGGTAAATATCTTCGATAAACGGACAGATAACGCGTATTCCCGCAATATCATTTAAGTTTTGCTGAATATTATCGTTACTGAATGGTTTTCCAAGACGCTGTAGTTTCTCCGCAATACTGATTGGTTTCTTAATACGGCTTTGAATACTTTCAATCGGATTACGATCTCCTTCTAAAGATAATTCATCATTTAAAACTTCCAATTTTGTCGTCACTTCCCGAATTGCCGAGCGGTATTTCATCATTAATTTATTAAATTCCAGTAAGTTTTCAACAAGATTTTCATTATCCCCTTTTAAAAAGAGATTTATCAATTCTTCTCTTTCGTGATCTAACATTACTTTACTTTCCTCTCTATTTGTGATATGGTTCGCCGTTTATAATACGGTAACTGCGATATACTTGTTCCAACAGAACAACCCGCATAAGTTGATGCGGAAAAGTCATTTTTGAAAAACTGAGCGCATAATCAGAACGGTTTAATACTTCTTTTCCAAGTCCGATTGATCCGCCGATGATAAAGGTAATGTGACTTGTACCCTGCACTCCTAATTTTTCGATTTTATCGGCAAATTCTTCTGACGTAAGTTGCTTTCCCGCTATTTCGAGAGTGATTACATATGTATCTTCTTTTACATATTTCATAATACGCTCCGCTTCTTTAGAACGTATCTGTTCTTCTACCGTATCGCTGGCAGAATCCGGTGTCTTTTCGTCAGCCACCTCAATTATTTCCAATTTACAATATTTACTTAAACGTTTCGCATATTCCGCAATAGCATCTTTTAGATACTTTTCTTTTAATTTTCCAACGGTAATAACTGTAATTTTCATCTTTCTATTCCTTTAATTAAAAATGTCCTTGTGCAAATATCACACAAAGACATTTTATAATATTTCTCTATGAACGTAAAGAGACAGTTCACTATTTGTTCGCTAAATTGCCTGTAAAAATAAACTGCATAAAACGAACAAAAGTATAAACGACAAATAGCACGGCAATTACAGTTTCAATAAGAACAACGTACTGAAGAACAGGTATTGGCTGTTTCATATTTGCCAGACAGACCATTGTCTGTTTTGTCGCGATTGCACTAATGACAAACGGAAATGTAAATGCCGCATAAGTCGGATAAAATTTTAATTTCAAATAACCGATTGCTTTTATAAATGCCACAATATAAAGTGCTGTGGCTACACCTAGCATCGTCAACAGAAATTCTTTTGATTTTGGCGTGACAGACTGCACATATCCTGCAATACAAAGACTCATCGGTGCTGCGTAAATGCAAAAAAGCGGCTTTGCACTTTCCGGAACGTTCTTATATTTTATGTAACGCACCGTTACGAGAACAAACAATAAAATGAATGTAATCAATCCAAACCAAAATGCGAAAGTACCGACTTTCACTTCTTCAAAAACAGGCGCGGTAACTGCCGCAACGGCAATTCCGACATAAACGATAAAATAACTGGCGAATACTTTTGGCATTTGCAGTTTCAGCATGAATTTTATCGTAAAATAAATAATCAATGCTATATGTAAGCCAATTGCCAAGAACCAAAGCACTTTTGCCCCTGTGCTTATAAACGGCTTTATGTAGGTACTTAAAAGCATCAGCGCCATTGGAAATGTACCTGAAACACTTGCCATAATAGGATTTTGCATATCTTCTTTAATTGCTTTGGGAAACATAACCAGTTTCAATAGAAGTAAAAGAAGTAAAAATAAAGCTGCCAGTCCGCTGGTATATCGAATTTCCTCTCCGTAACTTTGCAAAAGATTGCCGAGAGCCGCAAATCCGAGCATAACTCCCGAAAGGGAAAGAGGAACTTTTT
>Stewie_p2__coassemble_1914_pt1 | contig 15147 bp, 16 predicted proteins | sample Stewie_p2__metabat2_low_PE_030 | metagenome-assembled genome bin Stewie_p2
CGGTTATATTTATTTATAGTATACTAATAGTAATCATCATTGCTTTTTTAGCCTCTTCAAGATTTGGGGAGATGGAGAGAGCAGATTAAAGACAGGAGGGAAGTAAAATGCTGCAGGATAATTATGTTACATTTGAAATTGGAAAAAAGAAAAATATCGCATTAGTAGCCCATGACGGCAAGAAAAAAGAATTAGTTGAATGGTGCGAACGAAATAAAGATATTTTAAAAAATCATTCACTTTGCGGAACAGGGACAACGTCAAGACTGATTGCAGAGAGAACAGGATTGAAAGTAAAGGGATATAACAGCGGTCCGCTTGGAGGTGACCAGCAGATTGGTGCGAAAATCGTAGAAGGAAATATTGATTTTATGATTTTTCTGTGGGATCCTTTAGAGGCACAGCCGCATGATCCGGATGTAAAGGCGTTACTTCGCATTGCAGTTGTCTATGATATACCGATTGCAAATAATCTGTCCACGGCGGATTTTATGCTCCATTCGGAATATATGACAACAACATATAACAGAAAAGTGGAAAACTTTAACAAAAAAGTAGAAGAGCGTGTCAGTCAAATGAAATAGTGGTGAGAATATCTCTGCGGATTACCGTGGAGATATTTTGCTTGAGAAAATAGTTTGGGTATGTTATGATAAAAACAGTTCTAAAACAATTCAAAAAGAGTATTCACTCTGAAATTACCCTTTTGCATAAAACAAAATAAAGAAGGTGATACGGCAATAAAGTGTTGACATTTGTAGAGAAGTATACTACTATATTACTAGAAAACGAACATAGGTTCGCGTGAAAAGGAGATTATTATGGCAACAGAGGATAAATTAAAAGCATTAGATGCGGCTATATCTAAATTAGAGAAAGATTTTGGTAAAGGAACAGTAATGAAGTTAGGGGATGCGGGCGCTAACGTATCCGTAGAAACCGTGCCGACAGGCTCATTAAGCCTTGACATTGCATTGGGACTCGGAGGAGTGCCTAAGGGACGTGTAATTGAAGTGTACGGCCCTGAGTCAAGCGGTAAGACAACAGTTACTTTACATATGATTGCAGAAGTACAAAAGAGAGGCGGAATTGCCGGATTTATCGATGCGGAGCATGCGTTAGACCCTGTATACGCAAAGAATATCGGTGTAGATATTGATGAATTGTATATTTCCCAGCCGGACAGTGGTGATCAGGCGCTTGAGATTGCAGAGACGATGGTGCGTTCAGGGGCAATGGATATCGTTGTTATCGACTCGGTTGCGGCGTTAGTTCCAAAGCAGGAAATTGAAGGAGATATGGGCGACAGCCATGTAGGACTTCAGGCACGTTTGATGTCACAGGCATTGAGAAAATTAACTCCTGTTATCAGTAAGTCTAATTGTGTTGTAATCTTTATCAACCAGTTGCGTGAAAAGGTCGGTGTGATGTTTGGTAATCCGGAGACAACGACAGGCGGACGCGCGTTGAAATTCTACGCTTCTGTCCGCATGGATGTGAGAAGAATTGAGACGTTGAAACAGAGCGGGGAAATGGTTGGAAACCGTACAAGAATTAAAATTGTCAAGAATAAGATAGCCCCTCCGTTTAAAGAAGCGGAATTTGATATCATGTTTGGAAAAGGAATTTCCAAAGAAGGTGATGTTTTAGATTTGGCTACAGGAATTGATTTGGTTAGCAAAAGCGGTTCATGGTATGCCTATAACGGGGAGAAAATCGGTCAGGGACGAGAAAATGCAAAAACATATCTGCATACGCACCCTGAAATTATGGATGAATTGGAAGCGAAAGTTCGTGAACATTATGGACTTGGCGTAACAAAAGAAAGTGAAGTTAAAGAGGAAGAGTAGGATGATTGTTACTCAAACAGAGCCTCTTACAAAAACAAAATGGAAAGTTTATCTTGACGGAAAGTTCGCTTTTGTATTGTACAAAGGGGAACTTTCCCGTTTTCATATCACGCAAGGCGAGGAACTTTCCGAAGAGATTTTTGTAAAGATAAGAGAAGAGGTAATTTTTAAACGGATAAAACTTCGGGCTTTACATTTGTTAAATCAAATGGATAGAACGGAAGAGCAATTGCGAACAAAATTAAAACAGGGGTTTTATACAGATGATATGATTGACAGGGCGATTGCTTATGTAAAATCTTTTGGTTATATTGAAGATAGCGGTTATGCAAAGCGGTTTATTTTGAGCAGACAGGACAGTAAAAGCAGAAAGGAAATTTATGCAAAACTGTGCCAGAAAGGCATTGCAAAAGAGATAATCGAACGTGCAATGGAAGAATGCTATGAAGAGGATGAAGAGTTAACCGCGATTAGGAAATTAGTGGAGAAAAAGCGTTTTGATGCCCGAAACGCCACAGATAGTGAAAGACAGAAGATGTACGGATATTTGGCAAGAAAAGGATTTTCCTATGATAGTATCCGTCAGGTAATACAAATTTCTGACTGGAATGCTTGACAGATTTAGCGAAACAGTATAAAATTTAAGTGTTGTATTTGTACAATGAAAATTAAATAAGGAGGTGCTCCTGTGCCAATTGTCAGTATAATTATTGCTGTAGTTATTACTCTTGTTATAACGGCAATCGTTACTTACTTTGCAACCGTTTCTAATCTGAAGAAGAATGCAGATTCTAAGATTGGTAATGCGGAAAGCAGAGCGAGAGAAATAATAGATGACGCATTGAAAACAGCTGAAACGACTAAGAAAGAAGCTCTTTTGGAAGTGAAAGAAGAGTCTATTAAGACAAAAAATGAACTTGAGAAAGAGACAAAGGAACGCAGAGCAGAATTACAACGCTATGAGAAGCGTGTACTTTCCAAAGAGGAAGCACTCGATAAAAAAGCGGATGTAATTGAGCAGCGTGAGGCAAACTTCGTTGCAAGAGAAGAACAGATTAAGCAGCGCGAAGTGAAAGTAGAAGAACTTAGCCAACAACGTGTACAGGAACTGGAAAGAATCTCAGGACTTACCTCCGAACAAGCAAAAGAATATCTGTTAAAAACCGTAGAGGAAGATGTAAAGCATGACACTGCGAAGATGATTAAAGAGTTGGAAACGCAGGCAAAAGAAGAGGCAGGGAAGAAAGCGAGAGACTATGTTGTTACCGCTATTCAGAAATGTGCGGCAGACCATGTTGCAGAAACAACGATTTCCGTTGTGCAACTTCCAAGTGATGAAATGAAAGGAAGAATTATCGGTAGAGAAGGTCGAAACATTCGTACTTTAGAAACATTGACAGGAGTTGAATTGATTATAGATGATACTCCGGAAGCCGTTGTCTTATCAGGATTTGATCCAATTAGAAGAGAAGTGGCAAGAATCGCATTGGAAAAACTTATTCTTGACGGTCGTATTCATCCGGCAAGAATCGAAGAAATGGTTGAAAAGGCACAGAAAGATGTGGAAACAATGATTCGTGAAGAAGGTGAGAATGCAGCACTTGAAGTAGGTGTTCACGGTATTCACCCTGAATTAATTCGTCTGTTAGGAAGAATGAAATTCAGAACGAGTTATGGTCAGAACGCATTGAAGCATTCTATTGAGGTGGCTCAGTTAGCAGGGCTTCTTGCAGGTGAAATTGGGCTTGACATAAGAATGGCAAAACGTGCCGGTCTTTTACATGATATTGGTAAATCTATTGACCATGATGTAGAAGGATCACATATTCAGATTGGTGTTGATTTATGTAGAAAATACAAAGAGTCAGCAGTTGTTATTAATGCTGTAGAGTCACATCATGGAGATGTAGAACCTGAAACATTAATTGCTTGCATTGTACAGGCAGCAGATACAATTTCTGCGGCAAGACCGGGTGCAAGAAGAGAGACATTAGAAACATATACAAACAGATTGAAACAATTAGAAGACATCGCAAATCAATTTAAAGGTGTCGATAAATCTTTTGCTATTCAAGCAGGTAGAGAGATTCGTATTATGGTAGTTCCAGAACAGGTATCAGATGCAGATATGGTACTTTTGGCTAGAGATATTTCTAAACAGATTGAATTTGAATTAGAATATCCGGGACAAATCAAAGTAAATGTGATTAGAGAATCACGTGTTACGGATTATGCAAAATAAGAAAAGTAGAACCCTTGTCGTTTGGCAAGGGTTTTGTTTTATTTTTAAAATGAAAAGAAGAAAGAGGAACGAAAAATGGGAGAAGAGTTAAAACGAACAGACAGAACTTTGAAGTATGAAGGTTCAATTTTAAAAGTATATACAGATGAAATCCAACTTCCAAACGGAAAGACGACACATTGGGACTATATTCATCATAATGGTGCGACTGCCATTGTTCCGGTGAGAGATGACGGAAAGATTTTAATGGTTCGTCAATATAGAAATGCTTTAGACAGAGAAACATTGGAAATTCCGGCAGGAAAACTAGATGATAAAGATGAGAAACCGTTATCATGTGCCATGCGGGAACTGGAAGAGGAAACGGGATACATTTCTGAAAGAATGAGTCATTTAATTACGCTGCGTACATGGGTCGCATTTACAAATGAAAAAATAGAAGTGTATGTGGCAGAACAACTAAAAGCGACTGCACAGCATTTGGATGAAGATGAGTTTATTCATGTGGAAGCATATACGATGAGGGAGTTAAAGGAAAAAATTTTCAGTGGAGAAATACAGGATGCAAAGACGATTTCTTCATTGCTCGCCTATGAGGTTTGGCAGAAAAAAGAATAAAAAGAAAGACAAGGCATATAATGAACTATCTGAAAGAATGGAGGAGGTTAAGTGAAAGTACATCAAAATAAAGCCTATATAACAGCATTTTGTGTATTGGGCTTTTTTGCAGGTATCTTATATGCCAATATTGTTTCAAGGGAGATTTTCAGTACATCGGGAATTTTCAGCGAATATTTTCTCAGTCAGTATCCGTCCATTGAGATTATTCCCGAAGAATATATCTTTTACATTTTACAGATAAGAGTGACACCGTTAGTTTTTCTCGTTTTGCTGGGGCAAACGAAAATAAGAAAAGCGGTTATGTCTCTTTTTCTTTTTTGGCTGGGATTTTCAGGGGGGATTTTAATTGTGTCAGCGATATTCCGTCTTGGCATGAAAGGAATTTTATTATTCATTATAGGAATGATGCCTCAATTTCTTTTTTACATATTGGGCTATGCGGTTGTTATTTGGTATTTTTACACATACCCTATGTCTAGATGGAGCTATAGCAAAACAATATTTCTCTGTTGCATGATGTTGCTGGGCATTGCTGCAGAGGTATATGTAAACCCTATTTTGATGAAAATGTTTGTACGGACAATATAAAGTCAGGTCGCATTATACGCGGCCTGTTTTTATATTCGTCTGCTTCGTTATAGAGAAAGATATTTTCGGAGAAAGATAACAGACAGAAGAGTGATTACACACTGGCTGACGAGCAGTCCCCACAAGTAACCGATAATACTGTACATTGGAATTAAGATAAATATGCCGGTAATCCGAAGGAGAAGACCAACCGTATTGATAAAGAAAGTTGTCGTCGTTTTTCCCAGTCCGTTTAGTGTGCTGATAAAGGTGTTGTTTGTATATAAAAAAGGACAAATCCATGAGAGTGTCAAAATGAATTTTCCGGCAAGGGTGCTGTGAAAAAGAACGTTTCCAATAAAATTTCCAAAGAAAAGAAAACCGAGAGTACAGAGGAAACCAAGTGTAAATATGTAAAGAGTAACTTTTTTGACAAGGGCGATTAGATGTGTTCTATCGTGTTTCGTCTGTATTTCCGCAATAGTAGGAAGTAACATGGTAGATACGGAATTGGTAATGGCAGAAGGAAAGAGAATGCATGGGAGTGCCATTCCGGTTAATACACCGTAAGTGCTAAGTGCCTCTGTGTTTGATAATCCGTATAAAATAAGGCAGGACGGAATGGATACTGCCTCAATACTTTGCAAAAGGTTTAGAAGAATTCTATTTGCAGTAAGCGGAACGGACAGACGTAAAACTTCAAAACAGGAGAAAATCGGAGACGGTGTTTTTCGGGGAAGTTTTTCGGTGTTTGTTTTATTGCGGGAAAAATAAAAAACGCAATAGAGGGAAGAAACAATTTCCCCGCATACAAGTCCAAAAACGGCTGCGGAAATAGGCGGAGTTTGCTGATTTTTTGTCTGTATCCAACATATGCCGTATACAAAAATAACTCTCGCAAACTGTTCTGCTAATTGAGAAATGGCAGGGACTCGTGTTCTTTTTAAACCGAGGTAGTATCCGCAAATACAACTGTGTATAGATGAAAAAGGGAAAATATAAGAAACAGCAATGAGCAGATTTGAACATCTAGTATCGTGCAAAAAGTTTTTGGCAATCAAAAAAGCATATTTTTGTAGGAAAAGCATTGTGAAAAAAGACAGAAAAAAGGATATAATAAGTCCTGTATATAAAGTCTGACGAGCTTCTGCCTGTCTATTTAGAGAGTGTTTTTGTGCAACAATGCGGGAAATGGCAATTTCAATTCCTGCGGTTGTCAGTGAAAACCCGAGCGCAAAAACAGGAAAAATCAGTTGATACAATCCTACTCCTTCTTCACCAAATGTGTGACTCAAAAAAATCCGATAAAAAAATCCGATAAACCGACTGAGAAATCCGGTAGCGGTTAAAATAAAAGTTCCTTTTATGATTGCGTTTTTTTTAGACATAGAATAACTCCTATATGATTTAGTATAAATATATTCGAGAAATGACCTTGACAGAACAAAAAAGGAGTGCTATTCTACAAAAGGAATTCCTAGTAAAACAGTAGGGATTAAAAGTTGGAATAAAGAAGGTGAAAACTTGAAATTATCAACAAAGGGGAGATACGGGTTAAGAGCCTTAATTGATTTGGCACAATATAGCGAAGTAGAGCCTGTTTCTATAAGCAGCATTTCGGCGCGTCAGGGAATATCCGAGAGGTATTTAGAACAGTTAATGGCGTTGTTGAAAAAGGCAGGACTTGTAAAAAGTATTCGCGGAGCAGGCGGAGGCTATGTTCTGGCAAAGGAAAAGAAAGACATTTCTGTAGGAGATGTATTAAGAGCGTTGGAAGGAAAACTAGAACCTGTTGAATGCTCGGGATTTTTAGCAGAAGAAGGCTGTGAGGCGGCAGGAGGCTGCGTAACGAAATATGTTTGGCAGCGGATTAATGAAAGTATTAACCATACAGTCGATGAAATCAAATTGGATCAACTTGTGCAGGAAAGCAAGGCCATGAACCCTACAGATAAATGTGAACATAGAGATTGCAACAAATAAACAGGAGGTAGAAAAATGGAAAGATTTGTTTATTTAGATAATGCGGCAACAACAAAAACAGCGCCGGAAGTTGTAGATGCAATGCTGCCATATTTTACGGAAAATTACGGTAATCCGTCAAGTGTATATAGTTTTGCTTCAAAAAATAAAGAAGTGATTGCAAAACAGCGTGAAATTATTGCAGATGTACTCGGTGCAGCGTCAAATGAGATTTATTTTACGGCAGGCGGTTCAGAGGCAGATAACTGGGCGCTGAAAGCGACGGCAGAGGCTTATAAAGATAAAGGTAATCATATTATTACGACGAAAATTGAACACCATGCAGTTTTGCATACGGCAGAATATTTGGAAAAACATGGGTTTGAAGTAACTTATTTAGATGTAGATGAAAACGGTATCGTTAAATTAGATGAATTAAAGAAAGCAATCAGACCAACAACGATTTTGATTTCTGTCATGTTTGCCAATAATGAAATCGGAACAATTCAACCGATAAAAGAAATCGGGGAGATCGCAAAAGAACACGGTATTTTATTCCATACAGATGCTGTACAGGCATTCGGTCAAATTCCGGTAAATGTAGACGAGTGTCATATTGATATGTTAAGCGCCAGCGGTCACAAATTAAACGGACCGAAAGGAATTGGTTTCCTCTATATTAGAAGAGGAGTCAAAATCCGCTCTTTCGTACATGGCGGAGCACAGGAAAGAAAGCGCCGTGCAGGAACGGAAAACGTTCCGGGAATTGTTGGGTTTGGAACAGCGGTAAAACGTGCGGCAGATACAATGAAGGCACGTACAGATAAGGAAATTGAACTGAGAGATTATATGATTGAGCGAATTTCATCAGAAATTCCATATGCAAGATTAAATGGCGATGCAAAGAAAAGACTTCCGAATAATGTAAACTTTAGTTTCCGTTTTATTGAGGGAGAATCATTATTAATTATGTTAGATATGAAAGGAATTTGTGCATCGAGCGGTTCGGCCTGTACATCAGGTTCACTTGATCCGTCGCACGTTCTGTTAGCAATCGGGCTTCCGCATGAAATCGCACATGGTTCGGTTCGTATGACGTTAAGTGAAGAAACAACAAAAGATGATGTGGACTATGTAATTGACAATTTAAAAGAAATTGTAAGCAGATTAAGAAGTATGTCACCCTTATATGAAGACTTTGCGAAAAAACAAAACAAATAAGAGAGAAAGAAGGATAAAAAAATGTATACAGAAAAAGTAATGGATCATTTCCAAAACCCAAGAAATGTTGGAGAAATAGAAGATGCAAGCGGAGTAGGGACAGTAGGCAACGCAAAATGCGGAGATATTATGAGAATGTACTTGGATATTGATGAAAATCAGGTTATTCAGGATGTGAAATTTAAGACTTTCGGTTGTGGCGCTGCTGTTGCAACAAGCAGTATGGCAACGGAATTAGTAAAGGGAAAAACAATTTACGAAGCATTAAAAGTAACAAATAAAGCGGTTATGGAAGCGCTTGACGGACTTCCGCCGGTAAAAGTACATTGTTCACTGTTGGCAGAAGAAGCCATTCATGCGGCACTTTGGGATTACGCTGAAAAAAATGGGATTAAAATCGAAGGTTTAGAAAAACCAAAGTCAGATATTCATGAGGATGACGAAGAAGAGGAAGAAGAATATTAATAAGGAGTAAGAATGGAAAAGAAAAAGGTAGTTGTGGGAATGTCGGGAGGCGTAGATTCATCGGTTGCAGCCTATCTGTTAAAAGAACAGGGATATGATGTAATTGGCGTCACCATGCAAATTTGGCAGGACGAGGACAGAACCATTCAGGAAGAAAACGGAGGGTGCTGTGGACTCAGTGCTGTGGACGATGCCAGAAGAGTGGCAGATGATTTGGGAATTCCTTATTATGTAATGAACTTTAAAAAAGAGTTTAAAAAAGAAGTGATTGATTATTTTATAGAAGAATATCGTCAGGGAAGAACTCCGAACCCGTGCATTGCCTGTAACCGCTATGTAAAGTGGGAATCTCTGCTAAAAAGAAGCATGGATATCGGTGCAGACTATATTGCTACAGGACATTATGCAAGAATTGTCCGTTTGGAAAATGGAAGATATACGTTAAAACGTTCGGCGACTTTAGCGAAAGACCAGACGTACGCACTCTATAATCTGACACAGGATCAATTATCTCACACCTTAATGCCGGTGGGAGAATATACGAAAGATGAAGTGCGTCAGATTGCGGAAAAAATCAATTTGCGTGTGGCAAATAAACCGGACAGTCAAGATATTTGTTTCGTGCCGGACGGCGATTATGCTTCGTTTATCGAGGAGACAACCGGCGAAAAAATCGAAACGGGAAATTTTGTTGATTTAGACGGAAATGTTCTCGGACAGCATAAAGGAATTATCCATTACACTGTCGGACAGCGAAAAGGTCTCGGTTTATCTTTGGGACGTCCTGCGTTTGTATTGGAAATCCGTCCGGAAACAAATGAAGTTGTTATTGGTACAAATGAAGATTCTATGTCTTATACATTGCGTGCAAATCGTTTGAACTTTATGTCCATTTCTGATTTGGATGGAGAGATGCGTGTATTTGCAAAAATCCGTTACAATCATAAAGGGGCATGGTGTACAGTGAAAAAAGCAACTGAAGATGAAGTACTTTGTACGTTTGATGAACCGCAGCGCGCCATTACTCCGGGACAGGCTGTTGTTTTCTATGACGATGAGTATGTGGTCGGCGGCGGAACAATTATAGGAGTGTAGAAATGAAAGCAGATTTTCATATGCACACAAATTTTTCTACAGATGCCACTGTATCGCCCGAAGAAATGATTAAAGGTGCAATTCAAAAAGGGTTGAAAACAATATGTATTACCGACCATATGGATAAAGATTATGATGAGGAAGGTACGCAATTTATTTTCACGCCGGAACAGTATTTTTCTCTGCTACAGAAATTACAGGAGAAATATCGTTCGCAGATTGAAGTGCGGATTGGTGTGGAAATTGGGTTACAGCCTCATTTAAAAACGTTTATAGATGATTATATGAATAAATATTCATTTGATTTTGTTATCGGTTCGGTTCATTTGATTGACGGGAAAGACCCCTATACTGAAAGAAAGTGTTTTCCGGAAGACAAGATACTTTACAGAAAAGGGTTTGAACAAATCCTCGAATGCATAAATAAAAATATGGACTTTGATGTTCTTGGTCATATGGATTACGTTGTCCGATACGGAAGAGAAAAGGAAAAATCTTATTTCTATCGGGGATATATGGAAGTGGCTGATGAAATTATGCGTTCTTTAATTGTACAGGGAAAAGGAATAGAATTAAACACAGCGGGATTTAAGTATGGACTTTCGTTTGCCCATCCGCATCCGGAAATTTTAAAAAGATATAAAGAACTGGGCGGTGAAATTATTACTATCGGCTCAGATGCCCACAAGCCCGAACATATCGCCTATGATTTTGACAGGGGAAAAGAAGTTTTGGCGGGGTGCGGCTTTAAATATTATACAGAATTTAAGGAGAGAAAACCGATTTTTATACAAGTTGGATAAAAATGCAAAATAACCTTGAATTTTTGTTTTGAATTTAGTACAATATTAAAAGGTTGATGATTCTTTAACAAAGACAGAAAGAATCTCACATATATACTGTTGAACAGTGATTTTATAATTAAACTTTAGGAGGAATTAATCATGGCAGTAAAAGTAGCGATTAATGGATTTGGACGTATTGGACGTCTTGCATTCAGACAGATGTTCGGAGCAGAAGGATATGAAGTAGTTGCAATCAACGACTTAACATCTCCAAAAATGTTAGCTCACTTATTAAAATACGATTCATCTCAGGGAAAATATGCTTTAGCAGATAAAGTAACAGCAGGAGAAGATTCAATTACTGTAGATGGAAAAGAAATCAAAATTTATGCAAAAGCAAACGCTGAAGAACTTCCTTGGGGAGAAATCGGTGTTGACGTTGTATTAGAATGTACAGGATTCTATACATCAAAAGAAAAAGCAGAAGCACACATCAAAGCAGGTGCAAGAAAAGTTGTTATCTCTGCTCCAGCAGGAAATGACCTTCCAACAATCGTTTACAACGTAAACCATGACACATTAAAACCGGAAGATACAGTTATTTCTGCAGCATCTTGTACAACAAACTGCTTAGCACCAATGGCTGACGCATTAAACAAATTAGCAACAATCAAATCCGGAATTATGTGTACAATCCACGCATACACAGGTGATCAGATGACACTTGACGGACCACAGAGAAAAGGTGATTTAAGACGTTCTCGTGCAGCAGCAGTTAACATTGTACCAAACAGCACAGGTGCAGCAAAAGCAATCGGATTAGTTATCCCAGAATTAAACGGTAAATTAATCGGATCTGCACAGCGTGTTCCAACTCCAACAGGTTCTACAACAATTTTAACAGCAGTTGTTGAAGGAAACGTAACAGTTGAAGAAATCAACGCAGCAATGAAAGCAGCAGCAAACGAATCATACGGATACAATGAAGACGAAATCGTATCAAGCGATATCGTAGGAATGAGATATGGTTCTTTATTTGATGCTACACAGACAATGGCTCTTCCATTAGACAACGGAACAACAGAAGTTCAGGTTGTATCTTGGTATGACAATGAAAATTCTTACACAAGCCAGATGGTAAGAACAATCAAATACTTCTCTGAATTAGCGTAATTTTAAATTAGAGATAAAGATTCCAAAAGGGGTCCGGTCTTATAGGACTGGGTCCCTTTATTTATACAAATAAGGAGGCACAATCTATGCTTAACAAAAAATCAGTAGACGATATTAACGTAAAAGGAAAAAGAGTTCTTGTAAGATGTGACTTTAACGTTCCTTTAATTGACGGAAAAATTACAGACGAGAACCGTCTTGTAGCAGCACTTCCTACAATTAAGAAATTAATTGCAGACGGTGGAAAAATCATTCTTTGCTCTCATCTTGGCAAACCAAAGGGAGAACCAAAACCGGAATTATCTTTAGCACCTGTTGCAGTAAGATTATCTGAATTATTAGGACAGGAAGTTAAATTTGCAGCAGATGCAACTGTTGTAGGCGAAAACGCTAAAGCGGCAGTAGAAGCAATGAATGACGGTGATGTTATTCTTCTTGAAAACACTCGTTACAGAGCGGAAGAAACAAAGAATGGTGAAGAATTCAGCAAAGAACTTGCTTCTTTATGTGACGTATTTGTAAACGATGCTTTCGGTACAGCACACAGAGCACACTGCTCAAATGTTGGTGTTACTCAGTTTGTTGACACAGCGGTAGTTGGATACTTAATGCAGAAAGAAATCGATTTCTTAGGAAATGCAGTAAACAATCCTGAAAGACCATTCGTTGCTATTTTAGGTGGAGCAAAAGTATCAAGCAAAATTTCTGTTATCGAAAACTTACTTGATAAAGTAGATACACTTATCATCGGTGGTGGTATGGCATACACATTCTCTAAAGCAAGAGGAGGAAAAATCGGACTTTCTCTTTGTGAAGATGATTATATGGAATACGCTTTAAATATGCTTAAAAAAGCAGAAGAAAAAGGAGTTAAATTACTTCTTCCTGTTGACCACCGTATCGGAGATGATTTCTCTAACGATGCAAACGTACAGATTGTAGAAAGCGGAGAAATTCCTGACGGTTGGGAAGGTATGGACATCGGACCAAAAACAGAAGTTCTTTTTGCTGACGCTGTGAAAGATGCAAAAACAGTTGTATGGAACGGACCAATGGGATGTTTTGAAATGCCTAAATTTGCAAATGGTACAGAAGCAGTTGCAAAAGCACTTGCAGAAACAGACGCTGTAACAATTATCGGTGGTGGAGATTCTGCAGCAGCAGTAAACCAGTTAGGATACGGAGATAAAATGACTCATATTTCTACAGGTGGCGGTGCTTCTCTTGAATTCCTTGAAGGAAAAGAATTACCGGGTGTAGCAGCAGCAAATGATAAGTAAACACTTAGCGAAAACAAGCGTAAGTGCGGTTTAAGGTTAGTGTTTACTTAGTTCGCGAACCTTAGTGAGTGTTTTACACGAACTTAGTTGAGCGAACATACCCAAACAGACCGAACATACCAGAAAGTATATTAAAAACAACATATAACTTAGGAGACGATAGAAATGGCAAGAAGAAAAATTATTGCTGGTAACTGGAAAATGAACAAAACTCCTAGCGAAACAGTTACTTTATTAAATGAATTAAAACCATTAGTAGCAACAGAAGATGCAGATGTTGTATTTTGCGTGCCGGCAATCAGCATTATTCCGGCAATGGAAGCGGTAAAAGGCACAAATATCTGTATCGGTGCTGAAAATATGTATTTTGAAGAAAGTGGAGCATACACAGGAGAAATCGCTCCGAATATGCTTACAGACGTTGGAGTAAAATATGTTATTATCGGACATTCTGAAAGACGTGAATATTTTGCAGAAACAGACGAAACTGTAAATAAAAAAGTTAAAAAAGCGTTTGAACATGGAATTACACCAATTATCTGCTGTGGAGAAACATTAGCACAGAGAGAACAGGGTGTTACAATCGACTTTATTCGTCAGCAGATTAAAATTGCTTTCTTAGATGTAACGGCAGAACAGGCTAAAACAGCGGTAATCGCTTACGAACCGATTTGGGCAATCGGAACAGGAAAAGTTGCGACTACAGAACAGGCTCAGGAAGTTTGTGCTGCAATCCGTCAGTGCATCGGTGAAATTTATGATGAAGCAACTGCAGAAGCAATCCGTATTCAGTACGGCGGTTCTGTATCAGCAGACAGTGCTCCTGAATTATTCGCACAGCCGGATATTGACGGTGGACTTGTAGGCGGTGCTTCTTTAAAAACAGATTTCGGAAAAATTGTTAATTGGAAATAATTTTAAATAATTATAATTGGGGACGTAGTGATTTTAGATTTTACTACGTCCCCTTTCACAGTTTGGACACAATTACAGAGAGAGTAGGAAAATACATGAGAAGAATTAAAAAGATAAATCAGACGACAGAAAATCGTTTTCTAAATATGTATACATTGGAAATGGAGAGTGATACAGGGAAAGAAAGTACATATTATGTCGCTTCCAGAGCCAAAACTATTGATGAATTAAAAATAACAACAAGAAAGAATAAGGCGGATGGAGTTATTATCTATAGTCTGTATCAGGAGGAAGGTGACGAAGAAGAAAAAATTGTTCTTATCCGACAATATCGCTGTCCGTTAGATGATTATATTTATGAATTTCCGGCAGGCTTGGTGGATGAGGGAGAAGACTTTAAGACGGCGGGAGTGCGTGAATTAAAAGAAGAAACGGGATTGGATTTCACTCCGATTGAAGCAAAAGATATGTTTACGAAACCGTTTTTTACTACGGTGGGAATGACGGACGAGTCTTGCGGAACAGTATACGGTTATGCGAAGGGAACGCCGTCAAAAGACGAGCAGGAAGAAAATGAAGAAATTGAAATTGTGCTTGCAGACAGAAAGGAAGTAAGAAGAATTTTGCAAGAAGAAAATGTGGCAATTATGTGTGCCTATATGCTTATGCACTTCTTACATACACCAAAGGGGAAAGTGTTTGATTTTTTGGAGGGTATTTAAAGGCGAAAACCTTGCAACTGCCTAGAAAATCATGTAAAATAATTCAAGTAAAGAAAACGTTAATGAATTAACATAAAGGAGATAATGTTATGAGTAAAAAACCAACAGTTTTAATGATTCTTGACGGATATGGTTTGAATGACAAACACGAAGCAAATGCCGTTTATGAGGGAAAAACACCTGTTATGGACAAGTTAATGACGGAATATCCGTTTGTAAAAGGTAATGCAAGCGGAATGGCAGTAGGAC
>Stewie_p2__coassemble_1926_pt1 | contig 15051 bp, 21 predicted proteins | sample Stewie_p2__metabat2_low_PE_030 | metagenome-assembled genome bin Stewie_p2
TAATAGACCCTTATAGGGCCTAAGCAAGCCACCGGCTAAGCCGGTGGTCTTGACTACAGCAGTTGAATGTTATGTTCTTCTGCTTTTTTTGAAATGTGTTCCGGCCAAATAGAAGATTGGACTTCCCCTATATGTGCTTTTCTCAAATAGAACATACATATGCGGGACTGCCCGATACCTCCGCCAACAGTGTAAGGAAGTTCTCCGTTTAACAGAGATTTTTGGAAAGCCAGTTCGGCACGGTCTTCGCAGTTTGCAAGTGCTAATTGGTGTTTTAAAGACGTCTCGTCTACACGAATTCCCATAGAGGAAAGTTCTAAGGCAATATCGAGAACAGGATAGTATACGATAATATCACCGTTTAATTCCCAGTCATCATAGTCGGGAGCACGTCCGTCATGCTTTTCGCCGGAGGATAATACTTTTCCGATTTGAGAAATAAATACAGCGCTCTTTGCCTTTGCAATACGATATTCTCTTTCTTTTGGACTGCAGTCGGGATACATATTTTCCAATTCCTGCGAAGTGATGAAAAAGATTTCATCAGGCAGAATGGTATCAATATAATTATAACGTTTGGAGATATGTTGTTCCGTTTCCTTTAAGGCACTATAGACATGGCGAACATTGTGTTCTAAAGTTGCCGTATTTCGTTCTTCTTTGGAAATAACTTTTTCCCAATCCCATTGGTCTACATAGAGAGAGTGGATATTATCCGTATCTTCATCTCGGCGGATAGCGGTCATATCCGTATAAAGTCCTTCTCCTGAGTGAAAACCGTAACGTTTTAATGCGTAACGTTTCCATTTGGCGAGAGAGTGAACAATTTCTACGGCAGAATCATTCTGTTCTTTAATTCCAAAAGAAACGGGGCGTTCCACACCGTTTAAATTATCATTCAATCCGCTTTCGGGCTTTACAAACAGGGGGGCGGAAACACGGGTTAAATGAAGAGATTTAGCCAACGCCCGTTCAAAGTGGTCTTTTATCTCTTTAATGGCAACTTCCGTCTCCCGAATGGAAAGAGGCGAAGAGTAACTTTCAGGTATTGTTAATTGCTGCATTGTTTCAAATCCTTTCTAAAGCACTAAATTATGTTCAGTGTGATACATCTGTATAAGAATGTCAAGGAAATCTTAAGAAATAAGTTGAAAAGGTTTAGAAATAATACATATATTTGTCACAGTCTTTGCATATACTATATAGATAGAGAAGGAGGTAATGATATGCAGCAGGAAGAAAATAGAAAAGATCAAGAAATTATCTCTATTGAGGAGTATTTATATAAAAGAAAAAAGATTAAGGAACGGGAAGAACAGAAATGGTCACCGTACACTGCTTCTGTAAAAGAAAAAAGTTCCGCCTTAATGCTGGCAGAACTTTATATGTAAGAAAATTATTTTTCTTCGTCATTGTCATGTTTTTTTGCAAGTTTGTAAACAAGTGTGTAGGCATACAGAAGAACAGGAACTAAAATCGTCAAAGCCACAGAGGCTTTGAACAGACCTAAAGATTTACTTGTATCAATAAAAGCAAATAAAAGTGTACTTCCATACAGTGCAACGAGGAGAATTACTCCGATAATGGCTAAAATGCGTTTTGTTTTCTTCATATTCTTATCCGTCCTTTATACATGAATTTGTTATGGGTAAAGTTCACACTTTGAAAGTGTTATTTTTGTCTATTATAACAAAGAAACAAGAAAATTTGCAAAAGTTTTTGAAAAACATAAAGATATGGTATATAATGGACATATTAAAATGAAGAATAAAAGGAGAACATAGAAATGAGTTTATTAGAACAATGGAGAGAAACTGCTTATTCAAAAGAAATGGATAAAGCAGCATTACAGAAATTTTGGGGAACATATTTCCAAATTGAAAAAGAAATTTATGAAAAATTATTAGAAAATCCTGATGAAGAAGTAAAAGGAACAGTAAAAGAACTTGCTGAGAAATACGGAATCGAAGTATTTACAATGACAGGATTTCTTGACGGAATTAATGACAGTTTGAAAGAACCAAATCCAATCGAAGAAATGGAAGAAGATACAGTAGTAAGTCTTGCATTTGACAAAGAAAGTTTATATAAAAACATGGTAGACGCTAAGGCTGACTGGTTATATGAACTTCCACAGTGGGATAACATTTTCACTCCGGAGAGAAAGAAAGAATTATACAGAGAACAGAAACAGTCGGGAACAATCCGTAAAGAGAAGAAAATCGGAAGAAATGATCCATGTCCTTGCGGAAGCGGTAAAAAATATAAAAAGTGTTGTGGAAAATAATGAATCCATAAAGGGTGAAAGAATATAATTCTGACACCCTTTTACTACTTTATGGAGGTGTATATATGTCAAAGGCTTTTTACAGTATGGGGATATTGTGTATATTATATTATCTGCTTATTGTCTTGCATACGCATAATTGGAAAGCGACTTTTGCGAGATTTTGGGTGATTTTCGGCGGAGTTCAGTTTGCTATTGGTTTTGGTATCAGTAAGATGACAGAGAGGATGTACCTTCCGTTTCAGATTGGATTTACGGCGTTGTTTTTCATTTTTTGTGCAGTGGAGATTATTATTTTGAGCGCAATTATTCCGTCCGTATTTGATGAATTGTCTACAATTATTATTTTGGGTGCGTGTGTAAAGGGAAAAAAGATTACGGGTGCTTTGCAAAAAAGACTTGATAAAGGAGTGGAGTACCTCCTTGCTCACGATAATACAAAAGTGATTGTATCGGGAGGACAGGGGAAAGGCGAAGAGGTAACGGAGGCGTTTGCCATGAAAAGTTATCTTGTAGATAAGGGGATTGACGAAAAGAGAATTATTATGGAAGAGAAATCACGGTCTACCGAAGAAAATTTAAAATATAGTTTACCATATATTAAAGATGAAAAGGAAAAAGTGGGAATTGTGACAAATAATTTTCATGTCTATCGAAGTATGAAATTGGCAAAAAGAATAGGATACAAAGATGCTGTCGGTATTTCGGCAGGATCAGATCCGGTACTGTTTTTAAATTATTTAGTCAGGGAATTTTTTGCTGTTGTTTATCTTGTGCTTTTCCGTAAGTAAATGCTATAATGAAGAGAATTTAATTTTGGAAAGGATTTTACAATAGATGAAAACAGTAATCATAGGAATTGCAGGTGGATCCGGCTCGGGAAAATCAACTTTTACAAACAGGCTGAAAGCCGTATTTAAAGAACAGTTGACCGTGATTTATCATGATAATTATTATAAATGTAATGACGGAGTTCCGTTCGAGGTGAGAAAGAAAACGAATTATGACCATCCGGATGCGTTGGATACAGAACTTTTGATAAAGCATTTAACAACATTGAAAAACGGAGGAACGGTTGAAGGGCCGACATACGATTATTCAAAACATAACAGAGCAAAAGAAAAAGTGACTTTACATCCGACAAAAATCATCCTTGTGGAAGGAATTTTAGTTTTGGAGAATAAAGAATTGAGAGATTTGCTCGATATTAAGATTTTCGTGGAGGCAGATGCGGATGAGCGTATTTTGCGGAGGGTTATTCGCGATGTGCGAGAGAGAGGGCGTTATGTTGAGGATATTGCGGAGCAGTATTTGACAACGGTAAAACCGATGCACTATATTTATGTAGAACCGACAAAATCTATGGCAGATATTGTTATTAACAGCGGGATGAACGATGTTGCCTTTGATTTGGTGAAGACGAAGATAGAAACATTGCTCATTGACAAATAGAGGGATAATGTTATAATAAAGAATATATATGATAATACGTTGAAGAGAAGAGTAGGATGTGAAAGGATACAGAGAGAGAAGTCATCGGCTGGAAGCTTCTTATTTCGGAAACATTTGAAAACTACCTCTGAGTGACAGCAAAACTGTCCGGTGATTCCGTTATCATCAGTAGAAGTGGTTCTGACATTGTCAGTACAATTAGGGTGGAACCGCGAGTGAACGTACGCTCGTCCCTTGCAGTGAAGTGATTCATTGCAAGGGATTTTTTGTTACCATATATACAAAGGGATGTTCTTTTAACATTTTAGTAACAAAGTGAGGAGAGAAAACAAGATGAAGGCATATAAGCATAAAGTACAGTATTATGAAACAGACCAAATGGGAATCGTTCATCATTCAAACTATATTCGCTGGTTTGAGGAAGCGAGGACGGATTTTATGGAGCAACTCGGAATGGGATACGACGAAATGGAAAAAGAAGGTATTTTAAGTCCTGTTTTGGAGGTGGAAGCCACATATCTTCGCATGGTTCGTTTTGGAGATACAGTTACCATTACAACAAAAATTAAAGAATACAATGGAATTAAACTGACTGTCGCTTATGAAATCCGTAACGAGAAAACAGGCATGGTTCATTGTAAAGGTGTTACAAAACACTGCTTTTTAACAAAAATGGGCAAACCGATTTCGTTGAAAAAAGATTTAATCGAATTTCACGATATGTTTGCAAAAGGATTAGAAGATTCACAAAATAAAGAAGAGGGAGAAGGAGAGAAATAATGAAGATTACATTAAAAGACGGCTCGGTAAAAGAGTATGCAGAGAGCAAGTCAGTGTATGACATTGCGTTAGATATTAGTGAAGGGCTTGCAAGAGCAGCCTGTGCAGGAGAAATTGACGGAGAAGTTGTTGATTTAAGAACAGTGGTAGAAGAAGACTGCTCGTTAAATATTTTAACGGCAAACGATAAAGAAGGGCTTGCGGCACTTCGCCATACAGCATCTCACGTTCTTGCAGAAGCGGTAAAAAGATTATATCCTGAGGCAAAACTTGCTATCGGACCATCAATCGATACAGGATATTATTATGATTTTGAGCATGCACCGTTTTCTAATGAAGATTTAAGCACAATCGAAAAAGAAATGAAAAAAATCATTAAAGAAGGTGTAAAAATTGAACGCTTTGAACTTCCGAGAGCGGAAGCAATCGCTTATATGGAAGAAAAGGGAGAGCCATATAAAGTAGAGCTGATTAATGATTTACCGGAAGATGCGGTTATTTCCTTTTATAAACAGGGTGAATTTGTAGATTTATGTGCAGGTCCTCATTTAATGAGTACAAAAGGAGTGAAAGCGTTTAAACTTATTTCATCTTCAGGCGCTTACTGGAGAGGAGATGAGAAAAACAAAATGCTCACTCGTGTTTACGGTACTGCATATGCGAAAAAAGATGAATTAAAAGCACATATGGAGCATTTAGAAGAAATTAAAAAACGTGATCACAACAAATTAGGTCGTGAAATGGGATTATTTACGACTGTAGACGTTATCGGTCAGGGACTTCCTTTATTAATGCCAAAAGGAGCGTCGATCATTCAGACAATGCAGCGTTGGGTAGAAGATGAAGAAGAAAAACGCGGATATGTCAGAACAAAAACACCTCTTATGGCAAAAAAAGATTTATATGTTATTTCAGACCATTGGGGACATTATAAAGAAGGTATGTTTGTTCTCGGTGACGAAGAAAAAGAAGGGGAAGAAGTATTTGCACTTCGTCCGATGACTTGCCCATTCCAGTATTATGTATACAAACAGAGTCAGAAGAGTTACAGAGATCTTCCTTGCCGTTACGGTGAAACATCTACTTTGTTTAGAAATGAAGATTCAGGGGAAATGCACGGCTTAACTCGCGTAAGACAGTTTACAATCTCAGAAGGTCATCTTGTTATTACTCCTGAACAGGTGGAAGATGAATTTAAGGGCTGCGTTGATTTGGCGAAATATTGCTTAACGACACTCGGTGTAGAGGAAGATGTAACATATCGCCTATCCCTTGCTGATCCTGATAATATGGACAAATATCTTGGCACAAGAGAAATGTGGGATGAAGTTGAAGATGTTATGCGTAAAATGTTAGACCACCTTGAAATCGATTATACAGAGGAGACAGGCGAGGCAGCATTCTACGGACCGAAATTAGATATTCAGGCGAAAAATGTATACGGCAAAGAAGATACAATGATAACAATTCAGTTAGATATGTTCTTAGCGGAAAGATTTGATATGTCATTTGTGGATAAAGACGGAGAAAAGAAACGTCCTTATATTATTCACCGTACAGCAATGGGATGTTATGAAAGAACATTGGCATGGTTGATTGAAAAATATGCCGGTTTATTCCCGACATGGCTTTGTCCTGAACAAGTGCGTGTACTTCCGATTTCTGAAAAATATCACGATTATGCACATCAGGTATTGACAGAACTTCGTGAAAACGGTATTAAATGTACAGTAGATGACCGTGCAGAAAAAATCGGTTATAAAATTCGTGAAACACGTTTAGATAAAGTTCCGTATATGCTTGTTGTCGGAGCAAAAGAGGAAGAAGAAAAAGTTGTATCCGTACGAAGCAGATTTTTGGGAGATGAAGGGCAAAAATCATTAGATACATTTATCAATGATATTTGTAAAGAGATTCGCACAAAAGAAATTCGTAAAATCGAAGTAGAAGAGAATAAATAAAAACGGACAGGCAATACTATCTTTGAATATAGAGAAAATATAAGGAGGTAGTACAATGCCGGAATTAAAATGTATAGTGCAGACTTGTGTGCATAACAAACAGTTTTTATGTGATTTAGATGCGATTGAGATAGGTGGAAATTCTGCTAAACATGCAGAGGAAACTTGTTGCGACAGTTTTCAGGAAAGAAAAGAAAACGGTTACGCAAACAGTTACAGCGATGTTACAGAAAATACAGCCTCAGACAGAAGTGAAATTGACTGTAAGGCAACTGATTGTATGTATAATGAAAAATGTCATTGCCATGCAGGAAAAATCAGTGTAGAGGGAAGTAACGCCTGTGATTGTGGCGAAACAGAATGTGCAACATTTACCTGTAAGTAAATAAAAAATGCTTATATCTGTCTGATGAGGACGGATATAAGCGTTTTTTATTGCATAAATACAGATAGAACCATACCGGAAACTGCGGAGGCAAGATAGAGAAATCCGATGATTTTGCCAACTTCTTTTTTACCTATTTTTGTTTTTGGGAGAACAAGAAGTCCAACTCCGCAGGCAGAACAAAGTCCGGCGGTAAGTGCGGAAAATCCGATTAAGTTATCAAGATAAAGTTTGCATAAAAGCAGGGAGGCGGCACAGTTTGGAATTAATCCGATTAAAGCGGTTAAAAGCGGTTGTAAAACAGAGCCTCCAAGCAGTATGTGTGTTAAAGTATCGATTCCTGTCAATTCCAAAAGTAATCCCAGTCCGAAAGAGCAGATAAATAGGTAGATAAATAACTCAGCCGTATGCCTTAAAGAGGCGGCAAAAATGCCGTGCGAATGGTTACAACTATGGCATTCACAGGCGACAGCCTGTCTAGGCGGTGTGAATTTATCCTTCAGGAGAATATCAACGAAGTATCCCGCAATAACGCTTATAACAAATTTTGTGATAAGCATTGGGATAAATATTTTCCGCCCCTGCGGATTTGTAAATAAAATCAAGGCAGATTCATCTGTAGAAGAAATCAACAGTGTCAGTAAAGTTCCCGCAGATAATATTCCGCCGGAGTATAGATTGACCGCAAGAACAGGAATTGCACATTGCGGTATGCAGCCGAGAAGTCCCGCTAAAAACGGATTTAATGCAATATGTATCTTTTTAGACTGATGCGAAAACATTTCCAAAAGAAAAAAAGCAAGAAATAAAAAAGGAAGAATATGTATACTATCAAGTATAGTATCTTTTAAAATATCAATTATCATAAAATCACCTCTAGTTCAATATTATCTCACTTATTAGTATATGCTGCAAGTATAGAAAACTTGACGTGTTTTATTTTAAAAGGTTATAATAAAAAAGTCAGAAAAAATAAGAAGGGAAAAACAAATGGAAGAAAAAAATAAACCGAAAAATGTAACACCGAGAACGAAAATGAAAATTAAGCAATATTTTATGAGAGGGCTAACGTCCTTTCTTGTTATCGTCGCAGGGATAGCCTGCTATTTTGCTTTTTTGCGATTGGATGATATTGCGGGACTTCTCGGAAAAATAGGAAGTATTTTACAGCCGATTATATTAGGGTTTGTATTTGCCTATTTATTAAATCCGCTTGTAACTATTATTGAAAATCAAATCATAAAGGCGTTTGAAAGAAAGGTGAAACGGAAAGATAAATTACAGAAAGTTTCGAGAAGCATTGGAATTGCAGGAGCATTATTATTAGCGTTTGCAGTTGTGATTTTGTTGTTAAATATGGTTATCCCTGAATTATATAGAAGTATAAGAGATTTGATTATGAGTCTTCCGCATCAGATTAATAATGCCATAGATTTTTTGGAGAGTGAAAAATTAAATGATACGGTTTTTTCGGGTACGGTAAAAAGCGTTTTAGAAAATGGGGCGGAAGCATTTCAATTATGGTTAAAAACAGATCTGCTTACGCAGATTAACCAAATGATGTCAATCGTAACAGTTGGAGTATTTGGATTTTTGGGAACATTGTTTGATATTGCTGTCGGAGTTATCGTGTCTGTCTATGTTTTAAACAGTAAAGAAAAATTTACGGGACAATGTAAGAAGATTACATATGCTTTATTATCAAGAGAACATGCGAATTTGGTGCTGCAGGTAACGAGAAAAAGCCATGAAATTTTCGGGGGATTTGTGATTGGCAAAATTATAGATTCGATTATTATTGGAATTTTATGTTTTATTGGTTTAAGTATTTTAGATATGCCATATACATTGCTTGTCAGTGTTATTGTAGGGGTGACAAATGTAGTTCCGTTTTTCGGACCGTATATTGGGGCAGTACCAAGTGCGATATTAATTTTGCTTTCCAGTCCGATTAAGGGTGTATATTTTATTATTTTCATTCTTGTTTTACAGCAGTTTGACGGAAATATTTTAGGACCGAAGATTTTGGGGGATTCTACGGGGCTAAGTGCATTTTGGGTAGTATTTTCCATTCTCTTAGGAGGCGGACTGTTTGGATTTGTAGGAATGATTATGGGAGTTCCCACATTTGCAGTTCTTTACTATTTGGTAAATATGTTTGTTGAACAGAAATTGGAGAGAAAAAAATTGCCAAAAGCATCGAAAGAATATGAAGATATTCAATACATAGAAGAAAAAGCAGAAGAGGAGTAGAGAGTATGCCTATTCGTGTACAAAATGATTTGCCGGCAAAGGAAATTTTAGAAAAAGAAAATATATTTGTTATGGATGAGCATCGTGCGGTTCATCAGGATATTCGTCCTATTCGCATAGGAATTTTAAATTTAATGCCTTTAAAAGAGGATGCGGAATTACAATTATTACGTTCATTATCAAACACGCCGTTACAGGTAGACGTGACATTTGTTCATGTGGCAAGCCATAAATCAAAAAATACTGCCACAAGTCATTTGAACAAGTTTTATGAGACATTTGAGGAAATAAAAAATCAAAAGTTTGACGGATTTATCATTACGGGAGCGCCGGTGGAACAGATGCCGTTTGAGGAAGTGGACTATTGGGAAGAATTAAAGACGATAATGGAATGGACAAAAACAAATGTGACGTCCACACTTCATTTATGCTGGGGAGCGCAGGCGGGAATGTATTATCATTATGGAATAGATAAAGAACCGCTGGATGAAAAACTGTTTGGCGTATTTTGGCATAAAGTACTGAACAGGAAAATTCCGCTCGTCAGGGGATTTGACGATGTGTTTTTAGCGCCGCATTCAAGACATACGGATATTCCGTTGGAGAAAATAAGGCAGGATATCAGACTTACTATTTTGGCTGAATCGGAAAAAGCGGGGGCATTTCTTGTTATGGCTGAGGAGGGGCGTCAGATTTTTGTTATGGGACACCCTGAATATGACAGGCTGACGCTGGATAAAGAGTACAAAAGAGATAAGGCGAAAAATTTACCGATTTGTATTCCGGAAAATTATTATGAAAATAATGATGATACGAAAAAACCGCTTTTGACGTGGAGGGCAACGGCGAATAATCTATATACAAACTGGTTGAATTATTACGTTTATCAGGTAACGCCGTATGATATGGTGGGAACGCCGTTTTAATGCGGGATTTAGGGGGTATTGTGTAAGTGCAATATTCCCTTAAATTTTTGAAAAAATAGTGTTAAAGACTAGGAAATGTGATAGAATGACAGAAATAAATTAGAACTTGTAAGGGGTGTATTATAAGTGAATTTAAGTAAGGTCTTTTCTATTACCTGTATTCCACTTTTATATCCAATGTGATTATTGGCGCATAAAATTTTATTGTGATGCTAATATGATAGCGATATAATATATGTAACAATGTTGAAAGATTGAGGTGTTAATAATGGCAAAAAATATTTTTTATGTGTTACATTTTTAATGGTATTCAGTTTGATTGGTTGTTCGTCGAAAAAGAAGGAAAACAATGATGAGTTAGCAACAATTTCAAATATGGAATTAATATATGAAGAAACTATTTCCCCAAACAAAGAATATGCTGAAAAAGAAGAGGATATTGTAAATTATACTGTAGAAGTGTATCAAGACAAGGATAATGTAATTTTGGTAAATTCAAAATCTAATTCTGAATTTTTCAAGCCACTACAATATGAACTTAAACTTGATACAAATATCACAAAAGAAGATGTTGATATAGAATGGACGACATTAATGGGAAATCCTACTTCAACAAAGGAAGACCAGATAGGTATAGCCTATGTATCTATTTCAGAAAATGGAGAACTTATTAGCAAAAGAAAAATCAGTTTTGTTAATCGTGCTATTGAGATTATAGAAGATACTTTGGACAAAAAATAATTATGATGTGCTTTTAGAACTGTTTATCACGATTATAGCCTAAACAAACAAACGGACATTAAAAGGAGGAAAGAAAATGGACGCAATAGGTTCATCAACAAGTTTAATGTGGTTTTTTGCTTTTATCTATTCACTTCCCGTTTTACTACTGCTTTTTTCAACAGCCATTTGGTCTTACAATAGGTTTAAACATTTGGCTTTTGGTGCATATATTGCGGATATAATTTTTACTGCGTTTATTTTATTGATGAATATTGATAATTTGACATCAGGATCTATAAGAAGAAATTTCATGTATGATTTTGGATTGTGGGGTGTCATTTTTCTTATTATAAGTGTTGTATGTATGATTATCAGTATCAGTTGCTATCGCAAAAGCAAAAAAAGCAGTAATATTTTCATCAATATTTCTACATTATTTTGTGTTATTTTGTATTTCCTCTTTCTAAATACTGTAAATATGTAAAATGATTATTGACAAACACATATTATACGAAAGGAATGTTGAAGTAAAATTCTAAGTTGCAAGGGAGAATTAAAAATGACCTCAAAAGAAATGTTTAGTAATTTATACGATAAATACGGTGAAGATTTTAACTGGTATATGATTCCGTTCACACAGGCAGGCGGATCATTTATTGCTGAATTGAAAAAAGAAATCGGAAAAGACCACTTCTTATATAACAAAAAAATTGAGGTGGTAGCAAAGTGTGAATCCAATGATGATGTGTTATATGTTACTGAAAATGAACTGGGCGAAGATGTATATTACATTTTCCATTTGATTTACTCAAAAGATAATTTGGTAGATTGCACACGAGGTTTATATGAAAAGTATAGAAGAATTAGAAAAATATTTGGAAGACGAGTGCTATTCTTTTATAGAAATTAGCATCGGAAAACATTATACGCACGAAGGGATTGTTATTGAAAAAAATGGTAATGCATATGAGTTTGGATATTCTGAACGAGGAAATAAAAAGATAATAAAGTCATTCGCAAGCGAACAGGAGTTAGTAGAATATGCACTTGAGAAACTTATGGCTGATAAATGGAAGAAAGCACATTTGGTTGCGTGGGTTTGGGATGAAGCGGAAATCCAACAGGCAGAGCAGGAACTGGAAAATTATAATATAAATTTTGAGAGGAACGATGTTCCTAATTATTCGCAAGGGAAAAATGTATACCGCATCTTTGTTTTTGGGAAAGACTATTTAAAACTTGCAGAGTTCACCAAAAAGTATTGTAGAAGTAGAATTTGAATTTTTGAAAGTGAGATGAGGATATGGTAGAACAAGAATTGACAAATTTACAAATCTATATTAGTAAAAGAAATCAAGGTCAAACAGATGAACAGGTAATAAATCATATCACAAAAATAAATAACAAAACACCATTAACCCAAGAGGAGTGGCATAAGTTGATTTTCCCGAGTTGTAATAATGGTTATGTTGAAATATTAAGATTTATATTAAGTAACATTCAATGCTTAAATAATGTTAAAGAATATATGCTCCATACTGTATATGGTCGAAATAAGAATATCAATGATGAGAGAATAGAAGTTTTAAAGGAATTTATGAAATATTTGACAGATGATAAAGAAGAGTGTTTGAATGAAACTATGATATACGCGGGGTGGTTTGGAGAAACAGACATTGTGAAATTTTTGATTGAAAATGGTGCTAATAAAGAATATAAAACTCGAAATGATTTAGGATTATTAGAATGTTCTGAAAGAACTGAAAAACAATTTAAAGACAGTTCTTTGAAAGAGTTTCTCGCAAAGAATCAATAATTCAAATTAGAAGTTGTGGAGGTAAACTTTATGGAATTAGGAATTATAGTTTTAGTGATAATTGGTGGACTTTTACTTTTTATTGAAATTGACAAGTTGAAAAAGCAGGTTAAATCTCAACAAAAACAGATTGATACTTTGTGTGAGCAGACGGGGAATAATCAACTGTCAATGTATCATATATCAGATGAAGATAAAGAACTTATTCTTCATCTGAAAAATAGTGGAAAAGATGTAGAGGCTGTGAAAAAAGTAAGAGAGATTACTGCTATGGGATTAGTAGAAGCAAAACAATATGTAGACTCTCTTTAAGATTTTAATTTTCTGATATAGTAAAAAGTAAGATTTGTATAATGGAGGTGCTCAAATGTATATTATTTATACAGTGTTGTCGGCCATAGTGGGTATGGCTTTGGTAGTTACTGTTGATATGGGAATAACAAAAATATTCGATAAAAAGAGCGTTTTTCAAAAAAATTATATTAAGATGCCACTTTCTTATTTCATTGGGATTTTTGTTTTTCTTTTGATTGTGAGATTGATTTTTTCATAAAGAAATAGAGTTGTAACTTCCAGTTTGTAGAACTCAGTAAAAAAATTCTTAGTTGTTAGCAGCAAAATCCGGTTTACTGAGTTGATAAGAGTAGAATAAATTAGAAATGAGGGATAAGATTATGAATATGGTTATTAGTTTTTCAGGCAGAGAAAATGGAAATTGTGATAATATTTCTGAGTACATAGCATTCAAAGGAGATTCTATCATTTATTTTAGAAATCTAAACATTCATGATTGCAGTGGATGTGAATACGAATGCTTTAAGGGATGTTGTAAGTATCGAAAAGATGATATATATAACCTTTACGAAAGTATGCTTAACTATGACAAAATTTTTTTGATTGTACCTATGTATTGTGGAAATCCTTCCTTGCTCTATTTTAAGTTTAATGAGCGATGTCAAGATTTCTTTATGCACAATGAAGACAGTTATGAAACTATCATTTCCAAATTGTATATTATAGGAGTTTACGGTGATAGGAAAGAAACCCCTGACTTTATTCCGTGCCTTGCAAAGTGTTTTGAAGATATTCAATTTAACAGTCATGTGCTGGGGATAGAAAGACGTAGATATAACCAAAGAATTGCAGATAGCATACTGGATGTTGAAGAAGTAAGAAATATGATAGATTGCTTTATTCAACAATAGCAGATTGAAATTTAGGTGGGAGGAGCATATGGAAGTAAGAGAATTGTTAAATGCATTAGGTATAGCAGAAAGATTAAAAGATACAACTAGACACTGTTATACATCTCAAGGAAGACGTGAAAGCGTTGCAGAACATAGTTGGATGATGACTTTAATGGTATTTTTTATGAAAAATGAGTTTCCGGAAGCAGATATGAATAAGGTAATTCAAATGTGCATCATTCATGATTTAGGAGAATGTTTCACAGGTGATATTCCTACATTTATGAAAACAAAAGAGGATGAAAATGCAGAAGAAGATTTACTTAAAGAGTGGGTAGAATCCCTGCCAAAAGTTACTCAAAGTGAAATGAAAGCGTTGTATAAAGAAATGGAAGAACGGCAAACCATTGAAGCGAAAATATATAAAGCAATTGATAGTTTGGAAGCATTAATTCAACATAACTTTTCTGATATATCAACGTGGTCTGAAAATGAATTTAAATTAAATTTAACTTATGCTAATGACAGAGTGAAATTTTCAGAATACTTATCTGATTTAAGGAAAGCCATTAGAGAAGATACTATTCATAAAATTTCGGATAAGTAACAACTATCTAACTGAAAATTTGGATTTATAAGGGAAGGAAAAATCCAGTTTGCATAGAAAGTGATAAATTAAATTACAATATGGGAGAAAAAGAAAATGTTCAATATAGTAGAATTCTTATTCCCTGTGATATTTATCTTAATCTTTATGACAATTATATTAGTTTTTGCAAAGGGGATAGTTACTTGGCATAAAAACAATAATTCTCCTCGTTTAACTGTATCGGCAAGAATAGTATCAAAACGTCAGAATATTACATATCACAATCGGTTAAACGCAGGAGATACATCGGGAACACAAGGATATCATACAATATCTAATACTGATTACTATGTCATTTTTCAAGTAGAAAGTGGAGATAGAATGGAGTTCTCTATAACTGGTTCAGAATATGGAAAATTTAAAGAGGGTGATGAAGGAAAACTGACATTCGAAGGAACGAGATACTTAACATTCAATAGAGAGTTTCCTAAACAAAAGGATATTAAAGATTAACTTGTGTTTCCGTTGATAGAGATATCGATAAAGGGAAATTTATGTAAATTTTTTGCAAACCTATAGTACTTAAGGTGCCTATTCGTTATAATCAATCTATAGAATTCCTCTGTAAATGGAGGGAATTATAATGAAGAGACAGTTAAAGAACCTTACAATCAAAGATAACTTTATGTTTG
>Stewie_p2__coassemble_1982_pt1 | contig 14477 bp, 19 predicted proteins | sample Stewie_p2__metabat2_low_PE_030 | metagenome-assembled genome bin Stewie_p2
ATTTTATACAATAAATATTCCGATTATTTAAAAGAAAAATATGGAGAAAAAGTATATAAACTTCCTATTAATCTGCCATTGACCTGTCCAAATCGAATAAATGGACACGGATGCAGTTTCTGTGCAGATGTGGGAACGGGTTTTGAGGCAATGCAGTCAACTGTTTCTGTCACGGAACAGTTAGAAAAAACAAAAGAATATATTTCAGGAAGATACCATGCAAAAAAGTTTATTGCTTATTTTCAAAATTATACGAACACATATATGCCTTTAGAAACATTTAAAAAATATATACTGGAGGCGGTGAAAATTTCGGATATTGTGGAAATATCTATCTCCACAAGACCGGACTGTGTTCGGGATGAGTATCTTCAGTTTTTGAAGACAGTGGAAGAAAGGTATTGCATTTCCATACATTTGGAACTGGGATTGCAGACAGTAAACTATCATACGCTGGATTTTATTTCGAGGGGACACGGTCTTGCTGAATATATTGACGCGGTGAAAAGAATACAAACATATGGTTTTTCTATTTGTACACATTTAATTTTAAATCTACCACATGATACCTTGCGGGATACGATTGAAACGGCTAAAGTAATGTCAGCGTTGGAGATTGATATTGTAAAGTTACATTCACTCTATATACCGAAAAACACACCGTTGTGTGAGGCTTACGAACATGGTACAATTACATTATGCTCTAAGGAAGAATATATAGAACGGCTTGCCACTTTTTTGGCTTATCTAAGTCCTGATATTATTGTGGAACGTTTATTCAGCCGTGTACCCGAAAAAGATGCGGTGTTTTCAAACTGGAATACGAGTTGGTGGAAGTTACAGGATGAAACATTAGAATATATGGAGAAAAACGGATATTATCAGGGGAAATTCTATAATTATCTGAATGGAGCAGCATTAAACAGTCTGTAAACAGGAGGCTTTTGTTTTGGCAGAGAACAAAAAAGTATTAGTTTATCGAAAAAAGTGGAAAATGAATATAGGCATAGTGTTGTTTGGTATTTTATTTCTTTATCTCATTGTCCTCATTATCTCTTATGCGACAAGAGATAAAGTATCTACATACGAAGTACATATGGGTACGATATTAAATGATGAAAGTTACACGGGAATGGCTATACGGGAAGAAAAGGTGGTTCCCGCAGAGAAAAGCGGATATGTAACTTATCCTTCCGCAGATAACAGGAAAGTGAAAATGGGAGCAGATGTGTGTCTGATTTCTCCGGAAAAACTTTCCAATCAGAATAACGGAAATGAGACAGATAAAAATAAAGTGAAAGAATTGACGGATGAACAGCAAAATTCACTTGGCCTTATGGTACAGTCTTTTACAGATAACTTTACGGATGCAGGTTTCTCGGAAGTTTATTCCTTCAAAAACTCGATAGACAATACACTGGCTGACTTTTCTTCTTTGGATAATAGCGGCACTTTTGGTACATTATTGAATAATCATCCGGAAAATAGTCTGTTTCAGAGTGCAGATGACGGTGTTATCGCCTATGAAATAGACGGTTATGAGAGTTTTACGGAAGAACAGATTACGATAGCCGACTTTGACAAAGAAAAATATAATGTAAAAGAATTAGAGAATAATATGGAAATTGCTTCGGGAGATCCGATGTATAAATTAATCACTTCGGAAGATTGGTCTGTAGTTGTGCCGATTACGGAAAAGACTGCAGAAGAATTAAAGGACAGATCAAGTATTACCGTTCGTTTTTTAAAGGACAATGAAGAGATGATCGGAAGTCTTTCCGTTAGAAAGCAAGGTGAACAATATATGGCGTATATTCATTTTGCGGACGGAATGATCAGATATGCGGACGAGCGCTTTCTTGATTTGGAATTGATTATTACGGACTATACCGGTTTGAAAATTCCGAAGTCGGCCATTGTGAAGAAACCTTTCTATGTCGTACCGACAGAGTATGTTACACAAGGTGGAAACAGTGATGAAACCGGTGTATTAAGACGGTCTAAGGATAATCAGAATACAACGGAATTTGTTCCGCTGAATATATATTATACGAAAGATAATCTGGCATACTTCAATTTAACGGAACTGGATAAGGGGGATATTCTTATTAAGCTGGATTCCAATATGACCTATGTGGTTGGCGAACAAAAAAAACTAACGGGAGTTTATCAGGTTAATAAGGGATATGCGGTATTTAAGCAAATTCAAATTCTTTGTGAAAGTAAAGAATATTATATTGTGCAGGCAAAAAATGAATTTGGTCTGTCAAATTACGACCATATTGCTTTGGATAGTAAAAATGTAAAAGAAAACGATATTATTTCGCAGTAGGAGAGAAGAAAATGTTAAAAGATAATTTGAATGATGTGATAAAAAATATTCACAAAAGTTGTCATGCAAAAGGAATAAATCCGGATAATATAACTTTAATTGCGGTAAGCAAAACAAAACCGGCAGAAATGATACAGGAATTGTATGATGCAGGATGCAGAAATTTTGGAGAAAATAAGGTGCAGGAATTGGTTGATAAATATGAAACACTGCCAAAAGATATTCAATGGCATATGATTGGGCATTTACAGAGAAATAAAGTGAAATATATTGTCGATAAAGTTTCACTTATTCACTCCGTAGATTCTTTACGTCTTGCTGAAACAATTGAAAAAGAGGCGGAGAAGAAAAAGTGTATGGTCGATATTCTTATTGAAGTGAACATGGCAAAAGAGGAGAGCAAATATGGCGTTTATCCGGAGGATGTAGAAGAACTTTTAAGAAAAATCAGTTCTCTGTCCCATATACGGGTAAAAGGATTAATGACTGTTGCACCAAATGTAAAAAATTCAGAAGAAAATCGGGAAATTTTCACTAAAATGAAGAAATTATCTGTTGACATTACAGAGAAAAACATTGATAATATTACTATGAGCATTCTTTCCATGGGAATGAGCAATGATTATACAATAGCAGTTGAAGAGGGAGCAAACATGGTTCGTGTAGGCACATCCATCTTCGGTGTGAGAAATTATAATATAGAATAAGAAACGTAAGGAGAGTACATAGTAATGGGTGTTTTAGACAAATTTTTAAATATTATGAAGTTAGATGACGAATATGATGACGAAGATTTCATAGGCGAAGAGGAAGAATTTGAAGAGTATGAAGAAAAACCGAAAAAGTCTTTCTTCAAGAAAGATAAAGAGGAGTTTCATGATTTTGATTTGCAGGAAGAAAATCAGACAAAACAATCTTCTGTAGCAAATCATACAAATAATAAGGTGACACCTATGCGTCAGCCAAACGGAAAGAGAGCAGCAAGTATGGAAGTATGTGTAATCAAGCCGACTGCGGTAGATGATGCGAGAGAAATTACAGAAACTTTGTTAAGCGGACGAACAGTTATTTTAAATTTAGAAGGAATTGATTTGGAAGTTGCGCAGCGTATTATTGATTTTACTTCAGGTGCTACATATGCTATCAGCGGAAACTTACAGAAAATCTCCAACTATATTTTCCTAGTAACGCCTACTAACGTAGAAATTTCCGGAGATTTACAGGATTTATTAAATACATCTTTTGATGTACCTTCAATTCGCACAAGATTTTAAGGACAGTAATATGCAGAAAGAAGAGATTGTACTACAAAAAAGACTGTTAGAATTATCACGGGTGGCATACCAAAGAGGAATTGCTACTCATTCTGATTTTTTAAATCTCAATGAACTGAATATTTTACACACAACGCCAAAGAATGAGTTTTTTACACAGTATGAAACTTTCGGAGGATATAGCGATTCAGAGCGTCAGATGGTTGCTTTTCTACCTGATGCTCTTTATTATACGCATTTTTATCCGATAAAAGTACTAAAAATATCCCCCTTACAAAAGAAGTTTGCGGAGGAACTCACTCACCGTGATTATCTCGGCGCTATATTACATTTAGGGATTGAACGCTGTAAACTGGGAGATATTTTGCTCATAGAGGGAAATGCCTATCTTTTTGTGCAGGAAGCATTGGCAGATTTTGTTTGTGAGAATTTAACACGTATACGTCACACATCCGTGTATGTGGAGGTGGAAGATGAACATACCTTTTCATATACGCCTAATGTTGAAGAAGTCAAAGGTACGGTTGCATCTGTTCGCTTAGACAGCCTCCTTTCCCTTGTTTTTCCGTTATCGAGAAGTAAACTTGTTCCTTTGATTGAGGGTGGGCGTGTGTTTGTTAATGGAAAATTGATTACAACAAACAGTTATAATGTCAAGGAAGAGGATATTGTTTCTGTAAGAAAAATGGGACGTTTCCGCTATAAGGGAATTCTTTCCCAAACAAAAAAAGGGCGTTATTATGTTCTTTTACATAAGTATATATAAAGTATATATAATAGAAGGAGAATTATATGAAAAGCGAGAGAATAAAATATTATGTCTGCGCCGTTTTAGCGGTAATAGCAGGCATTCTTTTTGACCAGTATACAAAATTTTTAGCGATAGAGCATTTAAAAGGACAACAGCCTTTTGTTCTGATAAAAAATGTTTTTGAATTAAATTATTTGGAAAACAGAGGGGCAGCATTTGGAATGCTGCAGAACCAAAAAGGCTTTTTTATTTTTAGTTTTATTTTAATTATTGCGGCTGTATTGTACTTATATGTGAAATTGCCATTGGGAAAACGATTTTTGCCGCTACATATCTGCAGCATTTTAATTGTTGCCGGAGCAGTTGGAAATATGATAGACAGATTACGTTTGGGATATGTAGTTGATTTCTTTTATTTTAAATTGATTGATTTTCCGATTTTTAATGTTGCCGATATTTTTGTTGTGGTAAGTGTAATTTTACTTGCTATACTTGTACTATTTGTCTATAAAGATGAAGAAATCAATGGGATTTTCAGTTTCAGGGTAAATGGAAGAGGATTGAGGTAATATGCAGGAAGAACAGTTTATTATAAATGAAGAGTATAATGGGATGAGAATTGACTTGTTTCTCTCCAAACAACTGGAAAATGTATCCCGTTCTTATATTCAAAAACTGATTAAAGAAAAAGAAATTTCAGTAAACGGAGTTTCTGTCAAGGCAAACTATAAAGTCAATATAGATGATGTAGTGAAAATGATCATTCCGGATTTATCCGAACCGGATATTCTTCCGGAAAATATTCCGTTAGATATACTCTATGAAGATGATGATATCCTCATTGTCAATAAGCCAAAAGGAATGGTTGTACATCCTTGTCCAAGCCATTATACCGGAACATTGGTAAATGCGTTAATGTATTACTGTAAAAACGATTTATCGGGCATTAACGGGGTAATGCGGCCGGGAATTGTACATCGGATAGATATGGATACAACAGGTTCGCTTCTTGTCTGTAAAAATGATTTTGCACATCAGAAACTTGCAGAAGATTTGAAAGTGCATAATATAAAAAGAATTTATCATGCCATTGTACATGGCGTTATAAAAGAAGAAGAAGGAACAGTTGAAGGACCGATAGGAAGACACCCGACTGACCGAAAGAAAATGAGTATCAATTATAAAAACGGCAAGCCTGCCGTCACACACTATAAAGTATTGAAGAGATTTTCTAACTATACTTATATTGAATGTCAGTTGGAAACGGGAAGGACACACCAAATTCGCGTACATATGGCAAGCATACACCATGCGCTTTTGGGAGATGCAGTCTATGGTCCGGCAAAATCGCCGTTTCATTTACAGGGGCAGACACTGCACGCAAAGATTTTGGGAATTCATCACCCGAGAACAAACGAGTATTTAGAGGTAGATGCACCTTTACCGAAATATTTCATAGATTTGTTAGAAAAATTAGAAAAAATGTCCAAGTAATTTTTCAGAATATATGTACTTTTACGCAAAAATATTATATAATATTACTAACATTATTTACGATGTATTTATGATTTGCGTAAGGAGCGTGACTGGTATGAAAGAAATGAATACAATTATTACAATCGGACGTCAGTTCGGAAGTGGCGGACGTGAAATCGGAAAATTGCTGGCAGACGAATTACATATTAAACTGTATGATAAAGAAATGTTGGCAATTGCTGCAAAAGAAAGCGGAATATGCGAGGAACTTTTCGAGACACATGATGAGAAACCGACAAACAGTTTTTTATATTCACTCGTTATGGATACATACTCTATGGGATATTCTCCGAATGCGTTCGTAGATATGCCGATTAACCATAAGATTTTCCTTGCACAGTTTGATGCCATTAAGAAAATTGCAAATCAAGGACCTTGTGTTTTAGTAGGAAGATGTGCGGATTACGCTTTGGAATCATATGATAACAGAGTAAGTGTATTTATCCATGCAGATTTATCTGCCCGCATTAAGCGTATTGCCCGTATTTATGATTTATCGGATGCAAAGGCAAAAGATTTGATTTTAAAGACGGACAAGAAAAGAGCAAGTTATTATAACTATTACAGCAATAAAAAATGGGCTGATGCGGAAAGTTATGATTTATGTCTAGACAGTTCTAAAGTAGGTGTACGAGGAACGGTAGATGCAATTTTATCTTATGTTGAAATAAAAAATAATGCGAAAGAAATAAAACTATAAACAAAATCCCCTTTCTCCAAAATAGAAGAGAGAAGGGGATTTTTAAGTGTGTTATCGTGTATGTGCTATTCTTTCAGGCCATCCGGCAATTTTTCCGTTTAAAATGGCAGTAAACATTCTTTCTTTTGCTCCTTTATGCTCTATATTCAACTGCTTGACAAGGTCTTTTGCATACTGGCGTTTTGTATGTCCATCTACAGAACATTTATTTTTGACTACAGGCAAATCATATTTATTTTTAAAGCCGATTACGTCCGCCTCATCTACAAACATCATTGGACGGATAACCGTTAAATCCATGCGGTCCAAATAGGTCTTTGGAGAAAAGGAGTGGAAACGTCCCTCAAAAATAAGAGAGAGAAGCATTGTTTCAATAATATCGTCTTTATGATGCGCATATGCAACCTTGTTGCAGCCCATTTCCTTAACTGCTTCATTTAAAGCTCCTTTTCGCATTTTAGCGCAGAGAGAGCATGGGTTGGACTCTTTTCGTTCCTCGAAAAGAATACGTCCGATATCTGTTTTTACAATTTTGTAAGGCACTTCCAATTCTTTACACAAATTTTCAACAGGAGTTAAATCAAAATCACTGTATCCTAAATCAACTGTAATAGCACTTAATTCAAATTTTTTCGGATAAAATCTTTTTAGTCCGTGAAGAGCGTAAAGAAGGGTAAGGCTGTCTTTTCCGCCTGAAATTCCCACAGCAATATGATCTCCCTCCTGAATCATGTCGTATTCATCTATTGCTTTTCGTGTAAAACTTAATAACTGTTGTAATTTCATTTTATATATTCCTTTCCAGTGTTTAAATATTAAAAACGTCTTGCTTATAGTATCTTATTTTGACTTGAAATACAAGTGGATTAAGTGATATGATAGCGTTAATTGATAAAAATGAGGAGGAAGTACAAATGAAATTTGTTATTCAGAGAGTTACAGAGGCATCTGTTTCCGTAGAAGGAGAAGTGATTGGTAAAATTGGGAAAGGCTTTCTTGTTCTAATCGGGGTAGGACAGGAGGATACGAAGGAAATTGCCGATAAATTAGTGAAAAAATTAGTCGGATTACGTATTTTTGAAGATGAAAACGGAAAAACAAATCTCGCTCTAAAAGATGTGGACGGGGAACTTCTTCTAATTTCTCAGTTTACCCTTTATGCAAACTGTAAAAAAGGATACCGTCCAAGTTTTACTGAGGCTGGTGCACCGGATAAGGCAAATGAACTTTATGAGTACATTATAGAAGAATGTAAAAAGGTAATACCGTCTGTGCAGAAAGGACAGTTTGGTGCAGATATGAAAGTTTCGCTTGTAAATGACGGACCGTTTACCGTTATTTTGGACTCAGAACAACTATAAACCTAGAAGGGCAGGAGAGGACGCGTTTGCGTCCTTTTATGGTTCACGCAGTTTTACTGCACCGGCAGCCTGTCTGCGTCTTGCATCGTCTATGGCAGCGTAATGTTTCTTTGTCGTATTGACATCTCTATGCCCTAAAACGTCTGCTACAAGGTAAATATCGCCTGTTTCTTTATAAAGAGAGGTACCGTACGTGCTTCTAAGTTTATGCGGAGTAATTTTCTTGTTTGGGGTAACTTCTCGGGCATATTTTTTCACCATATTTTCTACTGCCTGTACGCCTATTCTTTTTTTCTGCGTAGATAAAAACAGAGCATTTTCATGTTCGGGCAGGGGAGTAACAGAGTTTCTCGTTGTCTCTAAGTAATCCATAAGCGCTTTTCGCACCTCAGGTCCAAAGTAAACAACCATTTCATTTCCGCCTTTTCGCATAACTTTAATACCGTTATTTTTAAAGTCAATATCTGAAATATCAAGTCCTACACACTCGGACACACGGATACCTGTGCCAAGCAGGAGAGTAAGGATTGCTAAATCTCGTGTTTTATTTTTCTCGTAATATACTTTTTTCTGTCCCGTCAACTGACTTCCGCAATTTTCCACATATTCAAGCAAAAGAGCCACCTCATCGGTATCCAGACGCACAATGGCTTTATCGTGGATTTTAGGCATATCTACAAATAAGGAGGGATTTTTCTCAATCATTTGGTGTTTATAATAATAATTATAAAAACTTCTCAATGCGGACATTTTACGGGCAAGACCTTTTTCTGCATTTGTTATCTGTTTCTCGTCATTTTGATAGACTTTTAAATATTCCTGATATTCCTCAATATCTACAGGGGCAATCCGTTCTAAATCAGAAACTTTAAAATCTGTCATTTTATATGATTTATAAGCAGGGTTGTTTTCAAGTAAAAACTTAAAGAATATGCGAATATCATAAGCATAGGAAATTCTTGTTTTTACCGAAGTGGTCGGCTCAATGGCACGAAAATAATCTTTGACAAATACGGGCATTGTATTCAGTACGTCACGCAGACGCAAAGTATTGTCTATATACATAAGTTCATGGTAAGTTTTAGATTCATTTGCCATAAAAATTGTTCCTTTCTAAAAATAGTAAAAAATGTTTGATTGATGAATATTATAGCATATACAGAAGAAAAAGTATATATCTATTTAAAAAATATGTATTTGTCGTATAGATGTATCCGTAAAGAAAAGGCACTCATATGATAATTTTTACATAAAAATAACTCATATGGTCTTCCCTCTGTTTCGGTGAAAACCATATGAGTTTTATATGAATCCATATCTACTATTCTTTAAACGCTGTGTCATAATAAGCAATGAGTAAATGTTTGCTTTCCTGAATGTTATTAGAAGTTAATCCGTTTAATTCTTTAATCTCATCAATATACTCTTGCGGAGAGTTATATTCGTCTGTCATATACTTATTGGCAATCTCCCATAAAGTATCTCCTTGTTTGATTTCAATACTTTTATAATATTTGAATCCTACAGGTTCTTCCGCTAAATTACCGTGTGCATTGGAAAGAACTCCGCCACAGTAAATTGTTCCTGCCAATACGACAAGTAATATAGGAAGAATGAAAAAAACTTTAATCTTTCTTCTTATTACTTTCTTTCTCTTCATCTGTTTGTAATTTTTCTCTGACATAATTATCCCCCTTGTAATGTGTGAATAGTATCGCGAACGTTTGTTCCTTGTATCTATATAATACACTGCGAACGTCTGTTTGTCAATAGAAAAATCGAACATATTTTCTAAACATTTGTTTGCTATTTTTCTTGTTTTATGTTAGAATAAAGAAAAGGTTAATTATGGGAGGACTATGTTATGTCATACGGAAAGATAAGTCAAAAGCAATCAGAAATTTTAGAATACATCAAATCGGAGATTTTAAAAAGAGGTTATCCACCTGCTGTTCGCGAAATCTGTGAAGCGGTAAATCTGAAGTCAACCTCTTCGGTGCATTCACATTTGGAAACGTTGGAAAAGAACGGATATATTCGTCGAGATCCTACAAAGCCTCGTGCAATCGAAATTATTGATGATATGTTTAATCTAACACGCAGAGATCTTGTGCAAGTGCCTATGATTGGGCATGTTGCTGCAGGTGAACCTTTGCTTGCGCAGGAAAATATTGAAGATTACTTTCCTATTCCGGCTGAATTTATGCCGAATAATCAGGTATATATGCTTCAGGTTCAGGGAGAAAGTATGATTAATGCAGGCATTCTTGACGGGGATTATGTTTTGGTAGAACAATGCAATACTGCATCTAACGGTCAGATGGTTGTTGCTCTTGTTGAAGACGGTGCTACTGTTAAGACATTTTATAAAGAGGAAGGAATTTATCGCCTTCAGCCTGAAAATGACACAATGTCACCGATTATTGTAGAGGAAGTGACTATTTTAGGAAAAGTTATAGGTGTTTTCCGCATAATGAAGTAAAGACTACATATAAGAAGAAAAGACGGAAAGTTTCCGTCTTTTCTTCTTAAAACAAATATTTATAATTCTTCGATATTTTCTACTACTCTTCCATCTCTCCAAATACGTTCTAGGTCATAGAAAAGTCGGTTATCTTTATCAAATACATGAACGATAATATCGCCAAAGTCAAGCAGTACCCAGTTACCGAGACCGTATCCTTCGCGCTGTTTTAATATATAACCTGCTGTTTCCAGTTTCTTTTCTACATTCTCTACAAGAGCGTTCACCTGACTTTCATTTGTACCGTTGGCAATAATGAAATAATCTGCTAACGTAGAAATTTCAGAGATATTAATTACACGAATATCTTCTCCTTTTTTCTCTGATAAAGTTTCATACGCCAAACGTGCCATGTTTTTTGCCTGTTCCATTATTCTCCCTCCATTTCAAGTTTATTTTTGTAAAATTCATACGTTTCTTTTGTAAGTGTGTCAATAACATTATTTTGATTTCGCTGAAGATAATGTAATATATCACCGGAAATCTGTAAAATAGATTTCTCTATATCTTCAAATGCCAATCTGCGTACAGATGGCAGATTAGAGGCATGATGTCTTTCAGGTTCAATATAATCGGCAACATAAAGAATTTCTTCTAAAATAGTCATATTTGGGCGTCCTGTCGTATGATATGCTATAGCGCTCAAGATTTCTTCATCATCTACCTCATAGTTTGTTTTCGCTAAATATGCACCGAGTTTGGCATGAATTAAAGCAGGATTTTTTTCTTCGCTCACAGACAGAAAAATGTCGTTTTCTCGGCATAACCGTTTTTGTTCATCGATTGATAAACATTTTGCACAGTCATGGAGAAGTCCGGCAAGCATCGCTTGCTTTAAATCCACACTATATTTCATTGCCAATGCTCCCGCCGTATACATGACGCCTAGTGTATGCTGAAAGCGTGATGCAGTTAATGTTTCCTTAAGCATCACTTCAATTTCTTTTAATGATTTCATTTATTTCACCCCATATAATCCGTGTGTTTCGATATACTCCGCTACTTTTTTAGGAACGAGAGTGTCGATAGGTTCTCCGTTCTCTTTCTTTTTGCGAATGTCACTGGAAGATATATCGATAAGAGGCATCTTCAGTAATTTGATTTCTGCGCTATATTTTTCGGTTAAATAAGCAATCTGTTTATTCATTTCCTCTGTATCTTTGTCATCTCTGCAAGCGGCCAGTATGATACACGCCTGCAGTACCCTTGCAGGTTCCTTCCAAAACTCAATCGTAAAGAGAGAATCTGCACCGATAATGAAGTAAAATGTATCCTGCGGATATAGTTGACATAATTTCTCTAACGTTTCATAAGAATAAGAATGTTTTTCCTCTTCTATTTCAAATGTACTCAGACAAAACTCGTCTTTATCCTCGATTGCCAGTTTAACCATATCTAAACGGAAATCTACGTTAATTTCTTCTGATTTATGAGGCGGATTTCCGTTCGGCATAAACCAGATTTTATCTAATTGAAAATTGTCATAAGCATATGCTCCGAGCATAAGATGCCCGTTGTGTATTGGGTCAAATGTTCCACCCACAATTCCAATCTTCATACTACAACCTCTCTCGCACAATTATTATTTTGGCAATTCAATTTTCTTTTTATCGTCTTTTCCTTCTTTATACAAAACGATTTTTTTTCCAATGACCTGTACAACTTGTGAACGAGTACGCTCTGCAATCATGGAAGCAAGTTCTCGCGGATCATCTGCACAGTTTTTTAAAACGCTGATTTTAATTAATTCGCGTGCAGTTAAAGCCTCGTTGATTGCTTCTGTAAGTGCAGGAGTCATACTTGATTTTCCAATCTGGAAAATAGGGTCCATTGTCATTGCAAGACTTTTTAAATAGGCTCTTTGCTTTGTTGTCATTTTTCTTCTCCTTATTTTTATTTGTAATAATCAAACTGTAATCCGTACATACGAACAGTATCGCCTTCCTGAATACCGGCATTTTCCAATTCGTCCAATATGCCTGTATCTTTAAGAAACTTCTGAAAGAACTGAAAACCTTTTTCGGAATCTAAGTTCGTATATCCGAGCATTTTTTCGATTTTCGGTCCTTCAACAATATACATATCATCCTCTTTTTCAACAGTATAAGGTAAATCGATATGGATTAACTCTTCCTCTGGGAAATATTCCTGCTCAAATACGATTGTTTCCTGATCCAATGTTTTTAACTGTTCGCTTACATAATAAAGTAATTCGCGGATACCTTCTCCGGATACGCCGGAAATTGCGAATACTTTGATTCCCTGTGGTTCAAATTCTTTCCGGATTTTTTCTACAGGATCTTCATCTTCCGAATAAATTGCATCAATTTTATTGGCTGCAATTACTTGCGGACGTTTAGCAATCTCTTCATTATATGCTTTTAACTCCGCATTGATTTTATAAATATCGTCAATCGGGTCACGTCCTTCTGTAGAAGCTGCATCTACAACATGAATCATCATTTTTGTACGTTCAATATGACGTAAAAACTCATGTCCGAGACCAATTCCCTCGGAAGCACCTTCGATAAGTCCCGGAATATCTGCAATAACAAATCCGTCAGCGCCGTCAATATCTACAACTCCTAAATTCGGATTGATTGTTGTAAAGTGATAATTGGCAATTTTCGGATTTGCATTTGTTACTCTTGATAAAAGAGTAGATTTTCCAACGTTTGGGAAACCGATAAGTCCCACATCGGCAATTACTTTTAATTCTAATTTCACCCAAAGTTCCTGAGCAGGCTGTCCCGGCTGGGCATATTTCGGGATTTGCATTGTAGATGTTGCAAAATGCTGATTTCCGAGACCGCCTTTTCCGCCTTTTAAAATAACTTGACGTCGGTTATCTCCTGACATATCGGCAATAATTTTATCTGATTCAGCCTCTTTGATAATTGTTCCCTCAGGCACTTTCAGAATAATATCTTCTGCATTTTTTCCGTGACAGCGCCTTTTACCGCCTTGCTCACCGTCTTTTGCAACATATTTTCTTCTATGACGATAATCGGCAAGAGTATTCAAGCCTTCATCAATCTCAAAGATGACATCTCCACCGCGTCCGCCGTCTCCGCCGTCAGGTCCGCCGTTTGGTACATACAGTTCTCTTCGGAAACTAACATGACCGTCTCCGCCTTTTCCCGAGCGTATATAGATTTTTGCTCTGTCTGCAAACATATTTTTATTTCCTTTCTCTATTTTACATATCGTCTATATCAAAACAAGGCTCCAAACCTAAAGATTTGAAGCCCATGTTATTCATTATTATTCAGCTACTGGATAGATAGAAACCTGTTTCTTATCTCTTCCTTTTCTTTCGAATCTTACAACACCGTCAACTAAAGCGAATAATGTATCATCTCCACCGCGTCCTACGTTAAGACCTGGGTGAATTTTAGTTCCACGCTGTCTGTAAAGAATATTTCCAGCTTTTACAAATTGTCCGTCAGCTCTTTTCGCACCTAATCTTTTTGATTCGGAATCTCTACCGTTCTTTGTAGAACCAACTCCTTTTTTATGAGCGAAAAATTGAAGGTTTAATTTCATCATGGCTTACACCTCCTCAAATGTTAAATCAATATACTCTTCGTAACTTTCGTCACTTGCCATTTCTCGTAAACCTAATACCATGGCTTTCAGTAATAATGCCGCTTCTTTCCCAAGTCTGCCCTCTATCTTATAATCAATATAACCTGATTCTTCATCTGATACTAAAGAAGTCTTGTCCTCAGTAAATTTGTCGATAGAATTAATTGTATTAATTACAAGAACGGAAACAGCAGCGCAAACAATATCCTGTCCATGCTCACTGTAACCGGCATGACCTAACGTTTTGAAGCCAACATACTCATGCTTTTCATTTTTATAAATTGATACCTTAATCATTTATGACACCAATTTCAAATTAAGCGTTGATTTTTTCAATCTTAACAGCTGTGTACTGCTGTCTGTGTCCGTTTTTCTTATGGTATCCAGTTTTTCTTTTATACTTGTAAACGA
>Stewie_p2__coassemble_1990_pt1 | contig 14393 bp, 13 predicted proteins | sample Stewie_p2__metabat2_low_PE_030 | metagenome-assembled genome bin Stewie_p2
GTTTCGCTGCATCTTCATCATTCGGAAGCGAAAATAACGATGCCTTTTACATGAAAAATGAAAAAATATGCAAAAAGACAAACCATGCAGGCGGTATTTTAGGAGGAATAAGCGACGGAAGTGACTTGATTTTCCGAACTGCCTTTAAACCGACACCGTCTATCGCACAACCGCAAAATACAGTTACGGCAGAAAGGAAAAATACTGTTCTATCCATTCACGGAAGACACGATCCGATTATCGTTCCCCGTGCGGTTGTTGTTGTTGAAGCCATGACCGCATTAACTTTAATCGATTTCTTATTATTAAATATGTCTTCCCGCTTGGACAATGTAATCCATTTCTATGATAACTAAAAGTACGCTTCAAAAAGTGTTTCGACAATTTTTTTGTCTGAAACACTTTTTTATTGATTTTTTTACATTTTTCTGTATAATGGAATATGCGTGCTTTGTTAAGAAATACTAAACTTTTTGTTTAGTCAAAGCCAACTATCAACCAACCGGAAAGGAGATTTATGCAAATTGGTCAGAAATTAAAAGAATTACGAATAGCAAAAAATTTAACACAGGAAGAACTCGCCGACCGTGCAGAACTTTCAAAGGGATTTATTTCCCAGTTGGAAAGGGACTTAACCTCCCCTTCTATCTCTACTTTGGTCGATATTCTTCAATGTCTCGGAACCAGTTTGAAAGATTTCTTTCAGGAGGACGATGATGAACAGATTGTATTTGGAGATGAAGATTATTTTGAAAAAGTAGATACAGAATTAGCAAATACAGTTGAGTGGATTATTCCAAATGCTCAGAAAAACATGATGGAGCCTATTCGGCTCACACTGAAGCCCGGCGGTTCTACCTATCCCGACCTTCCCCACGAGGGAGAGGAATTTGGCTATGTACTTCAGGGAAGTATACAGATTCATATCGGGAAAAAAGTTTATCACGCAAAAAAAGGGGAGTCCTTTTATTTTACTCCTCATTCAGAGCATTACATTAAAGCAAACCGCTCAACCGGTGCGAAACTGATTTGGGTAAGCACACCACCAAATTTTTAATACGACTAAGGAGGCTGTCATGGCAAAGAAATTAATTGATATGATAAACATTTCCAAATCTTATGGAGATAATCTTGTTTTAGATGAATTAAACTTATATATAAAAGAAAACGAATTTTTAACTTTACTTGGTCCAAGCGGATGCGGGAAAACGACTCTTCTCCGTATTTTGGGCGGTTTTGAAACTGCCAATGAAGGAAAAATTATTTTCGAGGGCAATGATATTACAAATCTTGCTCCAAATAAGCGTCAGTTAAATACGGTTTTCCAAAAATATGCTCTTTTTTCGCATATGAGCATTGCCGAAAATATTGCTTTCGGTCTGAAAATCAAAGGAAAATCAAAAACATATATTAACGATAAAATCAAATACGCTTTAAAACTCGTAAACTTGGACGGATACGAAAACCGTACCCCTGACTCATTAAGCGGCGGTCAGCAGCAGCGTATTGCTATCGCCCGCGCCATTGTAAATGAACCGAAAGTTCTTCTTCTTGACGAACCTCTCGGCGCTTTGGACTTAAAACTCCGTCAGGATATGCAGTACGAATTAATCCGTTTAAAAAATGAGTTGGGCATTACTTTCGTCTACGTTACACACGATCAGGAGGAAGCGCTTACCATGTCGGATACAATCGTTGTTATGAATCAGGGATATATCCAGCAGATCGGAACTCCTGAAGATATTTATAACGAACCTGAAAATGCCTTTGTCGCAGACTTTATAGGCGACAGTAATATTCTCCCTGCCATTATGGTGGAGGATAAACTTGTTAAAATTCTCGGTGTAAACTTCCCTTGTGTAGATACAGGCTTCGGAAAAAACAAACCTGTTGACGCAGTCATCCGTCCGGAAGATATCGACCTTGTAAAAGTGGAGGACGGTATTATGCAAGGGGTTGTCACTCATCTGATTTTTAAAGGCGTTCACTATGAAATGGAAGTAACCGCAAACAACTATAAATGGCTTGTGCATAGCACGGATATGTTCCCTGTAGGAACAGAAGTCGGTATTAAAGTAGACCCGTTTGATATTCAGATTATGAAAAAACCGGAGTCTGAAGATGAGGAGGCGGTTATTGTTGAAGAATAAGAAAAAACTATTGGCAGGACCGTATCTCTTTTGGTCGGCTTCCTTTATTATCATTCCGCTTTTTATGATTTTATATTACGGATTGACAAACAGTGAAAATGAATTCACCCTGTCAAACATCGCTAAAATCACAACATCGGAAAATATGAAAGCACTTGGACTTGCTCTTCTGCTTTCTTTAATCAGTACGCTTATCTGTCTTGTTTTAGCGTACCCACTGGCAATGATACTTGCCTCAAAAAGCATGAATCAGACAAGTTTTATCGTATTGATTTTCATTCTACCGATGTGGATGAACTTCTTACTCCGCACACTTGCATGGCAGACACTTTTGGAAAAGAACGGCGTTATCAACAGCATATTGTCCTTCTTCCATTTACCTACACAATCCATTATCAATACGCCTGCCGCCATTATACTCGGTATGGTATATAATTTCCTGCCGTTTATGGTGCTGCCAATTTACAATGTTATTGTAAAAATTGATAAGGATGTTATTTCTGCTGCCAGAGATTTGGGTGCAAATAATGTACAGACGTTTACAAAAATCATTTTGCCGCTGACTACACCGGGAATTATAAGCGGAATTACTATGGTCTTCGTTCCTGCTCTTACCACTTTCGTTATTTCCGACTTACTCGGAGGAAGCAAAATTCTTCTGATTGGAAATGTCATTGAACAAGAATTTAAACAGAGCAGTAACTGGAATGTAGGTTCTGGACTTTCACTTGTTTTAATGATATTCATTATCGCAAGTATGGCATTAATTGCAAAATATGATAAAGACGGGGAGGGGACAGCATTCTAATGAAAAAAACATTACAAAATATTTATTTATCACTCATCATTTTTTTACTATATGCTCCGATTGTTACACTTGTCATACTTTCTTTTAACAACTCAAAGACACGGGCAAAATGGGGCGGATTTACCGGAAAGTGGTATGTTGCCCTTTTCCAGAATGAGCAAATTATGAATGCTCTCTACACGACTTTAATTATTGCGCTTTTGTCAGCTTTTATCGCAACACTAATCGGTACTGCCGCTGCTCTCGGCATTCAGAGCATGAAACGCAAACCGCGAACACTTATGATGGGCATTACAAATATTCCTATGCTAAACGCAGATATTGTTACCGGAATTTCTTTAATGCTTCTCTTTATCGCAATGGGAACAGGATTGAAATATTTGGGAATTCAGTTCTCACTCGGATTTGCGACAGTTTTAATCGCACATATCACTTTTAACATTCCTTATGTTATTTTAAGTGTTATGCCAAAATTGAAACAGACGAAGCGAAGCACTTACGAGGCCGCATTGGATTTAGGCGCATCACCGATTTACGCTTTCTTTAAAGTTGTATTTCCTGATATTTTACCGGGGGTATTTTCAGGATTTTTACTGGCATTTACAATGTCATTAGATGATTTTGTCATTACCCACTTTACGAAAGGACCGGGAGTAGACACACTTTCCACAAAAATTTACAGTGAAGTCCGCAAAGGAATTAAGCCGGAAATGTACGCCCTCTCCACTCTTCTTTTCGTATCCGTATTGATTTTGTTAATTTTAATCAACATTTCTCCTGCAAAAAAAGAGGGAGAGGCAAAAGCAACAGAAGTGAAAAAATCTACCCGTATTTCACGTTTTGTTCTTCGCCGTGTCGTGCCTGTTGCTATGGCTCTTGTTGTTGTCGCAGGCGGAATTTTCTATAGTTCCAAAGAAGATTTAAGCGGGGATAATCAGGTAATCGTTTATAACTGGGGAGAATATCTTGATCCCGAAGTAATTACGATGTTTGAGGAAGAGACAGGAATTAACGTTGTGTATGAAGAATTTGAAACAAACGAAATTATGTATCCGAAAATCCAGTCGGGTGCTATCGCTTATGACGTTGTCTGCCCTTCTGATTATATGATTCAGCGTATGATTGAAAATGATTTGCTCGCCGAATTAAACTTTGATAATATTCCAAATATCAAAAATATCGGACAGCAATATATGGAGCAGTCAAAACAGTTTGATGCCGAAAATAAATATTCCGTTCCATACTGTTGGGGAACTGTAGGTATCCTCTATAATAAAAAAATGGTTGATGAGCCAATCGACAGTTGGTCTGTATTGTGGGATAAAAAATATAAAGACAGCATTTTGATGCAGGACAGCGTTCGTGATGCTTTTGCCGTTGCTTTAAAATATCTCGGCCACTCACTGAACTCTACTGATTTGGACGAATTGGAAGAAGCAAAAGAATTGCTCATCAAACAAAAACCGCTTGTACAGGCATATGTTATCGATCAGGTCAGAGATAAAATGATCGGAAATGAGGCGGCAATCGGTGTTATTTACTCCGGTGAGGCAATTTATACACAACTTGAAAATCCTGACTTAGAGTATGTTATTCCAAAAGAAGGATCAAATCTATGGATTGACTCATGGGTGATCCCGAAAAACGCAAAGCATAAAGAAAACGGCGAAAAATTTATCAACTTCCTTTGCCGTCCCGACATTGCAAAAATGAACTTTGACTATATCACATATTCTACTCCAAACACAGAAGGACGAAAACTGACTGAAGACCCTGCAATCCGAAACAGTACAATCGCTTTCCCTGATGCAAAGGAATTGGAACGATGTGAAACCTTTAAATTCTTAGGAGACAAAAACGATGCCATTTACAACGAATTATGGCGTGAAATTAAATCACATTAATTCTGATGAGAGGTATTTATGAAACGTATATTCACTTACAAGATACCGGAGGAATTTGAAAACAGCACTCTGCTTTCTTTTTTGAAAGCAGAGTGTTATTCTTCCCCGATTATCACACATTTAAAACGAACTGAAAACGGACTATTGTTAAACGGAAACTGGGCAAGAGTGCGGGATATTCTCCACGAAAACGATATACTCACCGTAACCTTACTGGAAACGGCTTCCTCCGATAACATTGTTCCCACTCTTCTGCCCCTTGATATTGTTTATGAAGATGACGACCTAATGGTTATTAATAAACCTGCGGATATGCCTATCCACCCTTCTCAAAATAATTACGAAAACACTCTCGCCAACGCTGTGGCGTATTATTTTGCACAACAAAATATTCCTTTTGTCTATCGTTGTATAAATCGGTTGGACAGAGATACCACCGGACTTCTTATTTTGGCAAAACATATGTACAGTGCATCTCTTTTATCGAACATGGTAAAAAACCGTCTTATCCACCGCGAATATATCGCAATTGCCGACGGTGACGTAAATGACGAAGGTATTATAGACGCCCCTATTGCCCGTGCAAAAGATTCCACGATTGAACGAGAAGTAAACTTTGATACCGGAGATTTTGCACGGACGCACTATAAATGTTTAAAAAGAGAAAATGGGTACTCCCTCGTTTCCTTAAAATTAGAAACGGGGCGCACCCATCAAATCCGTGTTCATATGAAATATATCGGTCATGCTCTCTTGGGAGATTTCTTATACAATCCCGACTATAGATTTATCAATCGGCAGGCTCTTCACTCCTACCGTTTGACTTTCACACATCCGATTACAAAGGAGGTACTTACATTCACTGCTCCTCTTCCTCCCGATATGGCAAAACTGTTTTCTTAAACACGGAAACAGCCTCCACCGATAAACTCTCGCAAAAGGGAGTTTTTCGGTACATTTTCCGCATTAATTCCGACAAAATAATCTAAAAACTTCAGCAAACGTTTTGCTTCCACATATTCTGCACAGTCTTTATCGATTCCAAATAAAATCGGCTCTGCGTACTGCTTTAATACTGCCAGTTCGTAGATTAAGGCAGAGTTAAACATAGCATCCGCCTCCTCCTGAAATGGGAAAATGTTTTTTTCTTCTCCCCTTCTCACAGAATGCCACATGGCTATTGTATTCTGTGCCGATGTGCCTCTCGTTCTCGCATCTCTGACCATACGTCTTAGAAGTCTGCCGTCGGTAGTCGGTATACGGTTATGCTCATCAATATTTAACTGTGTCAATGCACTGATGTAAATTTTAAATTTATTTTCCGATGCCAGTTTATAAGTAAGCGCATCATTCAGGCAATGAATTCCCTCTATAACGAGAATATCCTGTTTCCCCATCCTTGTGGGAGGAGCATTGTATTCTCTTTTTCCCGTCTTAAAATTAAACGTAGGAATTTGCACTTCTTTTCCCTCAAGCAGTTCGGTCAACTGGCGGTTAAATAGTTCTCTGTCAATCGCCTCAATACATTCAAAATCATAATCCCCGTTTTCATCCTTCGGCGTAAACTCGCGGTTCACAAAATAGTTATCCACGGCAATCGGATGCGGTTTCAGTCCAAGTGCCTGTAACTGAATGGATAAGCGGTGAGAAAATGTTGTTTTTCCCGATGAGGACGGACCTGCAATCAGAACAAATTTTACGCTCGGTTTCTGTGCTATTTGCATTGCCAATTCCGCAACTTTTCTTTCCTGATAAGCCTCCTGCACAAGTATGACTTCCTGCATTCCCTGCTTTGTAATTTGCTCATTTAAGTCCGCTACCGTCTCAATATGCATCATATCTCCCCATTGTGTTGACTCTTTTAATATTTGAAACAGTTTTTTCTGCGGCTCAAAAGGAGGAACTGCCTTAGGGTTTTCCTTTACCGGCATCTGTAATACAAATCCCTCGTCATATCGATATAAAGCAAAATATTTAAGATAAGACGCGTCCGGAACCATATAACCATAATAATAGTCCGTTGTTCCTTCCATTTCATATAAATTTACCGCCGACACTCTCCTATACTGAAATAATCTTTCTTTATCGTACATTCCCTGCTCTCTGAAAAGTGAAATAGCGTCATCGATATGAACCGTTTCCTTAATAATCGGTGTTTTTTCCTCCACCATTTCTTTCATACGTTTTTCTACCTGTTGAAGAAATGTATCGGTAACCTTCCCTTCTCCGTCTACCGTGCAGTAATATCCTTTACTTACAGAATACTGCACCCGAATTTTTTTTACATGTTCTTTTCCCATTACACCTTCAATGGCTTTCACAAGCAAAAGACACATACTTCTTCTGTAAGTTTCATTTCCTATCTTCGTGTCGGTTGTAATAAATTCCAATTTACAGTCCTGTTTACACTCTTTTAACAGTTCCTGAAGTTTCCCGTCAACAAGCACAAGCACAATATCATTCTCATACTGCTCCTGATATTTCTCGGCTATCTTTTTATACGTTGTTCCTTCCTCATAAAGTTTTATCTCATTTCCTATCTGTATTTTGTACATTTCTTTGCCCATAATACTCCCTCTTTTCCATATGATTTAGAAACTATTTTCGTTTTTAATATATCTGAAACGGAAATACAATTTCAGTCTGTTTTACTGAAAGTTCCGGAAATACCTCAGCAAGCATTTCCGCAACATCCTTTATAAAAATATGTTCCAATCCGTAATGCCCTGCATCGATAATCGCAAGATTTCTCTCCACTGCATCTATCCCTTCATGGTGGCCTATATCTCCGGTAATCAGCACGTCTGCTCCTTTGTCTATAGCAACGGAAATCACACTTTTTCCCGATCCGGCACAGACTGCAAGTTTTCTGATAACCTTATCCTCTTTACCAAACACCTGCACTGCGTCTAAATGAAACTTCTCTTTTACCAGTTCCGCACACTGTTTTAACGTCATTTCCTGCATAAATTCTCCGATTTTACCGATACCCAGTTCCTCCTGCACAGAAGTTCTGTCCAAAACTTTCTGCTTCTGTAATCCCAAAATATCCGCAGATAAATCTGCCATACGCATAACATCATAATTTGTGTGCATTGCAAAATAAGAAATATCATTCTGCAATAATTTTACTACACGGCGTCCGACAAAATCCATATCCGTAATCGTGCGAAGCGGAGAAAAAATCATCGGATGATGCGTAACAATCATATCCGCCTTTTCTGCTATCGCCTTTTCCAACACTTCCTCTGTCAAATCAAGGGCAACATAAATATTTTTCACTTCTTTTTGTTCTCTGCCTACAAGAAGACCTACATTGTCCCAATCAAACGCTGCATTTTTCGGATACAACTCTTCCAGTTTATTTATAATCTCCCTACAAAGCATATGTAATTCCTCCTAAAAAATACATAAAGTTTTATGTAACCCACGTATTTCCTTTTCAATCTCTTCTATCCGCCTTGCAACCTGAAGCCCCTCTGTATGCTGTAACTTCTCAAGAATTTCTTCTTTTATATGAAGTTCTTTTTCTAAAAATGCCTTTAGTACAGGGTGCTTTTGTTCAAGCAATCTTTTGCCATAACACAGTTCCTCCTGTGTATATTCCTCTCTGTTGCCCTTTACCACACGCATCATCGGATAAAACTTTCCTTCATCAATAACTATATTTTCTTCAACGATAGCATATCCCTCTTCATTCAGATACTGCCTGACTTTATTGATTTCTGACTGCGGCTGTAAAATCCACTCTTTTATCTCGTTTTTATGCAAAGAACCTTCTTCCATAATTTTCATGACAAGTCCTCCGCCCATTCCGGCAATAACGACACTTTCCGCCTCACCGGAACAAAGTTGCTTTAGTCCGTCAGACAGTCTTGTCTTTATTTTTTCTTCCAGCCCGTGAAGAGAAATATTTTCTTTCGCTTTCTCGAGAGGTCCTTTGTTGACATCCATTGCGATTGCAGACGGATTTTTCCCATGCTCTACAAGATAAATCGGTATATACCCGTGATCCGTTCCCACATCTGCAACGCAAAGACCTTCCGTCACCATATCTGCAACCGCCTGCAATCTTACTGATAATTCCATGATAACTCCTAATCTAAGTAATCTCTTAATTTACGGCTTCTGCTAGGATGACGAAGTTTTCTCAATGCTTTCGCCTCAATCTGACGAATTCGTTCTCTTGTAACGTCAAATTCTTTGCCGACTTCCTCCAACGTTCTCGCTCTTCCGTCATTCATACCAAAACGAAGACGCAATACTTTCTGTTCTCTGTCCGTCAATGTATTTAAAACTTCTCCCAACTGTTCCTTTAACAGTGTGGCAGCGGCAGCCTCAGCAGGTACGGGAACATTATCATCCTGAATAAAATCTCCTAAATGGCTGTCTTCTTCCTCACCGATCGGTGTTTCCAAAGATACAGGTTCTTGAGAAATCTTCAAAATTTCTCTTACTCTTTCCACCGGCATATCCAATTCCGCTGCGATTTCTTCCGGTGACGGTTCTCTTCCCAATTCCTGAAGCAACTGTCTTGATACACGGATTAATTTATTAATTGTTTCCACCATATGCACCGGAATACGAATCGTTCTTGCCTGATCCGCAATCGCTCTTGTAATCGCCTGACGAATCCACCATGTCGCATATGTGCTGAACTTAAATCCTTTTTCATAGTCAAATTTTTCAACCGCTTTAATAAGCCCTAAGTTTCCTTCCTGAATTAAGTCAAGGAAAAGCATTCCTCTTCCCACATAACGTTTTGCAATGCTGACAACAAGACGAAGGTTCGCTTCCGCAAGACGTTTTTTCGCCTCCTCATCTCCCTCTGCCATACGTTTCGCCAATTCAATTTCCTCTTCCGCACTTAAAAGAGGTACTTTACCGATTTCCTTTAAGTACATACGAACAGGGTCTTCAATGCTAATTCCGTCAGGAACGGATAAGTCGATTTTTTCTACATCTACTTCGTCCTCATCTGTAATGACAACTTCCAAATCATCGTCATCATCCACATCCCCGTTAATCCGAAGTACATCAATGTTCTGCCCTTCCAAATATTCAAAAACCTTCTCCATCTGTTCCGGCTCCAATTCCATATCCGCAAAAATCTCATTAATTTCCTGTATATCTAAAATATTTTTTTTCTTTTTGCCAAGTGCTAATAATTCCTTTAGTTTTTCTTCAAATTTTACGATATTTTCTTCCATATTGTATCAATCCTCTCATTTGCTTTTATTTTATCCTTAATCAATGGAAATATGCAGTTTCTGCAAGTCCTGTAATTCCCGCTTTGCGTTCATCAGTTTTTGCAGTCCGACAATATCGGTGGGATCATGCATTTTCGTAGCATATGCAATGCTGTTGTTTTTCACTCGGATAATCGTTTCTTTTAATGCTTTTTCCTGCTCCTGTTTTGTTGTCAGTTCTTTTATTTTCGTGTGGAACAGCGAAGCAACTTCCCTATGTTCTTCCTCATCAGTGAAGTGGTTCATAATCTTTGCGGGATTTACCTCGCCATTCTCATACTGCTCGTACAAAATTTCTGCAACTGTCGTATAAAGTTTCTCCGTAAAATCTTTCGGTGAAATATATTTCTGTATCTGCCGGAAGATTTTCTCATTTTCCAAAAGCCATGTCAACAAAATTTTTTGCGACTGTAAATTTCCGTCCTCCCGAAGTTTCTCTTTCCCAACTGCCTGTTTCGGTTTAACGGCAGGCGTTGCAAGTCCTGACTGCACTGCCATTTTCGTCACAAGTTTTCTCAGATTATCATATCCGATATGGTATGTCTGTGCCACAGCCTCAATATAATTTTCTCTTTCTATTTCCTCTTCAAAGTTGCAAAGCCTTCTCGCAGCCTCCCGATGAAACTCTGTCTTTCCCTCCGGCGAATTCATATCAAAATTTCTTTCCAACATTTCTAAATCGAACATAAATCCGTTTCTCGCCTTTGCAATTCTATCCTCAAAGGCTTCCGCTCCAAGATTTTTAATAAACTCGTCCGGATCTTTGTAAGGATCCATTCGGATAACTTTCGCAGTAATACCCGCATCCTTTAAAATCGGAATTGCCCGAAGGGCCGCTTTCGTTCCTGCCTCGTCACTGTCGTAAGTCAGATAAACTTCATTTACATATCTCTTTAGCAAAGAGGCATGTCCCGCTGTGAGAGCGGTTCCAAGTGATGCTACCGCATTTGTAAATCCTGCCTGGTGCAGGGCAATCACGTCCATATAACCCTCACAGATGAGGAAATACGGCTTTCTCGATGTTCTCGCCCGATTTAATCCGTATAAATTGCGGCTCTTATCAAACACAACCGTTTCAGGTGAATTCAGATATTTCGGTTTCGCATCACCCATAACTCTTCCGCCGAAGCCGATTACACGGTTATTCACGTCCATAATCGGAAACATAACTCTGTTCCAAAACTTGTCATATGCTCCCTTTCTTTCGTCCACATTGACAATTCCGGCTTTTATAAGGAGTTCGTCGCTATAGCCCTTTGTTTTTAAGTAACGGTACAAATCATCACTGTATTTGTTCGCATACCCCAGTCCAAACGCTACGATCGTTTCTTCACTCAATCCTCTGTTTTTCAAATAACCGTAGGCAGTTTTTCCGCCCTCCGTCTTTAACTGTGCGTAAAAATATTTCGCCGCCAGTTTATTTATCTCTAAAATAGTCAGTTTTAAATCTGCTTTTTCCTTCGCCTCTTTTGAATATTCTATCTCAGGCAAATCAATTCCCGCCCTCTCGGCAAGAAACTTAAGCGCCTCCACAAATGAATAATTCTCATATTCCATAATAAATGTAAATACATTTCCGCCTGCCCCGCAGCCGAAACAATAGTACATCTGTTTCTCCCTGCTGACTGAGAATGACGGAGATTTCTCATTATGGAACGGACAAAGTCCAAAGTAGGAACTTCCCTTTTTCTGAAGTTTTACATATCCGGAAATGACATCTACGATATCATTCCGCATTCTCACTTCTTCTATTAATTCCTCCGAATAATACATGAAATACCTCCCGTATATAAAATTCCTTATGATTTACATCCCCATATTTATATATTCGACAAAAGTTTCCGATTTCCTTTTAATTTTTCCATGATTCCGGAATAAAAAATTCCTGAAACATTTTTACCGCATACGCATCTGTCATTCCGGCAATAAAATCACACACATTTTGTTCTTTTGTACTCTTTCCCTCAGAAATTCTCTGCAAATATTTCTCCGGCAGTTTATCCATATGACAAATATAATATTCATATAGATTTTTAATCATATCTACCGCCTTCACTTCCTCGCTCTTTGCTTTCGGATTGAGATAAACATGCTCAAACATAAATTTTCTCAAACCTGCCGTCGCCTTTTCTATATCCTTTGACATCGTTATATATGGTTTATCCATACTGTTGATAATCACATTATGTATCATTGTATTCAGACGCATTCCTGTCGTTTCTCCAAATATCTCCCGATATTCTTTCGGAATATCCTCCTGTATCAAAACACCTCCCCGAATAGCATCGTCTATATCATGGTTAATATAAGCAATTTTATCCGAAATTCTGACAATCTGCCCCTCCAGTGTGGAGGGTTTTCCGCTCGTCTTATGATTTAAAATACCGTCCCTTACTTCCCACGTCAGATTTAGTCCCTGTCCTTGTTTCTCCAGACACTCAACTACACGGACGCTCTGTTCATTATGCTTAAACCCATGAGGGCTGACTTCATTCAACGCCCGCTCTCCCGCGTGTCCAAAAGGAGTATGCCCTAAATCATGTCCTAAGGCAATCGCCTCCGCCAAATCTTCATTCAGACGCAGCGCTTTCGCAATCGTTCTTGCATTTTGCGAAACTTCTAAAGTGTGTGTCAGTCTTGTTCGATAATGATCTCCTTTCGGCTGAAGAAATACCTGTGTTTTCTGCTTTAGCCTGCGAAACGCCTTACTGTGTAAAATTCTGTCTCTGTCCCGCTGAAATACCGGCCGAACATCACACTGCTCTTCTTCTCTTTCTCTCCCCTTTGATTTACTGCTCAATGTTGCAAAAGGGCTTAAATACTCTACTTCTCTTAATTCTAACTGTTCTCGAATCGTCATAGCACTCCCTCGTCTTTCTATTGAAACGATTTATAGTGTCTTATTATATATTATTCTGTGTTCTCCCTTTATTTCCTTTTTTTCGGCAAAATTTTTACTAACTTTTTATTTTCTGCTGCATATTATATATTATAGCGATAGTTTTAGGAGGTCTTTATGACTGAACGGGAATGCTACACAACAAAATCCATTGAACTCCATTTATTTTTCGGACAGATACTTCTTCGGCAAATTTCTGCATTGTCCTCCACACCGGAATATAATATTCTGTCCGATTTTGAAGAAAAATACAAAACTTTTCTTTCCAAAACCTCTAAGGTCGGCGACTGCCTATTTCATCCCCCTATCTCTTTAGAACATTCACAAGAGATAAAATACATAAATCAAGATGTTCTTCTTCTTTTGCAGAAATTCACCTGTATACTTGAAAATCTATCTCTTTCTGTATTGGAATGGGAAATACATTTTTATTGGCAATGCCTACTCTGTTTGGAAACAGAAAGTACCTACGCTCTTCCCCGCCACTGGATAAAGCAAATCGATAAATCAAATTTCTTTTAGTGCATATACAAAAATAGGAACATATTTCTATGTTCCTATTTCTTTCCTGCAGGAGATGGGACTTGAACCCACACAAGCGCATTGCTTACAAGATCCTTAGTCTTGCTCGTCTGCCAATTCCGACACTCCTGCACACTTTATATCTTTTTCCGTTCCGAAAGTTATAATACTATATTTCAATATATTTGTCAACAACTTTCCAAAACTTTTTCAACTTTTTTTGAAACTATTCAGTCATATTGGATTTTCCTATGACTGAATAGTTATATTGTCTAATTAGTTTGCTTTTTTAGCCAACTCTGCTAATGTAGCAAATCCTGCTGCATCATTGATAGCCATGTCTGCTAAGATTTTTCTGTTCATTTCTACACCTGCAACTTTTAATCCGTGCATAAATTTGCTGTAAGATAAACCGTTCATTCTTGCTGCAGCGTTAATACGAGCGATCCATAACTGTCTCATCTGACGTTTACGCTGTTTTCTGCCAGCGTATGAAGATGTCAATGCTCTCATTACTGACTGTTTTGCTACTCTATACTGTTTACTTCTGGCTCCTCTGTAACCTTTAGCCAGTTTTAATGTTCTGTTATGTTTCTTCTTAGCGTTCATTCCGCCTTTAATTCTTGCCATTTCTTAGTCCTCCTTCAATCTTATCTAAATCTTATAGATATGGTAATACTTTCTTCATATTCTTTACGTTGCTGGCATCTGTAATAGTTGCCTGTCTAAGATTTCTTTTTCTCTTTGTAGATTTCTTAGTTAAGATATGGCTTTTATAAGCTTTATTTCTTTTTAATTTCCCTGTTGCTGTTTTTTTGAAGCGCTTTGCAGCAGCTCTATTTGTTTTAATTTTTGGCATAA